>VFSW01008570.1_pt1 | contig 14667 bp, 11 predicted proteins | sample 5358111 | NCBI WGS metagenome assembly VFSW01 (sample SAMN11554181, study PRJNA540505) | mine drainage metagenome | isolation source: sediment from site ElyBrook_90M | place: USA: Ely Copper Mine, Vershire, VT | collected 2017 | reverse complement strand
CTTCCCGGCCGGCCGGAGCCGACCGGCCGGGAAGCGGTGTGCCGGATCTGGTCCTGGGATGGTTTTCGGCGTGGTCGTGCTGTGCCTGTGGGCACTGCTGGCGCCGGCGCTTTGCGCCAAGCCGCCGCCGCTGGGCGAGGATCCGCCACCGGCCACGCTCCGCCCCCTGCCTGGCGCCACCGCCAGCGGCACCGGCTTCCTGGTCGCCGATGGGCGGATCCTCACCAATCGGCACGTGGTGGCGGGATGCCGGCGGATGATGGCGCGCAACGCGCGGGGCATCTGGCAGCCGGCGCGGGTGGAGACGGCCGATACGGCGCGCGACCTCGCATTACTGAGTGTGGCGGCGGGATTCGGCCCCGCCCTGGCGCTGCGGCAGGCCCCGCCGGTGCGGCTTGGCGAACGCGTCGTAACCTATGGGTTTCCGCTGACCGGGCTGCTGTCTTCAGGGCCGACGCTCACCTCGGGGGAGATCAGCGCGCTGGCCGGTCTGCGCGACGATCCGCGTCGGCTGCAGATCAGCGCCCCGGTGCAGCCGGGCAATTCCGGCGGACCGCTGCTGGATGCCGATGGCCATGTGGTGGGCGTGGTGGTCTCCAAGCTGAACGCCGCGCGCGTCGCGGAAATGACCGGGGGCGATATTCCGCAGAACGTCAATTTCGCCGTGAAGGGCACCGAGGCGCTGGCCTTTCTGCGCGAAGCCGGCGTTGCCGCCTTGGCGGCCGACAGCGTCGGCGCCGCGCTGCGGCCAGAGGATCTGGGCGCGATCGCCGATCCCTCGACCGTATTCCTGCAATGTTTCCGATGAGGCGGGCCGGCCCGCGGCCTGCTTTGTCTTGACTCCCGCCCCTCGCGGGAGAACCATAAGCATACGAACAATCGCGCGTGGTCTGCATGGCGAGCTATCTTCGTCCCACCACGCTGTCCGATGCCCTGGCGGCGCTCGCCGCCGGCAGGCGGGTGGTTCTGGCCGGCGGCACCGATCATTTTCCCGCCCGCGCCGACCGCGCGCCGGATGAGGACATTCTGGACATTTCAGCGCTGCCCGGATTGCGGCGGATCACCGCCGCCGCGGACCATTGGGTCATTCCCTGCCTCGCCACCTGGACGGATCTGCGGGAGGCGGCGCTGCCGCCGGTCTTCGACGGGCTCCGCGCGGCGGCGGCGCAGGTGGGCGGGGTGCAGGTGCAGAACGCCGGGACGCTGTGCGGCAATCTCTGCAACGCCAGCCCCGCGGCCGACGGCATCCCGGTGCTGCTCGCCCTGGACGCGGAGGTCGAGCTGGCGAGTCTGCGCGGGCGGCGGCGTCTGAGGCTGGAGGAATTCCTGCTGGGGCCGCGCCGGACCGCGCGAGCGCCGGACGAGCTGGTGCTGGGCCTGCGCATCCCCCGCCCGCCCGGCGCGGCGCGTTCGGTTTTCCTCAAGCTCGGCGCGCGGGCCTATCTGGTGATCTCCATCGTGATGGTGGCTGCGGTCGCGGAGCTGGAAGCCGATGGCCGCATCGGCGCGCTGCGCGTCGCGGTGGGCGCCTGCTCTCCCGTGGCGCGGCGGCTGCCGGTGCTCGAAGCCGCGCTGGCCGGCCACCATCCCGATCCGGCGCTGGTGCGGGCCGGGCATCTGTCCCCGCTCGCCCCGCTCGGCGATATCCGCGGCAGCGCCGCGTACCGAAGCGCGGCGGGCCTGGAACTGCTCCGCCGCGCGATCGCCGCCCTGGCCGCCCCGGAGCGCGCGGCGGCATGAGATCGCCCGCCGAGCCGCTGGCCTTCACGCTGAACGGCGCCGAGGCGCGACTGCACATCGATCCGGCGCGGCGCCTGGCCGACATGCTGCGCGAGGAGCTCGGCCTGACCGGCACCAAGATCGGCTGCAACGCCGGGGATTGCGGCGCCTGCACGGTGCTGCTGGACGGCAGGCAGGTCTGCGCCTGCCTGGTGCCGGTGGCGCAGGTCGCCGGCCGCGCGGTCACCACGGTGGAGGGGCTGGCGCGAGACGGCCGGCTCGATGCGTTGCAAAGCTCGTTCCTGGCGCATGGCGCGGCGCAATGCGGCATCTGCACGCCGGGGATGCTGATGGCGGCGGCCGATCTGCTGGCGCGCGTTCCCCATCCCGGCGAGGCCGAGGTGAAGGACGGGCTGGGCGGCGTTCTGTGCCGCTGCACCGGCTATCGCAAGATCATCGAGGCGGTGCTGGACGTGGCGGGCGCGGTGGAGTCGATCGCACCGCCTGCGGGCCATGCGGTGGGCGCGCGCCTGGCCAAGGTGGACGGCGCGGCGAAGCTGACGGGGGCGGAGAAATTCGGCACCGATGCGCTGCCCGACCAGCCGCCGCTGGCGCTGCGCGCGGTGCGCAGCCCGCACCCGCATGCCCGCTTCGTACTGGGCGATTTTTCCCCCGTGCGCGCCGCGCACCCGGGTCTGGTGCGGGTGCTGACCGCTGCCGACGTGCCGGGGCGCAATATGTATGGCATCTACCCCACCGGCAAGGACCAGAAGGTGCTGGCCGAGGAGGTGGTGCGCCATCGCGGCGAGCCGGTCTGCGCCCTGGTGGGCGATGCCGAGACGCTGGCCGCGATCGATGATGCCACCCTGCCGATCGCCTGGGAGGTGCTGGCCCCGGTCGGGTTCGACACCGCCGAGGCCGCCCCGCCGCTGCACGCCCACGCGCCGGGCAACATCCTCTGCCGCGGCCGGGTGGCAAGCGGCGATGTCGGCGCTTGTCTGGCGCGGGGCGTGGCGCAAGCGGAGATCGCGGTCGCCACCGGCTTCGTCGAGCACGCCTATATCGAGCCCGAGGCCGGCTATGCCCGCCGCGTCGGCGACCGGATCGAGGTGGTGGCCTGCACCCAGACCCCCTACATGGACCGCGACGAGCTCGCGCCCATCCTGGGACTGCGGCCCGACCAGGTGCGGGTGATCCCCACCGCCGTGGGCGGTGGCTTCGGCGGCAAGCTCGATCTGTCGGTGCAGCCGCTGATCTGCATCGCCGCCTGGCTGCTCGACCGGCCGGTGCGCATGGTCTATGCGCGCGGCGAGAGCATGGCGGCGACCACCAAGCGCCATCCCGCGCGGATCCGTGCCGAGGCGGCGGCGGACGCTTCGGGCAGGCTGGTCGCGTTTCGCTGCCACGGCGATTTCAACACCGGCGCCTATGCCAGCTGGGGCCCGACGGTCGCCAACCGCGTGCCGGTGCACGCGATGGGTCCGTACCGGGTGCCGGCGGTGCTGTGCACCACCGCGGCGATCCACACCACAGACCCGCCCGCCGGCGCGTTCCGCGGCTTTGGCGTGCCGCAGGCGGCGATCGCGCATGAGGCGCTGATGGACGAGCTGGCCGACCGGCTCGGCATCGACCGGCTGGAATTCCGGCTGATCAACGCGCTGCGTCCGGGCGATGCCACCGCCACCGGCCAGATACTGGGCGACGGCGCGGCGCTGGTGGCCTGTCTGGAGGCGCTGCGGCCGCGCTGGCGCGCGCTGCGCGCGGCGGCCGAGGCGTTCAACCGCACCACGTCCGGGCCGTCGCGCCAGGGCGTGGGCATCGGCTGCATGTGGTACGGCATCGGCAATACCAGCCTGTCCAACCCGTCGGAGATGGTGATCGGCATCACCGCCGAGGGAAAAGCGGTGCTGTTCTCGGGCGCGGTGGATATCGGCCAGGGGTCTAACACCATCATGGTGCAGATCGCCGCCGATGCGCTGGGGGTGCCGGCCGGCGCGCTCGGCCTCGTGTCGGGCGATACCGACCTGACCCGCGATGCCGGCAAGACCAGCGCCTCGCGCCAGACCTTCGTCAGCGGCACCGCCGCGCTGCTGGCGGGTGCGGCGCTGCGCGGGGAGATCCTGCGCCGGGCCAATGCCGGGCCGGAGGGGACGATCACCCTGGAGCACGGCCTGATCCGGGTGACCCACCCGGGCGGCACCGCCACCATCGACCCGCGCGCGCTGCCCTCGGGGCCGGACGGGCTGGTGCTGCGCGGGGTGGGAAAATTCGATCCGCCGACCACCCCGCTCGACCCGGACGGCCAGGGCATCCCCTATGCCAGCTATGCCTTCGCGGCGCAGATCGCGCTGGTGGAGGTCGATACCGGGCTCGGCACCGTCGCGGTGCGGCGGATCGTCGCCGCCCATGATGTCGGCCGCGCGGTCAACCCGACGCAGGTGGAGGGCCAGATCCATGGCGGCATCGCCCAGGGGCTGGGATTGGCGCTGATGGAGGAATTCATCCCCGGCCGCACCGAGAATCTGCACGACTACCTGATCCCCACCATCGGCGATGTGCCGCCGATCGAGACCATCCTGATCGAGCAGGCCGATCCGCTGGGACCCTACGGCGCCAAGGGCATCGGCGAGCCCGCGCTGGTGGCGACCGCGCCGGCGATCCTGGGCGGCATCGAGCACGCCACCGGGGCGCGGATCACCACGGTGCCGGCGACGCCCGACCGCGTGCTGGCGGCGATCCGCCGATGACGGCCACCGCGTGACCGCCCACACCCATGCCGGGCCCGAGGGGCCGGACGAGGCGGCGCTGGCGGCCGCTGCCTCCGCCGAGCCCGGCATCATCACCTGCGATGCCTGCCCGGTGCTGTGCCGCATCCGCCCCGGCCGCACCGGCGCCTGCGACCGCTACGGCAATGTCGAGGGCCGGCTGCGGCGGATGGACCCGCTCACCATCCTCGCCCGGGCGCCGGCGCTCGTGCGCTTCGCCGGCAACGGCGAGGGCAGCAGGGCCGGCAACGGCGAGGGAAGCAGGGCCGGCAACGGCGAGGGAAGCGGGGCCGGCAACGGCGAGGGCAGCAGGGCCGGGAACGGCGAGGGAACCAGGGCCGGGAACGGCGAGCGAAGCGAGGCCGGGAACGGCACGGAGCGCTGGGACGGCAACCCGATCGCCGCGCGGGATCTGTTCGTCACCGCGATCGGCGCCGGCACCACCTATCCCGACTACAAGCCCGCGCCGTTCATCGTGGGCGCGGAGATCGACGGCATCGACATGGTCACGGTGGTGACCGAGGGCGTGTTCAGCTATTGCGGCCTGAAGGTGAAGATCGACACCGACCGCCATCTGGGGCCGGAGACGGCGGCGGTGCGGGTGGATGGCGAGCAGGTGGGCCATGTCACCACCGCCGAATATGGCAGCCAGATGCTCTCGCTGGGCGGCGTGCGGCATCTGACCGGCGGTTCCAGGCGCGAGGGCGTGGTCACCTGCCAGACCCTGCTGACCCTGGCCAACAAGGGCGCGGTCGAACTTTCGATCGATGGGGGTGCCCGCGTGGTGGTGCAATCCGGTGCCGCGCCGATCGTGGATGGCGTGGCGGAAAGCCGCATGCGCGTCGGCTGCGGCAGCGCCACGATCGGCATCTTCGCGCCCCAATGGCAGCATCTGGCCGACGAGGTGATCGTGGTCGACGACCACATCACCGGCGTGCTGACCGAGCACCAGGCCGGACGGTTCCTGGCCATGCGGCCCTCGGGCATCCGGGTGCGCGGCCGGCGTTCGACGCCGGGCCGGTATTTCCAGGCGGCGAGCCCAGGCCAGGGCTGGGGCGGCACCGACATCGCCGAGCCGCTGTCGATCATCGAGCGGATCGATTCCCGCGCCGCCTGGCCGGGGCTGCGGCTGCTGATGGTCTCCACCACCGGCGAGCACGCGGCCTGGTTCGTGCTGGACGAGGCGCTGCTGCCCCGCGCCGCGCCGATGCCCGGGCCGGTCGCCGCCGCGGTGGCGCGGATCGGCGAGAACTGCGAGCCCGCGCTGTGCAGCGTGCTGTTCATGGCCGGCGCCGGTGGCAGCCTGCGCGCGGGTGCCTCGGAGAATCCGGTGCTGCTGACCCGCAGCGTGCAGCGCGGGCGCACCCGGGTGACCGCCGGCGGCGCGCCGGTCTTCGTCTGGCCCGGCGGCGGCATCACCTACCTGGTCGATGTCGCCGCCCTGCCGGATGGCGCCTTCGGCCATGTGCCGACGCCGGCGCTGGTCGGGCCGATCGAGTTTTCCCTGCCGCGCAGCGACTACGCGGCCCTCGGCGGACATCTCGACCGGGTGCGCCCGCTCGCCGAGGTGCTGCGCGACGATCGCGCGCGGCTGCTGCGCCAGACCGGCGATCCCGGGTTGCCGCCGCCATGACCGCGCAGATCGCGCTGCTGGCCGACGGGCGGCTGCATCTGCAGCACGGTCCCATCGATTGCCTGTGCCGCGCCTGGGGCGAGGAGGCGGAGGTGGCTGCCGCCTATGCCCAGCTGGCGGCGGCGTTTCCCGCGGTGCTGCCGGGGCTGTGCGCGGAACTGGCGCTGCTGCGCGCGCGGCTGCCGGCGCTGCCGCCGCGGGGCGCGGTGGGGCGGGCGATGCACGCCGCCTGCGCGCCCTACGCCGACCGCTTCATCACCCCGATGGCGGCCGTGGCCGGGGCGGTCGCCGACCATCTGCTGGCGGCGATGACGCGCGGGCGGCGCCTCTCGCGCGGCTTCGTCAACGATGGCGGGGACATCGCCTTCCATCTGGCGCCCGGCACGGAGCTGCGCTGCGGCCTGGTCGCCGATCTCGCCGCCCCCGCGATCGACGGCGTGGCGGTGCTGCGGGCCGACGCGCCGGCGCGCGGCATCGCGACCTCCGGCCGGGCCTGCAAAGGCCAGGGCGGGCGCAGCTTCTCCTTCGGCATCGCCGATGCGGTGAGCGTGCTGGCGCGCAGTGCCGCGGCGGCGGATGCGGCTGCGAGCGTGATCGCCAATGCGGTCGATCTCCCCGGACACCCCGCGATCCGGCGCCGCCCGGCGCGGGCGATCGACCCCGACAGCGACCTCGGCGATCTGCCCGTCACCTGGGCGGTGGACAGGCTGGACGACGCCGCCATCGCCACGGCGCTGGCGGCGGGGGAGCTTGTGGCGCGCGGGCTGCTGGCGCGCGGCCTGATCGAGGGCGCCGTGCTGGTGCTGGGGCCTTGCCGGGTGGTCTGCTGCGGGGGGAGCTTCGTCAGTGCCCGGTAAGCTTCACTGACTATCCCGGCTTGGAGCGACAGTCACAGGGGAAGCGAGAAAGACCGGGCTCTGCCCGGACCCGCCAGGAACCCGCGGTCCCTGGACCCGCATCCGTCGTTGGGGAGTACCCCCCAGGGAAAAGGGGCTGAGGCCACGGCCCCGGCTGATCCAGGGCAGAGCCCTGGCCTTGCCTGACCCTGCCCTTCCGCAAGGCCGCACCCGGCCCCCTTCCCGAGAGGACCACCCCCGCATGTCCGGAACCACCATCGCGACCGCGACGACGCTCGGCGTGGTGATCACCGCCGCCGGCCAGTTGCCGCTGAGCATCACCAGCACCGGCTCGGTCCGCACCGGCGGGTTCTACGCGGTCTATGTCGCGCCCGGCATCAGCGGATCGATCACCAACCAGGGCCTGCTCTCGGCCGGAACCGGCGAGGGGATCGCCCTGTCGAGCGGCGGCAGCGTGATCAACGGCAGCCCGGCCGATCTCACCGCCCAGATCATCGGCGGCGTCAACGGCGTGGATGTCGGCGCCCGCGGGTTCGGGAGCATCGTCAACTACGCCACCATCGCGACGACCGGCAAGACCGCCAGCGCCGGGATCCTGCTCGAAGGCAATGGCAGCGTGGTCAATGGCAGCAATGCCGATACCGCCGCCAGGGTGACCGGCTATGGCGACGGCATCCAGGCCATCGGGCCGGATGCCTCGATCGCCAATTTCGGCCTGGTGCAGGGCCAGGCGACCAATGGCTACGGCATCTATCTGCGCGATGGCGGCGGCGTGACCAATGGCAGCAACGCCGACACCGCCGCCACGATCCGCGGCGTGCAGCGGGGGCTCGAGGCGACCGCGGGTGCCGGCACGATCGTCAATTACGGCACCATCATCGCCACCGAGACGACCGGCAAGGGGCAGGGCCGCGCCGTCGGGCTCGCCGCCGGCGGCAGCGTGGTGAATGGCAGCAATACCGACACCCTGGCCTCGCTGCTGAGCTATGGCGCCAACGCGATCTACGGCAAGGGCGTCGCACCGTTTTCCATCGTCAACTGGGGCCGCATCCACGACAGCGGCAGCAATGGCTCGGCGATCCTGATCCGGCTGGGCGGCACGGTGGTCAATGGCGGCACGCTGGCCAGCGGCCAGGTCGATACCGCCGCCGCGATCTACGGCACCCAGCAGGGGGTGGTGCTCAGCGGCCTGGTCGCCAGCGCGGTGCAGAATTTCGGTACCATCACCGGCCATGTCGCCGTGGGGGTCGATCTGCTGCTGGGCGGCACGCTGGTCAATGGCAGCCCGGCCGACAGCGTGGCGCTGATCCAGGGCTATCGCGGCGCCTATCTGGGCGGGGCTTCGGTGGTGACCAATTACGGCACCATCCAGCAGACCGGCGCCTCCCCCTCGCAGGGCCTGCAGATCGTCGGCGGCGGCAGCGTGACCAATGGCAGCGCGGCCGATCGCGCCGCCCTGATCACCGGCGGGCGCAGCGGCGTGCTGCTGGTCGTCGGCACCGCCAGCGTGACCAATTACGGCATCATCCGCGGCGGGATCGGCGTGTCCTTCTATCGCGCCCAGGGCCATTCGGGGGCGACGCTGACCGGCACCGGCACGGTGGTGAACGCGGGCACCATCGCCAGCACCAGCGGCACCACCGGCATCGCGATCCATTTCGGCACCGGAGCCGAGCGGCTGGTGGAACTGCCGGGCGCGGTGATCCAGGGCCGGGTGCTGGGCGGGGTCGGGTCCAACACGCTGGAACTGGCCGCCGGCCAGGGGGGCGCGACGATCACCGGGCTGGGCTCGGCGTTCTCCGGCTTCACCGCGCTGGTGGCGGATGCCGGCTCGGCCTGGACGCTGGCCGGCACCAGCAACCTGGCGGGCGGCGGGGTCACGCTCGATGCCGGCTCGGTACTGACCGCGACCGGCGCGTTCGCGGCCACTGCGCTGAGCTTCGCGCCGGGGGCGGAGACGCTGGCGCTGGGCTCGGCGGCCAGCCTGAGCGCCACCATCTCCGGCTTCGGGGCGGTGGCGCATGCCGATGTGATCGATCTGCTCGGCCGGGCGGAGAATTCCGCCAGCTTCGCCGCGGGCGTGTTGACGGTGACCGGACCGGGAGGCAGCATCGGGCTGCATTTCGCCGGCGCCTATCTGGGCAACCAGTTCGCGCTCGGCAGCGACGGCCATGGGGGAACCGCGATCACCTTCGTCTAGTCAGGCGACCGTCTGGGGTAGCGACCCGATCAGACCATTCAGGTCGGAATGGGTCCAACCGGACGCGCGATCCCGAATGTATCGGACCACCGGCCGCCCGATGGCCTGCCGGGCTAGCAGGCAACCAGGCCAAGTGAACCGCATGATCCGCAAGCTGCTGACCCTGATCGAGGAGACCCATCGCGAGGCGGATCAGGACATCCGTCCGCCGACGCGCAAGGCGGCGGCGATTGCGGTGATCGCCAATCCCTATGCCGGCCGCTACGCCGAGGATCTGGGCGAGCTGGTGGCGATCGGCGAGATGCTGGGCGCGCTGCTCGGCGAACGCGCCGTGCGTGCCCTCGGCATCGCGCCGCACGAGGCGCACAGCTACGGCAAGGCGGCCATCGTGGGCGAGGATGGCGAGCTGGAACACGCCGCCGCCATCCTGCATCCCAGGCTGGGCGCGCCGCTGCGCGCGGCGGTGGAGCGTGGCGCGGCCCTGGTGCCCAGCGCCAAGAAGCGTGCCGGCATGGGGGCCGCGATCGACGTGCCGCTGGGCCACAAGGACGCCGCCTTCGTGCGCAGCCATTTCGACGCGATGGAGGTTTCCGTTGCCGATGCGCCGCGGCGCGACGAGATCGTGGTGGCGGTGGTGGTCACGGATTCCGGCCGCCCGCTGGCGCGCATCGGCGGGCTCGGTGTCGCGCAGATCGAGGGCAAGGACGGGCTGCGCTGAAATCGGATCGAAGGAGCCATCGATGAAGCTTTCCCGCCGTGTCCTGCTCGCCGCTCCGGCGGTGCTCGCCGCCCGGCGCCCGGCCCGCGCCGGGACCGGCCCGATCCGCATCGGCGAGATCAATTCCTATTCGGCGGTGCCGAGCTTCACCCTGCCCTATCGCAATGGCTGGCAGCTCGCCGTCGCGCAGATCAATGCCGCGGGCGGGGTGCTGGGACGGCAGATCGAGGTGATCAGCCGCGACGATGCCGGCAAGCCGCAGGACGCGGTGCGCCTGGCCGGCGAACTGGTGGAGGCGCAGAAGGTCGATCTGCTGGCCGGCGGGTTCCTGTCGAATGTCGGGCTGGCGCTGTCGGACTACGCGCTGCAGAACAAGGTGCTGTTCATCGCCGGCGAGCCGCTGACCGATGCGCTGGTGTGGCAGAAGGGCCATCGCTACTGCTTCCGCCTGCGCCCCTCCACCTATATGCAGGCGGCGATGCTGGTGGACGAGGCGGCGAAGCTGCCGGCGAAGCGCTGGGTCAGCGTCGCGCCCAACTACGAATACGGCCAGTCGGTGGTGAAGTGGTTCCAGGCGCTGCTCACCCAGAAGCGCCCGGACGTGAGCTTCGTCGCGGCGCAATGGCCGGCGCTGGGCAAGATCGACGCCGGCGCCACCGCCGCGGCGCTGGAGGAGGCGAAGCCCGAGGCCATCCTCAATGTGACCTTTGGCGCCGATCTCACCAATTTCGTCCGCCAGGGCAATACCCGCGGCCTGTTCGAGAACCGCTCGGTCGTTTCCGTGCTGACCGGCGAGCCGGAATATCTCGACGCGCTCGGCGAGGAGACGCCGGAGGGCTGGATCGTCACCGGCTATCCCTGGAGCGGCGACACCGCGCCGGCCAACCGCGATTTCGTCGATGCGTACCGGGCGAAATTCACCGATCGGCCGGCAATGGGCTCGGTGGTCGGCTATGCGCTGATCCACTCGATCGCCGCCGGCATCACGCGGGCCGGCGGGGTCGGCACCGAGGCGATGGTGGACGGCTTCGCGGGCGCGCGCTTCGAGACCCCGTTCGGCGCGGCGGAGTACCGCGCGATCGATCACCAGTCCACCCTCGGCACCTTCGTCGGGCGCACCGCGCTCAAGGACGGGCACGGGGTGATGGTGGACTGGCACTATGTCGACGGCGCGACGGCCCTGCCCGCGGATGCGGAGGTGCGCAAGCTGCGCCCGGCCACGCCCTGATCCGTGGGCTTCGTCGCGATCCAGTTCCTGACCGGCCTGGCCGGCGCCTCCTCGCTGTTCCTGGTGGCGGCGGGGCTGACCGTCATCTTCGGGGTGACGCGGGTGGTGAATTTCGCCCATGGCAGCCTGTTCATGCTGGGCGCCTATATCGGCTGGAGCGTGCTGACCCGGCTGCCGCATGATCCGGCGAGCTTCGCCGCCGGGGTGGTGCTGGCCTCCCTCGCGGTGGCCGCGCTGGGGGTGGGGCTCGAGATGTCGCTGTTGCGCCGGATCTACCATGCACCGGAACTGTTCCAGCTGCTGGCGACATTCGGGGTGCTGCTGGTGGTGCAGGACCTGACCCCGGCGATCTGGGGGACGGCCGACCTGACCCTGACGCGGCCACCCTGGCTGCGCGGCTTCGTGCCGGTGCTGGGCGCGCGGTTTCCACTGTTCGACCTGGTGCTGATCGGGGTGGGCCCGCTGGTGCTGCTGGCGCTGTGGCTGGTGTTCACCCGCACGCGCTGGGGCACGCTGGTGCGGGCTGCGACCGAGGACCGGGAGATGGTGGCGGCGCTGGGCGTCGACCAGCGCTGGCTGTTCACCAGCGTGTTCGCGCTGGGCGCGGGGCTCGCCGGTCTGGGCGGGGTGCTGGCGCTGCCGGACGGCTCGGCCGATCTGCAGATGGATCTGGGGGCGGTCACCGATGCCTTCGTGGTGGTGGTGGTGGGCGGGCTGGGGAGCCTGCCGGGGGCGTTTCTGGCCAGTCTGTTGATCGGCCTGCTGCAGGCCTTCGGGGTGGCGCTGCTGCCGGGCGCCACGCTGATCCTGGCCTTCGTGGTGATGGCGGTGGTGCTGGTGCTGCGCCCCAACGGGCTGCTGGGCCGCGACCGCGGTTCCGCCGCCCCGCGCGCCGAGGCGCCGGTGCTGGTCGCGCCGGCGCCGGCGATCCTGGGCTGGCTCGGCGCGCTGGCGCTGACGGCGGCGCTGGCGGCGCCGCTGGTCGCCGGCCCCTATCTGCTGTCGATCCTGACCGAAGCGGCGATCGCGGTGCTGTTCGCCGCCAGCCTGCATGTGATGATGGGCCCCGGCGGCATGCCCAGTTTCGGCCATGCCGCCTGGTTCGGGCTGGGCGCCTATGGCGCGGCGCTGGCGACGCAGTGGCTGGCCGCGCCGATGCCGGCCGCGCTGCTGGCCGCGCCGCTGCTGGCCGGGCTGGCGGCGGCCGGCTTCGGCTGGTTCGTGGTGCGGCTGCAAGGCGTGTATCTGGCGATGCTCACCCTGGCCTTTGCGCAGATCGTCTGGGCGGTGGCGTTCCAGTGGGACTGGCTGACCGGGGGCGACAATGGCCTGCTGGGGATCTGGCCGCCCGCCTGGGCGCTGCGCGGGTTCTACTGGATCGTGGTGGTGCTCTGCGCCGGGACGACGCTGCTGCTGCGCCGGGCGCTGTATGCCCCGTTCGGCTATGCTCTGCGCGCGGCGCGGGATGCCGGGCTGCGGGCCGAGGCGGTGGGGCTCGATCCGCACCGGCTGCGCCTGGCGGCCTTCGCCATCGCCGGTGCCGCTGCCGGCCTCGCCGGCGGGCTGGAGGCGTTCGCCAAGGGCAGCGTGTTCCCCGGCGATGCAGGGATACCGCGGTCGGTGGATGCGCTGCTGATGGTGCTGCTGGGGGGGGTGCAGACCATCACCGGCCCGGTGGTGGGCGCGCTGGCCTATACCGGCCTGTATGATGCCCTGCTGGTGGCGACGGTGCATTGGCGCCTGGCGCTTGGCGGGGCGATCGTGGGGCTGGTGCTGGCGTTTCCCGAAGGCATCGCCGGATACGCGCAACGAAGGTGGCGGGCGGCATGAGCGGCGGCAAGGCCAGGGGCTCCGCTCGTCCTCGCCCCTTCGGGACCCCCGCCGGGGCCCCGGACCGCTTCCGCCGGAGATCCCCCCCAGGGAATGCGGGTTCCGACGGGCCATGAGGGATCCCTGGTCCCTGGCGGGTTCCGGTGGGCCATCTTGGCGAAGCCCCGGCCCCGGATGAGTCTGATTTCGGTCCGCGACCTGCGCAGATCCTTCGGCGGCGTGGCCGCCGTGGCCGGCGTGTCGTTCGACCTGGCGGCCGGCGAGATGCTGGCGTTGATCGGCCCGAACGGTGCCGGCAAATCCACCTGTTTCAACCTGCTGAGCGGCCAGTTGCGCCCCGATGGCGGCAGCGTGGCGCTGCGCGGGCGGGCACTCGCCGGTCTGGCGCCGCGCGAGATCTGCGGCCTCGGCATCGGCCGCAGCTTCCAGATCACCGCGCCCTTCGCCTCGATGACGGTGCGGGAGAACGTGCAGACCGCGCTGCTCGCCCATCGTGGCGAGGTCTGGCGCTTCTGGCGTCCAGCCGCGTCCTATCACGCCGGGCCGGCCGGGGAATTGCTGGCGCAGGTGGGGCTGGGCGCGCAGGCCGACCGGCCGGCCTGGGTGCTCGCCTATGGCGATCTGAAGCGGCTGGATCTGGCGATGGCGCTGGCCGGGAACCCGGTGGTGCTGCTGATGGACGAGCCCACCGCCGGCATGGCGCCCGGCGAGCGGGGCGCGCTGATGGCCCTGGTGAAGCGGCTGGCGGCGGAACGCGGACTGGCGGTGCTGTTCACCGAGCATGACATGGACGTGGTGTTCGGCATCGCCGACCGCATCCTGGTGCTGGATCGCGGCCGGCTGATCGCCGCGGGGCCGCCCGCGGCGATCCGCGCCGATGCGCGGGTGCGCGCGGTGTATCTGGGGTCCGGCGAAGCCGGCTCCGGGTCCGGCGGAGGGCGGTGATGCTCAGCCTGGAGCGCGTGAACAGCCGCTATGGCCGGGCGCATATCCTCCATGACGTATCGCTGGAAGTGGCGGGCGGGGAGGTGCTGGTGCTGCTGGGGCGCAACGGCGCCGGCAAGAGCACGCTGATGAAGACGCTGATCGGCCTGGTGCGCGCAACGTCAGGGCGGATCCTGTTCCAGGGCGCCGATATCGCTTCGTGGGAGCCTTACCGCATCGCCCGTGCCGGCCTTGGTTATGTGCCGGAGGAGCGGCGCATTTTCGCCGGTCTGACAGTGGCGGAAAATCTGGAGGTCGGGCGCCGCCCGGCGCGGCCTGGATTGCCGCCCTGGACGCCGGGCCGGCTGTTCGCGCTGTTCCCTAATCTGGCGGCGGCGCGCGCGCGGCCGGCTGCGCAGATGAGCGGGGGTGAGCAGCAGATGCTGGCGATCGCCCGCACCCTGATGGGCAACCCGACGCTGGTGCTGCTGGACGAACCGAGCGAGGGACTGGCACCGGTGATCGTGCAGCAGATGGCGGAGGCGATCCTGGCGCTGAAGGCGCAGGGCGTGACGATCCTGCTGGCGGAGCAGAATCTGCATTTTGCCATGCGCCTGGCGGATCGGGCGGCGGTGATCGAAACCGGACGGATCGTGTGGAGCGGACTTGCGAGCGCGCTCGTTGCCGACCACGCGGCGCGCCAGAGATATCTGGCGCTGTAGCGCGATCGGCCTGGATGTCGGCCTACGTATTTGTGTAGGCCGCGTTGGTCATAGAGATGGTTGCGGGGACA
>VFSW01008569.1_pt1 | contig 14668 bp, 10 predicted proteins | sample 5358111 | NCBI WGS metagenome assembly VFSW01 (sample SAMN11554181, study PRJNA540505) | mine drainage metagenome | isolation source: sediment from site ElyBrook_90M | place: USA: Ely Copper Mine, Vershire, VT | collected 2017 | reverse complement strand
CGTCGAAGCCCGCCCAGAGTCCGACCCAATTGCCACCGCCGTCAACGCTGCCGTCCACGCAGATGCCCTGGGACCGAACGCCCCATTCGCGCGGTACGTGGCTTCTGAGCTCGCCTTTGCCCGACGCAACGTGGTCGCCGCCCGAGAGCTTCTTCGCCCCATGGCGTTGGGAACCCACCCGACAGCGCTCACTCTCATCGCGTGGGCCTCGATTGCCCTGGGAGAGCCTTTTCTCCCGGGGAACCTCGGACGGAGCCGTGCGCGACAGGCACTTGAAGACGCTGCCCAGGGTGACATTCGGGCGTACTATCCGGCCCTCGAACTTGCTCGCCTCGCTGCGGAAGACGACCGCGCCGACGATGCCCTCATGGCTGTGCGCGCGGCTGCACGAAGCTTTCCTGACAACCCTGAAATTGAAGTGGAACTGGCCGAACGGCTGATGAGCCGCAACTGGGATGGCGAAGCCCGTGCGGTCCTCGAACACGCCCGCAATTCTCTCCCATCCGTCTGCTGGCCCGTGCGCCTCCTCACCGCCCTCGCCCAGCGCCACGCCGATGGATCTACGGAGTGGTCAGACGCCGACGCTGAACGCCACTGCGACGCCCTCACCGACGACGCCGCCGGGGTACTCACACGGTTGCAGCGCTGGCGCGACGCCGAAGCCGAATACCGCAGACTCCTCGACGACGACCCCGAGGGCCACGGACTGCGTCGCGCTCTGGTCGAAATCGCTAGGTCCCGTGGACGATTGGACGACGCGATCGAGCGTGCGCGAGGACTGCTCCCCGAGCTCCCTGAGGACGACGGACTGCGCGCAGACCTTGCGGACATGACGACAGCCAACGGACATCCCTCGGATGCCGTCGCGGCGCTCGACGCCGAACTCGCCCGCGCCCCCGCCGAACTCGCCCCGCTGTACCGCATCCGCGAGGCGCTTACGGGCCACAATGACCTCGATCCATGGCGCCTCGATGGACTCCAGATCCTTCGTGATTTTATTGCCTCGGGGCACACGTACACGGCCGCTGCGGTGCTGATCCTCGATTACACCGTTCGCAGGATCCTCCCTGACGGGTCGGCCCTTGAGCTCACCCACAACATCGTCAAGGTGCAGTCGCAAGAGGGGGTTGATGCTTTTGGCGAGTTTACCCCGCCGCAAGGCGCAACAGTGCTTCGCGTGCGCACGCTCAAATCCGACGGCCGCGTGCTTGAGCCCGAATCCATCGCGGGCAAGGAATCCCTCTCCCTTCCAGATCTCCGTCCCGGCGATGCCCTGGAATTTGAATACGTCCGTAGCATTGCACCCTCGGATGTCGCCCCTGGGGGATTTCTCGCTGATAGGTTTTACTTCCGCGGCTTCGACATCCCCTACGATCACTCGGAGTACGTTGTGGTGGTCCCGCGGGCGATGTCCGTTCTCATCGACCCCCGTGGGGCGCTGCCGACGCTTCAACGCGACGATCACGGCGCCTTGGTCGAGTACCGCTGGGTCGCGCGGCAGAGCAACCGAATGTCTCCCGAGCCCCGTTCCGTCGCCGCCCGGGAGTTCATCCCCTCGGTTGCCCTGGGTTTCGGTGCCACATGGGACCGCTTTGTCGACGCCCTGCGCGATCGTCTCGCCGACCTGGATCCCGTCGACCCCGAAGCCCTTCGCCTCGTCTCAGAAATAACCCACGGCGCCTCCACGCCCACCGCCCGTCTCGCGGCCCTCCACCACTGGGTCGTGGATCATGTCCAGCAAGAAGGCGGAGGGACGCCTTTCGAGTCGGCGCCACGGATGCTCTCGGCCCGACAGGGACATCGCACGCGGGTGCTGTGCTATCTCCTCAACCTCGCCAACGTCCCCTGCACGATCGCGCTCGTCCGCCAGGGGAGCGGCGACGCGACACCTTCGGAGCTCGCGGATGATGAAACGTTCCAGTCCCTGATGCTGCGGGTGGACACCGAGATGGGAGAGCGCTGGGTCACAGCGGCGGACCACAATGCCCCCGTGAACTATGTCCCCCCTGGAATCGCCGGCGAGGACGCGTTGGTGCTCACCGCAGGGCGCCCGCATGCACGGCTTCCGGCGTTGGACCTGGCCGCACACGCACGAATCCTCACGGTGCACCTCGCCCTGCGCCCCGACGGCAGCGGTCGCGTCACGGTCGAAGAACGCCTCCGGGGTTTTCCCGCTACGGGCGCCCGGGAGGTGCTTCGACGAATGGACCCAGCCAACAGGGACCGACAGTTTGAGGCGTATGTCGGTGGGATGGTTGCGGGTGCTTCCCTTGAGTCCGTAACCTTCAACGGTGTGCAGGATCCCGAAGCGGACATGGTGTTTCGGTATACGTTTACTGCCCCAGGGCTGGCGTCTGTGTCGAATGCACGACTGACGTTTGACGGGATCTTTCCCGCCGAGGCCGCGCAGAACTACGCCGAGAGCCCCACTCGTACCGTGCCCCAGTGGAACGCCGACCCGGTCCACGCCACCCTAGACCTCACGGTTGCCCTCCCCACACGTGCTTCTCTCGACGAACTTCCCGCACCCGCGGCAGGCCACGCACCGGGCATCGACTGGTCGATCCATTGCGATCGCACGGCCAACGGCTTTCATGTCCTGCGGCAGGTCGATGTTCCGACGGGGAGGGTCACCGTGGCGAACTACCCCGCGTTCGCGAGCGCCGTCCGCGCGCTCGACGCGGCGGACACCCGGAGGATCCAGGCCACCCTGCCGGGACCCACGGTCAACGGTATGTAAAAGAAATCTCGTGGTCGCAGATCTTGAAAACGTCCCCCTCGGAGATCACATGGCGGTCGACCCGGCCGCCCTGAAACTCGATCCCGTTGGTGCTCCCCATGTCCAGCATCCAGAACTGTCCACCGTGTCTCACGATCCGCGCGTGCTGCCGAGATACGTTGGGGTCCTTCACGATCAGGTCGCAATTCTTGTTGCTCCGGCCGATGAAAAATTCGTCCTTGGCCACGGGGACCCTCTGCCCTTCAAACATGGCGTAGAGCACGGCCCCGCCGGATGACGGCGCCGCCGCGGGGTACGCGGAGCGCTGCGGCTGCGGCGCCGGGGGCTGAAAGCCTTGTTGCTGAGGGTACGCCGCTTGGGGCATCGGCGGCATCCGCTGCGGCGCGGGCGCCGGGTAACCTCCGGGAGCTGCCGACACCACCCCAGAACGCTGCATTCCGTTCGCTGGATTAAGCGGCGGCGGTGCGCCCTGACGCATCGCAGGCGGAAGCGGCGGTGCGGGCGGTCGCGGCGGCGGCAGCGGCGCCATCGCAGGCGACGGCGGAGGCACCGGAGCGTTCTGTGGGACGGCGGGCCGCGCGGCATTGGGCGCGGCCGTCGTCTGTCGGAGCTTGCCCTGGGCTCTTGCGTAATGACGCATGGCCTCGTTGACCAGATAGTCCACGGAGCATTCGAGCTCCTGAGACATCTGCTCAAAGGCCTCCCAGAGGTAGTCCCGACACTGAAACTGACGGAGACTCTTTCGGTTGAGGTCATCGGTCATGAACGGTCTCGCCACCCGGTACGCGGAGGGTTCATCGCGTGGCCGCGGGTCGCAACCACGGCGGGAGCATACCACCCCCGAAAGACAATTGCCTTCAACCCATCCGTCCGGGGATACCGTTACGTCCGCCCAGTGCCCCCTCCGGTGCGCCGGGGCTCTTGCGCGATGACCGACTGGTACACCCTGTCGTACGCCAGGGCCATGGCGGCAACCGTCAGACCCTCGGCCGCCACCCTGGCCCGCTGCGCCCTCTCCCGCGCCGCCGCAGGGTTGTCCAGGACGGCTTCGATAGCCTTTGCGGCGCCCTTGGGATCGTCCGGAGAGAACCACAACGCACCGTCGGTAGGGACAAATTCCCGGTGCGGTAGAATGTCGGATAACACCATGGGGCAGCCGCACAACATGGCTTCGTGCACCGCGTTCGGGCGACCCTCGACCTTGCTGGTGGAGATAAAGGCCGCGGCGGATTTGAGCAACGACCAGACGTCCTGGCGGTAGCCCGGCGTGAGACATCGGGTCGAGAGTGCCTGCGCGTCCATTTCACGGCGAAAGTCACCCATGGACACCCCTTCTCCGCAACAGATGGCATAGACGTCTTGTCGCTGTGCGAGAAGTTGTCCAAGCGCTTTCGCCAAGACATCCGGGTTCTTCTGCGGGGAGAACCGAGCGATGGAGACCAGCATTTTCGCTTCGAGAGGTACCCCGAGGTCTGTTGGAATGCATGGCTCCGTGGCAGCGATCTCGTCCGCGGGGAGTCCATTGGGGACAACGTGGACCGATGAGGCTTTGCGAAGCGGTAGCCAGCGATCGGCGCCAGATTCAGAATTGGCCACGACGGCAGAAGCTCCCGCCAGCACGCGGTCCAACCATCGAGAAATCACTGTGCGCTGCGGATCAACCGACCATCGTTCGCTAAGAATCCAGGGCACCCCGGCGATCCGCGCGGCAATACCGCCCCATACGTCCATTCGGGTGAGCCACGTCTGGACAACGTCTACCCGAAGGGTGTCCACGAGTCGAAGGATGGCCAGCGGGCCACGGATGTCCCACGCCCGATGGTCGACGAGTCTGTGCACGGTCGCCCCGCTCGTGCGCAAGCGCGCCATGGTGGGACCTTCGCGGATCAATGCGACGTGAACCGTGTGTCCGAGCTCCACCTGGGCGCGGGCGAGATAGGCGAGTTGGCGCTCGGCGCCGCCAACAAGCATCGATGGGATGCAATGGAGGATCTTCACGCGTGTAACTTCGCCGCGAACCGTAGGTCGGCGGACAAGGACGGGTCAACCTGTAGGAGACTGTCCTCGTGTGGGTCGCTCACCCGAGCAACGAGCGTTCAGAGGCGCGCCCTACGGTAACCCCGAGCGCCGTCAGCCCTTGACGTCGCCGCGGGCAAAAATGCTGGAGACGAAGTCCAAAACATTTTTCGCGCAGACCTCGCAGTACCCGTGACTACGGATCATGCGGGTCTTGACCGCGTCGATCTTTTCTTGCGTCTCTCGGTCAACCACGTTGGACACGATCGAGGTGAACTTGATCGTGTCTTTTTTGTCTTCAAAGAGTTTCAGCTCCAGCGCTCGTCGCAGGCGGTCGTTGGTGTCATACGTGAACTTCTTGCCCTCAAGCGCCAGCGCTCCGATAAAGTTCATGATCTCTCGCCGAAAGTCGTCTTTGCGAGGCTCAGCGATGTCGATCTTTTCCTCGATTGACCGCATCAAGCGCTCGTCAGGCTCCTCATCCCGACCCGTGTACCGGTTTCGCACCTTTTCTTTGAGGGTGTGAGCGCGGACGTTGTCTACGTAATTGGCCGCGAGTTTCGCGATCTCGCCCTCGTCCGCAGAGATCGCCCGTTGCACCTCGTTCTTTACGATGTCTTCGTACTCGCGCTTGACCACACCGATGAGGTCCCCAAAGCGCTTTCGCTGGTCCTCGCTCGTGATCAACGAATGCGTCCGCAGACCTTTTTCCAACTCGTTCATCACCATGAACGGGTTGAGACATCCCTCTTCGTCCTTCACCAACGCGTTCGACAGTTTGTCCTGTACGTACCGCGGGGACATTCCATCCATCCCCTCCCGCTTCGAGTCCTTACGCAGTTCCTTCACCGTGTCCTGCGTGTACCCCGGGAGCATCTTTCCGTCGTAAAGCTTTAGTTTTTGCAACAACGACAGGTTGTGCTTCTTCGGGTCTTCGAGCCGCGTGAGCACCGCCCACATCGCCGCGATTTCCAGCGTGTGCGGCGCAACGTGCTTCCCACGGACCTTTCCCGATGAAAAGTCCTTCTCGTAGATCCGCATTTCCTCCTGCAGCTTGGTGATATACGGCACATCGATCTTGATCGTGCGGTCCCGCAGGGCCTCCATGAACTCGTTGTTCAAGAGCTTCTTGTACTCCGCCTCATTGGTGTGCCCGAGGATCACCTCGTCGATGTCCGTCTGGGCAAATTTCTTCGGCTTGATCCTGTGCTCCTGCGACGCTCCGAGGAGATCGTACAAAAAAGCCACGTCGAGCTTCAACACCTCGACGAATTCCACAATCCCTCGGTTGGCAATGTTGAATTCTCCGTCAAAGTTGAAGGCTCTGGGGTCGCTGTCCGAGCCGTACTCCGCGATCTTTCGGTAGTTGATGTCCCCCGTGAGTTCCGTCGAGTCCTGGTTCTTTTCGTCTTTGGGTTGAAAAGTGCCGACGCCCACCCGGTCTTTCTCTGACAAGACGATCCGACGCACGCGGATGTGATCGGCAACCACCCGCGACCAGTCGCCCTGGTGCTTTTCCATCAAGCTCCTGAAAATAAACCTGCACGCCGGGTCGAGGTCTCCGTCCACCCCTACGTGTACCCGCTCGCTGCCAAGACCAAGCTCACGGATGGCGGTCTCGCGCCATTCGGGCGGAATCAACCGCAGAGGCTCTTCGTGCATCGGACACGGAAACACCCCCTGGGCGTTGTCACGACTGTCCGTCGGCACGAGCCCCGTGCCTTCGAGATTGACCCAATGAAATGTGTACACGGCGCCGTCAGGCGTACGAGAGTAGTCCTCGACCCCACGCTTCAACAGCCGCGCAATGGTGCTCTTGGACGACCCCACGGGGCCGTGGAGGAGGATCACCCTACGCTCGGGGCCGTAGCCCTCTGCGGCGGCCTTGAGGACGTTGGCCAGGCGCATGAGCGGGATGTCCAGTCCGAAGACTGCGTCCCGCCCACGACCCGGGTCGTCTCTGAAAAAATGGTAACGGACGATCTTCTTCTTGTTGTCCAGGTATTCCTCTTGCCCCGAGGCCACGACCATGTCGTACAGGCGCTGAAAAGCGTTGCGGGTCACCTGCGGGCGCTCGCGGACGATGGCAAGGTAATCCTCGAAGGATCCCTCCCAGTGCAGGTCGCGGTAGGTGCCGTAGTCCTGGAGCGCCGCGATGCGCTCGATCATGTGTGCCATGGGAGTAGCTTCCTCCTGCGGTCGCGCACAGACCGTGCGCGGGGCCGACCGGGTGAGAGAGTCTAGAAGCATCGCGCGCGCAAGAGAAGGGCGACGATGCCTCTGCGCGGTCTCGCGGGTTCAGGGCCCTGGAGGGTACAGCACGATGGCGTTGGCGGTTCCCGCGGTGGAATCTATGGCATAGCCGCCGGAGCAAGTACTGGGATCAAAGCCTCGGACGCGGTACGCGAAGGGCACAATGGTCTGGTTGAGTACCGCAAGGGTACCCACCGAGGTGTACATCACGTTGAAGAGCGTGCCTGGATCGACCGACCGGGGGACGGCAAAAGACGCCATGGGGGTGTCTTGAACGTAGAGATCCACAACGGTGCGACCAGCTTCGCAGCCGGCTGGGGCGGTCCCCTGGGCCGCAATCCGAAAGCTGGCCGTGACGCTTGAGACCGTCGAGAGATGTACCGCCCGTGCGCCCGTGATCGCACCAGGCGTCGCGCCCGCAAGCGTACCCACGTCTCCCGGCCCACCGGGAAAGCCCGTGGGTTGCGGCAAAACGCCGGCGTCTGTCAACGGCAGCGTCGGGCACCCACAGTGTGCCGCCCCACCGTCGGGCGGTGCGACGACATCCCCAGCGTTCTCTGCGACCGACAGCCGGAAAGGCCCGCTCGCCCCGGCGATGCCCGCCACGACGAGATACACCACGTCGCCGGGCACGAGGCCCTCCAGCGAGAGGCTTGACGCGAGCCCCGCGCAGGTGGCGCCCGTACCGCCGTCGCCACAGGCCGAACATCCCACGACGTTGTCATCGTCGTCGCAAGCAAGCTCGGTCGCGCCATTGACCCCTCGGTCGCAGGACGTCAGTGCAAAGAGCACGGTGTCAAAGCTTGTGCACTCTGTACCGTTGGTGCTGGCCACGAGACGCGGCCCCGTACGAACCGTGTACTTGTACACCCGCTCGGGGCCATCGGTGGTGTACGTCCCCGGACACCCTGGTCCTAGTGCGACGGGGGTGAGGGCCTGATGTCCGTCCATGGTGTTTCCGTCGATCACCACGGTGTTGCCGAGGGTGGTGCCTGCCGTGGCCAGGTCGACCCACTCATGCGAAACGCAGTCACCCGTCATCGGTGGGCGGACCAGAACATCGGCAAGGGCGACCCCATCGCTTTCCACGCTTACATCCACGCCCGTATCGCCACGCGCGTCCACGCCTGCATCCCGCGGGGCATCGGTCGCAGCAGCCACATCGTGGCCCGCGTCCGAGGATCGCAATCGGGTGAGGTCGTAGTTGCATCCCCAAACAGGGCTGGCCGCCCACACGACGAGAACGGCCCACCGGCCCGGACTCGAAACAGCGCTCATAGGGCACCCCCGAGGGTCACGGCCGCGCCGCCAGGGATCGGTAGCACCATCGCCCGTGGCGCCGTCGCAAGCGCGTCCCTTGGACGCAGGATGTCGAGGAGAAGCGCTCCCCCTGCGGCGACGGCCAGGACGCTTGTCGCTGCGATGCCCACGTTGACAAAGACCTCCCGCTGCCGCATGTCGTCGACGTCGACTTGAAGGCACGCGGGTGCGCAGGTCCCGAGCAGTGTGCTGTAGCGCTGGTTGGTGACAATGCCCAGCGCGATGGTGACGCCCCCGCTTGCCGCGGCGAGAAGTCCAGTCACCCAAGAAACCGTGCGCCAGGGGCGGGATGCGTCAGGGGGGAGACTCTGCGGTACGACCACGAGGACCTGGTGGGGAACAATCGCGCGGACGACAACCTGCTGCGCAGCGGCCTGGCGGGTTAGCTCCGCGGAGATGACCCTGAGGCGGGCTTCGATTTCGGGGCGGTCGGGCGCCGCAGGGTTGCCATCGAGGTACCGTTGAAAGGCCTGCCGGGCCTCTCCCCAGCGATGGAGGCGCTCGTAGGCCGTGCCGATGTTGTACTGCAGGGCCGAGCGGCGAGAAAGGGCGTAGGCAAGTTCAAACTCTCCCGCGGCAAGGGGATAGTCGCCCTGGGTAAAAGCGTCGCGCCCCCGCTCGAAGTGTTCACGGGCCTCACGGTCGGCCGCGGGGCTCACGACCTGGGCAGGCGCCGGGGACGCGTATGCCAACACGGCGATGCACACGACCAGCCCGGCCCTGCGGTTCATCCAGGGCGAAAGTATACGCATATCCGGGGGCGGGCGGGCGATGGCTATTTCGCCCGGGCCGCGTAACGGTCGTTCAAGAGGGCGACCACGGGAGGCGGCACAAAGGGCGAAACGTCTCCACCCAGCAGCGCAACCTCTTTGACGAGGGACGAACTCACGTAGAAATATTCCTGCGCGGTCATCAAGAACACCGTCTCCACCGTCGGCGCGAGATGATGATTCATGCACGCCATCTGAAATTCGTACTCGAAATCGGCGACCGCGCGCATCCCGCGGATGACCGCCGTGGCCCCCCGTCGTCGAGCGTACTCCACCAACAACAGTCCTCCATCAATCAAATCAACCTCGACGCCAGGCACGTCCACAAGCGAGGCCCTGAGGAGCTCTGCACGATCTGCGGGTTCAAAGAGCGCGTCCTTCCGGCGGTTGCGGGCCACCGCGACGACGATCCTGTCAAAGAGCAGTGCCGCCCGACGGATGACATCAATGTGACCGTACGTCGGTGGATCAAACGATCCTGCGTACACTGCCGTGCGCCGCGCGGGGACAGGCAAATTCTCCGAGTCGGGGTGCACGGTCACGGAGGCCTCCGCGGTGGGTATCTGCGCCGACGGGTCGGTCGCCCCGACGGCGGATGGACGAAAGCACGTGATTGCCGCATCGCCGTAGGTCCGTGTCGGTCCGGCGGTGAGAAACTCCGCGGCCAACGTCGGGGGCGCGACAATCTCCCGGGCGGCGTGTTCGACCAGGACGAGCGCGTCGGGGGCGAGCATCCCGTGTGCCACGAGCCCTCCAAGGGCCTCGCGTTCAAGCAAATGGCCATACGGCGGATCGATGAACACCAGATCAAAAGGCCCGGGTGCTGTCTTGATCGCGCGGCGAACGTCACGGCGGAGCACCCTGGCGCGCTCCGTGATTTCAAGGTTTTCGAGGTTGGTCTGGATGGTCTCGCAAAGGCCTCGGTCACTCTCGATGAACACCGCGTGTGCCGCCCCACGGGAGAGTGCCTCGATCCCCATGGCGCCCGTGCCCGCAAAGAGATCCAGCACCCGAGCGCCTTCGACCGTTGCACCCACAACGCTAAACACTGCCTCACGCACGCGGTCGGCCGTGGGCCGGGTCTCTGCCCCGCGCGGCGGACCCATGAGCCGTCGCCCCCGCAAGGTCCCCGCGATCACCCGCACGGCGTCACCACGCATGCACGCAACACCGAAGTGATCTCCGTGGGCGAGGCGTACACCATGCAACCATCGCAACCCGCAGACTGCGCCGTTGCGAGGACCTCAGGGCCATCCGGGGGCGTGCCGGTCGTGGACGACAGAGCGTACACCGCTCGCTGGGTCGTGCCCCGGAGTTGCGCGACGAGCCCGCGAAAGGCGCCCGGGCGGCTTCGGTCGGGGGCGAACAGCACCACGCACCGCGAAGGGAGTTCTTCGGGAGAGGCCGGTACGATCACGGTCCACCCGTCGGCACCCAACGCCGCGGTGATGGCCGCGCAGCGCTCGGCGTCACGGTCCAACACTGCGATGACAGGGAGCCCGCCAACACCGAGATCTGCATGCATGAAGGCCTCGTGAGCGGCGCCATCCGAGCCAGCGCCGGGAGGTCAAAAGGTCAGTCCGAGGTTCAGCCCGCCGGTGTGGGGACCCATCATCGGCGAGAACTGCAGATCGAGGGCCGAGTGCCTGGGGGCCGGGAGGTTCGGCGTTTGTCCCACCGGAGCGTTGGTTCCACGGTCCATCATCACGGCGACCACGCCCGCACCAGCGATCACCAACCCGCCGATGCCCATTCCGATGGCCAGTGCGCGGGAGGTGGCATTGGCCGAGCACACGTTTCGTGCGCCGATGGCCGAAGGGTCAAGTGAATCATTGCCTGCGCGGGCGCACACGTCGGAGACCGACAGCGCCCGGTTGCCATTGATGGCGTTGTCGTACCGCGCCCAGGCGGCGTAGTCGTCCGTGCCCCTCGGGTCAGCGTTGGCCGCGCTCGTCGCCTGACCATTGGACACGAACATCTCGACAATGCTCACCGCGGCGAGGACCGCGCCCACGCCAATGGCACCGTAGCCCACGTACCGAAGGGTATGACCGCGCACGACGTTGGTCACCGGGACTTGCACCACCACGGTACGGGACTGCACCGCAGCGGCTGCACGCGCGGCTCGGACGCTCGCGGGGACGTACACCGCGGGCTCACCAAGAATCACCGCGTCGAAAAGCGTGTGGGTGAGTTCGCGCACCGCGTTGGGGTCCCGTGCCTGCGGTCCAGGAACGGTTCGGTACTCATGATGGACCACCCGATGGTCGTCCTGGTCCCAGAGGTTGACTTCGATGTTGACCGCGGCGTTGCGCCCGCGACCCACGCGCTGGACAGAACCGTAAATCACGTGCGGGACGTGCAGCGACCCTGCGATCTGGGTCATGCACTCAGGACCCAGGGTGGCATCGCAGGTGTTGCCGAATGAAGCCATCTCGACATCGAGAGAGGGAGAATTGTCCGCAACGGCGTAGCCCGCTTGCTGAGAAAGCTGTCGGAGGTTGGAGGTGACCAGAGCTGCAGTCTCGTCGTCACCGTCCGGCGCACGGAGCGGGAGAACATGCAAAGGGCCCCGGCGCTGTGCCAGCGCGGGGGAGCCCAGGAGATACAGGCCAGTGGCAATCAGCAGGCCCTGACGGACGTGGCGAGGCGACATCGGTACTCCTTCAGGCGTCGGGTGCCACCATCCTACGCGACCGAACGCCCCGAACGGAAGATAGGAACGTGGATGAACCAGAAGTCTTAGCACGGGCTTGACCCGGACCCGAAGAAGGGTATCCGTTTTCTGGCCGTGACCCCCCCCCCGTGGACGATTCAACGGGTCCTTGCGTGGACCTCCCGAGACCTTGCAGGCCGTGGATTCGAGACCGCACGCTTGGATTCTGAACTCCTGGTGGCCCACGCCCTGGGCTGCCGACGGCTGGACTTGTACCTCCGACACGAAGAACCCCTCGCCGACGCCGAGCTTTCGCGGGTGCGCGGACTGATTGAGCGGCGGCGAAGCTACGAGCCCGTGGCGTACATCCTTGGCGAGCGGGAGTTTTACGGACGAATGTTCTTGGTCGACACCCGGGTGCTGATTCCGCGGCCGGAGACAGAAGAACTGGTCGATGCCCTGGTAGAGTGTCTCCCGTCGGACGCGCGGCGATTGCTGGACGTGGGCGTCGGCAGCGGGGCGATCTCGGTCACCCTCGCCGCCATGCGTCCAGAACTCACGATCGACGCCGTCGAACTCTCCCCTGCAGCCGCCGACGTCGCCCGGGCGAACATCGCCCGTTACGGCTTTTCCAACCGAATCCACATCCACATCGGGAGCCTCTACGATCCCGTGCCAGGACGCACGTACGACGCCGTGGTGAGCAACCCGCCGTACATTCCCACGGCGTTGGTCGCCGGACTGATGCCTGATGTATCCGTGCATGAACCTCGCATGGCCCTCGACGGCGGACCCGATGGGGCAATGATCTTGCGGCCCTTGGTCCATGGCGCGCGGGCCGCACTGACCCCAGGCGGCTGGCTCGCGGCGGAGATCGGCCACGACCAGGGCCCCCTCGCCCGCTCCATCGCACTCGAAGCGGGCCTTTCCGATGTCGAGATTCGTAAAGACCTCGCCAGGATCGACCGTATCCTTCGCGCGCGGGCGCCGGGGTGAACAACCCTACAGGTTCGGGTCCACAGGGACACCAAGCCGCAGGTCGGGTTCGTCCTGGCAAACACTACGCACCGAGGACAATAAATCTTGCGGGGCGCCGTGCCGCACGAGGGTCTGCGCGCGGGCCTGCAACTGTCCGCACACCTGCTGCCAACGAAGCTGAATCCGCGCGCGGGAGGCGAGCACCCCGGGCATTCGTGGGTCGGTCGGAGCTTCAGGGCGTGCCGCGAGCGCCCCGGCGACGTTTTCGTACCGAATGAACATCCCGCGAGCCGTCCGCGCCCGCACCCACAACCGCGCAAAGCCTAGATCCACGGGAGGATCCGATGGCACCGGGCGCACCACGGGGGCGTCTGGCGACAGGAGCCACACGGGTCCACCCCAGATTCCGTCACGGGCCAGGACCCAGGGATGGGTGTTGTCTTGGAGCCAGGCGACGTCCATCCAGAGTCCACGGGTGCTGGCGAGCGCGGTGACTTCGGGGTCCGACGGGGATGCCCCCGGGCGCACCCAGGCGACGGTGTGGTGGTCGGTGGTGACCTCTGCCAGGGAGTCCCCCATGGCATCAAGGGCCACGGGCGCACGGATTCCGACAGACAACGGAATGGCCTGGGGCGGAGGAACAGGCGCCTCGGTGAGTACAGGATCGACGCCGTCCGCAGGGCGTTCCCGTGGCTCGGTATCGGGCGGCGGGGGGAGGACTGCCGGAGGGACAGGCCGTTGCGAAGCGAACAACGGTGCGACGTGACCAAAGTCCGCCGCGGGCGCCAGTTGAAAGCGCACGAGCGCGCCGCCTAGGGAGGTCGTCGCGTACGTCGGTGTCACGGCCAGCGCATCGGTGCTCAGGGCATCCGTCGAAGTCCACTGGGCAAAAGAATCTTCAGGTCGAAACTCGGCGGCGTGGAGTGCGACGGATGCACATGCGATGGGGGGACCGTACACCTCGGTGGGTGGCTCCTGCGGTAGCGGTCGGCGCGTGGGATTCTCGACGCGGGCTGAAGGGTCGGTCGCGAGGGGCACGGGCGAGGCCAACGTGCTGCGAGACGCACACCGGGCGCCCGTCCAGAGAACGACCGTGCGCGGAGTAGGATCGTCCGTCCGGACGATCCGCAGGGCGTCGCCCGTGTCTCCCGTCCAGCCCGTAGCACTCGCCGCGCCGCGCCGCGGACCTGTTGACCGAACCCGCATCGCACGGATGGTTCCACGGACTTCGTCGTCGGTGACGGTGGCGCCTGTCCAGGCGACGGTCCAGAGGTCTCCCTCGGAGGCGACGGCGACGCGGTAAAGCCGGGCGTTTTCGGTAAACACCGGAATGGGCGCGCCGAGTGAGTTTCCGTTGGCGTCGAGACGCTGAAGCACCACGTCGCCGCCGGAGGCCGACGACGGCCCGAAGGGATCTGCGACGGAAGGCGGCAACGGCGTTGACCTGCGCTGCGGCGGCGGCGGACCGTGCGCAAAGCCTCCAGGGAGCACCCGCGGGACGATGTACACAATCGCCCCGTGGGTCCCGTCCCAGGTGAGGGCCAATGCGCGGACCGGCGCTGCAATTTCAACGTCGGGGCGCAAGCGCGTAAGACCGCCTGGGTCATTCGCCCGGAGGAGTGCCGTATGCAGTACGCCGCGCCCGCCTGTCTGGTTGTCGATGTAGGCGACGAGTGCCCGGTCGCCGGCGCGCACGGCGGCAAACGCACGCGCCTGCGGGACGACGGCTTCGCCCGGACCCACGTGCAACGGAGGCGGAGCGAGTCGCTGCGGCGTGGGATCCTCCGCGCGGGCGAGCGACGACACGAAGAGAACGGAAAAGACAAAGGCGCAAGTCGCGCAGGGGCGGTGCGTGAACATCAGCGGGATGCAAGAACTCCGGGAGGTCTATGGGTGTCAAGGGCTGAGCGACTTTAGAAGCGCCCACCCCCACGC
>VFSW01008568.1_pt1 | contig 14668 bp, 14 predicted proteins | sample 5358111 | NCBI WGS metagenome assembly VFSW01 (sample SAMN11554181, study PRJNA540505) | mine drainage metagenome | isolation source: sediment from site ElyBrook_90M | place: USA: Ely Copper Mine, Vershire, VT | collected 2017 | reverse complement strand
GGCAATTATGCGTGGGGGGGAGCCACAAATTCTTGAAAATGCAGAAGGTGGTCGCACTACTCCTTCTGTAGTCGCGGTCTCTAAGACAGGAGAGAGACTTGTAGGGCTTATTGCACGGCGTCAAGCGGTTACAAATCCAAAGAATACTATCTATCAAATTAAGCGTTTTATTGGCCACACATTTGATGAGCCCGCAGTACAGAAAGATCGCTCGGCGGTGCCTTTTGAGATCCGTAAATCCCAAAATGGTGGAATTGAAGTCCAGATGGGAGATCAGTGGTATCGACCAGAGGAAATTTCGGCAATGATTCTACAGAAACTGAAAGTAGATGCAGAGAAAAGATTGGGAGAGAAAATTACAGAAGCTGTGATTACGGTTCCTGCATACTTTAACGACGCGCAGCGAGCAGCTACTCGTGATGCGGGGAAAATTGCTGGCCTTGAGGTGAAGCGCATCATCAATGAACCGACTGCCGCAGCGCTTGCCTATGGATTTGATAAAAAGAAAAATGAGAAAATCGTGGTTTTTGACTTCGGAGGAGGAACCTTTGATGTCTCAGTACTTGAAGTTGGCGATGATGTCATTGAAGTGAAATCAACTGATGGGGATGCTCATCTTGGGGGGAAGGATATAGATCAGGAAATCATTGATTGGCTAGCAACTGAGTTTCAAAAGGAAAGTGGCATTGATGTTCGCAAGGATCCACTCGCGCGTCAACGTCTTGATGAGGCTGCAGAAAAAGCAAAAATTGAGCTTTCAACTGCGCTTGAAACTGAAATCAATATTCCCTTTATCACCTCTGACTCCTCAGGGCCACGTCATCTACTCATTAAGATGACACGAGCAAAACTCGAAGAACTCTCAAGAGAATTTGTAGATAGGGCTCTTGCAATCACCAAGCGTGCTATGGAGGCTTCTCCTTTTAAGATTGGCGATATTAATGAAATCATCCTTGTGGGTGGCCAGACTCGAATGCCGGCAATGCAGAAAGCGGTAGAGGACTTTTTTGGGAAGAAAACAAATATGAGTGTAAATCCTGATGAGGTGGTTGCAATTGGCGCAGCTATTCAAGGAGGAATTCTTGGAGGAGAAGTACGAGATGTACTTCTTCTAGATGTAATTCCGCTTAGTTTGGGTATTGAAACGATGGGCGGCATTGTATCAAAACTGATCGAGAGAAATACGACTATCCCTACAAGTCGTTCTCAAATTTACTCAACTGCTGCAGACAATCAAACAAGTGTAGAAATTCATATCGTGCAAGGTGAGCGAGCCATGGCCTTGGATAACAAGTCCCTCGGCCGCTTTATCCTAGATGGTATTCCTCCTGCTCCCCGAGGACTTCCTCAAATTGAGGTGACATTTGATGTGGATACCAACGGTATTCTCTCTGTAAAGGCAAAAGACAAGGCAACCAATAAAGAGCAAAGTATTCGTATTGAAGCTTCCTCGGGGCTCTCTGATAAGGACATTGAGCGTATGCGTGCCGAGGCGGAGAACAATGCCACAGAAGACAAACAAAAGCTTGAACTTGCTGAAGCACGCAACCTCGCTGAGCAGGCTGTTTATGCAGCTAATAAATCTCTCTCTGATAACACGGGTAAAATCCCCGCTGAGCTTGAAGCGATCATAAGAGAGAAAGTTACGGCTCTGGAGATAAAGAAAAACTCTACAGATTCCTCTGATATAAAAAGCGCGACAGAGGAACTCAGTCGAGAACTCTCAAAAGTGCACGAAGCAGTTCAAAAGGGAGCTCCTCAACAACAGGAATCTCCACCCTCTGAAGGAGATTCAGGTGAAGCACAAAATTCGCAGACTCAATAATTGCTTGCGAGCAAGAAAAAATGGGAGTACCATGTTCCTACTATTATGGCCTCAAAACGAAATTTCTACGACATACTTGGCATAACTAAAACTGCTTCGAAAGACGAGATTAAAAAAGCATTCCATAAACTTGCGCACAAGTACCATCCAGATAAAAGCGCGGGGGATGCAGAGAAATTTAAAGAGGCAAGCGAAGCGTACTCAGTACTCTCTGATGATAAAAAAAGAGCGGAGTATGACTCCTACGGTCGCACTTTCGCTGAGGGAGCTGGAGGGGCGCATGGAGGGTTTAATTCTCCAGGATTTAATTTTGATTTCTCCCAATTTCAAGACGCATTTCAAAATGGGTTTGGGTTTGATATGGGAGATATGTTTGGGGATATGTTTGCCGGTGGTGCTCGTACTAAGCGTGGCAGAGACATCTCTATAGATTTAGAGATCTCTTTTAAAGAATCTATCTTTGGTACTAAGAGAAGAGTACTTCTCACTAAAGTAGCTCAGTGTGAGACATGTCACGGCTCTGGAGCAGCTCCAGGAAGCAGTCTTGAAACTTGCTCTCACTGTGGAGGATCTGGGAGAATACACGAGACGAATAATTCAATACTGGGCCCAATCACGATGGTTCAACCGTGTCGATACTGCAAAGGAACTGGAAAGATTCCAAAAGAGAGGTGCCACACCTGCCATGGAGATGGAGTACACCGTAAGCAAGTAGAGATCGAGGTTGTGGTCCCTGCCGGAATAGAAAGCGGAGAAATGATTCGATTAAGCGGCATGGGGGAAGCTATCCTCAAGGGCCCTTCTGGGGACCTATATGTAAAAATTCACGTGACTGCAGATTCTCGTTTCAAGAAGGAGGGGGCAAATATTGTAACCACACTCTCAGTGAAGCTCTCAGATGCTCTCCTTGGTGCAGAGTACAAGATTCCTACTCTTGATGGGGAAGAACTCATCACAATTACTCCAGGCGTCTCACACGGAGAACTCATCCGTATTAAGGGAAAAGGCGTTCTTCAAGGGCGCGGCAAGCGTGGGGATTTATTTGTTCGTGTCACTGTGACTCTACCGCGCACACTCTCACGCTCAGCCAGGTCTCTTATAGAAAAACTCAAAGGGGAGGGTATTTAGGATGTTGGGCTACAACATTTTTTCTGTTACCATAGAGATCATATGGTAGCAGAAAAAGAACGTCTTTTGACTGGAGCGAAGCCTACAGGGAGGCCTCACCTCGGTAACTACTTTGGCGCCATGAAGCCCTTTAAGGACCTACAAGATCAAAATCGGTATGAGTGTTTTTTCATGATTGCTGATTATCATGGACTTAACTTTATCCAAAACAAGAGTGAGATGGAAACTCTCTCAAAAGAGCTGGCACTGGATTTTTTGGGTATAGGTATTGACCCTAAAAATCTCACACTTTTTAAGCAGTCTGCTATTTCAGAACACACAGAACTCGCATGGATTTTTGACACCATTACGACAATGCCATACCTCATGCGAGCTCATGCATTTAAAGATGCCGGAGTAAAAAGTAAAGACATAAGTGTGGGGACGTTTAATTACCCAATGCTCATGGCCAGTGATATTCTCCTTTATGATACCTCAGTAGTTCCTGTGGGACAGGATCAAAAACAGCATGTTGAGTATGCTCGTGATACGGCCGAAAAATTTAATCGCATATATGGAGCTACCTTCAAGCTCCCGCGGGAGCACATACAAGAAACTTCTGCGATCGTGCCGGGGATTGATGGACACAAAATGAGTAAAAGCTACAATAATATTATACCGCTTTTTGGATCTCGCGAGGAAATTGTCGAGGCAGTGACGAGTATTGTTACCGATTCTATCGGAGAGAATCCAAAAAATGTTTACGCAATACATAGACTCCTTGTGCCAAGGCGTGATCTAGACGGGATATACGCTTTATTGAAAGGAAATTACAAAAAAATTAAGGAAAGACTCATTGAAGATCTTGAGACTCTCATCTCTCCTATGCGTGAGCGAAGGGAATACTACAAGGCACATCCCAAAGAGGTTGAGAACATACTCTCAAAAGGCACTGAAAAAGCTCGTGGTATTGCCTCTGTAAAAATGGTAGATGTGCGTCAAAAAATTGGTGTTGCTTAAAGAATACATTATGAAGCGTACTCTTATTAAAGATCTTAAAGAAAAAATAAGTGAGCGGGTATGTGTAAAAGGTTGGGTAAGTGTACGCCGAGATCAAGGGAAAATGGTATTTTTTGATTTCCGAGATCGAAGCGGCACAGTACAAGGAGTGGTGTTATCAAATAGTGCTGCCATAAAAGTTGCTAAAGAAATAGGGTCTGAGTTTGTTGTTTCGCTTGAAGCTATAGTAAACCAACGACCAAGTAAAAACATTAATTTGGAAGCTTTGAATGGTGATATCGAGCTTGAGATCAAAACTCTCAGTATTTTATCAGCAGCTGACCCCAATCTCCCTATAGCAGTGTTTGAAAAAAATGAAACTGAGGCTGGACAACAACATCGACTAGATTGGCGTTGGATAGATCTTCGTAAACCAGAAAATACACTTATTTTTAAAGTTTGGACGACCATGGAGAAAGCCTTTGTAGATTATTGTGTAGCGAATGACTATATAGAAATACATTCTCCCAAAACTGTTGTCACATCTACAGAATCAGGATCCGAGTTATTTGAAATAAAATACTTTGACAAAAAAGCCTATCTTGCCCAGTCGCCTCAGTTTTATAAACAAATGGCCATGGCTGCGGGGTTTGAGAAGGTATTTGAGATAGGGCCGGTATTCCGTGCTAATCCATCGTTTACCTCTCGACATGATACAGAATTTACAATGTACGATATTGAAATTTCCTTTATTGATTCACACCTTGAGCTTCTTGCTGAGGAAGAACATTTAATGGTAGCGATATTTTCCATGATAAAAGCAGAACATGGCCATGAGATTAAAGAAGTATATGGGCAGGAAGTAGTTATACCGAAAATTCCATTCCCTAAATTAACATTACGAGAAGTAAAACAGATATTACATAAACGAAATATTCCTAGCGAAAGGGGAGATGATTTATCTCCGGAAGAAGAACGAGCAATTTCTGAATTTGTATTAGAAGAGTGGGGACATGAATTTGTATTTATTCATGAATGGCCCGCAGAAACTCGGGCCTTTTATAGTATGCAATTGGAGTCAGACTCTTCTCTTACTAAAAGTTTTGATCTGCTATACAAGGGCTTAGAAGTAACAAGTGGTGCTCAACGAGAACATAGATATGAGCAATTACGAAAACAGATAGAAGAAAAAAATTGGGATCCTGCTGCGTTCGAAACCTATCTTAATTTCTTTAAATACGGCTGCCCTCCTCATGGTGGATTTGCTCCAGGTCCATCGAGACTTCTTATGAAAATACTCGGTATTTCTAATGTGCGCGAAGTGACATATCTCTATCGTGGCCCTAACCGCCTTACCCCATAAGTATGCCATTAACGAGTTCTGCCCCTCTTGTTAAAACGTCAGTATATGAGGGCCCTCTTGATTTACTCCTAGAGCTCATAGAGAAAAGAAAGCTTCTCATTAATGATATATCTCTCACCGCGGTTGCTGAAGAGTACATCGCACGCCTTAATGAGATGCCTGATCTACCGGTAGGGGAGACGGCGCAGTTTGTCTCTCTTGCGGCAACTCTTCTACTTATTAAATCTCGCTCCCTCCTCCCGCTTCTCTCCTTATCAGAGGAGGAAGGTCAAGATATTAAAGAGCTAGAGTACCGACTTTCTCTGTACCAAATTATCAAAGCTTCCTCTCGAGGAATCTTAACCCAAGAAGTGCAGAGACTCTACGAAGGAGAGAGCCCAGAACTTGAAGCTATATTTCTGCCAGATGAAACGGTAAATCTTAGTTTCATAGAGACTTCAGCCCGGACTCTTATCGAGGGATTCCCTAAGCCCTTTCTTTTGCCTCGGATAGATGTGCAAAAAATCTTATCAATTGAAGAAGTCATTCAAAAACTTTCTGAGAGGATTGCAAATGCTCTTAGACTTTCTTTTAAGGAATTTACTAAATCAACAGCTCACTCAACCTCTCCAGCGCGACACGATATTATAGTGAGCTTTTTAGCACTTCTTGAGCTAGTAAAGCAGGGTATAATCAAAGCAACACAAGAACATAGTGGTGATATCACACTGGAATCTGATACTGTGTCTACACCTTTGTATGAATAACACTGAGCAGGTAAACGTAATTGAAGCATTACTATTCGCACTCGGCCGACCGATGAGCAAAAAGGAATTATCGCAAAAACTTGGCATTTCACAAAGTGACATCGAGATAGCGCTCACAACCCTTCGCTCTCGAATGGGTGGAGTTGTTCTTGTCGATGATGGGATTACGGTGGAGCTTCGAACCTCTCCCTCTGTGACCTCAATTATTGAACGTCTGCGGAAGGAAGAATACTCGCGTGATATCGGTCGTGCGGGCCTTGAAACACTCTCGGCAATTCTCTACCGTGGGCCTCTCACGCGGGTTGAAATTGATTTTATTCGCGGAGTGAACTCATCCCAAATACTCCGCACACTACTCATGCGAGGGTTAGTGCGAAAGACTCCTCACCCTCGCCACCAGCGCTCATTTCTCTATGAGCCAACGACTGAACTTTTAGCTCACCTCGGAATCACACATATTTCTGATTTGCCTAATTACAATGAAACACGAGGGAAACTGTCTATTCTTGAAGAATCCTACAAGGCACAGATGAGCAAAATCAATGAAGTTTAAAGCAAAAGGATCATTTGTTGCGGTATTTATTACTTTTGGGGTAGTTGCTATTACTTTTGGAGTTGGATTTCTAACAATCTTCTTACTCAGATCACAATCGATAAAGACTGAGGTAGTCGCCACGAGCACCTCACCTTTCTCTCCGATAGTGCTGGATTCCTCGAACATTATTGGAAAAGCTGCAATCATATATGACCCCACAGATAACCAGGTACTTTTTCAAAAAAATGCAGGGGAACCTCTCCCACTTGCCTCAGTGACTAAACTAGGTACTGCAGAGACAGTATTAAGTGAGCATCCGAGCAATCCTTTAATTACGATTACGTCCCAGGACTTACTTCATAGTGATGCAGGTGATTTTGGACTACGCGCTGGTGATACACTGTCTCTTGATAAACTGATGCAGCTCGGGTTTGTCGCTTCCTCTAATGACGCTATGGCTGCTGTTGCAAATAGTCTGGGACCTGATGCCATAGAGAAAATAAATAACAAAGTCAGTTCTCTTGGACTGCAAGAGTTTGTTTTTTATGATCCCACAGGCCTTGATGTAAGTACGACTACCTCTGGAGCTTATGGGTCTGCTCATGACGTTGCAGTGCTTGCAGCAGATTTCTATAGTCAGTTTCCGACCTATTTTGAGCTCACAGAAGAACCTTCTATAACCATCAATGATAACGGTAGAAGTATTACCGATGTTGCTACAGATGCTCCACTTCTCTCTATTCCTGGCCTTGTAGGAGCAAAAACTGGATATACTAACCTTGCAGGGGGGAACCTTGTTGCGGTATTTGATGTTGAGATTGGCCACCCCTTGGTAGCGGTGGTCCTCGGCTCAACTGAGCGGGGTCGTTTCCAAGATATACGGGCTCTTATTAATGCCGCGCGCCATTCACTTTCACTATGACTCTAAGCGGTATACAGATTTTCATTCCAGCAAGTATCTCTTTTCTCATTGGTATGGCTCTTACTCCTTTTGTAACTCACTTCTTGTATAAACACCGACTCTGGAAACAAAAAAGTGGAAAAGTGGCTCTTGATGGTACCTCCGCGGAAGTTTTTAATCAACTTCACCAAGAGGTAGGCACCCCCCGCTTTGGTGGCGTTATTGTGTGGGGAAGTGTGCTACTCACCGCCGGTCTCTTGGAGCTTTCTTTCGTCTTGTTTCATGGAACATTTGGACCAATTGCTTTCATTAATCGCAGTCAAACGTGGATACCTCTTGGTGCTCTCATGGTTGGCGCTATTGTAGGATTGTTTGATGACCTCCTTGAGGTACGCGGTAAACAGGGTATTAAACTGCGTACACGCCTCGGTATCGTTGCGGTAGTGTCACTACTTTGTGCGTGGTGGTTCTATCAAAAACTCGGCGTAGTGACTGTCTCGAATTTATTTAGCTCACATCCTATCTTCTTAGGCTTAGGGTTCATTCCCTTGTTTGTACTTGTGACACTTTTTATCTACGCGGGCGGAGTCATTGACGGTATTGATGGACTTGCGGGAGGAGAGTTCTCTATTATATTTGCTGCCTACGCCTGTATTGCATTCTTACAACATCAGTACGGTGTGGCATCGCTTTGTGCTGCCACCGCAGGTGGCCTTCTCGCGTTTCTATGGTTTAACGTACCACCCGCGCGCTTCTACCTTTCTGAAACGGGAACTATGGCTCTCACACTTCTTCTTACCGTGATTGCCTTTCTCACCGACACCCTTGCGGGGGGAAGGGGACTGAGCGTTCTTCCTATAATTGCTCTCCCGCTTGTGTTCACTATTCTTTCCAATATCATTCAAATACTAGGTAAAAAGTTTCTCCACAGAAAAATTTTCCGCATTGCTCCTCTTCACCACCACTTTGAAGCTATCGGCTGGCCTTCCTACAAGGTGACGATGCGCTACTGGATCGTTGGGGTAGTTGTTGCTCTCTTTGGTATAGCGGTCGCTCTTCTCTAGACGTATGAGACGAGCTATCGATGTGCCATTCCTGCTTGTTGTATGCGCTCTTGTTGTTACGGGACTCCTCATCTTCTCTTCTGCTGCTTTGGGGCTCCTCGCTCGTCCAGGAAGCGTTTCATTCTCTTCAGTGGCCACAGGACAAATTTTCTTTGGGTTCGTGGGTGGAGCAATACTTTTTTTCTTTTTCTCTCGCATTGACTACCACGTGTGGCGTAAGTACACACCATATTTTTTTATTCTGGCCATGCTTCTTACAGGGGTCACCCTCATTCCTCATATCGGTCTTTCGCTTAAAGGTGCTTCACGGTGGATAGAGGTGGGAACACTCTCATTTCAACCAGAAGAAATATTGAAGTTTGCTACTGTCATGTTTCTTGCTGCCTACTACGCAACCCACTTAAAAAATATTTCGACCATAAAAGGAGGCCTCTTGCCCCTCGTATGTATTGCAGGAGGTGCTGGACTTGTGCTTCTTCTTCAGCCCGATACTGCAGGTGCAATCGTACTTGGTATGACCTTAGTTGGCATACTATTTACTGCAGGTGGAAAATTGAAGCACCTACTTGTGCTTGCGCTCATTGGTGTGCTAGCAGTAGGTATTGCTGCCTACGAGAGACCCTACGTCGCCCAACGTATTGAAACATACATAAATCAGGCAGCGAGCCCTCAGGGTGCAGGGTGGCAGATACAGCAATCTCTCATCGCTGTTGGTTCTGGAGGACTTTTTGGTAAGGGCTTTGGACAAAGCGTTGAGAAATTCTCCTACCTCCCTGAACCGATAGGGGACTCTATTTTCGCAGTGGTAGGAGAAGAGTTTGGATTTATAGGAAGCTCGCTTCTGGTGCTATTGTTTGGTGCTTTTGGTATACTAGGTTTTCGTATTGCCTCACGTGCGCCAGATGCCTTTGGGTCTCTCATCGCTGTAGGGTTCACAGTACTCATTTTAGGACAATCATTCTTTAATATCGCCTCAATTGTGGCCCTCATCCCACTTATAGGTGTACCTCTCATCTTTGTCTCTCATGGTGGCACAGCTCTTGCTCTTGCGCTAGCGGAAACTGGGATTGTGCTTAATGTCTCAAAGTATATGCGTAAGTAGCGGACATGTTAGACTTTTTAGTACATGAAGATACTTTTTACTGGGGGAGGGACAGGAGGGCATTTCTACCCAATTATTGCAGTTGCTGAAGCTCTCAATGATCAAATTCGAGAGCAAAAGATTCTTGAACCTCGTCTCTACTATGCAGCCCCAGAGCCATTCGACCGCGAAATGCTTCTAGCAGAGAATATTATCTTTGTACAGACGAGTGCGGGAAAGGTACGCCGATACTTCTCACTTCTCAATATCATTGATCTTGTAAAAACAAGCTGGGGAGTTGTTCGCTCTGTCATGAGAATCTTTTTTCTCTACCCGGACGTGGTGTTTGGGAAAGGAGGGTATACCAGTTTTCCTACCTTACTTGCTGCGCGACTATTTAATATTCCTGTCGTTATTCATGAGAGTGATGCGATACCTGGTCGAGTGAATCGTTGGGCAGGGAAGTTTGCTAAAAAAGTTGCAGTATCCTACCCAGATGCCGCAACATTCTTTCAAAAAGAAAAAGTTGCCTTTACTGGTAACCCTATTCGAAAAGAAATACTCACTCCCGCTCGTGAAGGAGCGCTTGAATTTCTGAAGCTTGATTTAAATATTCCTATTATCCTCATTCTTGGTGGCTCTCAGGGAGCTACAGCGCTCAATGACGCAGTGCTTGAATCACTGCAGGAGCTTCTAGAGCACTATCAAATTGTTCATCAAACCGGTCCTGCCAACCTCGAGGAGGTAAAAGGAAGAGCACGGATAGTACTTGGAGACTCTCAGTACGCCTCTCGCTATAAGCCTTTTGGCTACCTCAATGACCTCGCGCTTCGTATGAGCGCTGGAGCGGCAGCTTTGGTGATATCACGGGCAGGCTCAACGATCTTTGAAATTGCCTGCTGGGGACTCCCTTCAATCATCGTGCCTCTTCCCGGATCTGCAGAAGGTCACCAGGTCAAAAATGCGTTTTCTTACGCGCGGGCTGGAGCGTGTTCTGTGATTGAGCAGAATAATTTAACAAAGACTCTTCTCCTTTCTGAAATTTATCGGATTCTCGATACCCCCGGCTTACGTCAGAAAATGAGTGAAGAAGCGCGAACTTTTTCCAGGATTGACGCTGCAGGAGTGATCGCAAAAGCCCTTATTGATATAGGAATTTCCCATGAACTCTGAAAGAATAGCCACTCGGTTTGCTCCAAGTCCTACAGGGCTTCTTCACAGTGGAAACTACCGCACTGCTATTTTTGCCTATCTATTTGCTAAGAAGCTTCCGGGGGGTAAGTTTATCGTGCGCATTGAAGACACTGATACTGAGCGCTCGCGTAAGGAGTTTGAGGATAATATTTTTGAAACACTTTCTTGGCTCTCACTCAAGCCTGATGAAATCTATAGGCAACACGAACACCAAGGGAGACACAGGGAACTACTGGAGAGGCTCATAAAAGAAGACAAGGCATACCTCTCTAAGGAAGAAGTGACAGAGAAGCATACGCGAAGCGAAGTTATCCGCTTCCGCAATCCTAATCGCCAAATTACTTTCACGGACACCATTCGTGGACCCATTACAATAAACACCACTGACTTGGGGGATTTTGTTATTGCCAGAAACATGAGTGAGCCAGTCTATCATTTTGCGGTTGTCGTTGATGATGCTGATGAGGAAGTGACCCATGTGATTAGGGGAGAAGAGCACATATCAAACACTCCTCGGCAAATTCTCATTCAGCATGCCCTTGGATTCACAACGCCTATCTACAGTCATTTACCCCTTGTTCTTAATTCTGACCACACTAAACTCTCTAAACGCCAAGGTGCGAAGGCGCTCACACAGTACCGAGATGAAGGGTACCTGCCAGAGGCAGTCTTAAACTACCTAGCGCTCTTGGGGTGGCATCCGGAAGATAACCAAGAGATATTTTCTCTTCCTGAGCTTGTAGAGAAGTTTAATCTCTCTCGTATACAAAAATCCTCTGGTATTTTTGATGAAACAAAACTTCTTTGGTACAACCAAGAGTATCTCAAGCGGCTTCCAGATAAAGAATTTGGAGCTCGACTGAAAGCCTATATAAAGAATCGGAAGGAATCTGTCCCAGTGTACTTCTCCAAGGTGCTTCCTTTGCTGAAGGAACGCTCACAAACCCTTAAGGAAGCTACTGAACTTTTGAGTAGAGAGTTTGATTTCTTCGCAGGTATTTCCATAGACAAAAATCTTCTACTTAAAGGAGCCCGTGCGGAGGAGAAAGTAGTGAAAGGACACCTTGAGAAGGTTCACTCACTTTTATCTGAAATACCACAGAAAAAATTCCAAGTGGGTACAATTAAGGACACAATTTTCCCCTATGCTGACAAGGAGGGCAGGGGAGTGGTACTCTGGCCGCTCCGGGTCGCTTTATCTGGAAAAGAAAAATCTCCTGACCCATTTACGCTCGCCTTTTGGTTAGGTAAAGAGGAGACTTTGGGGCGCATTGTTACTGCTCAAGGGGTGCTCTAAAATAGGTTGTATGCCTACCCCTTGGCAGAGAATTGCTCTTGCACTGCTGTTTTTTATTGTTCCAAGCGCTTTTTTCTTCTCCTACATTCCGATCTCCTACGCGCAAACAGCAAGTACCGCTGATCAATTAAACGCTCAGATTATTGATCTCCAACAACAGATTGCGCAACTTGAGTCACAACTTACTGTAACTACGCAACAAAAACAGACCATACAAACTGCAATTGCGGGCCTTAACCTTAACATTCAAAAACTTCAAAAGAGTCTTAGCCTCACTCACGCTCAGATAGTACAAAACGGCCAGCAAACAAAAAAACTTGCCAGCACCATTGCAACTACAACTGCTGCGCTCACTATAGCAGACGCTGGATTCTCAGAGACTATGCGCCAACTTGATATGCTTGACGCTGAACCATTAGGGATAGTACTTCTTGGCGGAGGAAGTCTCTCTTCTTTTTTTGATGCGCTCACGACTCTTGAAACGGTGCGAAGTAGCCTTGAAGACCAGATCCCTCAACTCTCGTCTCTCACGCAGACACTTAAAAATAGCAAGGCCGCGAGCGTAGAGAAGGGTCAACAGCTCGCCTCACTACAACAGACACTTGCTCAGCAACAAGAGGGACTCTCCGTTGCTCGTGAGTCACAGACGCAACTTCTTGCACAAACAAAAAGCCAAGAAGCAACCTATGCGGCAGAAATTACACAAAAGAAAGCTCAGGAAGTTCAGTTTGAAGCGAGCTTGCTTACTATTGGCTCTAGTATTACGACAGCAATCAATCCAACGAGCTTGCCACCTTCAGGGTCTGATCCGCTTATATGGCCTATTGAATTTAATGTGATAGACATTACTCAGTACTTTGGCAACACACCATTTGCAACTCAAAACCCACAGGTTTATAGTGGCCATGGACACGATGGTATCGATATCGCAGCCTCCCCAGGCACTCCTGTGCATGCCGCACGCTTTGGAATAGTTCTCGGTACTGGGAACACCGATCTTACCTGCCCGCAAGCGTCATTTGGGAAATGGGTATTTATTGAGCACGATGATGGCCTTGAGACCATGTACGCTCATCTTGGCGTTATTAGCGTCTCACAGGGCCAGCGGGTCACAACAGGGCAAGTAATAGGCTATTCTGATACTACAGGCTATGCCACAGGCCCACACCTCCACTTTGGCGTCTACGCTGCAGCAGGCTCAGAAATCAAGTCGTGGCCTACCACTAATCCTCGCCCTATATGCGCAGGCAAGATTTATACTATGCCGGTGGCTGAAATACCCGCTTATTTAAACCCCTTGTCCTACCTACCGCCGATACCTGGACGCTAACTGGCTTTTATCAACATCTAGAGCTTTTTTTCACTCCAAGAAGCCTCCATACTATAGGAAGCGGAAGGTCGACCGCCCCATTAACTTTTCCGTAATATTCACATATGAAAGCACTTCATGTAACTGCGTGGGTACTGCTTGTTATAGGCGGTCTCGACTGGGGGCTTATAGGTCTTGGTGGCTTTGCCAATGCTAACTGGAATGTCATCGGTCTTTTACTTGGTAACTGGCCCCAGCTCGTTTGGATTATCTACATTCTCGTAGGTCTTTCAGCCCTTTGGTTGCTCTTTACAAAAAAGAGTCACCGAATGTCCTAATTCCATACCTAAGACTTGAACGAAAAGGCTCTCTCAAAAAAGAGGGCTTTTTCTATTTTTATATACGTCACTCTCTATGACCTCTTGCTTATTTTGATACTCTCCGCCTGGTTTTTGAAAACCCTCGTTGAGGTTGTGCTCACTCCGGTTACTTACTACATCGTTGGTAAACTCTAGAAAATCGAACACGAAGATTACTACGACAGGGATACAGATTTTAATCCTCTTATCATGAGAGAACATGCCTAAACTGAATAAAATTGGTGGGGTAGGGGACATAAATAAATAGTAGACTGCTCAACCGAACCCGGCCTTGTTTTTCCTAGACCCTTCCCTATTCCCACGTAAAAGAATAGTGCTGAAGTTTTTAAAAACAGCTTTAAATAAAATTCCTTACAGAGTAACTGTATGAGCTTGGGGTCCCTCTTGGGTGTGAGAGGGAAATAGGATGGATTGATTTTGCGTGCTACTGTTCATGGGCATATTGGTTTATGTTGATTTATAAGCATACGTCGCACAATATATCTTTTGCGACATATCCATATTATTTAAACAAGTTGTTGTATAGTGATAAATGGAGGTACACCCTATGGATAAACTTTCCCTAGAAGACAATCCTATTTCTTTTACTGCAAAAGCTCTTATATGGGCCATTTTCATCATCCTAAGCCTTATCGTAATTGGAGCATTCGTAGTTACTAGCCCGACCTCTCAATAAGGTCGGGCTTTTTGTATTATTTATCATAGGAAGTCGGCTTCCCTTTTAAGATTGAAAAAAAATCAATTCCTTAGTTAAATCTTTTTTGTCAGGCTCTGTTCAGTACCTAGCAGAGGCTCCTCGGCATTTTACGAGGAGCCTTTTACTTTTTAGTGAAAAGTAAGGATTAAATTTTTGAAGTATACTAAATA
>VFSW01008567.1_pt1 | contig 14669 bp, 15 predicted proteins | sample 5358111 | NCBI WGS metagenome assembly VFSW01 (sample SAMN11554181, study PRJNA540505) | mine drainage metagenome | isolation source: sediment from site ElyBrook_90M | place: USA: Ely Copper Mine, Vershire, VT | collected 2017 | reverse complement strand
GCATCGCGGTCGCGAAAGCGGATCAGCGCGTTGATGTCCACCAGCGCGAATTGGCTTGCTCCGGCGGCGACGCGCGCGATCGCGTCCGGCGATCCGCCGGCGATGTCGGTCGTGACCGCCAGGCCTTCGGAGCCGAACAGGCCGTCGGTGATTGCCAGTACAATGGGGGCGACGCTCGCATCGATCGGACGATCGAAGGAAAACTGGATCGCGATCGGCTGGCGATTTTCATCCGCAGCCATTGCTTCCGGCGCGCCCGGGCAGGCAAGAACCAGCAGGCCAACCAGCGAAGCCATCACGTAGCGAGCAATGATTGTCTGACTTGCATGCATCAACATCACACCGGGACCGCAAGGTCAGTTGCCACGCCGGATATGTCCGTTTCATGACGTCGCAACGCCGCTTCGCTCATTGTGCCCGATGAAATGTGAACAGTCGATGCGTAGCCGGGGTTGCCGTTCGGCCTGCCGATGAGCGAAAAAGCCCGACGCGAGCCAGTTTGGCCGCGGCCGGATGCGATGGCGGTCTCATCCCGATATCGCGCCAGCCCGTATTGGTACGGTGGTGACGCTGGCTGTTGGAGCGGATATTTCAGTACCAACTTGGCCTGCTCCCGAGGCCATGGGTCGGCCGGTAACCGCAAATTTGCCGACCGCATTAATCCGCCGGACACCTTGGCCGGCGGATTTCTTTTTGCAGGCCCCTGCCGTTAACACGCCGGCCACGCGTTTGGATTATTTTAAGCACATGAGTGATTCGCTCGAGCGGCTCTATCTGGCGGTCATCGCGGCCAAGGATCTCGATCCGGCGGTCTCGCGAACGGCGCGGCTGTTTCAGCGCGGGCCGGCCAAGATGGCGAAGAAACTGGCCGAAGAAGCCATCGAGGTCGTGATCGACGCCGTCAACGGCAAGTCCGACGCCGTGATCCGCGAAAGCGCCGACCTCCTTTACAACCTCACGGTCTTGTGGGCGTCGGCCGGTGTGCGGCCCGAAGACGTGTGGCGCGAAATGGAGCGGCGCGAACACCTGCTCGGAATTGCCGAGAAGCTGCCGAAATCGCCGCTCAAGATGCCCAAGGTTCCGCCGCCTCGGGTCGCGCGGCGACCAATTGTCGCGCTTGAGAGCCGCACCCTGCGCAAACGCCACTGAGGCGGCGCAAAAATCCCTGAATTTCCGGCATGGACAAATCCGCCTGATGGTGGTTCATCGCGGCATGCTGAGACGGGTTTACGATTGGTGTATCGACGCCGCGCACAAGCCATACGCGCTATGGATCATGGGAGCGGTGTCATTCGCGGAAAGTTCGTTCTTTCCGGTGCCGCCCGATGTCATGCTGATCCCGATGTCGCTGGCGCGGCCGCAGCGCGCCTGGCTCTACGCCTCGCTCTGCACCGCGACATCGGTGCTCGGCGGCCTGCTCGGTTATGCCATCGGCGCGCTGCTCTACGATTCGATCGGACATTGGCTGATCAGTCTCTATGGGCTCGGCGACAAGGTCGAGGCTTTCCGCGCTGGCTACGCCGAATACGGCGCGTGGATTATCCTGCTGAAGGGTTTGACGCCGATCCCCTACAAGCTCGTGACCATCACCTCGGGCTTTGCCAATTTCAATATCTGGTTGTTTGTCGCGTTATCGGTCATCGCCCGCGGCGGTCGGTTTTTCATGGTCGCGATTCTGCTCAACCGCTACGGCGAATGGATCCGGGTCAGGATCGAGAAACATCTGGGGCTGTGGGTGGCGCTGGGAGCCGGCGTGCTGGTGGCGGGCTTTATTGTCGCATTCAGAATGATCTGAAGGTGGCCTGCGAAGTGCTTTGCCGGTGCACCGCTTCGGGTTACGCTCGAAATCATGCCTGATCGATCCGGCAAGCTGATCCCGCTGCCCAGGACGTCTGTAGCGACGTCTGTAGCGACGCCGGTTGCGACGGCAGGCATGGCGCTGTCGATATGGATGATCGCCGCGGGCGCCGGCTGGCCGCAGGCCGCTGCGCCGCCAGTTTCGCTTCCTCCATCTTCTCTTGGCCTCCAATCGCCGGCCCAGCAGGCCGTGCCGGATCAACCGCCGGGCGGGCCTGTCTCGCCGCAAGTTCCGCCGGTGCGCGAGGGCAATCCAGGCCTTCTCGACGAAATGGGAAAGATGCTCGAGAAATCCCTGTCGGTCCTGCCGACGGTGAAGAGCACAGGCGAGGCTATCGATAATTTCAATGCGCGCGCCAAGGATGCGGCCAAGGATGCGGGCGAAAGCCTGTCGCGCCTCGCCAAGCCGCCCTCCATGGTCACGGGACGCGTGATATGTCCGGCTTCCACCAATGGCGCGCCCGACTGCAAGGTCGGCGCCGACAAGCTCTGCCAGACCAGGGGCTTCAAGGATGGCACGAGCCTCAATGCCGATTCCGTGGCAGCCTGTTCCGCGAAAGTACTGATTCCCGGCCGGACACGGAAGCCGGACGATTGCCGTACCGACTATTACGTTACCCGCGCGCTGTGTCAGTAGCTAGCGCTGAGCCGCATTTGCGTGGTCCAGGAAGCTGCGATTGCTTTCTTGGTATGATGTCTGGCATTCTTTGTCAGTACGTGACCTCTCCCCCAATCGTGCGAAAGGATTCTTGACGAATGTCCATGCCTGCCTTGTTCAAGGGCCGTCTGTCCTTACCCGTGATCGGTGCCCCGCTGTTCATCATCTCGGTCCCCGATCTCGTGATCGCACAGTGCAAGGCAGGAATTGTCGGATCGTTTCCGGCACTGAACGCGCGTCCGCCGGAACTGCTCGACGAGTGGCTGACACGGATCAAGCAGGAGCTCGCCGCGCATGATGCGGCCCATCCTCACTCCCCGTCGGCGCCGTTCGCCGTCAATCAGATCGTGCATCGGTCGAACAACCGGCTCGAACACGATCTGGCGCTTTGCGAAAAGCACGAGGTGCCGATGATCATCACCTCGCTGGGTGCACGCGAGGAAGTCAATCAGGCCGCGCATCGCTGGGGCGGCATCGTTTTCCACGATGTGATCAACCAGAAGTTCGCGCACAAGGCGATCGAGAAGGGCGCCGACGGCCTGATCCTGGTCTCGGCCGGTGCCGGCGGTCATGCCGGGGTGATATCGCCGCTTGCATTCGTGGCGGAGACACGCCAGTGGTTCGAAGGGCCGATCGCGCTGTCTGGCGCCATCGGCAATGGCCGCGCCATCCGTGCGGCGCGTCTATTAGGGGCCGACTTCGCCTATATCGGCTCCGCCTTCATCGCGACCAAGGAGGCCAATGCGGTGGAAGCCTACAAGCAGATGATCACCGCTTCGGGCGCGGAAGACATCGTGTATTCGAATCTCTTTACCGGCGTGCACGGCAACTACCTGAAGCCATCGATCGTCGCGGCCGGCATGGATCCCGACGATCTTCCGCAATCCGATGCATCGAAGATGAGTTTCGGGACCGATGCGTCGGGGGAGCGCGCCAAGCCGAAAGCCTGGAAGGAAATCTGGGGAAGCGGCCAGGGTGTCGGCAGCGTCGGCAGCATTGTGCCGGCCGCCGAATTGATCGCGCGCTTCAGACGAGAATACGACGAGGCCGTCGATCCGCCGCTGTGAGCCCCGGGCGATGCCGGGCCGTTCCCGGTCGATCGCTTCGCTTCCGTGAAGAAGATCGCTCCCGCTGACGCCTGCGCCATTCGTGCCGCTGTCCCGCCGCGGCTGCCGAACTGCAGTTTTAAGGCATCATTAACCAACCCGCCCCAAGCTTGACGTCCGAGGCCGCTCGTCGCCGGTGCGGCGTGCCCGAAGCCGCGGTTGATGGGGATCGACATGGATTTCGAGACGCTGTTTGCGAAAGCGCCGGCAACCCTCGACGAGATCAAGAACCGGGTCGCTTACGCCCTTGAGCGCCATCCGCTGTGCCGCAACGTGCAATTCGACATCGTCAGCATGCCCCGTTCCCGCAGGGGCGGCAATTGGACCATCAGCCTGCGATCGGTTGCCCCCGACGCATTGTGGGAGGCATCCGATATCGTTGCCGACATCCAGGATGCCTACGAACTCACCGCGGCGGCCTGATCAACCCTCCGAACGGGGAACCGGCCGCCACCGGGGCGGCACGGTTAAGCCTTAATTATCACCCAGTTATCGGGAAAGTGACCGCGGTTCGGCCAGCAGAACGGAGAATTGCTTGACGCAAGCAATGACCATCATCGCGCTGATATGCTTCCTCGTCGTCGGGGCGGCCGCGGCCGGCATTCTGGGCCGCGATGGCGTGCCTGCGGCCGGGTCGGATATGGTAACGGCTTCTGCCGCGGTAGAGGGTCCCGTCTCGAACAGGGAAGGCAAGGGCGATCGCCTGGCTGTTGCCGCGGTTGCGCCGGCCTCGTTCGAACCGATGCAGACCGCCGCGATCCCGAGCGAGCCGCTGCGGAAGGCTTTCGCGGCCACCCCGTCGGCCGAGATCGAAGGGCTGAGGATCACCGATCCCGCGTCACCGGCGGCGGCGCCCAAGCCGAAACTTGCCGGCAAGCCTCCGGTGCAAAAAACCTACGCGCTCTTGAGTGACGTGCAGATCGCCGGCATCAAGGAACGCCTCAAGCTTTCGTCCGATCAGGAATCCTATTGGCCGGCGGTGGAAAGCGCGCTGCGCGCGGTGGCCCGCAAGATCCACGCCACGCGGCAGGCCGACCCGAACGCGACCGGCGTACCGATCGATCCCGACGCCTGGGAAGTCCAGCAGTTGAAATCGGCCGCGATGCCGCTGCTGTTTCAGCTTCGGGAGGACCAGAAGCGCGAGGTGCGCCAGCTCGCCCGCCTGATCGGCCTGGAGAAGGTGGCTTCGCTGATTTGAGCGGGCGTCCCCTTGCGGAACGCATCTTCCTGATTCCATCAACGGCATTCCATCGCCGCTGCGACGCGTGAGCGCCATCCCTTGACCCCGATATCCGCCATCGATTGACAGGAAAGACCGCGGCCAAGGGCATGCGGGGTCTTGAAAGCGAGGCCGCGACTGCGGTTAAATATCCGTCGGGGGCGGCGCGAGGTGAGAAGGAAAAAGAGGACAGCCATGAGCTTTGTACGCATCGCGGCATCGGCCGCCATCTTCACCCTCCTGTCAGCATTTGGCGCGACCGCCAAACCGATCGCCACCACCGCGGAGACCAACCTGCGCAAATCGCCCGGCACCGACAGCCCGGTGCTGTCGATTATTCCGAAGGGGACGACGGTCGAGGTCGGAAAGTGCAGCAATGGATGGTGCGAAACTTCCACGGACGGCCGGGACGGCTATGTCATCGCCCGCAATCTCGGCCTGGCGCCGGCGCGGCGAGCACGGCCTGCTCCGCAGGTCTATGATGAGGAAGTGGAAGAGGTCGGGCCGCCTGTTTATGGTCCGAGAGCCTATGTCGTTGGCCCGCCGGTCTATTATGGCTATCGACCCTGGGGCTATGGGCCGTTTTACGGCTACTATGGCGGATGGCGCTGGTAGGCTCAGCGAACGTCACCAGCCGGCGTTATGATATGTCGGCCCGCATCTTGCGAAGTTGCATGGGTCCCTCGACGTGATCGTGGGGGAGTGGCCCGCTTCACCGATGGTCCATGGAGTCGAAATGCCGAGCCATCCTTCGCCGCCCGTTCCGAAGGCCAAGGTCCTTTTGCTGGAGGGCGTGAACGACAGCGCCGTCGAGCTGTTCCTGAGTTCGAAAAGTTTCAGCGTCGAGCGCCTGCCCAAGGCGCTCGAGGCCGGCGCGCTGCGCGAGGCCATCAAGGGCGTCGACCTCCTGGGCATTCGATCGCGAACCCGGCTGACCCCTGAGATTTTTTCCGATGCCGACCGTTTGACCGTCGTCGGATGTTTCAGCGTGGGCACCAACCAGGTCGACCTGGACGCTGCCCGCCGGCGCGGCATTCCGGTCTTCAATGCGCCGTTCTCCAATACCCGCAGCGTGGCGGAGCTGGTGATCGGCGAAATAGTCATGCTGCTGCGGCGCATCTTTCCCCGTTCGATCGCGGCCCACGAAGGCGCATGGGACAAATCCGCAACGGACAGCCACGAGGTGCGGGGCCGCACCCTCGGCATCGTCGGCTACGGCAATATCGGATCGCAGCTCTCGACGCTTGCGGAAGCGATGGGCATGAAGGCGATCTTCTTCGACCAGACCGACAAGCTTCGCCACGGCAACACCGAGCCGGTCGAGACCTTGCAGGACCTGCTGGCCCAGAGCGACATCGTCAGCCTGCATGTCCCGGAGACTCCGGCGACTGCCGGCATGATCGGGGAAGCCGAGCTGCGGGTGATGAAACCGGGGTCCTTCCTGATCAACAACAGCCGCGGAACGGTGGTCGATCTCGATGCGCTGGCGAAAGCGCTTCGCGATGGTCATCTGGCAGGAGCCGCGCTCGATGTTTTTCCGGTCGAGCCGTCCTCGAATTCGGAGCGTTTCCAAAGTCCCGTGCAGGGCCTGAAGAACGTGATCCTGACCCCTCATATCGGCGGTTCGACCGAGGAGGCACAGGATCGCATCGGCCGGGAAGTGGCCCGCAAGATGCTCGATTACTTCAGCGGCGGCTCCACGACGGGCGCGGTGAATTTCCCGCAGGTCCAGCTGCCGGCGCGTCCGCTCGGCACCCGCTTCAGCCACGTTCACCGCAACGTGCCCGGCATGCTGCGGCGGCTGAACGAGCTGTTCCTGCAACGCGACATCAACATTGTCGCGCAATACCTTGAGACCGACAGGGAGGTCGGCTACGTCGTGCTCGATGCCGATCTGGCCGGACACGACAGCCATGAACTGCTCGCCGGCATTCGCGCCCTTGACGGCACCATCAGGGCGCGGCTCGTGTACGAGCATTAAAGCGCTTTCAAGCGCAGCATGCCCTCGGACTTGATCCGTGGTGGGTACCGGTTCGCGAAGCGGGGTCACAGGGATCACGCCGCGGCGGTTTCGCCTTCGACGCCGTTTTCCGAGACCGTGCGATTGCGGCCCGATCGCTTCGCCTGATAGAGCGCGCGGTCACACCGCTCGATCAAGATTTCCGCCGACTCGGCCATGCGGAACTGCGCCATGCCGATCGAAACGGTAATGCTCGCTATCTCCTCGCCGGTAGCGCGTCGGGTCAGGCGCGCGTCCGAAATGCGGTGGCGAATCCGTTCCGCAACATCGGCGCAGATTTCGAGGGCACGGCTTCGGGAAGCACGGCCATCAGCTCTTCGCCGCCGTAGCGCGCGGCGAGGTCGCCCTCGCGAACGCTCTCTTGCAGGACCTTGGCCACCAGCCGGAGAACCTGATCGCCGATCTGATGTCCGTAGCGGTCGTTGAACTTCTTGAAGTGATCGATGTCGATCATCAGAATGCTGAGCGGCTCGCCTGTCTCCATCGCGGCAATCTGCGCGGTGCGAAGGAACGCCTCGTCCGCTGATGCCGAACGTTGCGAGATATTTTTCGATATAGGCGATCAACGGCAGGTTCGAACGATCGCTTACGGTGTCGAAAGCGATCAGGTCGGCGAGCAGCTTGCGAATTTGCCCGGCTCTTTGGTTTTGCATGGTCTCGGTCATGGCATCGGCCAATCATACCGGCGAGGTGGTGTCATGTGAATATCGCTTCGCCACGGCTCGAGGCTCGGGATAAAGCGGTTGTCGGTCACGACAAGGCTTGGAAAAGGCGCTCCTTCCTGATTTCATCAAGATCTTGCGACCACCTGACGAGGGGTTTCTTTATGAGTACGCGACGCGAACACGATCTTTTGGGCGACCGGGATGTTCCGGCGGATGCTTACTACGGTGTCCACACCCTGCGTGCCGTGGAGAATTTCCCGATCACGGGGACCCCGATCTCGATCTATCCGGACCTCATCAAGGCGCTGGCTTCGATCAAGCTGGCCGCGGCGAAAAGCAACCGCGATCTGGGACTGCTCGATCAGACGCGGGCTGACGCCATCGTCGCCGCTGCCGAGGAGATCAAGGCCGGCCGGCTGCATGAGCAGTTCGTGGTCGATGTCATCCAGGGCGGGGCAGGCACCTCGACCAACATGAATGCCAACGAGGTCATTGCGAACCGTGCCCTGGAGCTGCTCGGCCGGGCCAAGGGCGATTACAAATCGCTGCATCCCAACGAGCACGTCAATATGAGCCAGAGCACCAACGACGTCTATCCGACGGCGCTCAAGCTCGCGGCCTATTCCGGAATTATGGGATTGGTCGACGCCATGGCGGCGTTGCGCCAGGCGTTTGAGGCGAAGTCCGAGGAGTTCAAGGACATCATCAAGATGGGCCGGACCCAGTTGCAGGACGCCGTGCCGATGACGCTCGGGCAGGAATTTTCCACCTATGCGGTGATGCTGGGAGAAGACGAGCAGCGGCTGAAGGAGGCGGTGCTTCTGATTTGCGAGATCAACATGGGCGCCACCGCGATCGGCACCGGCATCAACGCCCATCCGGACTACGCCCGCCTGGTCTGCGAACATTTGCGGGCGACGACCGGCATTCCGGTCGTAACGGCAGTGAACCTGATCGAGGCGACCCAGGATTGCGGCAGTTTCGTCCAGCTCTCCGGCGTGCTGAAGCGGGTCGCGGTCAAGCTGTCGAAAACCTGCAACGATTTGCGCCTGCTGTCGTCGGGGCCTCGCGTAGGGCTCGGCGAGATCAATCTGCCGCCGATGCAGGCGGGCTCCAGCATCATGCCGGGCAAGGTCAACCCGGTCATTCCCGAGGTCGTCAACCAGATCGCCTTCGAGGTGATCGGAAACGACATCACGGTCAGTTTTGCGGCCGAGGCCGGTCAATTGCAGCTCAACGCCTTCGAACCCGTCATCGCGCACAGCCTGTTCAAGAGCGTCAACCATCTGCGGGCCGGTTGCCTGACGCTGGCCACGCGGTGCGTGAGCGGCATCACCGCCAACCGCGAGCATCTGCGCCGGGGCGTCGAAAGATCGATCGGGATAGTGACCGCGCTCAATCCCTATATCGGCTACGCCAACGCGACCGAGGTCGCGCAGGAGGCGCTCGTCACGGGTCAAAGCGTTTACGAGCTGGTGCTGGCAAAGAAGCTGCTCACGAAGGTACAACTCGACGATATCCTGCAGCCGGAGGTTCTGACCCGGCCGCGCTCCTTTGGCGCCGCTCCGGCGCCTGCGGAAGCCCAGACTCTCAGCGTGCGCCGGGATCAGACAGACTGATGAAAAACTCGGCCGGGCGCGGAAGTCCCGGCACCCGCGACAGGCCGCCGTCGAGCATCTGGAACCGGCGGCGCGCCGCCCGCCACCTTCAATGCGGCGAGGATTTCCGCAACCGTATTTCAATTCGCCGCCTCTCCTGAACGTCGCCCGAGAAAGCGCCGTCAATGGCCAGGGTCTCATCTGTATTGACGAGCTGCGCGGCGGACATCGGTATCAGCTTGTATCCCGAGAGCAACGGACTGCGGCCGAGCACGCTGACAACGGAAACGGCCCGTGCGAGGCCGAGCCCCGCATTGTCTGCCGGAGCAAGACTGGCGATGCCCGCGTAATTCCTGAGAACCGGAACCAGGTAACGATCGAGGTTCGATTGCCGGATGCCGACCGGCTGTTCGTCGGTGTGGCCGACGACTTCGATGACATCGACGTCATATTTCCTGATCAGCGCGGCAATTTGCTGGGGCGTCGAAGTCATCAACTTCTCGCGGAACTCGGGCGACAGCTCCGCGCTCCCGGTCTTGAAGAAATTTCCATCGGCTTCGCTCAACCGGATGATCGGAGGCCATTGGTGGCCTGATGGGGTGTCACCGGAAAGCCCGCGGCTGACGGCGTCTGCGATCGCTTGCGGCGGTGTTGAAGGTTGGCCGGCGGCAGGCATGACTTTTACGATGCTTCCGACGATGTCCGCGTCGCGAAGCGCTTTGTCCGCGCTGATGCCCCTGGCGCTGAGCCGTTCCATCTCGGTGAGCCGATCGCGGATATTCCTTTCCGACAGCCCGCTCTTCTTGAACTCGGCCATCGCATTGCGGCTTTCAACCAGCTCGCGCCAGAATTCATCGACGGCTTTCACGTTACTCGATGTCACGACCTCGGAGCGAAGCCGCTCATAGAGTTCCGGGTTCTGCTTGATGGCCATGACCAGGTTCCGGTCGGCCATGCTGCTGACGCGCTCGATGCGGACCTGCTGTTCTGCCTCCTCCCTCTTGGTCTGCTCTCTCTTCAGAAACGCGGCCATCGTGATCAGCAGGCAGAATATCAGCAGGATCATGATCTCGGCCATCGTCAGACCGAGGACCAGCCCCTGGCGATACGACGACGACTGTCGGAAGATATGGCCGTCCATGGCGAACCTGCCTGGTTATGTGTTTGTGTTTGACCGTGACATACGGATCACGATCCGATCTTCTTGTCTGAGCATGATCTTCGCGCGAACGCCGTGCGTTTGTTGGCCAAGGGAAAGCCGGTGCCCATTTTTCCGGATCATGCTCCTAGTAGTTCCCGTCCCTTTCGAGGCGTGCAGGCGTGGCTTGCCGCGGCGGCGTTTCGGCCGGATCGATCGAAGGATTGGAGGCGATACGCGCCGCTTCGGCGGCCCTGATCTCGGACAACAAAATCGATATCGCGCTCGAAAGCGCTTGCGTCTGCTTCAGGTTGGAATTCACCGAAATCGCCTGCACCTCGGCATTCTTGCTGAAAGTACTCACCACGCGCGTCAGGCCGGCAATCGCGGGGTTCAGCTTGACTTCGATAATCTGTTCCGGGGTTTGCAACGAGGCCAGTCTGGAAACGACGCCATCGATTGATTGCACGATCGCAGCGGTGCTGGTCGAGAGCCGCGCGCCGTCTTCGGCAAGTTGTTTCGCGACGGTCTCGAAGGTCGTCAGGATCCTGGCGTTCAGTTGCTCGATGGTTTCACCGGATTGCCTTGACGCGTCCTGCAAAGGCTTGTTGGCGTCCAGCGCGAACCCCTCGAGCCGACCGACGATCCGATCCTTTGCCTCTTTCAGCACCGCGTCGATTTCCTCAACGGCGTCCGTGATCGACTGCTGGGTGGCCCGCCTGAAATAGCCGAATTCGAGCACCGTGCTTTCGAGTTCGCGCCTGACCTTTCGTGAAGCGTCGGCAAGCTCCAGTCGCGCGGCGTGTTCCACTTCGACGGGATCCCGCCGCATCTGGTTGAAGAAGATCCGCAGCGTGATGCCCGCAATCGTCGAACCAATGGCGATGCCGAAATTCTGCACGATTTGTTCGGCCGAGCCTGCCGACGAAAACTGGTAGAGCGAGACGGCGAGGCTGGTCAGCGTAAACAGAAAGCCCATGTAGTAGAGATTGTCGCCCGACTGGTCATCGCGCAGGCGGAACAGGCGCGCCAGCCCAAGCGCCGATGCATAGGCGATCATGATCAGCACGGGGACCAGGGTGACCTGAAGCGCGCTGAACTCGTGAAGCTTGGAGAACACGATGTAGCCGGCGCCCAGCATCACGACGGCGAAGAACAATAGCCCGCTCAATAATCCGGGCGGCGCATCGCGAAGACTATCGGTAGAGGCCATTACCTTGCACCCTGCAGTCGCCGAGCGCCATCGAACACCCCCTTGTTGTCCGTGATCCACTCCTTCCAGAACTCGATGTGACGGACCGTGTCGATTGTCACCTGCGTTTGCTGGACGTATTCGATCTTGACGTGCGCATCGTGCAAGTCCGTCCTGAATTTCAGATAGGCGGGCGATCGCTTGAGCCGCTGATAGGACATGTCGCCGGCGCCCGGATATTGGCTGTAAAGCGGCGTAAACTCCAGCATATCAGAAATCACGATGAGTTTCTTTTCGACTTTTTGCGCTGCCGCGGAGGAAAACTGGTCGATCGCGATGTCCTGGATCGCGCCCATGATCGGCGAACTCTTCGATTTCGCGGACGTCAGGCTGCTTTTGATGGCATCCCTGGCCGGCTGCCGGAAACTCTCGAGCCAGCGCATCCGCGCCAGACGCGGGTTATCGGTCCACTCGCTCAAGCCCGTTCCATCGCCCGGATTGCATTTCGAAAACAACGACCGGCTTCGGCTGCCCGCGATGTCGAGCACGCGTATGTCGAGCTTGTGGTAGTCGGGAAGCTCGGAAATCTGGTCTTCGAGCAGACCCAGCACCTGGCGTTGGGCCGGTTCCGGCAGGTCGTCGGAAGTATCGACCAGAACCACCGTAATGCCGCGAGGCCCGTCGATCGGGCACAACGAGGCTGCATCAAGTTTCGGCTTCGGGGTCACGGAAAAGTAGAACAAGGCCAGGATGCCCAATGCCGCCAGCGCAAGGAATATCAACGCAACGCCGCCGATCGCCGCGCCCGTGCCGCGCGCGCTGTTACGCTGTCTTGACTGCCGACGGGCCACGCTTGCTCTCCGGGATCAGGTCGTCAATTTCGCGATACGAGCGCACAGCCTCATCGAAAGCCTCGTGAATGGCATTGATCTGGCGATTCAGGATGTCCTGTGTCTGGAGAATTGACTGGCGAAGCTGATCTCGCGCCGTTTCATCCTTGTCGGATCCGACATAGACGATTCGATCCATGCTGTAAGGCTTTGCGAAGTAGGCCGGAGCCGGCATGGTTCGTGCCTTGCGGTTGGCTTCGCGATAGATCGAAAGCAGGGCGCGACACGATCTCTCGATGTGATTTTGGTGTTCGGCGAAGCGTTGCGCCAGGCGTCCCCGCGCCTGAATGATTGAATCAAACTCGCCGCGCCTGACGGACAGATCGCGCGCTGCGCCGTTCATGGCTTCGCTCGCGGCGTCCCTGATTTCGCGAAGCCGCTCGATCAGTTCAGCCTTGCTTTCGGTGTATTGCGCGCGGGCCTCGTTGCACCGCTGTTCCAGCGACGCGTAGCCAAAGTACGGATCGGTAAAGAGCAATCCGTCGGTCATGGCGACCAGCGAAAAGATGAAGCCGATCCCGAAAAACACCCAGGAGATGATGTCGTTCAGGACGAGGGGGGTCTTGAGAAGCAGCGTCATGACTTCCTGCCCGACATCACCATTAACGGTAGGAGGTATTTCGCGAAGATGCGCAAGCGTGAGATTTAGGGCTATTGCGAAGGCGAGATAGCCGATGGCGGACAGCAGCCCGATCAATTTGAGAAAGAAGTTCCGGCGGTTGATGAGGCGAATCGGCACCAGGCCGCAGAGAAAGCTGGCGATGATATTCAGCGCTGCGAAACTCACCGCCTGAACGGCGCCGCCCAACAGTCCCTGCGGATTTGATTTGGCCAGAAAATTGCCATTGATGATCACTTCAATGACAAAGAGGATCGCCAATAATCCCACCTTCAGCAAGGTCTTGCCCTGCGATGACAGACGGGCAGGCCGCGCAAGTCTGTTGCGCCGGCGAAAATCGTCGCGTTCCTGTTCTGAATCGTAGAGCCGCCGCCGCAGACTGAACAGTTCGTCGCGGCCGAGTGCGGCTTCGGCACGGAATTCGCCGACCGACTCCGGCGCCGCCTGCTGGATGATCGCGAAGCGCTCTTCGAAGTTGAGCGCCGTCAGACGCTCATCGTAGGTGTGCAGGTGCTCAAGATAGATCGAATGGGCATCCTGCTTGTGGGTCTCGATCAGCTCCACGACCCGATGCTCGATGTCGTCGAACGTCTCCGCGTCGGCCGCTGGCCGGTTGTCGGCCCCCCGGTCGCTGCCATTGCTCGCCAGACCCAGATTGTCGGCGACCCGATTGACGTTCAAATCGAGAAATATTTCGGTGGTGGGCCGATACGAATGCTGGGGCTGGCCCAGCAAGCTCAATAGCCGAGCAATGCCGGACTGTCTAACTGCGTTCATCCAACTTCCCAGTCTTGCACGCCTGGAGCGCGGATTTGCGGCACCCGGCTGCCTGCGCCTCGCTGTGGAACCTGCGGCGAGACCCGTTTCGTCGCAGAATCAGGCGATCAGAAGCGACCTCCCGGCTTATGATAAAGGCATCCGCGCGGCATTTCGATAGCTAAAGCACATTACAATGGTGCAAGAAACAAAGGCGGCAAGGAGGGCTCTTTTCAAGCCAGGTTCACGTTCGATTTTACAGGTGAGGGTGATTCGGTGCCTGTTGCGGCGTGCCGTAAATATCTTCGTGCCGCCGGACGTGCGTTGAACCATCGGCGGCCTCCGGGCGACTTCTTTCAGCGGAGATGCGCCATGTCCACAGCTGCCGTTCAATTCGGCTTACTCGCGATGTACGCTGAGGATATGTACGCCGCCACGCCCGGTACATTGAATCCCCCGGCGGATGCCCGGATCGCCGCGGCCGGCTGGAAAGTCGTTGCGTATCTGACGGCCCAGCGACCCTGGTCAACGAATTCGGAATCGGAACCGAGAAAGCGATCATCCTGCTGAAGGCGCTCCATCTGATGAACGCGGCTTGACTGATTTGCCCGTCGGGCAGGGCCGGCAATTGGCTGTCCAGTCCTTTAGCGAAAAATATTTTCCGCTGGCGAAAAATATTTCGCTTCGCGATTTGCTAGACGCAGCATTATTGATTCCGTCATCCCGTCCCGAGAGAGGGGCGTTGCGCACGTCACGAACGTTGGGTGCGGGATGCGGTGGACGCTTTGGCGGCGCAAGACGAGCGGCGCGTGAAGCGGACGGCGAAGTCGTGTGGTCCCGACACCCCGACGCTGGTGTCAAGTTGGCGGATTTATCCGCCGGCGACGGTGGCAAGAAAGCCCGGTCACCGGGGAGATCACGTTATAAGCCGTAAAACCATTGCGCAGGGAA
>VFSW01008566.1_pt1 | contig 14670 bp, 11 predicted proteins | sample 5358111 | NCBI WGS metagenome assembly VFSW01 (sample SAMN11554181, study PRJNA540505) | mine drainage metagenome | isolation source: sediment from site ElyBrook_90M | place: USA: Ely Copper Mine, Vershire, VT | collected 2017 | reverse complement strand
CTTTGTGACTCATGTGTTTATTCACTTCGTTTAATGGTTGGGTATTCTTTCCCAGTCTCTGCCAGTGGTCTGCTGTCTCCGAAGCAAGCATACGACGAACGTTGTAACGACGTTGATATTCTTCGAATGCACGATCAACTGCAGCGAAGGCGCATGGAATTCGATGACCAAGATTGTGGTTGCGCAGGGGCTCTCGTGCGTCGATCCATTCATCGAGAAGGTACAGCACCGCTATGTCGTTCCAATTCAGAGCGTGCTGGATCGTCTGACAGATCTCGAACGGGTAGTATTGGTATGCGACCGGCGCCTCGTCGTCGCCTTGCATCTCCATGATCGTGTAGGTGAAGAGCAGGTAGCGGAGTTTCGCCATCAGTAGACGATGATGTTCGGGTGTGATGAGGCGATCGTCCTGAAGGTAATAGGACGCGACCATTTCCGAGACGGCATGCCGTTGCCCGGCATTGAGATTGAGCGAGATAGACTCTTCGAAACCATCCCAGGGATCTGCGACTCCCTCGAGTTGCGGCACACGATCGACTCCAAATTCCGCCAATAGATCGGCAACGTACTCGTCCCCGAGTGATATCGGCAACTCAATGGTGGTCCCGAGGATGTCGATCATCTCTTGGAGCGTGATCGTTGGGTCGATAATGGTATCGATCTCTGCGTCGACCTTCTCGACTTCTTCTTCTGCGCGGAGGTTTATCAACGCTGTGCGCATGCGATCGTACGCCACTTCAGCATCTTCTCCAGATAAAGTATCCACACGATCATTGTCGTCGTCATCATCGTTGATGTCCTGTGCCGGCGGCTGGTACGCATCGCCCTCGTACGCGCGCGTACGAGGGCGATTGGAGTTGAAAAAGCGGTAATCGTCCGCGTCAAGATCGAGCATCGCCATGTCGTCGCGTGTCAACGGCGTACCGTCAAAGAGTCGCGGCACATGCCCTGCACTCTCAGCATGTGACTCGAGAAAAGCAACCATTGAACGACGTGATACGCAACGATCGTGCAAATATACCGTGTCAATCGGTACAATACCGTCGTTCAACGTTATCGGATCGGTGTACGGCATCAGGCCTTCGTTGATGAGACGCTCGTACTCCACTGGGTCTTCTACCAGTCCACTCGGACCACACACCTCGATGCGCGCAACGATCTGGCGCTGCAGAGCCATCCGTGTCGGTAGTAGTAGCGAGGTGAAGAAATTGCTGTACGCTTGGAGATACTCGTCTTCGGACATGACGATTTCATCGGCGGCCTGTGCTCGCGTGCGCACGCCGGTGCGTTTTGTGTGCTTGCTTTTACCGCTTCTGCGACGATCAAGCGCAAGCGGCATTTGCGTGTGGTAATACAAGATTAACTGAAAACAATGGAATGTTCTGCATTTGTATGACGCCTAATTCACTTCACTGTGCTTTAATTTTGCGTTCAAACCACGCCGAAACTCTCGTTGTCCAACTCGATTGCGTGAACGTTGATGCCGAAATCGTTGCGCAGCAGGCACGTGAACACTCGACGCGCAATCGGCGCCAACGCACGTATTTTCGAGAATCCGTCGCCTCTCTCCGCCTCGTTGCGTGACTCGAATTTCATCACAAAGTCGCGCAACTCGGTCAGCGCAATCGTTATCTGTTGCGCGTCTTTTCTCACGACGGCGAATTGATCTTCCAGGCGCTTCGCGACGAGCGGGTCGCTTTGTTGCATGCGCAACGATGCATATCTGAGGTAGAATATGTCGATGACACGCGCAACGCATCCGCCCGCGCTGATGGCACGTTGAAATGAAACGGGAAACAGTGTCAGACGCGTCTCCTCGCCAATTGACAGCAACGCCGTCACGTGTCGCACGAACGAGCGCGAAAAATTGCGCGCTGTGTTTTCGAAGTTAGGCAGACGCATCACTTGTGCACCACTCAACGTTGTCGAGTCATTGAGCACAAGCACGACGAGTGTGCGGCTGACTACTCCGTCGGGATCGGTGGTTCGCAACGCCGTGATGTAGATGATCTCGACAAAATCGGGCCACGGCACTTCGGCGCCACGCAATTCGTCGGGCGGTGCTTTGGCGTTGATGAAGACGAAGCCCGACGCGAATCGATTCGGCAGACCGGGCACGTCCATGTTGAGTAGACCATCGTTGGGCACGTCGAGCCGAAACATATAACAACCGGCGTTGTGATCGTAGATCTCGTCACGTCCAATCGCCGCCGGCAGCGAATCGACAACCGACTCGACAAATACGCGTTTCAGCAGGAAGAGTGCCTTTGCCAGTGTCAATTCGCGTTGCAGCAAACCTTCGAGCGTCAGCCGACTGGGAAACGTGAACGTTGTCACGAATTCAGCGAGATAATCGCGCCAGTGCTCGCCCGACGTGACCTGTGGCGCGATTGGCCAATTGTAGACCTGTTCGAAGACCGTGCGTGACTCGGTCATTGTAAACACACACACACACACACACACAACACCGAATTAGAGAAATGTTGGCGAAAATGAATGCTTATGTGCGCTTCGACGCCAATGAGACGGAAGAGATTTAATTTCCAATGCCTTCACTCGTCGTCGATCATCTGTTTCGCTGCGCGCCGCGATTGGTGCGCAATGCCCACGTTGCGCTTCATTGCCTTTCGATCTCGCTCGATGTCTGCATCTACTTTGTCGACCGATGACTGGCGACTACGTGTATTGGTGAACTTGAAGCGAAATTCCTTTTCATCAAAGTCGTTGATGTCATCGACCAGATGCGCCTTCGGCTCTGCCAACATCGTCTTGGAACTGCTCGACACATTGGTATTTGCCGTCTTTTTTACGGCCTGGCCAATGCTGATGTGGCATGGTGCGTCGCATTCCAAATCATTTGGAGAATCAATTTTCACCAGCAAGACGACAAATCCCTTTGTCCATACACCAAAGCCAGAGAGACGCGGGGGCTCTGCAAAAATCGCGCTACCCGTAATCGTCACCGAAACCTGTCGCGTCGGATCTTTCGGTTCTCTGTTGAGAGTGATGTGTAGGCCGTTGCTTTCTTGCAAAACCTTAAACTGCGACCATGAAAGAGGATCGACGACCTTGTAATCTGCACCAAATCGGTCGCGAAACTCTGCGGCGACTGCTTTCACCAACTGCGTCTTCAAGGTTGTCTCTTTCGGAAAGACAACCATCCATCGATGGCCTGATTTCACCAAATTGCCAGTTAGAGTTTGTCCGACGAATAAATCCATTGTCACAGTGTGTTGTGTTTTGTGGCGGAGGGAAGGGGGAGTGTGTGTGTGTGCGATTGAAAATCAATTTGACTTTTTGTTCAATTTAGGTTTCAGATTTTTATTAGCCCGTGTTTTAAAAATAGAAACATCTAGATCACAGCGATGCTCAATTGTTGCAGAAACTGCAAACGGCGCCATCGCAACAAATGCCGAGCCAATGCGTGATGTCGGACAACACGTCTGGTGCCGACAATGCAAGCCTGCGAAGTTTCGCCATTACTTGTCGTCGACGACGCACTGCGTTGATGTCGCCTGTCAACTTCCGGTTTTTCAGGAGTTTTCTCATGTAATACTTCTCGCTCGAAACTCCGTGATCAAAGTGATGACACAGATTACACTCGCACTCCACACATGACTTTTTGCACGGCATGCAGACGTGTGAGAAGTGATAGATCTGCCCGACCACAATTTGCGGCACGCCTGCGTGGAGTAGCGCGTTGATGTTGTACCGAGCCACCTTTGTCGCCTCGGGCGTGTTGCGAATTTTCGCCACAGTCATAATCACACGCCCGTCACAGTGCATGCGCGGGTCCGCTTTGATGGCAGTCACCCACGCACCGCCAAGTGCGTCGATGATCGAACGCCCGCACTTTGCTTTGAATTCTGATTGAAGATGCTGAAGCACCACTGGTTCCTTCTTCGATTCGGCCGCCACAATGCTGAAAACAATGTCGAGATGCTTTTGAGTTTGCGGTGCGAACAGCGCCTCCTCGTCGATCGGGTACATTGGCGCTGTCGACGCACTGCTTTCGGGAACAACGACAATTTTCGGTACGACAAGTGGTGGTAGTGGCAGTGGCATCGCCTCGAACGCAGCGTTCATATCATCCGCTGTCACCGAGACAATCTTCGTGCACTCGATTGCCGGTATACGTTTCAACGATGCAATATGTGCTGCCAGTTCTGCTGTCCCGTTGTTTGGTATGTTGCCGATGCCCTTTATGTCCAAATGCCGATCTAGATTCACCAAAGGTAACGGAAGATGTGACAGCGTTGCACATGTCGAACTAATGAATCGTAATCGAGCGTCGTGGTCGGTAACACTCAAAACAGTCAAGTGCTGATTCGCAAGCGCCACGGCGTCGAGGAAGAATTGCATTTTGTGCGTTGGGTTTGCAAATAGATCGGCCACTGTTAACTTTGGGCGATTGGTTTTTATATTTTCCCAAAACCCTATGTTCATTTCATTGCGACACGAAATTTTTTTACTTTCACACAATAGAAACATCGAGTGAAGCGATGACTGAGAAAGTCACTCGTCTCACACCGCACATGGAGTTGATTCTCGGTCCAATGAACGCCGGCAAGTCGGGCGAGTTGCTGCGCCAGTTGCGACGGCACGAGGTGGCCAGCCGCAAGATTGTTGCGATCAAACACGAGAAGGACATGCGCAACGAGAAAGATCGTCAGGGGCTGCTCAATTCACGTGACAACGAACAGTCGCGCGTGTCGATTCAAGTCAAGAGTCTTTCCGAGATCGATGTGAACTCGGCAAAGAACACGGTGTTTGGCATTGATGAAATTCAATTCTTCGGCGTGCAGGACGCGTTGGCGTTTTGCAAGGCTGCTGTGCTGAACGGAAACATTGTGATCGCTGCCGGTCTCAGCGGCGATCACGCGCGCAATCCGTGGCCAACCGTTTCGGCGCTAATTCCGCTTTCGTATCCAATTGAGTTTCTTCCTGCAGTCTGCACGGTGTGTGGCGACACCAATGCGCCGTTCACCTTCAAGACCTCGGGCGATATCAGTGTCGCCGAGGAGGTGGGCGGTGCCGATCTGTACGAGTCGGTGTGCGAGGCGTGCTACTTGGGCAAGTGGAAAACTCGCGCCATCTGGGCAGCAGCGAACAAAGCACGCGAGTGAAAACACATTGAAGTCTTTTGTTCTTCACTTTGTCTTCTTGAGTTCCTTGTCTTCGGCAGACTTGATGATGCGCATCGAGCGATCGACCGTCTCGAGTGCAACGCGCAGTCGTGTTGAGAGCAGCACGTGTGCTGGTTTGTTCACAGGATCGTCACGCAGCAGTTTGACCGCTTCGGCTGCCGTCGTCTTGCCGTCGACGTAGGTGCTGATTTTGACGAGTCGCGCCTTGACCATCTCCTCGGCGCGCATCTCAAAGTTCTTGAGGAACGCCACCGCATCGACAAGATCGTGTAGATCACACGAAGCGACAACGATATTCTGCGTGATCTCGCCCGGCTTCTTTGACTTGAACGCAGTCAATTGCTCCATATTGGCAGCCTCGAAAAACGTTCCAAACAAGTCACAGCGCACAGGCTCGTCTGAGTTGGTAACTTGCAGCGGACAGGCGCGAATTTCTGTGGTACGCTCGACGAAATCGGTAAGCGTCTGCATCACTTCGTTGCCAGGTCGCTCGACGACCGACATCGTCTCTGCAATTGCATCTTTGACAATGTAGAGACTCTTTTTCAGGCGACGCACAATCTTGTCGTCTGAATTGTCGCCGCGAAGTATCGTAAACATCGACTGTTGAGGGCGACCGTTTTTCGCGTTGAAGTCACGCAAGAATAGATTCTTGCATGCTACGGTGACGACATCCTTCAGCACGTCGGCTGCCATCCAATTGCCCTTCTTCGCACGACGTTGTGCGCTGCGCTCCGCCTGCTCCTCGACAATCTTTTTCTCCTCTTTCGACAATTCTGACATTCGCACTGCGAGTTTCTTTTTCTTCTTTGGCTGCTCGGTCGGTGCGCCACCACCACCATCGTCGTCGTCGTCAGCCTCGCCGGCTATTCGGACGCTCTTGGCACTCTTGCCGTTGGATTTCTCCTTTGACATCAACGCGCTTTTCTTCGGTGCGGCGTCTTTCGACAGCATCTTTTTGGCCTTTTTTCGCGGCCTCTCGGAATCGTCGGCGTCGTCGCCGCCGCTTGCTGCCGAATTACTTTCGCCGGTGCTGCGCCCGTCGTCATCCTCATCATTTCCTTTAAATTCCTCGTCGTCATCGTCGCTGCCATCTTGTTGTGTTAGTTCCTTGACGCCGCGCTCAATTTCACGAACAGTCTTCTTCAACTTTTTCGCGAGGGCCTCGCCCTCGGTGCGACGCAGACGCGCCATCACTTCATTGCCGCGAACCTCGTCAGAGTTTTGACTGTCATCGTCTTCGATCACATTCTTGTCGGTGCCACTTTCGTCGTCATCGTCAGAGTCACTCTCGTTGTCGTCATCGTCGGCCGACTCGATCTCGAGATCGACGCTATCGGATTTGCTTTCCGACGCCGAGTCGCGGCTCTTTTGCGTACGGCGTGTTGTCTTCTCTTCTCTGTGCTCTGTTTTGCTCGTCGCGTGCTTCTCCAGTTCTTCGTCGAATCCATTCTCGGCAGTCTCTGGTTTCTCGTCGTTGTCGTCGGTGTCATCGTCATCGTCGTCCGACGTACTGCCGTGAGACTTCTTTGTCGACGTGTCTGCTGGCTTCTTCGGTTTGTCATCGACGTCCTCATCGCTGTCGGCAGCAGCCGTGACGCGTTTTTCATGCTTCTCGGGTGTCATTGGAACGACAACAGTTTCAACGGACTTTTCCACTTCAACCATTGGAAGCGCTTGTGTTGTCGTTGTCGTCATCGTCGTCGCTGTCGTTGTCGCCGGCGGCGGTGTCGCGCTGCCAAGTGGCTGTCCAAGATGTGTCATTCTGATTTGTTCGAGCAAACGTTCGGTGTGTCGATCGTTGAGCAAGCCTTGGCGTGGAAAGATTTTCTCGATCGACGCGCGTGATATGTCCTGAAGGAAACGAGGTGTTTTCTCGGTGATTGATGCAAGTTCGTCGGTGTCGCGTTGCGCTTCTTGAAGGTAGGTTCGCAGAAATGCACCGTCGCCAGTTGTCATACAAATTGTTGATCAAGCGTGGCTGTGCAGGTGTGTTTGCGTAAAATCACTTCAAACTGGTTGTTGATGATGTGATCCACTCAAACGAGACGCGCTGTGGTTAAAATCCAGTGATCTGTTTCCAAAAGCGTTATGCTGCAGAAGGGTTAAATTTACCGCTCAACTCACACCGAACAGCGACAGTTGAAGAATTAAAAATAAAAACATTTTTATTTCTCGTAATGTCAACAGCATGCGTTTCATGAAACTATTTATCAGAGGCATCAATTATGATACCAACACTGTCGATAACAATGAGCGCAAACGATGTTTTCAAAAGCACTGACGACTACACTCAATACGATATTGAAGATCGACGTCCCTTTCGTCGTTCGAAGCGCAATCTCAAGGCAGAGCGACTTGCTTCGCATATCGAACACTTTTGCTGGCTTCTGCCTAAAGGCACAACCTACGAGGAGAACGTGGGAAAGGGTCACTACACTTACGTTGGCGAACATGGCAAGACGGTTGCCATGAATGAGTTCTTGGGTCGCCTTACCATTCGATTTCCCTGGTCGAAGAAGCCTCTTATCGTACTTTACGATAACTACGGCAGCAGCAAAGATGATTCACGTCTCTTATTGTATGGCAAGGCAATAAGAATGGTTGCAAACGAAATCAAAGCACAGTGTTTGCGCGAGCATGAGTTATCGTTGAAACACGCCATTGCAGGAGCCGAAGAAGAAATGCGGCAGATGAATTCATCCGTCGACACGGCGACGACGTCGTCTGAACAAGCGCAAAAAGACGAACCGAGTGACAGTCAGGGTGACGACGACGACGGGGACGCGCAGTTGGAGGCGCTTCTCAACGCCGACTCGAAGAACTTTCAGAAATCATCGCGACTTGCCGAACAGAAGAAGGCGCGAGAGGCTGAAGAAGAGAAGAAGAAACAAGCAAAAGCGACCAGGATGGCAAATGGTGCTAGAAAATAAACCTGGAGCATTACAATTTTGCACACTTAAGAAAAGACGTATCTCGTCTCATTTTTCTAGCATCTTGCTCGAAAGCAACGCCAATGGCAACCCTTAAAGCAATTGACGCGACAAATGGCGCCACAGATGCTGAAACCTGCGTGTTTTGCAAAACGACACTCACAAAAGAAGTGCAATTTGAATGCACACTGTGCCACGAAGCCAGAGTGTGCGGCGCGTGTTCAGAGTTTGTGGAGAAATTACAATGTTGCGCTGGAATTGTTTGCAAAGTATGTTTGAAGGCCAAGGTTGGACACTGTGAACGCTGTGCAGAGAAGAGATGCATACGATGCCTCATCGGTGGCTGTGCCGACACGGATTGTCCGAGATTGATTTGCGACAACTGTCTGCGCGACTGTTCCGTTTGCAAAGAGCAGTTTTGCTCGTATCACGTGCACAAGATTCATTTCATCGGCGCAAATCGTTCTATCTATCAGTGCGCAAAATGTTTTCTCGCGCAGTGCAAGAATCAACATTGCAGCGACGACCCAGAATTGTCTAGCGCGACACATCAGATCGTGGCTGCGCCGAACATCGAACAGGAGAGATCGCCGCGTTCGCTCACCTTGAGTACGTCGGGCAAGTTGATACTTTCAAAACCGTCACCGCTCAAGACTGTGCAGCGCGTGTGACATCGATGAGTGGAGTGACTATTTTCTCACTTCTACACACGCACACAAAGCGGTTCGACAACAGCCTCAGTGAATTACTAAACTGACGAAATCTGCAGAATTTCTTGCTCACAGTTCACGTGACTTGTAAACACTTTCTGCAACATACTTTCGGTTGCAGTTCGATGTCGTATTGAGAGAGCGCTAGTATTGCATGAACCAGCGTCGAAGCATGAACACCACGTACAACACGTCGATCGAATTCAGTCTCCGACTGCAGAAAGCCTTGTTTCCTGTCATCATATCGCTCTCGGTGCTCGCCAGCGCCATCTTCTCGGCGCTTGGCTTCGAGAAGAAGATCGAGAGCATCTACGTGCTGCTGCTCTACATACTCTTAGTGCAAGCAACGTACGATTTTGCAGCGCGCCGCGCACAGATCGCTGATCAGCGCATCATTCAAGAGGAGCCGGAGTTGCAACTACCGTTCTTCGACGATGCGCGCCCGTTTGTATTTGCGTGGCTTTTGTGGTGGATCGCCACTGCGCTGCTTTTCAATGCCAAAATTGTCTACATGCACACACTCGTCGGTCAATTGTCTCTAGTCACGTTCGTGCTTCTCTACGTGTTGCTGCGATTCGTGATCGAAGTCGACGTGAACAATTTCTGGTCGGGCTTCGTTCGCGCAACACTGCGTGCTCTCTGCACAGCACTGCTCTTCTTCCCAAGCAAAGACTGGTCGCCGCACCACACGCCCGGGCTTGAGTCGTTTCTCCGCGTGTGCATATTCTTTGGCACCGTCCTCGTTCTCAACGGCATGATAATCAACTATCGTGAGCGAGTCGACGACAATCTCGTCATCACTTGGTGGCTGCTGATGACGCCGTGGAACATCTTGTTGATCGTGCTGCCACTCATTCTCGTTATTGTATTTTTCTCACAAACACGGAAGTTTCCTTTTGTCAGAGTAATTGTGCTGGCTGTTAAGAACAAAATATTTCCACCGCCTGTGACGCAGGCCGAATTGGAGCAGAAGTTGCAAACATTGACTGTGGCCGCGACGCCGCTACCTGGTGCGGTGTCGACACCTGCAACGCGTGTGGTAACATCAGCGCCATCCGTGGTCACGTCGTCTGCAAAACCAGCCAGCAGAATATCGTTCTCCGACTCTACAACTGTGCCAATCGCCGAGCCAAGTGCGCCTAGAGTTGCAAAGCCTCAACTGACCACCACGAAAGCAAAAGTATCTCCAACTGCTACCGCGTCGGCCGCTGCAATTGCACAGAAAAAGGCGGAGAGGAAGAAAGAAATCGACAAAGAGGCCGACGTTATTCTGCACGAAGTTGCAGTTGATCTGGCGCTTGGAGCCTCTCCTGCACCACCGAGTGTGGCACCAACAGGCTCGTCGACAACGACGCCGTCGGCATCTAAGGAGAACAAAACAGCGTCCGCAACATCAACAAAAGCGATAGTTTTCGTGTAACTGTGCGTCGTATGCAAATTTCTGCTACAGTGTGTGAGAAATTGTTCCGTCTTCGCAATTTGTCTGGTGTGCGATTCGACAGCGTTCGCAAATGTTTCATCGACGAAAACGGTAACATGAAGCGCGGCCTGACGACGATTCTCAGCGGTCTCATACCCGTTGCCAGCGACACTGATGCGACCGAGCACAGAGCGCGTCGCTCACGCGCACGGCAAGGCAAAAACGATCCCATCTTCGTGGCTCGACGCTGTACTTTCAACGGCGCCACCATGCGACGATGCGGGACGTGTGTTGAGGCGCTGGCACACGGACTGCGTGAGCCGGTAGTGGCAGAGATTCTTCGAGGGGAATCCGACGACAAGGCACACGGTCTGCTCGTCGACTACCAACTCGGCATCTACGTTGCACTTGGTGGGCGTAACAAAATGTTTGCGCATTGCGTCGTTGTCGATCCGTGTGTCGGCACACTACTTGAGCAATTCGACGAGAACGGCTGGTCGATTGTTGGGAGTCAACTACCACTCTACAGTCCGTCGATGGACGTTGCAACGGCGTGTGATCTTGTTGCGGCGACACGTCCATCTACCGCTCGGTCGCGTCCGCGTGCGGACGAAACGATTCTCATCGAAGTCAAAGCGTCGATGCGCACCGATACGTCGAGCGACGTGAACTACGAACGTGTGCGCGGGCGCAACACAGGAACGGCACTGCGTGGCGTGTTGCAGTCGTACGCATCGCGGCATCAGTTTCAACTACTCTGCACCAATCTGATGGTGAACGAGAAATGCGGTTTCAAATTCGATCATTGCTGCGTGATGCGAGCGTCACCCGGCGTTGTGCGCACCTACGATCTTCATCCGTGGTTCGTTGCCAAACTACCAAAAGTTGTCGACGCAATCAGTCTCAAAACTGGCAAGAAGAAACGCATCAAAAAGCGCGCCGATGCGCTGCGTGTGGTGAAGGCGAAACGCAAGCGAGGTCCAAAGAAAAGCATTGAAAAAGGAAAAAGCCTCTGAAATGCATTTCAATAATCTCTAACACTAGTACCACAGTAACGAGCAGGCATGACATCAAGTTCAAAGTTGGCATGTTTGCGTGTCGCTTCGTCAACATAGATCACATTTCCACAAAAGCGAGGCAGCAGTTTGCCACGCGAGCATTTGCACACATCGATGATGAGCGAATCCGCCGCATTGTTGCGGCGATAGATAAGCCGATCCGAATCGCGCAGAATACCCATATTCGCTTGCACAGATAACGTGTATTCCTCAGAATTGGTCATCATGTATCTGTGAATTGCTGAAATGTACACTTCGCACGACTCGGCCGCGGTGGTGTCTGTCACCAGTACACAAATAGTCACCTCATTGCTGCCATCGTAGCAGTTCAACGCGCCTTTTGCAATGGTATTGAACTTGTAATTGGGATCAAACAACCAATCGAGCACGCTCTGGACGAATTGAAACAAACTGCACATTGCTTGTGCATGTGAAAAACGGTATAATTTGAATTCAAACCAACTGTTTGTTTTTATTGCACAGATTCAATCGTCGTTCTCCTTCCTCTGATCACCGACATAGTAGAAATTGAGTTCGGCGCCCAATTTCGGACGTCTCTCCGGCGTCGATGCCGGGGTGCGTCGTGTTGTGATTCTGGTTGGCACTTCATGTTCGAACGTGGAGAGTTCCTTGCGCGACGGTGAGTTATCTGTGCTACGCACTCGTACGGGCGCCGATTGTGCGTGTGTGTCTTGTCGCTCGAAAACTGGCACTCCTCGCGCTCCACTGAACATAGTTGAATTCGGGCCGCCTCCGCCACTCGTCGCTTTGCCCACGTAGAAGCCACAGCAGAAGCCAACAAAAAACAAAACGATAGCAATTGCGACGCCAATTGTAAGCAGAATCACCGCTGCGTGACTTCTGCTCGAGAACGCTTCGGACATCGAATTCTCCATCGCGGCAGTGGCAAACTTAAACGAACTCTTCAACACACCTTGGCTCGTCGCCTCCTGCTTGACCAAATCGCCGCTTTCCGCTCCGGAAACAACCTCGGCAGAAACCACCGACACAGAGACAACTCCACCAAGAACCAGCAGAACATGGCGACAAATGTCAGAATGAATTGCTGCATTTTGTCGTTTAGCGCCCATAACATATAAAAACCCAGCAATGCGCGAATAGTGTGTAGATGAAAATATCTTTGGTTTTACATCGTTTAATATGGGAAACGCGCGTCGATTTGACAAAATTCTTGTGCGAAAAAATGCAGTTGCGCCTGCGATGGAACGTAACGGTGTGTTAATTGACTTGCGCGCACGCAGATAAAAACGGTTGTTGCACTAACAAACGTCCCGCACATCTAAAAGCACTCGATTTCGCTTTCATAATTGCAAAGTGCGGCGCGTTGTTGTCGATTTCTCAATCTCGAGAGAGCAATCAGCGAAAAAACCACCACCACCAGCACCACACTTTATCCGACTTACCTGAACGCAAATGACATACGTTCCAGTCGGTGGCAACATGCAGACCTATCTGGCGCCGCTGCTCAACGCGGGCGTCGACAGCATTCAGTCGGTCGTCAAGGCGATCGGATTACCGCAACAGAACTTCCCGTTTCACACCGACATGGCGCGGTCGGTCGAAACGTACACACTGCAGCGACTCGCAGAACAGAAACATCAGTACACGGGATTCACAATCACAACAGCGATGGCGTCGTCCAATGCACAGATCTTCGAAGTGTTTCGCTTCGAACAGGCGACGGCGATCAAATTTGTGCATCAATACTTTGATTTGGAGAAGGAGTTGGCTGTGCAGACGCCGGCACAGTCGCCGCCCGGCTACGTGGAGGTCAAAGAGTCGTCGACTGAGACGACGCTCAACCGCTACGCGCTTGGCGCGACAACGACGGTGCAGGAGTTGAAGACCTCCAAGGGCCAGTTCATCTGGCGCGGCAAATTGATCATTGTCTCGATTGCGTTCATCGAGACGAGCGAATTGCTCGTCATGCAAACGCTGCTGACGACGCCGTCGCTCTACGCGCAGTACGCCGCCAAGAGTGGCATCCATCCACTCGACCTGGCGCGCGCCGGACGTATGAAGGACCTCTTCTGGGACATTCTGCGCACGCGCGGCAACGGGTGGAACGAGTTGGTCGACATGATGCAGTCCGAGTTTGGCTCGCAGAACATCTACGCGACGCACGTCATCGTCACAGAGGGCATGCGCTCGCTCATCATGGCGTCGCCGATGAAGCAGAAATACTACCTCAACGGACCGGGTGCAGCACGCAACGCCGAACTGCTCGGCGACGCAATCGGTGAACGCATCAACGACGTGAATATGATCGTCGTGCGTCCGATCGAGTTGCGCAAGAAGGATCTGCGCATCGCGCCGCTCGAGCGCCTGGCGGTCACAGGGCAGCACTTTCGCATTGCACACTTCTACGACGACTGCGATCTGAGCGAGTGGTGCTCGTCGTGGATGGCGATCCAGGTGTTTACGATGGAGCACGATATGTTCGAGAAACTCGACATCGAGAACGCGTTGGAGAACGATCATCGCTTCAATCGTTCCGACGGCAAGTTGGCGAATCATCACTACGCGCTCGCCGACGACCCGGACACGATCTGCTCGAATCGCGGTGTGCCGGTCGTTGTCGAGAACAAAGTGCCACAGTACGACATGTTCATCTACACGCAGCGCAACACCGCCGGCGAAATCAAGTCGAAAGTGGCGTCGCTGTGGGGCCACATGGAGCACTGGGCGCTCCAGCACAAGACAGTCGATCGCACCGCCGAGACGATGCTCAACTTGCTCATGAAGGTCGTATCGGCGTCGCGTCTCGAGGCGATTCTGCGCGGCTTCGAAGTGATCGATGAACTCTACGAGAAGGATCCGACACCACAAGAATTGACGCTGCTGCAAGTGGCGGCGATCAATCAGGCGGCATCGGGTGTGCGTCCACGCTACGGCGTGCCCGCGGCGCCGAGCGCGGCCTCGCTGCGTGGCACGACAGTTGTCATCGGTGAGCAGGAAGACTTCACGGCGTACCTCACGCGTGGCGGACTTCGCCCGTACGGCTACGGATCGGTAGCGGGTCTGCTCACGCTGAGTCGCGCCAACGACTCGATCTACGATCCCGAGTTGATCAAGGTGGCCGTTGCGTTTCGCGACGCGATCATGCCGGTGCATCGACTGTTCATTCGTATTTTTGGCATCACGCATCCAGCACTCGATCCGAACAACGCGCCTGTCGCGTTCCGCAGCAACGGCACGACGAGCGCCGATCGCAATGTGAACTCGATGCTGAATCTGTTCAGCAACATCTTCGACACGAACAAGTCTGTGCTGTTTCAGCGTCGTCTTAATCGCGACGACTCTGCCGACGCTGAGAACGCGGGCGAGCTCTACGAAGTCGGCGACGACTTGCCAGGCATCGACGTCGCGTTCCGTGATGCC
>VFSW01008565.1_pt1 | contig 14671 bp, 14 predicted proteins | sample 5358111 | NCBI WGS metagenome assembly VFSW01 (sample SAMN11554181, study PRJNA540505) | mine drainage metagenome | isolation source: sediment from site ElyBrook_90M | place: USA: Ely Copper Mine, Vershire, VT | collected 2017 | reverse complement strand
CACTGACCCCTTCGCTTCACGCATCCATGCGGTCATCCGCTGGACAGCGCAAGGCTACACGCTCGAAGATCTGCGCTCGATGAATGGAACCTTCGTCAATGGCCAGCGACTGACCGGCCCGGTGCTCTTGCAGCCAGGTCAGACCATTCGCATTGGCCACACTGACTTGACATTCTACCCATTGCAAGGGCAGGGCCAACCCGCCTATGCCCCACCCGCCTATGCCCCGCCTGCCACACCAGCGTCGCCGCAGATAGCTCCGGGCGCCTCCGCCACGCCGTTCCAATATGTTGATCGCGGTCTGCCCGCCGGACAGGGCATCGGGGGATTGATTGGGCTGGAGTGGCGCAAGCACTACTGGAAGGTGCTGCTCATCGGTTTGTTGCTGCTCCTCGGCGGCGAGTATCTGCTCACCAATGGTGTTGGCGATCCTGCGCTGCTGTTCGTCATTCCCATCGCCTCCGCGCTCGCTCCCGTCACATTCTTCATCTACTGCTGGGATAGCGACTACCTCTCCGACATGCCGCGCTGGATTCCCTGGGGGGCCTTCATCAGCGGGGCGGCGCTCGGCGTCACGCTGGCGTTCGTCCTCGAAATGATCTTCGTCAATGGCAATTCGCTCGGCGCGGCGATGGCGATTGGCTTCATCGAGGAAAGCTGCAAGGCGATGGCGGTGGGCTTCTTCCTGCGCAGTCGCCGCCTGCGCAGCGAGATAGATGGTGTCATTCTCGGCGCCGCCGCTGGCGCTGGCTTCGCCACACTCGAAACGATGCTCTATGCCGTCACCGCTTATTTCAACGGCTTTCAGGATGGCGGTGGTATCGTGGCGGTCAATCAGACGTTGTTGCTGCGTGGCCTTCTGGCAATCTTCGGCCACGTCACCTGGACGGCGATTGTCGTCGGCGCGGTCTGGCGCGACCGTGGCCAGAGCAGCTTTCGGCTCACGTTCGGCGTCATCCTCGCCTTCCTCATCGCCGTCACATTACATGGCTTATGGGATGGCGTGCCGATCTTTGGCATGCTGTTCTCCGGGCTGGTCGGCCTCTGGCTGATCCGCTTCTTCCTGCGCGAGGCCGTCGCCCGCGAGAAGTTTGGCATGAACCCGCCACAACCACGACCGCTGGCGCTGGCGCTCTTCACCTACCTGATCCATCCCTTCCGCGATCCCATGCCGCGTCCCGTCGCGCCACCAGCAGGCTCGTTCACCGGTTCCTGGCGCATCGCGCCCGCCACGAGCGCTGTGTGGGGTGGCCAGCCCGCGCAGCCTGCGCCCGCATACGCGCAGCCTGTCCAGCCTGGCCAGCAAGCGCAGCCCGCTGGCCCGCCCTATCCGCCGTCACCGCCAGTCGCGCCGCCGCTCGCCCTGCGTGTCTGCGCTAATGGCCACGTCATCGCTGACCCCAGCGCGCGCTACTGCCGGATCTGCGGCGCATCGCTGGAGACATAGGCGCGCGTCAGAGGCGTGACGGTGACTGGTATTCACGATTGGGTCTACACCTCATAGTAATTGATGAAGGGTCACGCTCCGGCAGAATGTGCGGGAGTCATGCTGAGGTGTACAATGCAGGCGCATGCAGCGTCAGAGAAGGAGATGCGTGATGCCCAGGAAGCCCGCAAAGCCGACACCACCTTCGGATCGGCAGCCAGCAAACACAGCAAATACTGGAAACACAGCAAACACAGCAAACACAGCAAACACAGCAAACAGTGGATCGCAGGATATTCCACTCGACCAGCGGAGTATTCCGGCGGAGATGCCGCAAGGCGCGCAGGAACGCCTCGCCGAGATGCGCGGCGGCGATGGGCGGCGCCCATTCTTCACCAGCGACCTCTCAGTCAGCGAGCTGGCGCTCATCCATGAGGCCGGCTTCGAGCCAGTCGGCATGGTCATCGGCTCTAGCGTGTACCACGTCGGCTGGCAGCCTACCAATGCGGCCTACGGCGGCTTTGGCATAGGCTACGTCTATCAGGATCAGGAGCTTGACACGCTGACAGCGGCGAAATATCAGGCGCGTGAGCTGGCGATGTCACGGATGGAAGCCGAGGCCGATGCGCTCGGCGCCGATGGAGTGGTCGGCGTGCGTCTGACGGTCGGCGCATTCGACTGGGGCGCCGATCTGGCCGAGTTCATCGCCGTGGGGACAGCGGTACGTGCGCGCGGCGCATCGGCGGGCGCGGACGCGAGCTTCCGCACGAAGTTTGGCAAGCCGTTCACCAGCGACCTCTCCGGCCAGGAGTTCGCCACCCTGCTCAAGGCGGGCTACCGTCCGCTGGGGATGGAGATGGGCGTGTCAGTCTACGCCGCCTACCAGAACGGCTATGAGTTTCAGATGATCTCTGGCTGGAGTTTCGGCTGGACGGGCATGAGTGGCGGCCTGGGCAGCTACAACCAGGAGGTCGGCCACTTCACTGATGCGATGTATGCGACGCGCAACCTGGCGATGAGCCGTCTGCAGCGTGAGGCGGAGGAGTTGGGCGCCGAGGGAGTGGTTGGCATGCGTGTGGAAGTCTCGCCGAAGCTCTCGAAGGACGACCCGGAGTTCTGGAACGAGTTGAATGAGCGTGACGCCGGGATGCCCGCAAACCACTGGCGCACCTTCCTCGTAGATATGTTCGCGATAGGAACGGCGGTCACTCCGCTCAGCGCGGATCACAAGATTGCGCCACCACAGATGGTCGTCTTTCTGGATTCGTGAGCATCAGCGCAGGGCGTCCTCACATGGAACGCCCCACATTTCCCATGAGATAGCGGAGAGATGAGCGCGACCCGCGCGGCAGACAGGAGGAAGGCGCAGCCAATGGCTGGTGATGATGAGACTGACCAGACGGGGATGGAGTTCGAGTTGTTTGCGGCCTCACTGCGAGCCGACGCGAGCGACGCCACCGTCTTTATGGAAGCGCTCGCCTCGAAGCTGGGCGGCGCGCTGCCACAGCGCACACAGATCGAGCGCAACGGCGGCCTGTTCAGTCGCGCGCATCATGTGCGGCGCATCAGCGTGCGCCTGGGAGAATGGGAATATGCGCTGCTAGCGGATCCCGGTGGCTCGATGGCGGCTAGCCGTACGCATGCGGTGCGCGGCATCACGCTCAAGAGCGAGCCGCTGCCCCTCGACCAGTGGATCGAAGAACTCTCCGCTGACCTGGCGGAGCTGGCGCGCACGAGCATGCAGGATCAAATGGCCTTGCGCCGCCTGCTGAGCTAACAGGCGCCGTGACGTGTCGCCAGGCGACATACGCATCACCGCTGACGATTCGCTTGCCCTGCCACGGCAGGGATGAAGTCTGGGGAGGACATCCCCAAGGGAAAGGAACTACCGACGATGGCGCGTCAGACACAGGATCAGTCAGGCCAGGGTGGCCAGCCAGGGCAGCCGGGGCAGTGGATTCAGCCCGACCAGCAGGCGGCGCCCGTGCAGATGCCAGAACACGCGCTCGAACGCCTGAAACGGATGCGGGGCGGCGATGGCGTGCGCCCTCTGTTCACCAGCGACCTCTCCGTCAACGAATTCCTGCTGGTGAAAGAGGCGGGCTTTGATCCCGTCGGTATGGTGGTCGGGTCTAGCATTTACCATATCGGCTATCAGCGCTCGATGTTCAACGTCAGTCAGGAATTGACGGTGCTTTCACAAGCGATGTATAGCGCGCGCGAGCTGGCGATGGCGCGAATGGAGGCCGAAGCCGACGCGCTGGGCGCTGATGGCATCGTCGGTGTGCGGCTCGATGTCGGACGCTACGAGTGGGGAGCCGATCTGGCGGAGTTCATCGCGATTGGCACAGCAGTGCGCTCGCGCGACGGTACCAGCCATCGCACGAGATTTGGCAAGCCCTTCACCAGCGATCTCTCCGGTCAGGATTTCCGCACACTGCTCGCCGCTGGCTATCGCCCGCAGGGAATGGTGATGGGAAGCTGCGTGTACCATGTGGCCTATCAGGGGCTGGGCCAGTGGATGAAGACGGTCGGGCGCAATACAGAGATGACAAACTACACGCAGGCCCTTTACGACGCGCGCGAGCTCGCAATGGAGCGTATGCAAGCCGAGGCGACGAATCTGGGGGCCGATGGCATCACCGGCACGCAGATCAAGGAATCGAGCCACGGCTGGGACAGTCATGTCATCGAATTCTTCGCAGTCGGCACGGCGGTCGTCGCCATCAGCGACACACACCAGATCACGCCGCCTCAGATGGTGCTGAGCCTGAACAGTTAACCCACCACCAGCTACTGCGCGCGGAACGACACCCACCTCGCCCTGATGAGAGGACGAGGTGGGTGTCATCTATAGCACACCGCTGCGCATAAGGCAGCGGCGAGGCGCATCCGCCCGGCGTCGCCAGTACCAGAACAGGAAGCGAGATGCGTCGCTGATGGCTCACTCCTTGTCCAGCCAGCTCGCATGCCCTACGATAGCGCGCTGGCGTCACGGTGACATCACAGCGGTGCGCGCCAGTCTCACGAGCCAGTCACGCGCAGCGGGCGCTACACCGCGCATGCGCGTTCGTCGTGCTACACTGACGGAAACCGCCGCATGTCGTACACCGCGCGCGCCTGCTGGCGGGGAAGCAACCAACTCAATGGAGGAGTCAGCGAATGGCAAGCACCGTAATCGAGCTGGAGGGACACATCATTGATTCGCTGATCCTGCCGCGTGTCTGGGGCGCCATCGAAGATGCGGGCGCGCACTTTCATGTGCAGGAGATGCGCGTAGGGCAGAGCGAGCTGGAGGAGAGCTACGTACGGCTAGAGGTCAGCGCCGACAGTGAGGAGCGCCTGCGCGAGCTGATGGGCGAACTCCAGCGAATCGGCGCCGTGCCGTTCGTCGAGCGTGACGCCAGTGTCGAGCCAGCCCCGCAGGATGGCGTGCTGCCCGATGACTTCTACTCCACCGCCAACCTGCCCACGTTCGTGCGGATCGCCGGGCAGTGGGTCGAGGTAGCGAACATCGAGATGGACGTAGCGATCGTGGTAGATCGTGAACGCAGCGTCGCCCGCGCCTGTCCGATGCACGAGGCGCGCGCCGGTGAACTGGTCGTCGTGGGCTACGATGGCGTGCGGGTCGAGCCGCTGGAGCGGCCACGCCAGCGCGAGGCGTTCGGCTTCATGCAGAGCGCCGTCTCCTCAGAGCGGGCGAAGGCGCTGGCCATCGCTGATGTGGCGCAGGCGATGCGCGCCTGTCGCGAGCGGGGCGGTCGGACACTCTTTGTGCTCGGCCCTGCCATTGTGCATACGGCTGCGCGCCAGCACATCGCCTCATTGATTCGCAAGGGCTACATTCAGGTGATTTTCGGTGGCAACGCGATCATCACGCATGATGTCGAGGCGGCGCTCTACGGCACTTCGCTCGGCGTGAACCTCAAGACCGGGCAGCCAGTGGAGCATGGCCACCGCAATCACCTGCGCGCCATCAACACGGTGCGCGCCGCAGGCACACTGGAGGAGGCGCATCGGCGGGGACTGCTGGGCGATGGTATCATCGCCTCGGCGCTGGAGAACAATGTCGAGATCGTGCTGGCTGGCTCGATTCGTGATGATGGCCCGATGCCCAGTGTCATTACGGACAGTATGCAGGCGCAAAACGCGATGCGCGCGGCCTGCCGAGGCGTGGAAGTTTGTGTCATGGCAGCCTCGATGCTGCATGCCATCGCTACGGGCAATATGCTGCCCGCCACGGTCAAGTGCGTCGTGGTAGATATTAATCCTGCCGTCGTCACCAAACTGGCTGATCGTGGCACGACACAGGCGATGGGCCTCGTGACCGACATCGAGCTATTTCTGCGCTAGCTTGACGCCACACTCTAGTCGAACATTTTTGAACGCCAGAACACCAGCAGGGGCCGCGCTCCCACATGAGAACGTGACCCCTGCTGTGCGCTGGCTGCGCTGGCTGCGCTGGCTGCGCTGGCGAGCAATCGCTACTTGCGCGCGTAGGAGACGCCGGAGTAGCCCATCGCCTCACGAATGATGCCCCATGCCAGGAAAATGGCGATGGTCTCGATGAAGATGATCATCGTGATCCAGATCCAGAGCAAACCATTCTGAATGGCATGCGAATCGGCCAGGATCATATAGAAGATGATGGCCGGAGCAATCGGCAGCGAAAGGCTCAGCAGCACGACCGCTACCCGATAGATCAGGCTCATGAGTGGGTTCTGAAAGTTCTTCGGCGCCTTGTATTCCTGACCCCGCTTGGCGTGCGGAATCTCGACGAAGGCTTCGTCCTTCGCTACACTAGCTTGTGCAGGGGATGGTGTATCTGCGCTCATGGCATTGCTTCCTCACGACGCCAGGGAAAACGCGGACCTCATCAGCGACGCCCGCAACCCGACGTGACCTGACACGAACACTCTATCCGAAGTGTAGGCTAGCCCAGCGCTAACGTCAAGCGCGCGGCATGGGCTGGGTTCCACACAGTCGCAGGTGTAACCGCCAGTTCGCGAGCCGCCGCTTTTGGGTAGAACCGCTATACAATTCGATTTGCTATGGACGCCTGCCTCTGGTACACTTTGCTACAGGCGACTTGCCTCCGCAGCTGCGCCCACTTTGCGCGAGTGACCCTTAGCAAGTGAATGATCCCAACGCATGGGATAATTGGCCTGGCGTGAAAGGCGATGACGTTGCTCATCGTATTCATACATGGCCACCGTTCAATTCGGGAAGTTTTGCGCGCAAATCGCTCACTGACAGATCACATACGGCACGTCGCTTGCGCACAACGCGACTGTAGCCTGGCTCAAAATCGAGCTGACGCGACAACACAACGGCGTTTGAGATGGATGCAGCGGTGGGCGGCGCAGGACAAGCGCGGAGGCATTCGCCGCGATTCAGCTGCGCACTGATTCAGAAGAGCTTGAGGTGACATGACAATGACCCGCGTGTTGAATGAGACTGATCGGCTCGCGCGCGCGCTCGAACTGCTCGACCACCGCTTTGATCCAGGTATCGAGCAGATCTTTCCTACGCTTGAGGAGCGTATCCTCGCTCAAGCGCTGGAGAACGTCGAGCTTGCCGAGCGAAGGCTGCGCGAGATCCAGGAACTGGTAGGCGACGCGGCGATGGCGGTCAGCCGATAGGGGTTATCCCGACTGCGCTTGCCTTCGTGTCTGTTTCCTCCGCTCCTGGCCGCTCGCTCGTATGCCCTGATCCACACACACTCCCATCGCCGCGCCACTTCAGCAAAGTCGGCGGAATGGCGACTGCGCGAGCGAAGGATATGCTATCCCCTGCGTATCCATCTCCGCTCATCCCACACGCCACGCCATCAGCGCCTTCCCCTCGCCTACACATGCAAGACCCCTGGCAATCCTCCACAATGAAGGCTGACCAGGGGTCTGCGTAAGTAAATGCGCTTACTTCAGCGCGGCGTTACATGCCTTCCAATCCAAGAACAGGCGCGGCTTCCACCTCAATCGCGCTTCCCACGCCATCGGCTTCGCTGGTGAAGGCAGCCTCTGCGCCTTCAGCAATGCTCGCCCGGCGGCTCCCGATGAGCGGCACATCCTTGAGGAAAAGCGTGATGATCACTATCAGCACAGCGACGCCCACTGCCGCCAGGAATGCATCGTGGATCCCATTCGCCAGGGCCGCGCGACCTACAGCGAGCACCTGATTGTAGGTATCAGCCACCTGCTGCGGCACAGTCGCCTGCACCGCCGCTGTCACTTTCGAGGTAATCGCGGCGATCACCTGATCGTAGTTGGGTGTGCTGGGCGGCACCTGCGCCGTCGCCTGCGCGACCGCCGCTTTCGTCGCCTGCGCTGTCGCGGCCTGCTGCGCCTTCGTCAACGCCAGCTGTCGCAGGTTCTGGTCGGTCAACAACGGCTGGAGCGCCTGCGAATTTGTCAGCGTACCCGTGAAGCTACGCACCCCATTGACCAGCGCTGTCCCATTCTGAATGTTCCCCAGGCGGGGGTTCAGATACGTTTCAGAGGCGTTGGTCACGATGGAGCCTACAATCGCCGTGCCAAGGGTAGAGCCGAGCGTACGCAGATAGGTGACAGCGCCCGTGCCAGCCCCCAAGCGATTCCGTGGGATGGCGTTCTGCACGGCCAGCGTCATGACTGGCTGGAGCAAGCCCAGGCCCACACCCAGCACAATCATGAAGAGCACGACGGTCTGTTGCGTTGTACTCACACCCATCGTCGAGAGCAGATAAGCGCCGCCTACCAGCACCAGGCCGCCAATCACGGCGATGAACTGATAGCGCCCCACACGCGCGATCACGAAGCCGATCAGCGCGGCGGAGATGGCGAGCGTGACCACGAGCGGCGTCACTTCAATGCCAGAGTTTGTCGCCTTGATGCCGAGCACACCTTGCAGATAGATCGGCAGGTAGATGACCACCGCGAAGAGCATCAGTCCGACCGATAGCGAAAGCAGCGCGCCTGCGGTGAAAATCTGGTTCTTGAAGAGGTCGAGCGGCAGAATAGGATCGGCGACGCGCGTCTCCGCGATGAAGAACGCGATGAAGAGTACGCCCGACGCGGACAGCGCGCCGATCACCTGCCACGAAGCCCAGGGATAGGTCGCGCCACCCCAGGTAAGCCCTAGCAGCAGCAGAACCGTCGCGGAGGCGGAGGTGAAAGCGCCAATCCAGTCAATGCGCGCCAGCGCGTTGGAACCCGTCGCGGTGCGAATCGAGATATTCGTTGGCAGGAAGAAGAACAGCAGAATCAGCGCGATGATCCCCAGTGGGATATTCACGTAGAAGACCCAGCGCCAGCTCGTGTTGTCGGTAATCCAGCCACCAAGCGACGGGCCGATGACACTGGCGAGGCCAAAGACGCCGGAGAAAAGCCCTTGCCAGCGCGCCCGCTCGGCAGGAGTGAAGATGTCACCGACCAGCGTGAAGACCAGCGATGCGAGCATACCGCCGCCAACGCCATGGAGCGCGCGGAAACCGATCAGCTGGTTCATTGACTGCGAGGCGCCCGAGAGGGCAGAGCCTATCAGGAAGATGACCACCGCCAGCAGCAGGAACCACTTACGGCCAAACTGATCCGAGAGCTTCGAGACCATCGGGATAACGGTCGTGGAGGTGAGGAGATATGCCGTGATGACCCATGTATAGTCGTTCACGCCATTCAACTCGGCGATGATCGTCGGCAATGCGGTGCCAACGATGGTCTGGTCGAGGGCGGAAAGCAACAGGGTAATCATGAGCGCGGCGAGCACACTGGCCAGCGCCGCGCCCTGAATCCTCGGTCGCTCATGCAGATCCGTGGATGCCCTCATAGCGGGCGAATTGGCTTCCACAGTACAGTATCCTTTCGTAGATGGGTGAGCGTTTGCTGCGCGGCGGCGCCGCACTGGGACAGCGCTAGTCCAAGCTAGCGCAGATCACTCGAAGCGATGAAGAAAGCTGCGCAGGAGCGCCTGCGCGGACAGCGTTGAGTTAGTCTGCCGCAAGGGCGACTCCCTCAGGAGCGCCTGCCTTGGCGCTGGCTGGCCGCAGCAGCCCGTGCGCGCACAGGTCAGCGATTGTGTCGGCGGTAGCCACGTGCGGGTAGTCGCCTTGCCCTTGCGCCTGCGACCAGCGAACACTCGACACGACGCCACCGACGAGAAACTTCGCGACGACCTCCGTATTGATGGGACGCAGGCGGCCTAACGCCACCTGCCGATCGAGATACTCTCGCACCGCATCCACCACATAGCCAATCGCTGTATGCAACTGGAGCTTGCACGCATGCAGTGGACCAGCGCTCCAGTCTTTGTGCGCCATCGTGTGCATCATCAGACGGCTCATACTCCGCATGTGTGGCGTATTGAGCGCGTCGAGAAAGCGCAAGAGTAGCTGGGAGAGTGTCTGCTCCGGTGGATCATCACTCTGGACGATTGCCGCGATTTCCAGCCTCGCGAGCGCCTGTTCGAGCGCATATTCAAATGCGACCCGGAACAGCTCCTCTTTTGTCTTGAAATAAAAGTAAATCAAGCCATGTGTGACATTGGCCCGCTCAGCGATGTCTTTGGACGTTGCCCCATCGAGTCCCTGCTCCGCGAAAAGATCGAGCGCTGCCTCCAGTATCTGCTGACGACGATCACTTCCCAATGGAGCTGGCTTGCGCGCCATGCATGCGTCTCCCTGGACGCCACAAGCGTCCCCACAATACAACTCCGTGGACAGCAACCTGCGCGGCGTGGGGATTCAGGATCGCTGGCGAGTGAGGTTTGCGCTGGCCAGCAGGTGTCACGCGACGCTTCCGCACCTGTCTGCGACCACAACGCTGGAGACGTTGACTACGCGCGGATGAGTTATTGACTGTCTGGACAAATAATAACGCACAGCGCAGTATCCAGACAAGGGGCGCCGAATTCGCTGAAGAATGTGAACGAGGCGCTACCACGGCAGAGTAGTCACGAGCAGCGTGAAGGCGGCGGCTCCGGCCATGAACACGCCAAAGGAGATGAATGCGCGTCGCTCGACAGAGCCGCTGGCGAGCAACAACATGCTAAAGATGGCGGCGCTGACCGCCGTGGCGAAGAGCGTGGTCATCAAGCCAGGCCAGCCCGCGAGCGCGCCAATCAGCAGCGCCAGCTTCACATCGCCAAAGCCGAGCGCTTCCTGCCGATAGAGCAGCCAGCCCAGCCCATAGAAGAGCAGGAAGATCGCGCCACTGAGCAGCATGGCGAAACCAACATTGAGCAGGTGGCTGCGATCAAAGACGCCGACGACTACCAGCAGCGCCGTGGTCAGCGGGAAGATGGAGAGATCGTAGATCAGGCGATGTTCCAGATCTACAACAAAGATGAACGCCAGCGTGACCAGTGAGACCATCACCATGCCAGCCAGCGCCCAGGTAGGCAGCGCGCTGGCGCTGGGCGCTGTGACGACACGCCACAACGCCAGCGGGAGCGCCAGCGCCAGCGCCAGCTGCGTGAGCGGACGACGCGCTGAGGCGCGCTTCCCGCAGGCGGCGCAGACACGCCCTGGCGCAATGAACTCGCGCAGCGCCAGTGGCGATGGCGTGGGCAGCGGCGCGAGACATGCGCGGCACTGGCTGGCGCTCCACACCGGCTCATCAATTCCAACTACACGGTCAGCGAGCGCATTCACCAGCGCGCCCGCCATCAGCCCAACGACCGCAGCGCCTACGACGCCCAGCGCCATCGCCACCACTGAAACCATCTCACCAGCCTTACGCGGCGCGCACGACGCGCATCGCGCACGCACGGACTGGCGTGGATCGGTGGCGTCCGGGCGCGCTACTCCTCGCTCGCAGCGACGGGCGCCTGCTCGCCAGCCTCAACCGCCTGCTCCCCTACTGCTTCGATGCGCGGCGCCTTGACCGCGACCACCTGCTCATCGGGCGCGAGCAGCACCGTTACCTGCGCGGGCGCAATGATGTCTTTCGCCGTCAGCGACGTATTGAGTTCCACCAGACCGCTGATATCTATCGTCACCGCGTCAGGCAGATTCGCTGGCAGCGCCTCGACCTCCACAGTCTCTATCAGATGCAACAGAACACCATTATAGACCTTAACAGCGGGCGCGTCGCCTATGACATGCAAAGGTACACGCGCCTTGATCGGATGCGATAGCTCGATCCGGCGGAAATCCACATGGATGATGGCCGTACTGATAGGTTCGCGCGCGACTCTGGCCAGCAGCGCGGTATCCCGCTCGCCGTCTGGCTCAAGGCGGATATGCAGGATAGGCGCGCCGTGCCGCTTGATGATCTAGTTCAGCTCACGCTGCCCAATCTGAATGGCGATGGAAGGCTTGCCTCCGCCGCTGATATTCCCTGGCGTCAGCCCCTGCGCGCGTAGCCTGCGCGTATGCTTGCCCATCTCCGCGCGTCGCTGGACGCTCAACTGGATCTCATTGACCACGTTCTCTACTCCCTCTCGCCGTTTTGCGCACTTAACATCTCAGCCGTAGGTCATCCCGTGACACATGGGCGCATGCGCTGTGCCACATGGCATCACCAGACAACCGAGCCAGGTCGCATACGCTATCATGCGACCTGGCCCCAGGTAGAAAAGCGCGCGCTCAGCGTGCGCTATAGCGAGCAGAGCAATGTATTCGCCCACGTTCACCGCGTGAGGCTATTTCTTCGCTCCAGTGTGTTCGAGCGCAACAATGGCCTGGGCGCGAAGGAAATACTTGTTGGTTCCCAGGTCGCGCACGGTCTTGATATTGAAGGCTTTGAGGAGCAGTTCCGCATCGCTTGCGGATACTCCTTCGAGGGCGTCAACTGGCGCATTCGCAAGTTCGCTGAAATCCTGCGACTCATACGCTTTGTCAACGAGGCGAGTGATATCTGCCATGTCGCCAATCCTTTCTCTGGGCTATTGGCAGTGGCGCTATACCCTCCATCGCTCTGGCCCAGACGCTACAGCCTGAAGCCGCCGAAAGAACCAAACTGGTTCTACTTCACATTGTACAACATCAGTGGAGCATGTACCGAACGGCATGCGCAGCCTTGGCGCTCGATAGAAGCCGGTAGTAACCGGTACAATTGCATAGGCGCCAGTAGCAGTCGAGAGCCAATCGCGCAGTTTCCTTCACGCTCGTTCAACCCGCCCGCGCTCTCAGGCGTATGTCATGGCAGGAGGACAACACACCATGCGCTATGTCATCCGCGAAAAGTTCTTTCACCTCACCGAAGATTCCCAGATTACCGATGAGAACGGTCAGCCCGTTTTCGAGGTGAACGGCAAACTCCTGAGCCTGCGCAATACCATCGTCATGCGCGACATGAAAGGCCAGGAAGTAGCGACCATTTTGTTTAAGTTTATTGCGATGACAGAGATCTACACGATTGATCGCCCTGGCCAGGGCGAGACCGTTGTGCGCAAGCACTTCATCAATCTGCTCGGCGACCACTACACGATTGACATCCCTGGCCCACATGATCTGGAGATGGATGGCAATCTCCTCGATCACGAATTCCAGGTCAAGCGCGACGGGGCTGTCGTGGCGACCGTCTCGAAGCGCTGGATCGCCCTGACCGATACCTATGGCATCGAGACCGCACCCGGCCAGGATGACGCGCTACTGCTCGCCAGCGTGCTCGCGCTCGACCTCGCCGAGGATCACGAACGCCACGAATAGCAATTCCCCCAGACGTTTCCGCCAACGTGAGGAAACGCCTGGGGGATGAGATCCCTCTCAGTAGTCGCGACGCCTGGGGACTAGATGCCCATCACGCCGACAAGCTCTTTCACCGAGTCAGCGGACTTCTGCAAGGCGGCCTGCTCATCCTGTGTCAGTTCGAGCTGCATCACCTCTTCGACACCACGCGCGCCCAGCTTGGCCGGTACGCCGACGAACAGGCCATTGATGCCATACTCGCCCTCCAGATAGACCGAGCAGGGCATAATCATCTTTTTGTCCAGGATGATCGAATCAACCATCTGGAGCACCGACGCCGATGGCGCGTAGTAGGCGCTGCCCTGCTTGAGCCGCTGCACAATCTCCGCGCCGCCATCGCGTGTCCGCTGGACGATCTGCGCCAGGCGCTCGGCGGGGATCAGGTCGGGCAGCGGTACACCCGCCACCGACGAGAGCCGCGCGAGTGGCACCATCGTATCGCCATGTCCGCCGATCACGAACGCCTGCACATCGCGCACCGAGACGCCAAGCTCCTGCGCGATGAATGTGCGGAAACGCGCCGTATCGAGCACGCCCGCCATGCCGAGCACACGCTGCTTGGGGAAGCCGCTCACCTTATACGCTAGCTGCACCATTGCATCGAGCGGATTGGTGACACAAAGCAGGATGGCGTTTGGCGAGTGTCTGGCGACTTCCTGCGTCACCTGCGTGACGATGCTCTGGTTCGTGCGAATCAGATCGTCGCGGCTCATGCCCGGCTTGCGGGCGATGCCAGAGGTGATGACGACGATATCCGAGCCTTCTGTCTCCTCGTACCCATTCGTGCCGATCACCAGCGAATCGTAACCCAGCACGGGGCCAGCTTCGAGTATGTCGAGCGCCTTGCCCTGCGGCATATCTTGAATGACATCAACCAGCACTACATCAGCGTAATCGCGCTCGGCGACGCGCTGGCCAACAGTCGCGCCTACATTCCCGGCTCCGACGACGGTAATTTTACTTCGCATCGTTGCTACTCTTTTCTTAACATACACACGGTAGAGTTTGTTGTGAGAGCGGCGCCCGTCGCCATACGCGCCGGTGCGCCCGCTTCCATAGGCGATTGTATCATCTGAGCGGGCATGCCTGGCGGTAGATTCGTTGGCGCAGGGCAAGCGGTATGTTACGATGCTCAGCATGCGCCACGTCAATGATTTTCGCCCTGAGGCGGGAGGCGACTGTGACAGTAGCGGCCGATCAACACGCACGTGTGACCTTTACACGTCTGGACGCTGCGCCTATACCCATCTGCTATGGGCATCGTGGGGCGCGCGGGCATGCGCCGGAGAATACGCTGCTAGCATTCGACCTGGCCTACGACCTGGGCGCCGAGGGCATCGAGTGCGACGCGCAGCTCAGCGCCGACGGACAGCTCGTCATCATTCATGACGGCACAGTGAATCGTACGACCAGTGGACGAGGCGCTGTGAGTGATCTCAGCCTCGATGCGCTGCGCCAGCTCGACGCCGGACGCGGCCAGCGTATCCCCACGCTGGAAGAGACGCTGGCGCTTGTTCGTGCGCGAGGTGGCCTGCTCAATCTTGAATTGAAGGCGGAGAGAACCAGCGATTCCGCGCCGC
>VFSW01008564.1_pt1 | contig 14672 bp, 7 predicted proteins | sample 5358111 | NCBI WGS metagenome assembly VFSW01 (sample SAMN11554181, study PRJNA540505) | mine drainage metagenome | isolation source: sediment from site ElyBrook_90M | place: USA: Ely Copper Mine, Vershire, VT | collected 2017 | reverse complement strand
ACCTGCCATGGAGTCGATGGCTTGAATGGAACGGTAGCCGCTCCCGGCCTCGCAGCTATGGCCTCGGTCCTACCTGCATCGGTGCTGGATAACCTGTTACAGCACCACAGCACGCAGATGAAGAACGGCAACATGCCTCCCGCCAATATGAATGCAAGCACCAGAAAGGCGGTCGTTGCGTACATCCGTTCGATGCCGACACCTCCTGACGCTAAGTAATTCGCCGCGATCGGGTTTGATGAAGGATCGTTGAACGTTGCAACCTTAGTAAAATCTGGCCAATGACCGAAACTCATGTTCCTGCAAACTCTTTAGACGCAGTGGCAGTAGCGATCCAGCAGTCGTCCCATCAATGCTTTGGGTGGAGTGCCTCCAATCCGCAAGGACTTCATCTCACATTCTCGCTCGATTCTTCCGATCCGAACCGCATCACGTCCACCTCAAGCGTGAACCTCACCCGCTTGCACGAGGGGCCACCCGGCTATATCCATGGTGGCATCATCGCTACGCTTCTGGATGAGGCGATGGGCAAACTCAACCTCCCGCTTGGGGTGGTTGCCATGACGCGCCACATGGAAGTCGACTATCTGCGGCCCTCGCCGCTCCATACGTCGCTCACTCTTGTGGGCACACACATCCGCCGCGACGGCCGGAAACTCTATCACAGGGCCGAACTCGTGCACCCTGACGGAACGGTTCTGGCCAGGGCCAAAGGACTCTTTCTTGTCATCCATCAGCCCTTATCCGGAACGACAGTATCGCGATAACCACACGATCTACGCGCCATCTCCAGCGGACGGCGTATACGTTGCGTATCGCTTCTCCTGGTGTGCCCAGCCGAAGCATGTCGAGCGGAATGGCGGTTGCGCTCAGATGCCTGCTGGAGAGGTGGCGAGCGTCGTAACTACCCTCCGAACCTCGTGCGGTCTCACGTCCACGAGGTCGAGGAGTTCGCCAGGTATTTCCGCCGTTTGCCGAAGCAGTACGCAGGTTCATCATCTTTGAATCATCCATTCAATCGGTCCGAGGATGCCTGAGGGGAGTAGAGGGGAATCCTCGTGATAGCTCGCAATGTTGGTGTCTGTGATGTGCTTAGAAACACCAGGCTGCAGATCGCCAATTATGCGATTGGGCCACAGGTTTGTTACTTCGATGGCAATCGTATTCGTTCCCGCTCGCAGCCAGCGGTCAACCTGCAGGGTGAGCGGCTTCGCCCAGACCGTTCCAGCATCGTGACCATTGATGCTAACGCGGGCGATTTCTCGTACATCCGAAAAGTGAAGCAGTACATGCTCCCCTCTTGCGAACGATGGAGCGATCACCCTCGCCGTGTAGGTCGCGGTGCCGGAGAAGTAACGGATACCTGGGTCTGCGGAACCAGACCAGCTTTCGAGCTTGGCATTGGTCTGCAGTTGCGGCGCTCCCCGCCCAGGCTGAAAGGAAATAGTCCACGTCCCCTCGAGTGTGAGAGGTTGAGTTGCCTCGGTGACCGGCTGCCGGGCAAGCCTCTCCGATTCCCGTCGCGGGAAGAGCACAAAGACCGAGCCGAACGGCGGCAGTGTCACGGAAATCTGCGTGCGCCCGTCGGCACGCACGCTGGGAGACGCCACGGCAAACCGCTCGCCTGTGACGGGATCCCATATTTCGGGAGTGGAGGCATGGGCCCGGAAGGCGACGTCTTGCGTAAAAGCCTTCGCTGAGCCATTGCGCAGGAAGTAGATGTCTGCGACGGCTGAGCGGCGATGGACGAAGTCGAGCGAAGATTCAAAGTTTGCGCCCAACATGGCCCGATCCCCCCCTCCGGCTTCTACATCAGGGAGCCAACCGAGTCGCTGCATCGCTGCCCGCGCATGCTGGGTACAGAATACTTTGCCTGCGCCGTAGACATGCGGAGATGCGCCGTCACACCCGGGCACCCACACCTGCGCCACCAAACGCGAAAACTCCACCTGTTCAGCCTTACTTGTAATTCCAGTAGCCGAAGTTGGCGGCTCAGCGATGACCATGCCACCGGCACGCAGATAGTCAATGGCAAATCGCAGCACTGCAAGCGAGAGCCGCCTCGATCGCGGCAACACAAGCGCATGCCAATGCACGCCCGACGGACCGACCAGATCACGGCCGTCGATCCTTATGGAATGCAGCAGTGCGTCTTCGTCCGTCGCGTCGTAGTCATAGCCCGGCAATACTTTCGCGGGATCGTCTGCTTTCAAACGGACAAAGCTCGGAACGTTATCCCCGGTGAAGTAGAGCACATCGTCCACCGGCGTTCCCTGCTGCATCATGAACTGCACTCGGTTAAGGTAAGCGAAGAACGCGTCGCCGGAGTTCCACCACGTGACCTTCGGATTGATATGCGTGCCAGCAAAGTACTCCTGTCCCGGCAGACCAGTCGATGCTGGGCTTGACGTGAACTCATGCCAGACGAGCCGGTTCATTCCTTCCGTGATCGCCATATCAAACGACGGCTTCAAATCTGTCGCGAGGCGCTCCGACCACTGTGGACCGATCGAGGTCTCTCCCTCCTGCGCCACCACGCGCTGTCCATAGATATTCGCAGCACTGGCTGCCTCCTTGGTAAAGAACCGTTCTTCGTCGCGCGTGCGATGGCCGTTGATGGACCAGAACTCGGACTGCGGCACGGCAGAGTGACGGAACGTTTCTAACGCATCGATAGGGGCACCGTGCGGCCCACCGCTCTCAGCCTGCACACCAAGCCCGTGCTGCGCAGCGCGCTGCGCAAACACGTCGTAGTGGTTACTCACAATCAGATCAGCAACCGTCCGTCGCAAATCCGCGAGGAACCGTACACTCCGATCGCTATTGTCAATAAATCGTCCCGCGACCACTGGAAGCCATGCAACAGGGTCATATCCCCGCCGTTGCCTGAACTCCGCCGCGAAGTTTCCGGTCCAGTTTGTTCCTCCAAGTTCCCAACTGTCGGTGGCTAAGTACTTCAAGCTGTGAAATGGTTTAGCGGCGTCCAGCAGCGGCTCGACCGTGTGGTCCCAATACTTGTCGAACGCGTCACGGCTCAGGTAGTCGATCGCCAGGCCCTGCCAGGCTCCGCTGGAGGTAGACACTCGCGCATCCGAATCGGTGTATCCGATCCGGAGCACTTCCCAATCACCGGCGGGCGCATCCCAGATGAGTTTGCCATCGCGGTCTAGAGCACTGGAAACGTCACGCACTTCAGCTACGGACGTATCTGCATCGGCTGCATTCCGGTCTGCGTCCAGCATGCGCGTGGCATCCGGCATGCTGAAGCCAGCCTCGGACGCCGCTGCACGCATCGGCAACGAAGGGCCGCGCATTTGAGCCTGTAGGGCAGTTCCGTGATGCAGCGGATATGCGAGCACCGCAATCTCGCGATAAAAGCCGTTCTTCATCGGTGGCTGGGGCACATCCAGAGAAACCTGTTTGCCGCCCTTGAATGGCACCCGCGTCCAGGTGAGCAACTTCGATGCATCCTCCGGACGGACATCCGGGCCGCCAAGATTCCAGCCGCTGGTGATGTTCAACGTGATATCGAGACCGAGACGGTCTGCTTCGCGCAGGGCATGCGTGTAGAGATCGATCCAGGCCGGGCTGCCGAAGGTCGGCCCGGCAGGCACGTCACGATTGCCGCCCTGATTGGCCCCGTTCGCATCGACAAGAAGCGCCCCGCCAAAGCCTCTCGCTTTCATTTCCTCGAGGTCATGAGTGATCGTTATGCGATCCGTGTGACCATTCAGCCACCACCAGTAGCAGCGGAGCCTCGCTGTTGGCGGAGGCGATTGAAACCCCAGCCACAATGCAGTCATGCCCTCCGCTGTTGCCGGCGGCTTCCTGTCCCGCGCGGCCGCGGAGTGGCTGCACGACAATGCGAGCAGCGTCGCGGCCAGTAAGAGACCGTTGCCGTAGACGGATTGTTTCCAGATCGCTTTCCCGTTCAATATGGACTCTCAGATCTAACCCAGCACTCGGTGCCGGTGCGAAACAGACAGAACGCGAGGAATGCATGCGTCCCGCCCGAGGAGAATTAGAGGAATCGTATCGAAGGGACATCTGCACGATACGAGGATCATTCGCTTGCGTCACCGCCACGCTTCCACCCCTTGCGTTTTCGATGTGGTGTGCGGGCCTCCGACATTGGGAAGTATCCCCACATTGAAGAACTCACCAGAGATCTCGAAGCTGACAATTTTGTGTACCAGGAGCTATTTGGATAATGAAGTTTCGGGTGCTTTTGCTCCAGCCGCGTCGGTGATCACACCCCCAATCCTTCCGAGGTAGCGACGGGCGATCGTCGGAGACACCACAAAGAAAACAAATGCTACCAGGAAGTCTTACTTCATCGATGCACGAACCCACGTCCAATAAGAATGCATTCGGCATTTCTTGTTCGGAAGGAAGTCCCTCAATTCCGTTCAAAGTCCAGATGTACACGTGTGCAAATTCGGTTATTTCTCGATCCCGAGCCAGAGTACACACTCGATTCGTTGGCTGTCAATCGAGAGACTGTCTCGGCCCTGAGTTGCTCTGCCGTTAGAGCACGCGACCAACTAAAAGCCATCCAGAAGGAACAATGGACTATGTGCCAAATTGCCGCACACGTAAGTTCCTGGAGTAAAGATGCCGGATGGGGTGTGGCAATCTGTCATCCGCTCCACGGAAACGGGCCGGAGCGGATGAGTCTAATGCTTTTGTCTTGTGGCCTTCAGATTTCGTTTCGTTGGGCGGCAGGTACTCTCGCGAACGATAAGTTCTGACGGTACTTTGTAACGTAATCCGCGGCGGTCAACATTATCTTTGATGTGTTCAAGGGCGCGGAGGCAGGCCTCAGCCATCCGGCGTCGTGGAATGCGGATCGTGGTAAGGGGTGGTTGCAGAACGTCACAAAGCAGGACGTCATCGAACCCGATTACAGATATCTCCTCCGGTACGTTGATTCCTGCCTTGTGGAAGGCACGGATGGCTCCGAAGGCCGTGAGGTCGTTCGCGGTGAGAATGGCTGTGGGCCGCGGATATTCCTTAAGAAGCGAAAAGGCGGCGGTTTCTCCCCCGGCAAGTCGATAATCTCCTGCGCGCAGAAGCTCTGGGAAGAGACGGAGACCGACATTCTGTAGAGCATGTCTAAAGGCGTCAAGGCGGATCTGAGATGTACGCAATCCTTCGATGCCGCCAATGAACCCGATCCGCGTGTGTCCCATCTTGGCTAGATGCCTGATTGCCATATCCATACCCTCTTCGAAATCGATGGCGACGTCGCTGGTCCCGATATGAACGGTGTGGCGATCCACGGTTACGATCGGTACCTTATGCTCGAGCAATGGCTCAATCGCACTCGTATCAAACTCGGAGGCCATAAGGACGACGCCATCTACCCGTCTCATGAGCATGCGACGAACGGATTGAACGAGCTTGGTTGAACTGGATTGAACGGTTGCGAGGAGGAACTCATGTTCCGTCTCCTGGAGCAGTTCTTCAAAGTAGCCCAGAAACTCCGAGTAAAAGGGGTTGTTGATGTCAGGAATAATGAGGCCGTAGGTTTTGCTACGCCCGTACTTGAGCGTGGTGGCACTGGGATTGGGTATGAAGTTGGATTCTTCCAGCACTTTGCGCACGTGCTTGGCGGTTTCCTCTGTGACCAGAGAAGAACCGTTCAGCACACGAGACACCGTTGCGCTGGAGACGCCTGCCTTCAATGCAATCGTACGCATATTCATAGGCACCACTATACTTCGCAACACCGCAATAGGGGAGCGCACGCGCGGGTTCTATCCGATCCAACTGGCGAGAGCAAACGATTGTGGCGACAGCGCTGTGAATTACCTGCTATCGAACACCTGTAAGTCCCATGCACTTCTCCAAGGGATGGAAAAGCTTCGAGGTGTAAGTGTGATCGGAAGCCAGACATAGCGGCCGTCGATGGCGTTTGTGGGGTTCCATTGATCTGCAATGAAAATGAACGCCCCAGGCTTTCCATGGACAGCGAGCACGTAGGTGCTTTGCGCTCCGAACGTGAGATCAGCGTTTGGGCCCGTGCAGGGATTCCCGAGAGGCGTCCATGGGCCGGTGATTCTCTCTGCGGTAGCGGCAAAGGCTGCATTGGGGGCCCATCCTGTGGTGCGTGAGCCGATATAAAAGTATCGCCCTTTCACCTTGAAAATTGCCTCTCCTTCAAGCGCCTGATGGGCGAGTATGCGCCTAAAGTGGCCCGTAGTGTCGAGATAATCATCGGTCAACTGGGAGACATGTTGTGTCTGGTTGTTTTCTGACGTGGTTATCAGATAGGCCTTTCCGTCGTCATCGGCAAAGAGGGTCAGATCCCGACTCATTTCGCCGTCCGGGCGGAAGCTCCGAACAAAGGTGAAAGGGCCCACGGGAGACCGGCTTGTAGCCACTCCGGCAAGTGCGGCGCTGTAGCCTTGGCCCTTTAGTTCCAGATGGAACCACATGACATAGTTCCGGGTTATCCCATTGAACAGGACCTTCGGTCGCTCGAGGATCGATCCTTTCACAATCGGACTAGTCTCATCTTCGCTCACCTTCAGCGCGATGCCTTCATTCTTCCAGTGGTAAAGATCGCGGGAGGAATAGACAGAGATGCCGACGTTGGCGCGGTTGCCTCCTTCGCCTCCGGTCTTGAATTCGCCGTACCAGAAGTAGGTTCCGTTCCTGTAGAGGAATCCGCCACCATGCGCATTGATGGGGTTGCCGTCCGTATCCGGCCAGAGTTGGCCCGGCCGAAACGGAGGCGGAGAAAGCGGCGTGTTCTGTCCAGACGCTAATGTATTCTGCAAACCTGCACAGGCAACTGCAAACAGCAGGAGTGTTCGGAAAGTTGAAATGGAGCTTCGTGTCATAGTGTCGGCTAGTCCCGATGTGTAGTAGTTTGTCCGAAGATCGAGGCTGGTACCGTGCTGAACTTGGCATTCCCATCGCCCTGCAATTCGAAGATGGTCAGGGTATTGCGGCCCGCTGAGAGCCATGAGCCTGGAGTATATAGCGAGAACTGGGGCCCAATCGACCAGAATCTCCCCAGCGGCCTGGCGTTTACGAAGGCTTCGCCCTTGCGAAAGGTTCGAGTGTCTAAAAAGGTGTCGGCTGCATGTCGAACATTGAATGTTGCCTGATAAAAGCACGGCCCGCTGCATGGCCTTTTTTCAAAGCGGAGACCCGAAAGGCTCTCCATTGGTAAAGAATAAATTTCCCAGTGTAAGGGGGTCTGCCCGTCAAGAGTCACCGCGCCAGTAATGCCCGCTCGCTCGCCTCGGATGACCTTCGTGAAGTTGACTCGACCGGAGTTTTCGACCAGGATATCAAGGGTCGCGGCCTGGGATAGAGCTGGCAGATCAAGAGACTTCGTTCCGGTGCGCCGGTCGAGCGTGCCAACATACTGTTGGTCGACATAAACCTGCGCATAGTCATGGAGACCCTGCAAATCAAGTCTGCGTGCAGGCCCCCTATCGATGCCCGTGCGATAGAGTACGTAACCATAATTCTGATCCAGATCTTCGAACGTCAAGAGGGTCTTTGACTGTATGGGCATCGGCAAGTTCCGCCACAACGAAGCACTTTGCACGTCGCCGGAGAACTTGAACTTTCCGATTGGAAGCGGTGGCGGTACAGGGGGCGGCGTGGTGCCCGTAACTTCCATGATGTCCTGGCGGAAACCGAAGAACTTTGCCCGGGGAACACCACGTTCGTCCACTGGAGCGTCATAGTCATAACTTGTTGTGTCAGGCTCGTAGTTCGAGCCATTCGAGTTTGCTCCATTCATCCATCCGAAGCTTGTTCCTCCATCGAACATGTAGAGATTGACGGAATAGCCCTTCGAGATCATCGCTCGGTACTCTTCGACCTCCGCCGCAGTGTCGGATTGGTAGTGCCTGGCACCCCAGTGATCAAACCAACCAGCCCAGTATTCACCACTCATTCGAGGTCCATCAGGCCGGGCGGATTTGAGCGCGGCAAAAGCCTTCTGGGCGTCCCCGGGCCCGAAGTTTACAACCGTGGGAAGATCCGGCAACGACCCTTTGAGGATGTCGGCGGGTGGGTTCGATGTGTATAGGAGCCTATCCCCAAGCCCATCGCTGATCAGGACTTGCTTCAGATCTTCAAGATAAGTCCGGTCGTCACCGAAGGAGCCGTATTCGTTCTCGAGTTGGATCGCAATAATGGGGCCACCGTTGTGAAGCATGAGGGGCCGTATCTCCTGAGAGAGGCGCTCAAACCAGGTTCGCACTGCAAAGGTGTACGCGGGGTCGTTCGAGCGCAGTACGAGCGTGCGATCCTTGAGAAGCCAGGAGGGGTATCCGCCCAGATCCCATTCGCCACAGATGTAGGGGCCGGGACGAAGAATTACGTGGAGCCCTTCTTGTTGTGCTTCGCGAATGTATTCTGCAATATCGTTCTGCCCCGAGAAATCATACTTGCCCGGCTGCGGCTCGTGAACATCCCAGAAAACATAGGTCGTAATCGTGTTCAGGCCCATGGCCCGGGCTAGCTGGAAGCGTTGTCTCCAGTAAGCGCGGGGGATGCGTGCGTAGTGCATTTCGCCAGCGAGAATCTGGTAGGGCTTCCCATCCAGAAGAAACTGCGTTCCGGAGACTGTGAAGGTGCCGCCGATGTGAGGCTGTCTTCCCGCCTCGGGCAGTCGAATTTCGGTGGTCTGCGCGTATCCGCGGTCGGAAGCAACGAGTCCGACCAGAAGGAGCCAAAAGCGAAAGAACCGCATCATCATGATCAGCAAGGGAATCCTGGACTTTCTCCCTGAATGTATACGGATGCAAAGGAGAAAAGTCAATGATTTTCCGTCTCGTCGCCTAACCCCAGAAAATGTTCAAGCCCAGGCAGCAAAGCAAAAGAGCGGCCGAGAGCACAATCACCGGTAGATCGCGCCGTTCCAGACGGAATGGAGGGTGGCGAAGATCAATAATTGCAGGATCCCCAGCAGACCCATGCTGACCGCAGGAGAGCAGAAGCGCAATGATCAGCGCGGTTGTGAAGGAGAGCAGTGCAGCATGGAAGTCGCTGCTCATGACGGAACCATAGTGCAACCATCCCCTGGCCTGGGCAAGGAGATGGCCTAGGCCAACGGTAATGCCAGAGAGAAATCCGATGATCGCGGCGCGTGACTTAACGCGCGTGGTCGTCATGCCCAGGAGGAATACTGCCCAGAAGGGCGCGCCGAAAAGCGCAAACAGCAGTTGCACGTTCTCCATGAGATTGCTGAATAAGAAAGTGGTGTAGGACACGACACAACTCAACGAGACCGACGTCACAATCGCTATTCGGGCGACACGCAGATAGTGAGCTTCGGTCTCGTGCGCATTAATATGTGCTCGGTAAATATCCTGTGTCCACAACGCCGCAACCGCGGAAATGTTTGCAGCCAGACCCGACATGAGGCTTGCCACCAGCGCGGTAAGCCCGAGCCCAAGAAGTATCGGGCCATAGCTCATTTCCATCAACAGTGGCAACGCCTGGTCATGGTGGTGGGCAAGCGTCACCGGCGGGATCAGTTGGATCGCCGCGACTCCTGGTACGACGACGAGGAAAGAAAACGCCAACTTGCCGAAACCCGCAAGCAACGGCACGATGCGGGCTTCGGCTTCGGTGCGCACAGCAAAGGCTCGCTGCATCAGAACGAAGTCGGTACACCAATACCCGAAGCTGAGGACGAACCCCAGCCCCAGAATGATGCCAGCAACATCGAACGGGGCGCTACGGCTGGACACGGGAAGGGCAGTCCAAAGCTGCGAAGCAACGCCAGAGCCCTTCAGGTGTATCTGCCGGGCTGTGCTGTAGCAACGCCACGCCAAAGGAGCGAGCCCGAAAATCATGATGAGGAGTTGAAAGACTTCGTTATAGATTGTGGCGCGCAGCCCTCCCATGAGCACATACATTAAAACCACCGCCGCAGAGAGTATGACCCCGGAGAGAAAGCGAACTCCAGAGATGACGATCAGCACCTGGCCCATCGCATACAGGCTGATTCCCGCGAGAAAAAAGGCTGTCAAGGCGCTGATGCAGGCGTTGAACAGCCGCATGCCACGACCATACCGGACTTCGAGATACTCCGGAACGCTGCGCACGGAGCTGCGACGATACAGCGGCATCATGAATAACGCCAGGAAGACCATCGCCGGAATGGCACCGATGAAGTAGAAATGAAAGGCTTGGACGCCGAATTGCGACGCCATCGCGCTGAGACCAACAATCTCCAGCGCACCGCAGTTTGCAGCGAGGTAAGCCGCTGCGATGACAAGCACTGGCAGCGATCGCGTCGCGTTCAGGTAGGAGTTTGCACTGAGTTCGCGCCTGCGAGACAGCCACCCAATGGCGAGCGTGATCAGGAAGTAACCCGGCAGGATGAGGATACCTATCAAATTGCGCTTTGCAGGTGAGTTATTGCCGATGAACATCGCGCAGATCGAGTTGAGGGAAATAAGATTTAAGGTCATCTCATACCGTGGCGACACCTAAGCGTATCGCGAGATGGCAGACGTCGCGATATGAAAACCCGTCTGGGGTGCTGAATCTCGATAGTGGAGGGCCTCCAACCCGTACCTTCTCACCCCCGGTTTTGTATGTGAAATATTTCCTCCTTGACACGGCTATAACGGCGTGGATACGATTAGGCCGTTCCAATGCTTCCCCATAATGCACACGTATACAGACGCGTTCTGAATGCGAAATTCCGTGTGCGAGGCTGAAAGGATTCGCCCATGCATACCATGTTTGAGTTGACCAGTCGTAGATTCGCTCGTTTTTGTCTTCTCGCTGTATTGATAGTGGTTGCGGCACCGGCCTTCGCTCAACGGTACCTGGGCGCGATTCAGGGTGAAGTTACAGACCCCAGCGGTGCCAGAATTCCAGGCGCCGTGGTTACAGTGCAAGAAGGCGCTACTCATTACAAGTCCACTGCGACGGCCGATGCCGCAGGTGAGTACAGCTTCCCGTCCCTGAATCCAGGCACCTACTCCGTGACCCTGACGGCGCCTGGATTTAAAACCGAGACCAAACAAGGCGTCATCTTGACTGCCGGGCAGATGCAGAAGGTCGACTTCCAGTTGAGCGCCGGGGCGACTACGGAAACGGTCACTGTAATGGCGGATAATCCGTTGATTGATACCGGCTCCGCGAATATTGCCACCACCCTTAACCAGCAGGAAGTAACCGATTTGCCTAACATCGGACGCAATCCCTATGTCATGTCGACGCTCGCTGCAGGCATACAGGGTGGCGCATACTTTCAGGGAGACGCCAACGCGTTCAACAACCCATTCAGCGGCGCTGCTATCTTCATCCTTAGCGATGGCAATGGCGGCCATAACCGTCTGACGCTGAACGGCATCCCGAATGACGCTGCCGAGCGGCTGTCCGGTGCTACATACACCAACTTCGTTCCTTCTCCCGAAGCCGTGCAGGAAGTCAAAACGCAGACGTCGATCTTTGACGCGCAGGTCGGTCACGGCAACGGCACGGTCACCAATGTTGTCGTTCGGTCCGGCACCAATACGCTGCACGGCGCTGCCTACTACGTGTTCCAGAACACGTATCTGAATTCGAGATATTCACAGCAGCGGCTGCTTGGCCAGTCCCGCAATAACGATCAACTCAGCCAGACCGGATTCGTGCTGGACGGTCCTGTTTATTTCCCCAAGCTGTATGACGGGCGCAACAAAACCTTCTTCATGGTGGCGTTTGAGCGCTATGCAGCCCACCAGGCGATCAACTACTCTTCACGCGTTCCGACCCAGACCGAGCGTAATGGCGACTTCTCTGACCTTTGCAGCGCCTTCGATGCCAACGGTCTCTGCACTTCGGGTGTACAGCTTTACGATCCTCAGTCTCCAATCGACGCGAACGGGAACCGCACCACCTTCTTCCCAGGTAACATCGTTCCCACCGATCGCGTTACGAAGACCGGACAGGCTCTCTTGAGCTACTATCCGCTGCCGAACGTCCCCGGCGCCTCGGCGACTGGCGGAAACAATTACGTCGCGAGCCAGACCTCTTATGCGAGCACCTATCCGTCGTTCATCGTGCGCTTCGACCAGACGATCGGTGCAAAGAACAAGATGAACGTGATTCTGTTCCGCTCGGGGCTCACCCAGCAGGGACCCCATGAAGGATTCCCTAAAGAGATTGGCCCCGGCGACTGCGGCATCTGCTTCTACCACGTGTATCGCAACAACCGTGGTGGCAGCATCGACGATGTGCAGCAGTTCTCGAGCTCGATGGTATTGGATTCCCGCCTGGGCGTGCTCTATCACCCCTTCGGCCTGGTGTATCCGGACAACGCCAACTTCGACTTGTCCACTCTTGGAATCTCCAGCACCGGGCTGCAGTATGCCTCGTTTCCTGGTGTGAACCCTTCCGGCTACGCGCAGCTTCCTGCTGCGTCCCGCGGCCAGGTCAGCACCAATATGACGGCGGCGCTTGAAGAAGTGCTGACCAAGACCATACGGACACACAGCATCCGTTTCGGGTTCGAAGGCAATCTCGTGCGCTACGACGTCCAGAACCCGCAGAGCGGCTTTGGCGCGTTCAACTTCGACAATCGCTTCACGCAGCAGAACTATCAGACGGGCAGCCCGAACTCAGGCAACGCTGCCGCGTCCCTCGTGCTGGGAGCCTTCAGTTCGGTTTCGTATGACATCACGCCCGCCTATGCGCTACAGCAGATCTACATGGCCCCGTTTGTGCAAGACGACTGGCGTGTAACGCCGCGGCTCACCGTAAACCTCGGAGCCCGGTGGGACTATGAGTCGCCCTTCACCGAACGTCACAACATGCAGGTGGCCGGCTTCTGCACCACATGCAACAACCCGCTTCAGGACTCCGTTTCTGGCATCACGTTGAAGGGCGGCCTGCTTTACACCAGTGGCAGCAATCGGTTCCCCTATCCGCGCGACCTCAATAACTGGCAGCCGCGTTTGGGTCTGGCCTATCAGGCGTTCCAGCACACCGTGGTGCGCGCCGGCTTCGGGATCATTTACTTCAATACACTCGAAAGCCCGGTCGGTACCGGTTTCGAGCAGAGCACCAGCTACAACAATTATCTGACCAATACACCCTTGAACTCGACCAGCAACCCCTTCCCGAACGGTGTGTTGAAGCCGACCGGAAGCTCGCTCGGCCTTGCCTCGGCGGTGGGTCAGAACGTCAGCTTCTACGATTCGAACCACGTGCAACCCAAGAGCACGCAGTACACAGCGAGCGTGCAGCAGGCGTTTGGCGGCGGTTTCGCGGTGCAGATCGCCTACGTGGGACAGCGTCCTTCAAGCCTCGAAGTCAACCACAACATCGACATCGTACCCGCGCAGTACTGGAATCAGGGCGGCGTGGGGGCGAACTACCTGAATGCGGCAGTGTCCAATCCGATGGCCGGCCAGCTTCCTCAGAGCGGCAACCTGAATGGTCCTACCATCAACCGCTTCCGTCTCCTGGTCCCTTTCCCCGAGTTCCTTTCGGTCACTGAACTGGGCTCCTCCATCGGCAGTGCCCCGTACAATGCTCTGCAGATCCAACTGTCGCGCCCGATGCGCCATCACCTGAGTTTCCAGGCAAACTTCACCTGGGACAAGACGATGCTGCACACGTTCTATTACGACGACTATCACGCCGCGATCGGGCAGCTTGCTTCGCAACAGGACAGCAACCCGACGATATTTGGCAACATCTTCGGCACAGTGGAACTGCCGAATTTGTTGAGCCGTCCTGTGTGGGAACGGCTCGCCCTGGGTGGATGGCAGGTCAACACCGTGGCCCGGTTCACTAACGGACCTCTGGTTGGCGCTCCGGGTGGATACAACATCATCGGCGACTATCATCAGTCGCGGCAAACGTACGCTAGGGAGTTCAGCACCTGCTATGAGACAGCCAAGCTGGACAGCTCTACGGGTGCGGTGACCTATACGACGCAGCCAACTCAGGTCGGCACCAACGGGGTTCCGGTGCACCAGGGCTGCGACGTTCAGTCGCCAAACCTGGCGTTTCGTCAGTTGCTGCCCTATGAATCGCTCAATCAGCCTGGTGTGCTCAACGTGCGCGAGCCGCTTAAGCCCCTCATGGACCTTTCGATATTCAAAAAGTTCATTGTGCGGGAGGGCATGAGCCTCGAGGTGCGGGGCGAGTTCTTCAACGTGATGAACACGCCCAACTATGGCGGCCCGAACACCAGTCTGGGAGCAGCGAATGCAGGGTCCGTGCTCTCGTATTCAAGCGCATACCCGCAGGGCTATTTCAATCAGGCCAATGATCCGCGCATCGGAGAGTTGACTGCCCGGCTCAACTTCTAACCTGCGTTACCTCAAGCGGACCCTCCAGTGAGGGTCCGCTTCTTCGTGGCCATTCGCTCTAGATTTTCCCCTGCATCCTTTAGCCCAACTATCCGATACGGACCAACAACGATCTCCTCCCGCTTCTCTTGCAGGCGGTAAAGCAAGCCCCAACTCATTGAACCATTGGGGGCATATCGAGGAACAGACCCCGCCCGTCGGAAACTGTATCGCGTGCAGGTATTGGGCGGAAGCCCTCAATCTCTCTGGCAGTCACACCCATTGGAGACTCAAGGGGACACGGTCGTCTTCGCATGTCACCGGACGCTAAATACTCCTTTTGCAAGTAATTAGCTATCTCTAACGAACCCGCCATAGCGTCCCCAAAACACCTCCCTA
>VFSW01008563.1_pt1 | contig 14673 bp, 13 predicted proteins | sample 5358111 | NCBI WGS metagenome assembly VFSW01 (sample SAMN11554181, study PRJNA540505) | mine drainage metagenome | isolation source: sediment from site ElyBrook_90M | place: USA: Ely Copper Mine, Vershire, VT | collected 2017 | reverse complement strand
GACGTTGAATTCTAGAATTAGCCCTCTGCGGGACGTTGAATTCTAGAATTAGCCCTCTGCGGGACGTTGAATTCTAGAATTAGCCCTCTGCGGGACGTCCGTGGCTGTCTACGGCGCAGACCGACACGTCGTGACGAAGAATCCAGACCCTCACCGAGGGTACGGAACCATGCGCCCGAGCGAAGGATCCCAAAGTTTGAGACGAAAGCACGCGAGGATGTCGCCGGGGCGCAGCGACGTCGTATGGGGGTGCTGCAACTCGGGGATCGCGGCCATCGCTTCAGGGAGACGGTAAAACGGAATTGAAGAGTTGAGATGGTGGACGTGGTGATAGCCGATGTTGCCAGTGAACCACCGGAGGACGGGGCCGGTCTCGAGGTAGCTCGAAGATTCAAGCGCCGCGGTGGTGTAACTCCAGGTCTCGCGTGGCTGGACGACAATGCCGGGAAAGTTGTGCTGGGCGTAAAAGAGGTAGGCACCCAGGGCCATGGCGACGGCCAGCGGGACGATGAGCGCAAAGAGCGCCGTGGCAAAGCCGTAACGCCAGGTGATGCCAGCGACCAGCGCGAGATGGAGAACAATCGTCAGCGCGGAGTCCCAGTTTTTGCGGGGATTGCGGATAAAAGGCGCGACGCACATCCCGTAGAGAAAGATGGTGAAGTAACCCACGGCGATGGTGACCGGGTGGCGGATGATTTTGTACATCACCCGTTCGCGCGGAGAGATTCGTTGCCAGAGGTCGGTCGTGAGCATGAGGTACGAGCCCACGTGGGAGCCTACGATCTTGGCTGTGTGGGCGTGATGGTAGTTGTGCGTCTGCCGCCACACGTTGGGCGGGGTAAGCACGTAGACACCGTACAGCCAGAACAGCATCCGCGCGGGCACCGAGCCCCGGAGCAACGCCCCGTGCATGTGATCGTGATAGAGGATGAAGCCCCGCGCTACGACGAAGCCCGCGAGCACTGCTGCGACGAGGCGCACGGGCCACGCAAAAGGCTGCGCGGCGATGGCGATCAATGCCACCTGCGGCACAAGGGTGGTAAAAACCTCCCACCAGCTCCGGGCGACGCTTTCGATGGCATAGGGGCGCGTGGCGTCGATGAGCGCTTTGCCCGAACGGGGTTCGGTGGACTTCGTGGGGATGACTTCAGACGTGGTCTCCATGACAGATCCTTGACCCGGCGTGAGGGTTTCAAACGGTTAGCACTGTCCAAACAATGGAGGCAAGGGCCCCAGGCGCACAAGCTTCGCGCACAACCGCGGCGAGCGCTTCGCACCGCGGGGTCGCCCTGCGTTGCGCGGGTGGCACTGTCCATGGTTGACACCGTGGAGAGGAACACGGTCCATTGCGCGGGTAACCTCGGTGGCAGCCCGTGCGTGAACCGCTCCCAGACAACGAAGCCCACCTCTGGTGGATCTCTCCCGCGGAGCTTTCGGACGGTGCTCGTGCGCGGGCGATGACCTGGCTCACGCCCGCGGAGCACGCGCGGAGGGCGCGGTACATCCGGCCGCGGGACCGGGAGACCTATCTGGTCACCCGGGCGATGGTGCGCTCGGTACTGGGGCTGTACACCGACGCTCCGCCCGAGACCCTGAGGTTTACGGACAATCCCTGGGGCCGACCGGAGCTTGTCGTGGGCGAGGGCGCGTGTGCTCCGCGCTTCAATCTATCCAACACCGACGGGATGGTGGTGATGCTTGTGGCCGCCCGCTGCGAGGTCGGCGTTGACGTCGAGGGGATCCATCGCAAGGTGACCCTTGCGGTCGCGGACAGGTTTTTCGCGCCCGACGAAGTGACACGGCTCCGGGCGCTCCCTGTGCACCGACAAAACCGACGGTTCTTGGATCACTGGACGCTCAAGGAATCGTACATCAAGGCTCGCGGGATGGGTCTCGCGATTCCGCTGGGGCTCTTTGGCTTCACGGTAGAACCCGACGAGGCTCCGCGCATCGCCATCGACCCATCGCTCGGCGACGATCCCACGGTGTGGCAGTTTACCCAGACCGTGTTGATGGCAAGCCACCTCGTGGCCATGGCCGTACGACGAGACACCGGACGTGACATCCCCGTGGTCTCTCGCCACGCCGAGCATCTCACCCGGGACGAATGAACGGGCTGGCGACGGTGCCCCGTGGGAGCTTTCTCAGAAGGCCAGCATCAACCGTCGCGAGCGACCGGAGGCGAGGGAGGGCGACCGAGGAATACCGGGGTATTTTGAGGGAGCCCGACCGCTGCATCCGGTTGCGCAGCAGGTTGATGCTGACCTTCTCAGGGCACGGTCGCGGAGTCGTCGGGCAGGAGGGTGGTGTACGTTCCGTCCGTGGCCGAGACCGTGCGTCCGAGGCGCAGGACCACGCCCGGCGCGCCTGGGTCCCGCACGCGGATCAAGCCTTCGACGGTCGCGCCCGCGATGGGGTTCCCCAGGGTGTCACGGACCGTGCCGTGAATCACCACCGGGGCATCGAGGGCGACGTCAAACGACTGTACGCCACTTGCGACACACAACGGATTGGACAACGTCGCCGGGAATCCCGACCCACCCGCAGGCTGCACCACCAAGCGGTACAACCCTGGATTGACCGCGAGCGCGTAGTTACCCCCGGTGTCGGTGGGAACTTCGGTCGTGTCGGCGAGCGGCGCGAGGATGGCCATGTCGGCATCCGACAGACACGCGCTGGCCGTGTAGGCCGATTGAAAAGGCACCGCGGTCACGGTCGCACCCGCCACAGGGACGCCCGCGGGCGTAAGCGCTCGGCCCGTCACGGTGTACCGCGGTGCCAGTGTAAACACCTGGCCCGCCTGCCGTTGCACGTCGGAGCGCACCACGAAGTTACGGAGCACCGCGTTGGCGTACACCCCGTCTTCGGGGCTGACCACCAGGGTGTAGTTTCCTGGAATGAGACTGGCGGTAAAGCTCCCGTCGGGGCCCGTGGACGCCTGGGCTTCGTACGTTGCGGTCACCGTCGGGTCCATTCCGGGCATGGGCACCGTCCCGTGCAGGACAACATCGGCACCCCGTACCGGAACACTTGCGCCCGTGGGGTCCGGGCCTTCGATCGCCGCTTGGACAGCGACGCAGCCTGCACAGCTTCCCGTTGCGTCCACCGTGTGATTCGCACCGGGCGGCGGGAGCCACGCGGTGTCAATCGGCACGCTCACCCGCAGCGCCTGCGGGGGATAGCCCGAACTGTCGAGAACCGCCCGGGGAATTTCTACCGTAAGCTGCGCGCGGGCATTGGTTGCCGAGACGATCTTCAAGGTCCATACGTCCGGTGCGCCGGGCGCGAGATGAAGACGGAAGGTTCCCGTCGCGTCCGTGGTCACGAGCGTGGACACTGGGAGGTCTCCGCGGGCGGGGTCGACGCACTGCACCGTGAGACCTGCCAGGGGTTCACCCGTAGGGTCTGCGACGACGCCAGACCATTGCACGTAGTCCGTGGGATACCGTAGGTCGTACCGTTGCACGGGCGCGTCGGGCCCCACGGTAAATGCTTGCTGAAACCACGGGGGAATGCTCCCAGAGAGTTCAGGCGCGGGACTGACAAGGACGTTGTAGGTGCCGTCGGACAAGAGGGTAGAGTACGAATACCCCAGGGTGTCGTGGTTGATGGGCGAGGCCACCGTGGACGACGCCGTGACTTCGACGGGCGGGCCGTAGATCGGGTCGCTGGGGACAAACTGCACCGTGGCCACGATGGGTCCCGCGGTGGACGGCGCACCGGTTCCAGCAGGGACGGCTTGGGAACTGGCCGCGAGAACCTCGCCGTAGACCGTGTGCGGAGCGCGGAGGGTGATGTCCACGGCGTCGCCGGACAACGGGTTTTGCACGGGTGTCACCGTGGGAAAAGCCGTCGCGGAGATTCCCTGGGTAGGGGTGGAGCGAAAGAACACGTCGGCACGGGCGGTGGCCACGCACTGGTGACGCTGGGTATCGCACACCCCCGCGGTGCAGTCCGCGTTGGACCCGCAGTGATTGATCGGCGTGACCGTTGCCGTACGGATTGGATTGGGGAGCGAACAGCCCGAAAGCACCGCGAGAACCAGCCCGAAAGGGACCGAGAACACAGGCAAACGGGATGGGAAAAGCAAGCGCATGGGAATCTCTAGGACGGGGTATGCGACTGGGTCGGGTCGAGCTGACAGGTCGAGACATCGATTGCAGCCGTAGGGGGCGTCGGCTGGCGGATGATCCACCAGGTTGCAAAGTCCAGATCGCCCGGGCGTACGGGTGTATGAAAGTCTCCAGAGCGCGCAAAGCCCGTGGTGGACACCCAGAGTTCGACTTTGTAGCAACCAGGCGTGTCGACACGAAACTGCCGGGAGATCACCCGCTCGGTGGCCCCCGTGGCGGCGACTTCGAGCTCGGGAATCGTAGGCTCACAAGACGTCCCGCCGTCCAGGGCGACGCAGTCCCGCGGTTCGTTGAATAACCATTGGTACTGCAACGGCTGGTCGGTGACCGTGGAGTCCACGGGGACGTTGAAGCTCACCGTGGGGTCATCCGTGGACTGCAACACCACGATCTGTCCCAACCGCGGCACGGTCGATCCAAGGATGTCCCGGATGAACGGGCGGTTTACAGGAGCCTCTTGCTGAAAGCTCACCGGGTTGGTGACCATGCATGCCCCCATGGCAACCACACTAAGGATCGTGACCGCACGGCGGGGTGTCACAGCATGAAGCATACCATGGCACCTTGCGGGCTACGCACAACCGACGGAATCCCCGGGGCTTTGCGAGATGTATCGCCTGTGCGGCGGAGCGTCCGCCGTGACAACCGTGTCATGGAAGGGTGACGAGGGCTGGACGCCGGGGTGGCACCGTCCCTACGGTGATGGAGATGATTCCCGAGGTGCCTTGGAAGCTCACGCGGGAGAGTGACATTCGCATCGACCGGGACGGGCGCTTCTGGCACGAGGGCGCCCGGGTGCTTCATCCAGGACTCGAACAAGCTCTCGCGTCCTGGGTCACGCGCGAGCCTACAACCGGGCGGTACATCCTCAAGAACACCTTGGACTGGTGTTACGTCACCGTCGACGACGCACCGTTGGCCGTGCGTGCGGTGACGTTTACCTCCGGGGATCTCCCGTGGGTGTCCCTCACCCTCTCGGACGGAACGACGGAACTGTTGTCCCGGGACGGCGTACGGGTGACCCTGGACGGGGTGGTGTACTCCGACGTGCGGGAGGGCAAGCTCCCCGCGCGTTGGGACCGTACGCCGGCTTTTACCCTGTTGCAGCGTGCCGTCGAGGGCCCCGACGGCGGGGTTTCGCTCACGCTTGGCACCGTCCCTGTCCCGCTCACCCGGGTCTCCCTGGTTGAAACGTCTCCGGGGTGAGCGCCCTGCGCCCGGCGAGTGTCTCGACGGACCATGGAATGGGTGGTAGGGCACTGCCCCGACGGCGCATGCACACCCTGACGCTCTACACCCGCGATGGCTGTCACCTCTGCGACGACGTCAAAGCCGTCCTCGACACCGTTCGTACCGAGATTCCCTTTGCGTTGACGATTGTGGACATCGACACGGATCCCGCCCTCCAGGCGATGTACGGCCTGGAGATTCCGGTTGTGCTGGTGGACGGCCGCAAGGCGTACAAGTACCGGGTAGACCCCCGCGCGCTGCGCGAGCGGCTCCAACGGAGCGCGCCGTGAGCAAGGGTCACGGCGGCAAGCACCGACCCCGTACGGGTGCCACGCCGGGGCGCGAGGTGTCCATCCCCACGGCGGCACCGACCCCCACGGGTGCTGTCATCCCCACGCAGGCGCCCGAAGGGACGTCGGGGATGCAAAGGTTGTTCGGGCGGTATTCAAGCGTGGCGCTCGGGGCTCTCGGGGTGTTCATCCTCGCGGCGATTGCTTCGGGGATCGCTTTTGGCGCTGCAGCCCTCGATGGTGAACGTCGACGAGACGAAGTGCTCGTCCACGCGCTGCGTCCGGACTACACGGGTGACAACCGCCTCGCACCAGACTTTAGCCTCCCGGATCGTACCGGTCGCACCCTGCGTCTCAGCGCGCTCCGCGGCAAGACCGTCGTGCTGCACTTCTGGTCGCGTGACTGCCCCCCGTGCGTGCAAGAACTCACCGAGTCCCTCCCGGCCATGGACGAGATCCTCCGCGACCGTCACGACGTGGTGCTTGTGCTGGTCAACGTCGACGCGGGTTGGGACGCCATCGCGCCGTTGGTCCCCGTGGGCTTTCGGTCGCCCATTCTCTTTGACCCCACGCGCCGGGTGGTCGGCGGGCTGTACGGTACCCGGTTGTTCCCTGAAACCTGGGTGATTGATCCTCGGGGGGTCATCCGTGCGCGCTTTGACCGCACGTTGGAATGGGACTCCACCGCCTTGCTGGATTACATCACGTCGTTTCGGTAGGGGTGGTCTGGATCGCGAGATCCATGCGAGATCTCTCGCTCACAGCAGCCGTCGGAGATGAAGACGATCTTGATGCGCTTGCCCTGCCTCCCAGGGCGGAGGCTCAACGGCTCTTGACGAACGCTACAGCGTGCCCCTGGAGGGCTGCCGCGAATCGCTTAAAGGAGAGGTCTTCGGCGGGAAATGACACGGTGGCTTTTTTCGCCCGTCGAGATCCTTGGTGACAACGTGAGGCACGTGGCTGTGTACTTACGCTCAAGGATCATGCGGCGGAGGAGAATCTCGTAGCGGCGGGCATAGGAAGCGCCCTTGCCGCCCTCGACGAAGATTGGATCGACCGTGAAGTTGGGCTCGGCATTCTTCACGGGCAGCGCGACCCTGGGCGCGTGTTCGAGGAGAAAGAAGTAGCCCACAAAAGGAGCCAGGGACTGCCCAAAACGACCCTCGCGAAAGGCCGTCCAGAGATCCTCGGCGTCTCCGATAGCCTCTTCGCTCCGGTTGTTGAAGTTGTTCCCAAACGATCCCACCTGGGACTTGAACTCGACGGCCGCAACCAGCTTCCTGTCTGCAATGACCAACAGGTCCCACCGCTTCTGGGAGCGGTAATACCCAGGGAGTTCGAGGGAGGTCCGAGTTCGGATCGCGTCGAGAGGGAGTCCGGTCTCGCACAACAACGTGACGACAACCTGCTCGATCGCCGTCATGTGGGCACCGCCTGTGACAGCCCCCCGCGTCCCGGCGTCTACATTGCCTGTACCAACTTGCTTTTGTTGCTGGGCGGCCCGCGTCCACCAGAACGTTTCAACCGCTGCGCGGAGGGCTTCGTCGGGTTCTGGATTCGGGCCCACGTCAGCCTACCGGGATCTCATGGCCGATGCGATAGATTGCGCGGGCCACGGACGTCGCGCGCGCGACATCCCGGGCCCGAAATGCAGCCCGGAGTTCCATCGCTTGGGCAGGTGTGAGGTCCGCCGGGCGGGGCACCCGGATGCGTCGAAGATACTGCGCTTGAAACCGGAGCCAACCGCCCCGCATCCGGACACCGTAAACCTCCACAAAAAACTGCCCGACGGCCGAGAGCAAGAGGCCCCCGAGAACCTCCATGTCCCAGGTCGTAGAAGTCACGAAGTAAAGATTGTGGTGGGGGTAGGTATCGCCGTGGTCAAGTACCGGGTGGATCACCGCCCGCATGTCCGGGAGATAGAGCTTCGGTCGCGCGGTCAACGCCATGTCCACCCGGTCGATTGTCCGGTACCACGCCTCTGGCCGACGCAGGGCGACGTGGCGACGCTTGATCTCCGCGGCATGGCGTTCGAAGTACGCTTCCAACCGCGGGAAGCGCCCGAGACTCACCAGTCCCGTGGCATCCCAGGGGTTCACGAGATAGTGGCCCGACCACGCCACGGCCCCGGTCAGGGTGTCGCCGACCAACGCCAACGGGAGGAGCCTGGATGCCTCCACGGATTCTGCATCCTGGGTGATGAACACCCGGTCGCACCCACTTGCCACCCCGATTCCGACCCGCGTGCCGGTGGCATCGCTCTCCAACGGCAGGAACTCCGCCTCCAAGCGCCGCAAGAGGGCAACCCGTTCGGGGGACGTACAGGGCCATGGATCGGCCCCCTCCAACCACCCGTCGATCCGGGCCGCGCGGAGGCCGGGCACAGGCTCCGTCCTACGTCCGTCCCGCAGGCCGCGGAGTACAGGAACAATGCCGAGTCCAGGCGTGTTCGGGTCTCCGGGGTCGAGGCTGGCGACAATCGCATGCTCCTGGACGCTCCGCCGCAGCACCGTCACTGCGGGGTAGGCAGCGACGTCGTCTTCAAAGGCGTCGGCCCGGTGCATTCCGACGACGACTTCAACAGCGTAGTTCTTTGTAATGAGCCGCCGAAGCTCGGTACCGTATTGGTTGGACATCCAGCGATCGGCGCAGAGAAAAGCGCAGACGCCCCCGGCAGCGAGTTGCCGAAGAGCGGCCTCGTAGAATGCGATGTAGAGGTCGGCCCGTCCGCGCATCGTGGGGTAGGCGTTTCGATAGTACGCAAGTGCTTCCGCACCGATCTCTTCGAGCCGGACGTACGGCGGGTTGCCGACCACATAGTCTGCCCTGGGCAGCCGCGGGGCGTCCACGAGGTAGTCCCCGACCCGCACCCACGCCTGCGTAAGTTCCACGGCGTTCCGATGGGGAACTCCAGAGGCGACGAGCCGGTTTACGGTCACGTCCCGTGCCATCTGGGCGGCGACCGGGTCGATTTCGTAAGCGATCACCGCAGAAGCCCCGTCCATCCACGGGCGTCCCAATCGTCGACACGAGGCCGCGAAACGTTCGGCCATCGGCCCAAGAAAGCTCCCTTGGCCTACAGCAGGCTCGACGGCTACGGCAGCGACGAGATCCGCCTCGGGTGCGTACCCCGCGAGATCCAGTACGAGGTCGACGGCCCACGGCCGCGTGTAGACAACGCCAGACTTTTCGCACGGGGGCGGGGGCACCGTCGGCAGAAACAAAGGGAGCTGCGATGCGAGGGTCATGAAGTTCGGCTGCGGCCCCATTCTACCTCCGTGGCCGTCTCGTGCTACCTCCCCGCCCATGCTTCGTCGGCCACAGCCCCCTCAGCGGGTAAACACCGCGGCGGTGAGCGGCCCGAGAGTGACGTTGAGATTCCCGTTGGTCACCGTGGCCATCGTACCCGTAAGTACGTCAGTGACCGTCCCAGTCAGCCCGAGGGTGCTCACCGGAATCATCCGCGTTGCGGGATGGTTCGCATCCAGGTTGTACACCGCCACGACGATGTCGTTCTGCGCGGTTCGGCCGTAGGCGTAAAAGCCATCGTCAACCCACAATCTTGTGCGGTCGCCGCGGCGAAGGGCGACGTGCGCAGCCCGCGCCGTGCCCAGTCTCTGGAGACCCGTGAGCGCCGTCTGTTCGCTCGGGGTGAGATCCATCCCAAAACGCATCGGCCTACGGTTGTCCGGGTCCACCGACCCCGGCATGCCGAACTCATCGCCCATCCACAAGATCGGCAGCGATCGGTACGTCAGTAAAAAAGCCTGCGCCATGGTCAAACGCGCAAACGCCGCGGGAGAAGTCTCGTGCGCGGGCGGTGGATGGCTCCACGGGTCGCCCACATCCCCCGCGGCTTGACTGATCGCCCGAGGAACATCGTGACTGCCAAAAAAGTGCCCCATGAGAGCCCCGGCGTACCGTCCCGTCCAGGTACCCTCGTCGTACTGAAGGTCACGGTCAAAGCTCGTAGCGTTTTCGTTGCCTTGGAGAAAGGTCGCGACAATGCTGTTGTGCAACGGGTCGTTCATCGACCCGTCGAGTCGGTCCGAGCCCACGCAGTCCATCACGTTGTCCACCACGGAGCCCAGGGCCTCGCCCACCATGTAGTACGGCAGGGTTGTCCCCGTGGCGCTCGCGATGCGTGCCCGAAGGGCCACACACACATCGCGGGTCACCTGCTTCGTGGCATCCACCCGAAACCCGTCGAGGTTAAAATTCTCCATCAGCCATACGGCATGGGCAGAGAGGGCGTCGTCCACCGCAGGGCTGCCGGCGTTGAAGTCCGGGAGGTACGGGTCAAACCAGCAGTTCGTGCGGTTCCATAGCTGCGACGTGGGGGTGTCCCAGAGGTTTTCGTTGCCACAGTCATTGACCGCGGGGTTGTACGGGAGGTTGAACCACGCGGGGTCGGTTTGATGGGCCAGCCACAACGGTGCGAGCTCCGGGGTCTGTCCCTCGGGCGGGGTCGCATCCGCGTACACATGGTTGACCACAAGGTCTGTGAGCACCCGGATGCCGTGCGTGTGCGCGGTCTCGACCAACGCACGGAGGTCATCCGCCGTCCCAAAGTGCGGGTCGATCGGGTTGGTGACTCCATGGGTGGTGAACACCGGGTCGTTGTCCGACCCATCGATCCAGCCACTCGCAATGGGAAAGTACGAGTGATACCCCGAGAGACAATGGCCCGCGTTGCCGCCCGCGCCCATCTCGCAACGGCGCGTGCCCAACACCGGAGAACTAATCCACAGGGTGTTGACCCCCATGGCGTCAAAGTACCCGTCGCGGATCTTTTGCGTGACGCCGCCAAAGTCACCGCCGTGCCAGTCGCCCACGGGATCCGTCGGGGGACCGCTCGGCCCAGCAAGACTCGTCCCCCCGGCGAGAAAACGGTCGATCATCACCTCGTACATCAACGCATCGGTCCACTGAAAGTCCGTGGCCTGCACCCAGAACGGCACGTACAGATCCGCCGTGCGTCCATCCGTCGCCGCGACGCGAAACACGTAGCCGTACTTCACCGGCGGGGTCACCGTGGTGTTGGCCGACACCGTGAATACTTGGCCCACGGGGTCGTACGTGAGTTCTCCCGGCGCGAGAGGCACACCGTTGCGGGTGACGACGGTGCGGGCGGTGTCCAGGGTTGCGTCGGGTGGATCGACCCGCACTTGAAAACTGTGCGCCGTCGCCGTGACCGTCGGGGGCGCGACGAGATGCAGACTCAGCGGTGCCGTGGTGCACGTCCAGGTCGCACAGGCCACGCTCACGATCTGGGAGTTTCCGTCCGGAGCCACCCTGGGATTGCCCGGGTCGGTCACCCACAGTGGATTGTCCGGGTTGTTGTTCCACTGCGCCCAAAACTTGTATTCGACGGAAGCTCCCCAAGGGAGGGTGGTGGTTGCTGACCAGACGCCTTGCGAGAGGGTCATCCGAAGGGTTCCAGGGCTCCAGTGATTGAAGGTCCCGCGTACCTCCACGGTGTCGGGTTGTACGTTTCCCCCTGTAAACGTCCATGTAAAGGCATGGGCGCAGGTCCGCAGGGAGGGATCGCACACGGAGGTACCGTCCGCGCTGGAAACCACGTCTTCGGTCGCAGTGACCCCGGCGTCCATGACACCCGGTGGGAGTGTGTCCGCACCGGACGAACATCCAGAGACAAAGGCAACGAGAAGCCAGACGGTGAGCGCGCCGACAATGCAACGACGGCCCGCCTCGCGGGTTGGCATGGGGCCATCGTGCGGCAGACGCGACGGGAGCGTCAACGCCTCGCCAAGATGTCACACGAACCGAGTGGGAAGTCAGGGGTGTCGCAGAACTCGGGAGGACGCCCAGGCGCTGTCGGTGTTCCAACGTGCGTACGCGCTTTCGCCCACGCCACGGGTGACTGCCCAACTTGGCTTCGCCGAGCAGGCTGTTGGCGCGTGGTCCGATGCGAGCGTTCACCTTCACGCCGCCGCGGCGGCTCAGACGGACCCTTGGATCAACAATCATCGTGTCCTGATCACGCAGGCCCTGGACTTTGTGGCCACGCAGATGCCCACAGAGCCGCCGCCTCCGCCCGTGACCTCCCCTTCGGTGACGCCGCGTCCGGCCTCCGCACACGCTGAGGTCGTCGCCCCCGCGCCCCTTCTGGCTTCTGTACCTCGGAGCGAAGAGCACGCCGATCCTCCTCCCTTTCGCACCTACGGAGTGATCGCCGGTGGTGCTGCGCTGCTGTCCGCGGGCCTGGGTGTGCTGGGTCTGGTGTTACGCAACAGCGCAGCCACGTCATGGAATTCCCCGGCGTGTCTTCAGGGCAACATGACCCGCGGTCAAAACTGCAACAACGACTACCAGACGGGGCAGACGTGGCAGACGGTCGAGACAGCGGGATTCATCGCGGGCGGTGCGCTCGCGGTGGCTTCAATCGTGCTGTTCGCGTTGCCCGTCCGGCGCGAAAGCCCGATCGCGTTGGTGCCCGGTCCCGGCGACGTCGGCGTTGGGTGTCGGGTGGCGTTCTGATGGGTTGCGTTCGCGGCATCGCGCTGATCGGTTTTGTGCTCTCGGTGGGGTGCGTCAACTTTCTGCCTGCGAGCGATCGTGCGGCGGCCGGGCAGGATGGCGCCCTTGTCGACTCGGGCATGGCCGATGCGGCCGGGCAGGACGTACGCGCACTTGACGCTTTGGTACCGTCCGACACAGACGGATCGAGGGACTCTGACGTTTCTATAGGGCTGGACGTCGTCGCGCCCGTGGACGGTCTTGGTGCGCCCGACGCTGTGGCTCCCCCCGATGCGCTGTCCGGGATCGACGTGCCTGTGAGCGCGGATGCTGGGGGTCTTGTTCTGATCCATGCGGGCTTTGCCACCGCGTCGGCCTCGACCGGAACGTCGGGTTCGATGCGTCTCACCTCCGTGGGATTTGTAGGCGGTGATCGTCAATGCGTCGGGACACTCTGTCTGTCGGGAGCCATCTCACCATGAAATACGCACGAGCGATGGTCGGCACGGCCGCTGTCGTGGCCATGGGTCTCGCCTACGCTATCGGGCGCGCACACGCGGATGGGATTCCAACTTCGCATCCGATGTACTACGCCGGCACGCTCGACAACGCTGGCGTGCCGGTCGAGGGCATGCAGGACATCACGATCCGCGTGTGGACCGCGGCGACGGGCGGCACGTTGGCGTGCGCCGAGACCGACGCTCCGGGAACGACAGTCGCGGGCGGACAGTTTCGTGTCGCCATTGACGACTCGTGTACAGCGGCCGTGGAGATGACGCCGGATCTGTGGGTTGAGACGCTTGTCGGTGGGACGTCTTTTGGCCGGAGCAAGATCGGCGCGGTGCCTTTTGCGGTCGAAGCTCAGCGTGCGGCCACGCCGTCGGGTACGCTGGCGACGCGGTTGGCGGCTGTCGAGGCCGCATCGAGGCCGCGGCAGTTCGTAACTGGGAGTACGGGTGCGTGCAGCGGCGTGGCCACTGCGGCGACGATGACGTTCGTTGCTACGGCGACAGGCACCTACCGGATTTCGTTTTCCGGGTTGGGGTCGGGCATGGTTTCGATTAATTCAGTTGGCACGTCGGCTGGAGTTTCTGGTGGCTCGGTTAACTTGGGAGCTGGTGGTGTTTTCACCTTGGAGGCGTTTGCCGGACTGACCTCGGGGACCAGCTACACTTTTGTCGTAAGCTGTGGGTCGCCTTCTGCGTCCGTGTACACGCCTGGCCCATTCGTCGCCTACCAACTCTAGTGCCGTCCACCGATTCCCTCTCCCCCGGCACCCACCTCGGACGCTACACCCTCGTCCGTCCGCTCGGCTTTGGCGGCATGGGCGCCGTCTACGAGGCAGAGCACGCTGACCTCGGCAAACGCGTCGCGATCAAAGTCCTCCACCCCGAGGTCGCCCGCAATCCGGAGGCGCGCGCGAGGTTCCTTCGCGAAGGACAAGCCGCAGCGCGGCTCCAGCACCCACACGTTGCCGTGGTTTTCGACGTCGGGCAAGACGCCGGCATCCTCTACCTCGTAATGGAGTTGCTGAACGGCGAGGATCTCGGCGCATTGCTCTCTCGCGAACGCCCGCTCCCGCCGTCGCGCATCGCAGACATTGTCATCCCGGTGTGCGTGGGCGTCTCGGCTGCGCACGCCGTGGGCATCGTGCACCGTGATCTGAAACCCGAGAACATCTTTCTCACGGCATCACCCCACGGCGTGCCCACGCCCAAGGTGCTGGACTTCGGAATCTCGCGGCTCAGCAATCCCTTTACCAAGGATCTTACGGCGACTTCACTCACGCTAGGCACGCCCCACTACATGAGTCCGGAGCAGGCCCAGGCGGGCAACAGTGTCGACGCGCGCAGCGACGTCTATGCGCTCGGCGTCATCCTGTACGAATGCGTCACCGGGAGTCGTCCCTTTGAGGGGGAGGATCTCTACCCCTTGCTGCACGCGATCGTAGAAGGGAACTTCGCGCCACCGCGAACCGTTCGTGGGGACATCCCCGAGGACTTTGAAGCGATCATCCTCAGGGCCATGGCAACGGACCCCAACGCGCGCTTCCAGGCGGCGACGGATCTCGCGCACGTGCTGCTGCCCTTCGCGGGGCGCGCGACACGGGCGGTGTGGGGACAAGCCTTGGGTCACGGGCAGACTCCCGACAGGATGATCCCCGCTGTTCCCGCCGCGATCACGGAACGGGATCGCAAGTCCACGACCCTGGGCCGGTCCGCCCGAGAAATTGCCGCGTCCGGTGGCCCGTGGCGATTCCCTACGCCGCGCTTGCTGGTCATTTCAGCCGTCGTAATCGCGGCCCTGGTCGGAGGGATGCTGTTCGCGTTTCCGTGGCGGCACCGGCAGCCGACGGCAGTGGGTCGCCCGCTGGTGGCGTCGGTCCCTTCAGTCGTTGTGCCAGCAACAGCACCGGCAGTCGCAGCGCCACCGCAGGTTGCACCACCGACCGTGCCAACCGTCACCTTGGCGCCCGCACCATTGAACGTGAATCTCGCACCGACACCCTCTCCGCGCCCACCGACCCCTCCCGCCCACAC
>VFSW01008562.1_pt1 | contig 14675 bp, 11 predicted proteins | sample 5358111 | NCBI WGS metagenome assembly VFSW01 (sample SAMN11554181, study PRJNA540505) | mine drainage metagenome | isolation source: sediment from site ElyBrook_90M | place: USA: Ely Copper Mine, Vershire, VT | collected 2017 | reverse complement strand
CATGCGAAGTGAATGGGCGGCGGCCGCGTCGCCCGCCGCGCCCGGTACTGTTGGCTCAAGGCATTCCTCCAACGCCCAATTGGGGATCACCACGGGTGGTGCGGCGCACAAGGATGCGACCTGCGCGGCCATCCGTTCCCCTATCACCACGGTCGCGCAGGCCTGCCGCAGGCTCCAGTTGCGCAGGCACCTCAGGAATGCCGCGAGTGCGCGAGGCCGCAGCAGATTCAGGCGCTCAGCCACTTCCGGAAAGACATCCTGCAACCAATTCACGCCAAGCGCGCCCCGAACTCGCGCGACCAGCAGCGCCGGCACGCTCAGCAGCGGCGGATCGGTCAGCGCGATGACGACCGACCCCCGATGGCACTCGCGCCACAACGTGAAGCAGGCGCTCACGGAGAATGACAGGTAGTCGATGGCCCGCCCCACGAGGTGCTGGCGGCCGAAGTGCGTGGTGCCTACGCGCCGGATCCTCACGCCTCGATAGAGTTCACCGCGCGCCAGCCGGGCAGATGGATCGTCGTAGCGCTGCCGGCTGGTGATCGCGATCACGTCGAAGCCGCGCTCGGCGAGATCCGCCGCCAGATCGATAGCAAGTTGGCTGGTCGCCGAGTGGTCGGGGAAGAAGAAGCGGTTGAGAAGAATAACTCGCGTCAAACCGGCAATCCGCGTTCCCGGCGCTGCAATTCTCGAACTTTGCAGTCAATCATGAATTCGTACCACGCCCGCAGCAGGCTGAACGTCAACCCAGCGCGGCCTTCCAAAAAGCCACCTTTGACTATATACAAACCCACGAACATCAGTAGTGGACGAGCGGGAAACATATAGACCAGCGCCTTGAAAGTCTTGCGACGCTGTTGCGGGTCATGGGTCAGCAAGTTGTGCCAGAAAAAGCGGTCGCGCGTCCGTGAAACTTTCAACGCGGCTTCACTGGTCGAGTAACGGTTGTGCTTGGCAATCCACTCTGCAAAACCCTTGCAGAACGGGTAGTGATCGAGATGTTCTCGCAGTTGGACTGTCTTGCCGCTGGTGTGATACTCCTCGTTGATCGGGCGCTCCACCCAGGCGTGACCGACCTTCAACAGTCGGCCGAACCACGTGGGGTAGCCGCTGCTGCGCCTGATCCAGCGACCATAGAGATGATCGCGCCGACGCATGAAGCACAACGTGACATCCGGAGGTGCATTTGCCACAAAAGCAACAATTTCGGCCTTCAGGGATGCGGGTACACGCTCATCGGCGTCGAGCATCAGCACCCACGGGTGCTTGAAGGGTATGCTCGTCAGCGCCGCGTTTCTCTGCGCGGCATAGTTGTCGAATGCGCGTTCGACCACGCGCGCGCCCTTCGCGTGCGCAATATCCTGCGTTCGGTCCGAGCTCATCGAATCGAAGACGACGATGTCGTCGGACCAGGCGCAACTATCGATGCAGTCGGCGAGATCGACTTCCTCGTTCAAAGTCAAAATAAGGATCGATACCACGCTCATGCCTCGACCGTGTCGCCGAGCTCGAAGACCTCGGCACACCGCTGCGTAAAGCGCGCGAACGTAAAGGGGCCGCCGTCGGCGACCAGCGAGCGCCCGTTGGCGCGCAGACGCTCGCGCAGCGCCGTGTCCGAGCCGAGGCGCTCGATGGCTTCCTTGATCGCGATGGTATCGCCGAAGCGAACCAAAAGTCCCGTCTCGCCGTCCCGAACGACATCCATCGCGCCTTTCTCGCACGCCGCGATGACTGGTGCGCCGAAGAACATCGCCTCGAGAAACACGATGCCGAATCCCTCTTTGCCGCTCGGCAGCACGAACGCCTCGCATCGCTGATACAGCGCGATCAGTTCCGAATCGGTGATGCCGGACATGAAATGCACCCGATCCTTGACTGCGCATCGCGCTGCCACCAACTGCAGGAACGGCAAATCATTGCCGTGCCCGATGACGAGGTACTGCATCGAATCATCCGCCAGCATGCTGAAGGCCTCGATGACCGCGGCGATCCCCTTGTACCGATCGCCTCGGTCCAGCCGCGTGACCGACAGGATGAACCGAGCCGGCAATGCCGATGTGAAGGGGAGGGGCGTGACGCGCCCCCAGGTGTCGGCGAGGGCGTTCGGAAAGATGACCAGGCGTCCAGCGAGCGCCGGTGCCTGCTCCAGGAGTCGCTGGCGCGTATAGTGGCTGACGCATAAGACGCAGTCGGTTCGCGTCAGCGCATAGCGGCGCACCCTGCCGACGCCGCTCCAGACCTCGATGCCGTGGGCGGTCAGCATGGTCGGGGCCCGATGAAACGGCCGCAGCGCCAGTACGGCGATCGCCAGCGTCAGCAGATTGATGTGACCGATCAGCACGCGATCATAGTGATCGCGCAGCAATGCACCGGCCGTGGCGAGCGCAAACCGCCGCCGATCGCCCGAGAAGCCCACGACCGAGAGGTGGATACGCTCGGGGTGCTTCGCGATCGAGGCCGGCGTGTCGTTCAAAGACAGCACGCGGCAGTCGATGTCGAGCCGAGCGCAGGCGTCGAGCATGGTTTGGTTGAAGCGCTGGATGCCGCCGTTCGCGAAGACTTCCGTGAAGAGGAACAGCACGCGTGGAGCGGTGCCTCGAGAGACCATCACGCCACTTCGCGAAAGGCTGCCGCCGGCAGGGCGCGCCGCGCACCGTGGGTTTGTACGAAGCACAGCAGCATCAGCACGCTCCACAGCAGAGGGTGTGACTCGCGTTCGCCCGCGGCTTGTTGCCGCAATAGTTTGCGTACGCGCTCCTTTTCCAGGGGAACGCGCGACATCAGCGTATCGTCGTGCACCAGGTCCTGCGCCCAAGTGCGCAGCGGGCCGCGCAGCCACTGCGCAAGCGGGACGGCAAAGCCCATCTTGGGCCGATACACGCAGTCGGGGGGCAGATATCTGCTCAGGACCTTTCTCAGCAGGTACTTGGTCCCGCCGTTGCGTAGCTTGAATTGCACCGGCAAGCGCATCGCCCACTCGACCAGGCGATAGTCCGTCATCGGGCAGCGCGCCTCCAACGAAAAAGCCATCGTGGCGACGTCGACCTTTTGCAGAAACAAATCCGGCAGGGTCAGGCCGGCATCGAGCCGCATTGCGGTTTCGGACGCCGTCAGGTCCATCGCGAATCCGGTCGCAAATTGCGCGAACCAGCTCTCCGAATCGACGGTGGACTGCACGATATCCGCGTTCACGAGCGGCGGGTAGTCCTTGCCCACCCCACGCATGAAATGAAACAGCGCCACCGAATCCCGGCACTGAAGCGCGCCGGCGAGGAGCTTGGCGCGATGCCAGGGTAGCGCGTGGGACAGACGGCCGGCGGAGCGCTTGGTCCTGATACGCCATCTGAGTAGCGGTGCAAGGCGATCGCTCAGCGGGTAATAGTGGTAGCCGGCGAACAGCTCGTCGGCGCCGTCGCCGGTGAGGGCGACGGTCACGTGGCGGCGTGCGAGCCGCGTGACCGCCATCGTGGGAAATGCAGAACTGTCTGCAAACGGCTCGTCGTATTCCTGGATGTAGGTCGGCAACAGATCGAGCAGACTGTTGACGTCCAAGGTCTCATGCACGTGGTCTACGCCCAGGAGGGCGGCGGCCTTCGCGGCGGCCGGCCCTTCATCGTAAGCCTGTTCCTTGAATGCAATCGTGAACGTTTTCGGAGGTCCCACACCCGCAGCTCGCATCGCAGCGACGACCAGGGCGCTGTCGACGCCGCCTGATAAAAATGCCCCGAGCGGCACATCCGACATCAGGCGTACCTTCACGGCGTTCTGGACCAGTGCGTCGAGTTCCTCGATCAGTTCGCCTTCCGGGCGGGAATCCATGGCCGGTTCGGGCTTGATCGAGCGAAAATCCCAGTAACGCACCCGGCGCACGCCGCGCGCACTGACCAGGAGGTAATGCCCGGCGGGAAGCTTGCGGATATCGCTGCGAATCGACAGCGGCGCCGGGATATAGCCCAGCTCGAGATAAACACGCAGCGCCTCCGGATCGATGGCCAAGGCGCCGTCATCGAGCAGCATACTCAAGGCACCGGGCCGCGAGCCGAACCCAAACTGGCCTTTCTGATCGAAGTAATACAGCGGCTTGACGCCCATGCGATCGCGGGCGACGAACAGCGTGCGTTCGGTCCGGTCCCAGATCGCGAACGCGAACATGCCGTTGATGTGCTGCAGACACTCCACGCCCCAGCGGCGATAGGCCTCGAGCAAGGTCTCGGTATCGGACGTGCCGCGCCAATCGTCGCGCGGGCTCAGGCGCGGACGTAGCTCGCGATGGTTGTAGATTTCACCATTGAACACAATGACATAGCGCCCGTCCGAGGATTCCATGGGCTGATGACCGGTCGGCGTCAGATCGACGATCGCGAGTCGCCGATGTCCAAGCAGAACGCACTCGTCTTGCCAAATTCCCGAATCGTCCGGACCCCGCAGCTTCAGTCGATCCAAAGCGGAAGCAAACGCCTGGGACGTCGGTGGGAGCCCTGCCGAGTTGAAGAGGCCGAGAATTCCGCACATAGCTGATTAGTATGGCAAACACGTGTGCCGAGCGCAGAGTTTTCCGCAAACCATCCCTTTGATCGCGCAGCGACTATGTCAGATTGCGAGCTTGTCCCATCGCATAGGTTCAACCGCCCGAAAGGCGCTCGCAAGAAAAAGGGGAAGTGCATCGGAGGTATATTCGTCAAACGGTAGGTTTCCGCCATGCCCGATGGGGACAACTGTGTGCAGGGCGAAATTGAGAGAGGAAATGACGTCTTCGCTCGGCCGCAGCGGCCAGCCCGTGCGTAATAGAAGCCCGCGGATACTTGCGCTTGTGCATGTACTGCCATGACAGGAGGTCATGGCTGTTCTGCTGGACCGAGCTGGGCGCCAAACAGCTCGGTATCATTCAGATCATAATCGTCACCTGCAGGCTCCACAGCATCGATCCCTACACCTAATTGATCGACGTCCTGCAGTGCATCAGCCAGCATTTCGCCTCGCGCGTCGCCGAGGTTACACCCAGGCTCCGGAAAACCCTCGTCGCCGATAACCCGCTGCGCTCCATCGCCTACGCTAGAATAAGAATCGTGAGGCTCTATCCGGTGCCGATCCAGGCTTGTTACACATATGTTAAGCCGAAATGCCAAAGCCGCATTTTACGCGCTAGCGGGCCCGTTCATGAAGCTAAACGGCTTCAGGTATAGATGGCTCCGCGCGCCAAGGGACGGGCTGCTTAGAATCCACCTGGGTCCCGGGCAGAAGAACTACATTGACGGGTGGTTCAATGTGGACGCCAACGCGTTCACCGGTAAATGCGACCTGTGGGCCGATCTCAGAAATCCTTTACCATTTCACAGCGACACCGCAGATGCGATTTATTCGCACCACGTGATTGAACATCTTCCGGATATTCCGGCGCACTTGCGAGAGGTATTTCGTTGCCTCAAGCCAGGCGGCGTCTATCGTGTTGCCGGACCCAACGGTGACTCCGCGATCGCAAAGTTTACTCAGAAGGACAGCGCATGGTTCACGGACTTTCCGGAGCGGCGTATCAGTATCGGTGGCAGATTCGAGAATTTCATTTTCTGCCGACGGGAGCACCTTACAATCCTTACCCACTCGTATCTCGATGAGTTGCTGACAAATGCGGGCTTTGACGACCTACGACTGTGCCAGCCGCTCGTGCAGACCCATCACCCGATATTGTTCAAAGAATGTCTATCCAAAGAATCGGAGTCGGATCCGGCATATCCGCATACCCTGGTCATTGAAGCCGTTAAGCCTGCGTAATGGCAGAGTAGGCGCGGATACCCAGACCGCATTGTGCCGCGACAGATGTGATTGGATGAAGCCCATGTTGCCGCGGGAGGTTCGGTGCCCGCCAAGGGGTAATGTCGACGTCATGCGAATACCCACTACGCGTCACTCGCGCATCTACTTAGCCATGTCGTCTCTGTCGAACTGTGACGAGCAGAATGTCCCGCCCCACGTAGCCGGGCGACAAAGTCACCCTTATAACGAAGTCGCCCCTATGTTAAAGCGTACAATATCTTCTGCGAGCCAATTCCGGTCCTCGCTTCCGACGGCCCTGGCGATAGCGTGGCTGCTCGCGGGACCTCCCTGTTGGGGAGCTGCGCCGACTATCTACAGTACCCCGGCATATCAGAGCCCGGTTCGCGCGGACCCTGATGATCTACTGCTCCTCCCAGGGATTGGATTTGCAGGCGGCGACACTGTCGTTTATCGTGCCATCACAGACACCACGGCGGAGCTGGTGCCGCCTGATTCCGTGCCGAGAAACTCAAGCGAGACGCTCGGCGTCGCTGACGTGGTGAGCGTAGTTGATGCTCCTTTCTCTCTTACTATTCACCTACCCTCAGTGATCAAGACCGACCAATCGTATGCGCTATGGGTCGTTACCCCGCTCGGCGAGTGGAGCAACGGCGTAAAGATTAACGACGCACGGCCATTGTGGATAACACCAAACGAAGTTTACTCAAGCGAACCTTATGCGTCGCTGCCACGGACGCTGAAGGTGGTTGGCCGCAATCTGCAACCTGCGAGCAGCTCGCACACGCGAGTCCGCCTCACCGGGCAAAGCACCACCTATACGCTGCCTGCAGCAACCCACGCAGCCCCTCGATCAGCCATAGACCGGTATGTCGCTAGAATTCAGTTGCCAACCACTATGGCGGCCGGCACATACAGCGTGCAACTTAGTCGCGACGGCGTGAGTTGGGTACCGGTGTTCGATGCGAATAAGAAGACCGACGGAGTACTGACCGTACTGGCCGACCCACAAGCGCCGGCGACATTCCCAGTCGGCAGCTATACCTTGGGGACCTGCATTCCCGGCCCCAAAAGTTGCTCTGCCGTGAGAGGTAAGTGCACTCGCGCCGCAAAAGACAATTACGATGCGACCCCATGTATCGTCGCCGCTATCGCCGCCGCGCATGCGGCGGGAGGCGGGGTGGTCGTCTTCGATGCCGGCGTTTGGAACCTGACTGATCCTGGGAGCTGGGCGTCCGGTCCGGGATTCTCGAACAAAGGGGTAAGCTATGACGGGATTTTGGTACCCGATGGCGTAAGCCTCCGGGGCGCTGGAAGTGCTGCGACGAGCTTGGTGCGCGGCGCCGATTGGAATATCGAAATACCGACGTTTGCCCTGCAGGGGCATAATGCCGTCAGCGGCTTTACATTTCGTGACATGCGCCTCTACACCAATGCCGATTCAGGGACAACTTTTTTGGGATTAGGGGTTAGGTTAGATCGGATGAAGAATTATGAGCCAGACAATCCAATTTACGTCAGTCACGTCGTAATCACCAAAAATGTATTTGACAAGCCGTTTCGTGCGCTTGCTAACAGGGGCCAAGCTATTGACCACCTATTTATTACAAAAAATGTATTCGGCGCCTTCAGAACGGCACTGAGTTTAGAAGGTAATCCGTCGAACACTGGATATCGCTATCACTATAGCGACTCGGTAGTGGCCTATAACACTTTCATTCCTGGCAGCTACCTAGATACTGCCATCGGCCAGGGAACCATTGCAACCGAACTTTCCGGCGGCTACCGCACGGACTTCAGCAACAACGTGGCGGATGGTTCTTCCACCGCCTATCTCTACAATCCGGAGACCGATGCCAGAGGATGGCGCGCAGGGCATTTCTGGACAATGCACGATAATGTGGAAATGATGCTTGTGTCGCAAAATGCCGCAACCTGCACTGGAGATAAAGATGGAGATGGCGAAGCCATAGCCTACGATAATAATCACAACCGACCTGGCTTTGCCTCGCTCGCGCAGCGAGTTCTTTCTGCAACCTCTAATCCTTCTGCCGGTACAAGTGCGATCACCGGTCAAGGGTCGCTGAATGAAACGCGACTTATTTCCGGCACATCAATTAATGTGGGCTCCGTTTCTAGCTATTACACAGGCGACTGGCTGCAGGTCGTCGAAGGCCCCGGTATTGGGCAGGCGAGAAAGGTCACTGCAATTAGCACAGGATCAGGCGCTGGCGCCCAAACTGTTACCTTCACCGTAGCTCCAGCGTTTGATGTGCTACCGCAAGTCGGCAGCCTCGTGACGGACGGCAGACTGTTTTGGCAGAGCTATACGGTCGGTAACATCATCGATCATCGTACGCCGCTGTGTCGTAAGAGTAATCGTACGCGCCAGGCCGGCGGACAAATTACCGTGTATGCGCAAACAGCGGATTCCGTGATCGAAGGAAACTCACAATTCGACACGTCAGGTATTTTTCTCGCGCATAAATTTGAACGTTCTGACGCGGCCGTCAATCGGCCTATCCCGGACGCATTAGTGCAAAGCTTCAACGAAGTCCGCGATAACCTAGTCAGCGGCGCCTTCAACGACAACGACACATCGGCTGAAGCTCAGTACGGAATAGCTCTTGGGTATGCTGCCACGCCTCATACTGCACCGCCTCCAACTCTAAGTTACGGGATTGCCGTATCTCACAACTCTGTTAATCGCGCGGGCGCTTCCGCTGGCGCGATCTCCCTGAATCAGAGCTGGTTTGCAGGTCCTGTCAGCCGCATATTGCCGGGTGTAACGCCATGGAAGATCGCGGACGCGACGTTGCTCTTTAAGAATACGTTGACCGACATTGGCCAACCTGGCGCGACGCGTGTAGGCATTGGAATAAGCGCCGGCCGCCCGACCGCGCCGGTCGAATGGCGATCAGTGCTTTACGGCAACGTGTGTAATGGGACATCGCTACCCGACAGTGGGCTTGTGGATATGGGGACTGGATCTGTTCTCTATTGCCCATCGCGGACGGCCAAGTCCTGCGAATGTAACAAAAGCCCGACGGACCTAAGCATCGAGACCGCACGCGGCTCGATCAGCGCCACAGTGGGTAGTGCAGTGACGTATACCTTGCTGGTCTCCAATAATGGTCCGACTGTGGCTACGGGCTCTGTATTATCCATTGAACTACCACCTGGGCTTACTGTTAGTTCAATTGCTGGCACCCGTGGCATATGCGACATCGCGGACGCCAACGTGAATCTGTGCTACCTCGGGAATATCGCTGCCCGTGCAACCGTGCGTGTTGATGTGGTAGTCACGATCGATGCGATCGGTGTCGTAAAGACTGTTTTTTCCGTGACACATCACGAGGCTGATACAAACGCGAGTAATAACAGTGTCGGCGTCGTGACGATTGGGAGTAGCGCCAATGCCCGGACCGGGGCAGCGACCGTGGATTAAGGCGGATCGTAGGGAGAATCAGACCCGAGTTTGACACCCGCCGGATATATGGACGTGATTTCCCGCGGCAAAACAGAGCCATACGGCCGAGGCCGGAAGGGGCCGCGTATATGGGGAAGTTTGCGCCAAAGGCTCATACTTTGGGGAAGACCGAGCTGCAAGGTCACCACAACAGTCAAAAGGTTGTCATAATTTCAGAACATATCAGCGGACTCTCCGGTGGTCCCTTGGAACATGTCCTCAGCGTTGGGTGACATCGTTTAAGGACCGATGTGCATATAATCTCCACGGATCCTTCTTAAATTCGGAGAATTTAGACGGGGGAGGCGCTAAGCGAGCAAATGTCCCCTTAGGCGCGCTAGACTCAATTGCCCAGGGCACGCGAGATAACACCACATTCACATAGGGCCACCTGACAGGACCCCGTGCACCCACAGATTTGAACATCGCAATGCCCAATTCGACACCATTTCTATCCCGTACGGCCCTGTATGGCGTGGTGAATATGGGCTTCATTCTCTACATCGCCATCGCAGCACTAGTTGGAGGCGATGCCAGCCCACAGTTGGAGTATCTAACGCTGCTGTTCGCAATCTGCAGCAGCTCACTACTTTTCGCCAGAAAGCTGAATGACCGGTATTCGATCTATGCGATCTTTCTAGTCGTCTATTTCACATCGTATGGTCTACTTGACGTACTAGCCTTGACTTCAAAAGCTAGTTCAACCAACTCGGTTGGAATGCTAACTCCGAGCGAAATCCTGATCATCCTCGGTGGGATCGCATTTGTATTCGGCTACCACACTTCCGTCAGATCAGAAACTCGCGGAGTATCCGACTTCGCGGCCGAGGATTGGCCGAAGACCATAATGGTGGCGATCGGAGTACTACTCTGGGCTGCTGGAACCCTTGCAACTTGGTACTGGAATATTCACCTGACCGTCCGATCGGGCGTCTTTCATAACGATACCGGAAAACTCGTTACGACGATCCTGATGCTCGGCCGCTATGTTCAGCCCCTTGGGCTGCTGATTGTTGTGTATTCGAACACGATCCTTCGGTCAAAAGCTCTGATGCTCATAACTATTGCCGTAGTGTGCTTTCAGGTCGTATTGGGGTTCGTGTCCGACACCAAAGGCGGAGCGATGCTTGGGGGGATTCTTGTCATCGTGACGAGTGTTCTGGTCAGAGGCAAAATCCCGAAGGCATGGGTGTTCGCGGGCATTCTTTTCATTTTCGTCGCTTTCCCAATATTTCAATCCTATCGCGCCATCGTTGCCGATGAACGTGGGATGTCAAACGCAGAATCAGCACACGATATCGGAAAGGCGTTGCGGCTGTCGATCGAAAATGAGAGTTTAGTGCGCAACGACTTTGGCGGCTCTTTGGAGTACCACGCACAGTCTTTCTTTGAGCGTTGCTCCGTGAAGTCAGCCGTTGAGATGATTGTGAGCAAAACCGGCAAAGAGGCGCCATTCCAACACGGCTACACACTAATACCGCTGCTTACATCGTTTATTCCCAGACTAATCTGGCCAGAGAAACTCGACGTTCAAACTGGCCGGTTGGTGAATGTCGAGTTTCAGGTCACCGGTAATTCTGTGACTTATATTTCTCCATCGTATTTAGGCGAACTCTACTGGAACTTTGGCTGGATTGGCGCCATTGTCGGAATGGCGTTACTCGGGTTACTTCTCGGCTGGGTCAATCGTTTGTGCGACATGTCGCAGGCCACTTCCGTGACGCGTCTGCTTATTCTTGCAATTACAGCCTATCAGCTATGCATTCGGTTTGAGGGCACCATCGCCACTGAATTCGCCGTTTGGATTCGCAGCGTGGTCGGGATCCTAGTGATGCACTGGCTGTTCGCGCGGTCCACGGGCTTGCAGGCCGGATCAAGCGAGTTCGCTGGTCCGGTCAGCAGGGATCGATCGTTAAAGTTTCCGAACTTACTGAATTAAAGTTTGGGTCCTAGTTCGTAGCGGTAATTGCGCAGGAGATGCGCCCGGGCTCGCGCTAATGACCCCTCTAATGTGGCTCGCTAAAACGGCGGAGGGCGGCAGGGACGTGGTCGATTGGGTAAGCGCCCCCACGGCGGCGTTGCCTTATCGGGCCTCGGCGGAGGGCGTTGCTGATCAGCAATGGGAGCGTATGAACGCGCGACAGCTTATTCGTACCGGGGGATTAATACTCGTCGGGCAGGTTGCGGTCGCCTCGCTCGGAATCGTGGCGTTGCGTCTATATACGGATCTGGCACCTCCGAATGTGTTCGGCGAATCGAATCTAATACTTAGCGCCCTAGGTTTGGGTCTTCAACTGTTTGTCTCAGGCTTCACCGCGGCGCAGTTGCGCTACTACTCGGAAGCCGAGGCTCTGGGAGGCGGCGATGAGTTTACTCGCGAAACCACAGGCCGAGCGCTGCGTGCCACGGCGCTCCTTGGGGGGCTGATCGCCTTTTCATGGATCGGAGCCCAGCTGATGGGGGTTGTCGCATACGACATGTCTTTGTTGGCCTGCGGGATCGTGTGGTTATTTGCGATGACCCTACGGAACGTATTCCTGGGACGAATTCAGGCTGAGCGTCGCCAGACAGCATATGCGACATTTCAAGTCATTGAAGCTATGCTGATACTAGTCGTGACGTTGATTGCTCTGCGCCTCGCGCCACGAGTGGAATCCTTCATATTAGGTCAGACGCTTGCGATCGTGTTGCTTCTGGTGGCCATTCTTATCGGTGAGAGAAGCGCGCGCTCCGTTTTCAACCGGCATTCTGGCGGGGAAGCTCGCTTAGTCGCCAAGGCCAGGTCTTACGGAGCGCCCTTTGGCCTGATGGCTGCTTTCAGTTGGATAGCAAATCTTGGGGACCGCTACGTATTGGGCGCATCGCTTGGCGCGGAGGCAACAGGCCGTTACGTTGCACCTTTTTCGATCGCGAGTCGGGGTCTTGTCCTACTAAGTTCGGTGCTGTGCGATCTCTTTCGCCCCATACTTTTTCATGCCGAGAATCGACACAACAGTCGGGATGCCCGTCGCATCTTTTCCGGCTGGATACTTTGCAGCGTATCTTTGAGCTCAGCGGGCGTGGTTGCCATTTATCTCACTGGTACACTCATCGCTCATTTGCTACTGGCACCAGCCTATAGAGTCGGTGCAGGCGCGATCATGCTTTGGGTATCGCTTGGATACGCGATTCTCGGCGTAACGCAGGTACTCGAAAATCGTCTCCTGTCAATGGGTCATTCTGCACGACTGCTATTTCCATCGGCCCTGGGAGCACTGACTAATGTTGCCTTTAGCATCGTAATGATTCGGCGAAACGGAATAGTTGGCGCCGCACAGGCGAGCTGTGCGAGCTTTTTATTTCAGGGCATGGCGACGACAGGGGTGTTACTTCACGCCCTGAGGCGGGTGCGGTCCAGCGGAGATGTACGTTGAAGTGGCATTGACCTGCCGGCATTCTTCGGTCCACTGGTGACTTGGAAAATGGTCACCTTCACAAGGCGCGACACCTCTCGCGCGGATTAAACGAAACCGGGCGCCTAGGGCTGCATTGCTTCAGCGCACGGGAAGTCTGGCTTTAGGTACCGACGGACGCGTTCACCTATTGTTGTGTGGCGCTCAAACCAAATGTTTTCCCTAGCGCGACCCTAAATATTTCGATAAGCCTATGCTCGTACGTGTGGTCACCATGCGCACGAATCTGGCCGCGGCGCGCAATGGCCCGCGCAACATTCAGATTGCTTAAGTAAAACCTAATTTGTTCAATGAGCTCGTCGATATTCGAAAATGTGGCCACCTCCACGTCCGGCACAAAATGCTCGGATAGCACCGGTACGGAGGTGACTAGCTGGAACGCACCGCAACCTGCTAGTTCAAACGTACGGCAGTTGAGCCCGTTCACTTCTGCGTAGTGTAGCGTATTCAACGAGATTCGCGCGGCAGCGGCGGCGCGAGCCTTCTCTTCGCCAAAAATTGACCGACCATGATGCCTGTCTGAAACTCGCTTCACGAGCCAATCGGGAACGTGGCCCCAGATCGCCAGATCGAAGTCAGTAAGTTCCTTGAGTATTTCCTGACGGTAGTAATACAAAGATCCTGCAATCATTACATCGCAACCAAAAAGCCGCCGATCTTGTTCGCTGAGTGTGATTGGTCGATGTACACGTGGGTTGCAAGCCTCTGGCAAGTAATGAAAGGACGTCGAACGAAGCATGCGCGAGAATAGATTCTGCAAGTAGCGGTCCTTAACGAACACTGCATCGTAACCGGACCCAATTAGGAACTGGCGCCCAAGAGTAGTCATCGCATCCTGGCACCAGCAAACGATGGGACACTTGGTGCGAGCACGCAGCAGCGCTATAGTTTTCGGCGAGATCTGATTACCTAGGATTACCAACACTAAATCTGGGGCGAAGCCATCAACTTGCCGCAATAGGCGCCCCTCCGAGAGCCGTTCGGGCTCGCGCAGAAGAATCGTCGCGGCCTTATTCAGAGCTATATTCAATGCGCCGGGGAATCCAATGTTGAAGTGATGACTATCGAACACAGCAACCTGACATCCCAAATGGCGGAGCGAATCAACGACGTGCCACTCCATGCACTCATGGACATACTGCGAGCCAACAACCAAGACGCGGGGTAGTATCCGGGCGATACTCGGCGCATCGGCCAACCCAGACGTAAGAACTCCATGTTCCATGGCTAAATGTCGCCCCGTTGTGCAAGGCGGCCAGGCGCCGCGCTGAAGGATGATACCGTGTCGGATCTGCGTATTGGTGATGGACGTGTTTCCCGCATCAGCCGATTAGTCAGCAGCAACATCTTTGATTGTCTCTTGAGGAACGCAATAATAAAGGCATGCTCCGATGACGGAACCACCTTTGTTATCGCATTATTTACGAAACGTAACTACTTGCCCCTTTTGTCTCCAGTTCGCCCGGATGGGCGCTTGACAACGTAGCGTTCTGCGCCTACGCTGCTGATCCATCTTGGCGAGAATGGGGAATCCGCAGCGGTCGGCGCGTATTTTGGATCGAAGGCGACCTCGGGTTTGTGCCAGGCGATTATCGCGCTGATGCCGCCCCATGACACCTACATCGAGACTCACCTCGGTGGCGGGGCGATCATCGGCAGCACCCAGGCCGGACTGCTGCGCATCAGATAGAACTGCCGCAGCGCGATGGCGGCGATGGGGCGCCACTTCATGCTGCGGGCGCCGCAGAAGTTCCAATGCGTTTATCCGACAGCGCGGGCAGAGGGCTGCGAAAGTGATCCAACTCGCGGCGCCCGTTGCCCGCGTGCGGCCCGATGGCCGCCTCCAGCACGACGCCGGTCGAGAGGCAAATGATCCCCACCAGTCGCATCAAGGGAAAGCCGACCCCTTTGGCCTGACTACTGGGCTGTGTGCGTATTTCGCGCAAGGAAGGCCAGCGATTCACGGCAAGGCGGTCCATGGTTTC
>VFSW01008561.1_pt1 | contig 14676 bp, 11 predicted proteins | sample 5358111 | NCBI WGS metagenome assembly VFSW01 (sample SAMN11554181, study PRJNA540505) | mine drainage metagenome | isolation source: sediment from site ElyBrook_90M | place: USA: Ely Copper Mine, Vershire, VT | collected 2017 | reverse complement strand
TCGGCATAGATTTTGTGGGTCGTAACAGCGCGGGCGGTGCCCCAGAGGCCGTCGCCGAGCTTGAGCGCCTGGCCATTCTCGGTGAACTTCACGTCTCGGGCGAGCGGCAGGCGCGCCGGATCGTGCGCCACCAGCGCCGCAAGATATTGGTCCACGAAGCCGTTCAAGCAGGCGCGATCGCAATCGTAGGAGACGTTCGGATCGAACGCATCCTTCTCCGCCTGGGCCCTGCTGGCAGGACCGCTCAGCAGGCTCATGACGAAAAAAACCACCGCTCCAGCCGCCAGAAATTGCTTGCCCATGACACCCTCCTCCGCTCCCGCTTGCGACGAGCCTGTATAACAGAAGAGCTCCCGCGCACGCAACACGCCGCCGGGAGTGTTCCCTCCTGTCGGGGGCTAAGACAGTCGGGCGCGCGAACATATTCTGAGATCTAGCCGCCGTGGTAGAGTTAGGCCCGTGCGACCCGAGATTGGCCAAGTCGTGCAATTGATCCAGCGCCAGGATGAGGCGTCCCTGGAGGAAGCGCTCCGCCTGCTTCAGGACATGGTCTTTTCGTTCAGCATGCGGGTGTGCGGCCAGCGGCAAGATGCCGAAGACACCATGCAGGAAGTGCTGTTCAAGTCGGTTCCCTACCTCCCAAAATTTGACAGCCCGAAGGCTCTGGCGGTCTGGCTCTATAAAGTGGCCAAGAACCGTTGCCTGATGACCCGGCGCAAGAGCAAATTTGCCCCCACCGCCAGCCTATCGCTCGATGAGTTGATGCCCGACCCGCGGGAGATGAAAAAGCTGGCGGGCGAAACTGCATCCACGCCGGAAACGTCCCTGCTGCGCCGCGAGAGTGCATCGAGATTAAAGGAAGCGGTGCAGAAACTGCCTCCCGCGTACCGCCTGATTCTGGTGCTCCACGACATGGAGGAGCTTTCCAAGGCGGAGATCGCCGCCATCACCGGGCTTCGCCTGGGGACGGTGCGCGTGCGTTTGCATCGCGCGCGACTGTTCGTGCGCAAGGAACTGGCCAAGCCGGAGCGGCATCGCGCGAAGGAACGGCCCGCGGCAAAGGGCGCCGCGCCGCCAGGAACTCGTGAACCTCGCTGCAAGGAGCTGTTCGCCGAACTCTCCGGCTATCTCGACGACGAGTTGGACGATTCCCTGTGTGAGGAACTGGAGAAACACTTGCATGGCTGCGCGCCGTGCCAGGCGTTTCTGGCGACCCTGCAGGGCACGATCGAGCAGTGCCGCGCCGTGCCGGGCGCTTCGCCGAACCCGGACGCAGCCTCGAATTTGCGGCGGGAAGTGCTGTCCCAATATCAGGCCGTGCTCCGGAAGGTCAGCCGGACTGGCGCAACTGAAACACCCTAAAGAACTTAACCGATTCTAACTGGGGGCCGAAGTCGCCCCGTTTTTCTTGTAACACTTGCGCGAGATCTGCATTCTTGCATAGGAGTCCACCGGTGCGGTGATGTCGAACACAGACGATGGGGCACGTCTGACCGGACGATAGTCAGGTTATGGCAGGCAATTCACGGAAAGGTGCGCGTTCGATGAGACTCAACAGCATCGCAGGGTGGTCAAGAAGCGCCGGACTCCTGGTCCTGGCTGCGCTCTCGGCGTCGCTACCGGCCTTTGCGCAACAAGCCTCGGCGCCGGCTCCGCTCACGCTTTCGCAAGCGGTAAAGATCGCACTGGAGAAGAATCCCGAGCACAAGGCGGCGCTGGCCGATACGCGAGCGGCCTCCGCGGACGTCGGCGCGGCCCGGTCGTACTTGCTTCCGCATGCCATGTTTTCCGAAACGGCGACGCGAAGCAACGACCCCGTGTACGTCTTCGGCAGCAAGCTGCGGCAGCAGCGTTTCGCCGCGCCGGATCTTGCGTTGAATGTGCTCAATACTCCGGAGCCCTACGGCAACTTCAGCACGCGTTTCGGCGGGACGTGGAACCTGTTCGATTCCTTCGCGAGCTGGCACGGCGTCCACCGGGCTGAACGCATGCAAGAGGCGGTGGGCCATCAGCTGGACCGCACCGACCAGGAGATCGAATTCCGGGTGATCGAGTCCTACTATGGCGTGCTGCTGGCAAGAAAACAACTCGAGGTCGCCGAGCAGGGCGTGAAGACGGCGCAGTCCATTCTCGGTGAAAGCCACAACCGTTTCCAGAGCGGCGTGGTCGTCGAATCCGATTATCTGAGCGCGCAGGTGCGGCTGGCGGCGCGCCAGCAAGACCTCATCCGCGCCCGGAACAACGTCGCACTGGCGCGGGCGCAGTGGACCACGGCCATGGGTCTGGCTTCGCCTGGGGATTTCGAGCCGGCCGAGACTTTGGCCGAGCGAACCCTCCCGGCGGTGGCTCTGGACCAAGCCGTGGAACAAGCCGTCAAAAAGCGGCCCGATCTCGGACGCGTCCTTTCCGAGGAACAAGCCCAGCAGCAGACTGTGGCGATGGCCAAATCGGCGTTCGGTCCGAGAATCAACGCGTTTGCCGGATGGGAAATGGACAACCCCACGTTTGTGGCCGGCGGCGGCGGAAACAATTGGATGGCCGGCATCGAGTTGCAGATCGACCTGTTCCAGGGGGGAGCTAAGCGCGCCCAACTCTCCCGCGAGCGAGCCACCGCGGAGAAGATATCGGCCCTCAGGCAGGTGGCCACCGATGCCATCCGGCTGGAAGTGCGCCGGGCATACTACGAGGTGGACGCCGCCCGCCAGCAGGCCGAAGTGGCGCGCGCCGCGATGGCGCAATCGCAAGAAAGCCTGCGCATCAATCAGAACCGCTACGACGCGGGCCTGTCGACAATCAGCGACCTGCTTGCCGCCGAGGAAGCCGCGCGCCGCAGCCAGACCGACTACTGGGAAGCCGTCTATCACTACCACACCGGCTACGCGGGGCTCGAATTGGCCAGCGGGACCTTGAACGTTCTTTCTCCCGTGGTGACGCCATGAGACACAACAATCGCACGAACAATGGAAGCATCCTGTGGCTGCCTATCGCGCTATCGATATTGGCGGCGGGGCTGGCGGGCTGCTCGAGTGAAACCCGCACGAAGCCGGCGGCGGCGGAGACGGTGGCGCATGTCCCTGTGATTGTCGTGCAGAAGACATCGCTTCCCGATTGGCTGGAGGCGACGGGAACCGTGCAGGCCGCGCAGACCAGCCAGATCGCCAGTCAAATGACGGGGACGATTGCCCAGGTTCGCGTTCACGAAGGCGACCGCGTCCAAAACCAGCAGGTCCTGGCCGTGCTGGACGACACACAGCCGCGCGCCGCCGTGCAAGGAGCCATGGCCGCCGAAGCCGCGGCGCAAAACGATGTCTCCGGCGCCGAATCCGAACTGGCCCTGGCCGAATCCACGATGAAACGATACCAGCAGCTCTACGACGAGAAGTCCGTAAGCCCGCAGGAATTCGACGAGGTCAAGGCCCGCGAGCAGCGCGCGCTGGCGCTGAGGGACATGGCCCGCGGCCGGCGACAGCAGGCCAGCGCGGAACTCACGCGCGCGCGCGCCTCGCTCGGTTACGCGCAAATCCGCGCGCCGTTTGCCGGCATCGTGACGGAGAAAAGGGCGGACCCCGGCACGCTGGCCTCGCCCGGCATGCCTCTATTCACCATCGAGGACACGCGCAGCTATCGCCTGGAAGTGACGGTGAATGAAAGCGACATCGGCATCGTCCGCATGGGAGGCGCCGCTGCCGCCAGGCCCGGAACTCCGGTCACGATTGACGCGCTCGGAAACGCCGAACTCTCCGGCAAAGTCGTGCAAATCGTTCCGGCCGCCGATCCCGCCAGCCGCAGTTTCCTGGTGAAGGTGCAATTGCCCGCCGACGCCCGGCTCCGGTCCGGCTTGTTCGGCAGGGCGCGCTTCTCGCGTGGCGAGCGGACGGCGCTGGTAATTCCCGATTCTTCCATCGTGAGGCGCGGCCAATTGCCGGGGGTGTACGTGATCGACGCCGGCCAGATCGCCGCGCTGCGTTACGTCACCCTGGGCAAAACCACCGGCCAGCAGACCGAGATACTCTCGGGCCTGCAAGAAGGGGAACGGCTGATCGCCGCGCCTGGTGACCGTGAATGGGGCGGCAAACGGATCGTCGTGCAGCCATGAACGATACTCCAGCCAAAGGCGGCCAAACATCGCATGCCGGGGGTCTGGCGGGCCGCATCGCGCGCCTGTTCATCCAATCGAAATTGACTCCGCTGGGGATCGTGGCCGCGCTGCTGCTCGGCGTTCTGAGCATCCTGCAAACGCCGCGCGAGGAAGAGCCGCAGATCGTCGTTCCCATGCTGGACGTTTTCGTTCAGATGCCCGGGGCTTCGCCCGAAGAAGTGGCGCAGCGCGCCAGCGTGCCCATGGAAAAGCTGCTGCGGGAAATTCCGGGCGTCGAATACATCTACTCGATCAACCATCCGGGCCTGAGCGTGGTGATCGTGCGCTTCTACGTCGGCACCAAACAGGAAGACGCGGTCGTCGAGACCTACAACAAGCTCTATTCCAACCTGGACCGGATTCCGCCGGGCGTATCGCAGCCCATCATCAAGGTGCGCTCGATCGATGACGTTCCCATTCTTGCGCTGACGCTGTGGGGCAAAAACTACGACGGATACCAATTGCGCCGCGTGGCCGGGGAGCTGGACCACTCGCTCAAGCAACTCGACGAGGTTTCCGAGACCGCCATCATCGGCGGGCAGACGCGGGAGTTGCGGGTCGTGCTCGACACGCAGCGTCTGGCGGCCTACGGGCTGGCTCCGTCCGCGGTGGTGGCCCAACTCGGCGCCGCCAACAGCCGCGCTCAGGCCGGCAGCTTTTCGCGCGACAACCGGGAGTTCCAGGTCGAGGCCGGGAATTTCCTCGCGCGCGCCGGGGATCTGCAAGAGATCGTCGTGGGGATTTACAACGGACGGCCCGTCTACCTGCGCGACGTCGCCGAAAAACTCGAAGATGGCCCGGCGGAGCCCGATAGCTACGTGATGTTCGCCAGCGCCCGGGGCACACCGGGCGGCGCGCCGGGCGAGGATTACCCGGCGGTGACCATCACGGTCGCCAAGCGCAAGGGCGCCAACGCCACGCTCGTCGCCGGCCGCGTCCTCGACAAGATCGCTTCGCTGCGCGGCGACACGCTGCCCGCCGATCTGAATGTGACGGTCACGCGCAACTACGGCGAAACGGCCAAGGACAAATCCGACGAGCTGCTCGAACATCTCCTCCTGGCCACTTTGTCGGTCACCCTGCTGATCGCGCTGGCGCTGGGATGGCGCGAATCCGGCGTCGTGCTGCTGGCGATTCCGGTGACGCTCGCGTTGACGCTCGCCATTTTCTATTTCCTTGGCTACACGCTGAACCGCGTCACGCTGTTCGCGCTAATTTTCTCGATCGGCATTCTGGTGGACGACGCCATCGTGGTCGTGGAAAACATCGTGCGGCATTTCCGGCTGCCCGAAAATCGCGGGTGTTCCTTGGCGGAGGTCGCCATCGAGGCGGTGAACGAAGTGGGCAACCCGACGATCCTCGCCACCTTCGCCGTAATTGCCGCCATCCTGCCTATGGCGTTCGTGCGCGGGCTGATGGGCCCCTACATGCGGCCCATTCCCGTGGGCGCCTCGGCGGCCATGCTGTTTTCGCTGGTCGTGGCCTTCGTGGTATCCCCCTGGGCGGCTCTGCGATTGCTGCATTGCTACGCGCGCCCCGCCGGCGCCGTGCATGAAACCGAAGGATGGACCACGAGGCTCTATCGCCGGATGATGAATCCCCTGATTCACAATCCGTCGCGGCGATGGATGTTTCTTGGGCTGATCGTGGTTCTGCTGCTGGCGGCGGTCGCGTTCATCCCGCTGAAGTGGGTCCAGGTGAAGATGCTGCCTTTCGACAACAAGAGCGAGTTCCAGGTGATGATCAACATGCCCGACGGAACGCCGCTCGAACAGACGGCCCGCGTGGCGCAGGCGCTGGGAAGCTACCTCGGAGAGCAGCCCGAGGTTGTCAACTACCAGATTTACGCGGGCACGTCGGGCCCGTACAATTTTAACGGCCTGATCCGGCATTACTTCCTTCGCCGCCAACCCAATCAGGGCGATATCCAGGTGAATCTGCTTTCGCGCCACGATCGCAAGGCGCAAAGCCATGAGATCGCCCGCCGTCTGCGGCCCGAACTCGACAGGATCGCGGCCCCGTTCGGCGCGCGCATCGAAGTCGCCGAGGTCCCGCCGGGCCCGCCTGTCCTTCAGACGCTGGTGGCCGAAGTCTATGGCCCGGATTACACCGGGCAGATCGCTCTGGCCGCCAAGATCAAGAAGATCTTTCAGGAAACGCCCGGCGTGGTGGACGTGGACTGGTACGTCGAAGATCCGCAGGTGAAATACGACATGAAAGTGGATCTCGCGAAGGCCGCGCTGCTCGGCGTCTCGGCCGCCGATGTCACGCGAGCGGTGCAGATTGGACTGGGCGGAGCGTCCGCCGGCCTCCTCCACGATCCCTCCTCGCGGGAAGACATTCCCATCGAGGTGCGCCTGTCGCGGCAGGACCGTTCGAGCATCGAGGATCTCGGCGGCCTGAAACTTCCGGGGGCTTCCGGAAAACAAGTGTCGCTGCGCGAGGTCACCAGCGTGCAGCGCACCACCATTGACACGAGCATCTATCGCAAGAATCTCCGGCCGGTCGTCTACGTGACCGGCGACGTGGCCGGCGTGGTTGAAAGCCCCGTCTACGCCATCCTCAAGATGAACGACGCCATCCGCAAGATCCAGTTGCCCGAAGGCTACAGCGTGCAGCCGCTGATGGGCACGTCGCTGCCGGAGCGCACCGACCGTTACGCCATGAAGTGGGACGGCGAATGGCACATCACCGTGGAAGTGTTCCGCGATCTGGGCCTGGCCTTCGCCGCCGTGCTGGTGCTGATTTACGTGCTGGTGGTGGGCTGGTTCGGCTCGTTCAAGACGCCGCTGGTCATCATGGCGCCCATCCCGCTGACGCTGGTCGGCATCCTGCCGGCGCACGCTCTGATGGGAGCGTTCTTCACCGCCACTTCCATGATCGGGTTCATCGCCGGCGCGGGAATCATCGTGCGCAATTCGATCATCCTGGTGGATTTTATCGAGCTGCGCCGCGCGAACGGGATGTCGCTCGAGGAAGCCGTGGTGGATGCCGGCGCCGTGCGCTTCCGCCCCATGCTGCTGACGGCCGCGGCCGTGGTCGTGGGCGCCAGCGTCATTTTGTTCGACCCGATCTTCCAGGGACTGGCCATTTCGCTGATGGCGGGCGAGGTGGCTTCGACCGTTTTGTCGCGCATGGCCGTCCCGGTGCTCTATTACCTGAGCGAACGCGGCGGCGGGCGCTATGCTCCGCCAGCGACCGACGCCATCGCACACTCAGCCGAATGACAGGAGGCAAGACCATGACCATCGAACGCTACCTCAGACTCATCGCCGGACTCTTCGTGCTCGTTTCCCTGGCTCTGGGATACTGGGTCAACTCGTACTGGTATCTCTTCACCGCTTTCGTCGGACTGAATCTGTTCCAGTCGGCATTCACCAACTGGTGCCCGATGATGACCATCCTGCGAAAGCTCAAGGTCGCCGCCTAAGCCAGTAGCCGTCGCTCACAAAGCGCGCAGGCTTATCGGCACGAGTTAAGAGTGGCCAGTTGCTCGGCGGTGAGTTACAGTCGCTTTCATGCCGGGTCCGCACGAGCCGCCGGAATTGACTGCCTCGCTTCTCTCGCAATGGGCGCAGGAGCCGGGCTTCGCCGTGTTGCGCGAAGGGGCGATGTGGCGGGTGTATCGCGCCCCGCAAGAAATCGTCGAAGCCGGCGACAGCGCCGCTCTCCTGCCGGCCCTGGAACGCATCGAGCAGCACGTCCACGCCGGAGGCGAGGCATCTGGCTACTTGAGCTACGAAGCGGGTTACGCGCTCGAACCCCGCCTGCATCCGCTGCTCGCCAAGGCGCGCGGTCCTCTCGCATGGTTCGGCTTATACGGCGGCGCGCGCGTCGCCGATCGCCTGCCCGTCCCCGAAGATGACGCGGGCGAACTCGCGCAGGGCGCGCGGATGGAAATCGAGCGCGAGCGGTACTGCGCGAAAATCGAAGCCATTCGCGAGCTGATTGCCGAGGGCGACGTCTACCAGATCAACTTCACGGATCGCGTGCGCTTCCGCCCGGCGTGCGGCGCCTGGAAACTGTTTGCCGCGCTCCTCGGCAGGCATCCCGTGCCCTACGCCGCGTTTCTCAATACTGGCAGCGAACAGATCGTCTCCCTGTCGCCCGAACTCTTCTTCCGCCGCGACGCGGGGCGCATCACCGTCAAGCCCATGAAAGGGACCGCGCCGCGCGGGCGAACCCTCGAGGAAGACAACCAGCGCGGCCGGGAGCTCGAAGCGAGCGAAAAGAATCGCGCCGAAAATGTGATGATCGTCGACCTGATGCGCAACGACCTGGGACGCATCTGCCGCACCGGATCGGTGAACACCACGCGGCTGTTTGAGGTGGAGCGCTTCGGCTCCGTCTGGCAGATGACTTCGACGATCGAGGGAGACCTGCTCGAAGGATGCACCGTCCCGGCCATCGTGCGCGCTCTGTTTCCCTCGGGATCGGTGACCGGCGCGCCCAAAATCCGCGCCATGGAACAGATCGCGGCGCTCGAAGAGTCGGAGCGCGGCGTCTACACCGGAGCGATCGGATATTTCGCGCCGCGCGCCGCGCAATTCAACGTCGCGATCCGCACCGCCACGCTCAACGATGACCAGGGAGTGATCGGCGTGGGCGGCGGCATCACCTACGATTCCTCGGGCCCCGCAGAGTGGGAGGAATGCCAGTGGAAGGCGGCGTTCCTAACGCGCAGCACGCCGGACTTCCGGATCCTCGAAACGCTGAGCTGGGAGCCAGGCTACACGCTGCTCGACGCGCACCTGGCGCGCCTGCGCGATTCGGCCGAATATTTTGCCTTCCCTTTCGACGAGCCGCAGGCGCGCGCGGCGCTCGATGAACTGGCCACGCGGCTGGGCAGCGAGCCTCGGCGCGTCCGCGTGACCCTGGCGCGGGACGGCGCGCTAAGAATTGAGCATGGCGAGCTGCGGCGCGAACGCTTCGGGCGCGTGCGCATCTCCGCGCGGCGCGTTTCGAGCGCCGATCCCTTCCTGTTTCATAAGACGACGCACCGGCACGTATTCGATCAGGAGTGGGCCGCGGCCCGCGAGGCTCGGTGCGATGACGCGCTCTTTTTCAACGAGCGCGGCGAATTGACCGAGGGCGCGATTCACAACGTCTTTTTAGTGAAGGATGGGACGTGGCGGACGCCGCCGATTGCCTGTGGCCTTCTGCCCGGGACGCTCCGCGCGCAGATTTTGCGGGAACGCCCGGACACCCGCGAAGAGGTGCTCACCCTGAACGATCTCCTCAGCGCCGACAAGGTTTATCTCTGCAACAGCGTCCGCGGCCTCTACCCGGTCGAATTGCTGCGCGAGGAATCGCGCAACCATCAAAATTCGGTGGAAGTGGCGCGCGAGGGATGAAGGCAGTCGATCATTCCTTTCTCCGGAATTGCACGGAGTAAACCGAAAATATGAGTCGTGGCCCACGAATCAACTCATTGCTCCGAATATGACTTGACGGACTGAGGGTGTCCCTTATTCGCGTCATTAGTGTAGATTCCTAGGAGTTCTGACAAGGATGGGGAGAATCCAGACAAATGCCTGCGCAGAGTGATGAAGGCCGTACCAAGAAGTGGGTTTCTTTAACTGCGGACTATATGCGAGCCTTGCGCTCCATGCTCCCGCTATCTCCGACTTATATTCGGATGCTGCAATTCCATTATGGTCAACCCGACAAAACAGTTACCGCCGCTGCGATGGCTGAAGCCATGGGATTCAAAAGTTATGGTGCAGCTAATCTTCACTACGGAAGACTCGCTGGCCTAGTTGGTCACCGTATAGGTTGGCATCCGGGTAAAGAAGATGACGACAAGATCAAACTAAATGTTCTTGCCACCTTTCGTCGTACGCGGGGCCAGTGGCACTGGATTATGCGGGACCAACTGGCTCAAGCTATCAAGGGCTTGGGCTTGCCAGCCCCTCCTTTTGAGTTGATGCCTGGAGAAATGCCGGAAAATACGCGACTCACCGAAGGGGCATTATACCGCGTGGTGGTAACAGCCCACGAACGGAACCCCGAAGCTCGTCGGATGTGTCTAGCACATTATGGCATGGCATGCGTGGTCTGTGGCTTTGATTTCAAGGCAGCCTATGGGCCAATTGCAGAAGACTTCATACACGTCCACCATATTCGGACGCTGGCGGCCATCGGGAAAGAATACACAGTAGACCCCGTGGAAGACCTGAGGCCTGTATGCCCCAATTGTCATTCTGTGATACACCTGAAATCTCCGCCGTACACAGTCGAGGAGTTGAAGGCACTGGTCATCAAACGAAGCAAACCAGGTAGCCGATCGAGAAATTCTTTATAGATCACCCTGGATAAGCGCGTGTATTACCACTCTCTCAGCCTTAATCTTCAAACTGCGCCACTGCCCAACCGCGGGTCGAGTTGACATTCGCCGGACATTGGGATAGAAAAACGAGGCCCCACACAGAGCGGCGACGCGCTAGTGTGCGCCTGTGAGTCGCGGCATCGCTTTCGGGATTCGGACCGGGGGCCATCCGCCGGGCAGGATTTCCGGGCGGCTGCGTCGAAATTCAGAGCCAAGGAAGGGATTTGCCATCATCACCAATCTTGTAGTTCCCAAAACCGGCGGAATGAACACGACCAAGGTGAATGTGGTCCGCTGGATCAAGCAGGAAGGCGACCCGCTCAAGCAGGGGGAGCCCATCGTCGAGCTCGAAACAGAAAAGGTGAATTACGAGCTGGATTCGCCGGTCGCCGGCGTGCTGTTGAAGATTGCGGTCCGGGAGCCGGCCGAGGTGGAAGTGGGCGGCCTGCTCGGCTACATCGGCGAGCCGGGCGACACTGCCCCGGCAGCGTAAGCCAGCACGGCCAGAGCCGGCTGTCTGCCGTTCTGCGCCGTCTCGTAAGACCAAGAACCGAACAGCAGATCCCTCGCTTCACTCGGGATGACACCAGAACAAGGGTCGTCACCGGACCGGCGAGGACGGGAGGAATCAGCGATGCAAGCCCCAGGAAAAGAGCGGCAGGTCTGGATCTACAACCACATGGTGCGTATCCGCGAGTTCGAGGAGCGCGTGAAGCGCACGTTCGTTGACCACCCGGGAGTGATTCGCGGCCACGCGCATCTGGCCGATGGCGCCGAAGCCAGCATCGTCGGAGCGCTGGCCACGCGGCGTGACGACGACCTCGTGATGCCCACCTACCGCTGCCATGGCTATCCGCTGGTGCTGGGCACCTCGCCCCGGAACGTGATGGCGGAGATTTACCAGCGCCGGGACGGAATCTGCAAGGGATTCGGCGGCTCGATGCACCTCGCCGATCCCGCGCACCATTTTCCCGGCGCCTCGGGGATTGTCGGGCAAGGCATTGCCCACGCGGCGGGCGCGGCGTACACGGCTCAGGTAAAAAAGACCGGCCAGGTGGTTTACTCATTCTTCGGCGACGGCTCCTCGAAGCAGGGCGCTTTCTACGAGACGCTGAATCTTGCGGCGGTGTGGAAGCTGCCGGTGGTGTTCGTCCTCGAGAACAATTTTTATCAGGCCTACACGCACATCAGCCTGGAAGACGCCAACTTCGCGGCCGGCGATCCGCTGTCGCAGAAGGCCAAGGCGTTCAGCATTCCGGGCGTGACCGTGGACGGCACCGACCCGCTCAAGGTTTACGACGCGGTGGGCACGGCCGTGGAACGCGCGCGCGCCGGGCAGGGACCGAGCCTGATCGAGTCGCGGTTCTACCGCCTCAGCCCGCACGGCAACGCCATCACCGTGCCGCCGGTTCCCACGCAATTTCAGGAGCACGAAGCGGTCGAGGTCTACGGCAACAAGGCCGAGTTCCAGGCGGCCAAGGCCAATGACCCGCTCCCGAAGTTCCGGGCCGCGTTGATTCAGCAGGGCGCGCTTTCCGAGACCGGCGCCAAACAGATCGAGGACGCGGCGCGCACCGAAATCGAGGATGCCGTGAAGTTCGCGCTGGCGAGCCCGTTGCCCGCGCCCGAAGAAGCGGTCAAGTACGTGTGGGCATAGGAGGCCAGTCATGGCGCGTGAAATGATGTTCGGCGAGGCAATCGCCACGGCAATCATGGAAGAGATGCAGCGCGATTCCAGCGTCGTTTTTTACGGCCAGAACATGGCCATGACGGAGCGCGACCCGTACGTGAAGAAGTTCGGCCACGACCGCGTCCGGCTCACGCCCATTTCCGAGACGGCCGAGCTGGGCATCGCAGTGGGAGCCGCGATGACGGGCCTGCGCCCCATCGTCGAGCTGTACATGGCCGAGTTCATGCTGGTGGCCTTCGACGAAGTGATCAACGAAGCGCCGCGCATGCGTTACATGTCCGGCGGACAGGTGAAGGTCCCCTGCGTTTTCAAGGCGGGCTTCGGATTCGCCGCCGGCTGGGCCGGGCAGCACTCCAATTGCATCTACCACACGATGATGGGCATCCCCGGGCTGAAGGTTGCGGTCCCCTCGACCTCCGCCGACGCCAAGGGGCTGATGAAGTCCGCCATCCGCGACGATAATCCCGTCGTCTACCTGCACAATTACATGCTCAGCCTCGACAAGGGCGAAGTGCCCGACGGAGACCACCTGGTTCCCTTCGGCGTGGCCGACATCAAGCGCGCCGGGACGGATGTCACCATCGTGGCTACCGCCTGGATGGTGAAGAAGTCGCTGGCTGCCGCCGAACTCCTCGCCAAGGAAGGCATCAGCGTGGAGGTGGTCGATCCGCGCACGCTGGCGCCGCTCGACGTGAAGACGATTGTCGCGTCCGTGAAGAAGACGGGACGACTGGTGCTGGTCGATCAGGCCCCGCGCCACGCCTCGGCTTCGATCATCATCGCGGGCGAAATCGCCGAGCACGCCTTCCCGTATCTCAAGGCGCCGGTGAAGTTGCTGACCGCGCTGGACACGTCGGTCCCCTACAGCGAGACGATGGAACGCTACGTCCTGCCCGACGAAGACAAAATCACCCAGGCCGTGAAGTCCGTAATGGCCGCCAAGACAGCGAAGGCCTAGCGCGTTCGCGCGGTTTTTAGGGGGTCGGAGCTTCAGCTCCGACATAGAGCCCGTTTCTCCCTCAGGGGTTTTAACAGGGTGCTGAAAAATACGCCTCAGGGAGCTTCAGGGGCTAAGGCCCCGTTGATTGTGCAGCGCTTATGTCGCGGCTCAAGCCGCGACCCACAGCGCTCTCAGAATTTGCACATTCTGTTAACCCCTGAGGCGCGCATTTTGAATTTTCCGCAAACTGTTACCGCGGAAATTGCGCCATGGTGGTCGTAAACGCGCGCGTCACCGCTTCTTCCAGCGGCAGCTTGCGCAGCTCGGCATTCAGCACTTCGATGCCCCACGGCCCGTTGTAGCCCGCCTTCAGCATCTTCGCGACGAAGCCCTTCACGTCGAATTCGCCCTCGCCGCACAGCCGGCGGTGATTGATCGTGTCTTCGTGCAGGTCCCACGGGCATTGGAACGTCCCGTCATTCAGCTCGACGCCGACTTCGCATTGCCCCACGACGCGGGCCACGTCGTCATACGGTATGCCCAATTTCACCTGATGCCACAGATCGAAAATGACGCCGCCGTTCTTGGCGCCCGCGCCGTGGATCATCGTCATGGTGTCCGCAAGCGAGTCGATCATTCCGAAGGGCATCAGCTCGAACAGAATCTTCGTCCCGTGGTTGGCGGCTTCGGCGCACAGCGCGGCAAACGATTCAATCAGGCGGGACATCGGCGCCGGGTCCTTCACGAAGTGGCCGACCTTTACGTGCCGCGCGCCGAGGGCTTCGGCGGCCGTGAGCAGCAACTTCCTCCACTGGTCGGATTCCTTCCTCTCCTCGCCGTCCAGAAACCAGCCGGTCAGGAACTCCAACTCGAAGTGCTTGATCCCGTTGTAGTCGAGGATCTGGCGCATTTCCTTGAGGCTTCGTGTCTTGAGCGTATGGGCCAGGTCCGTATGCCAGATTCCAATCCCCTTGAAGCCGGCCTTCGCCGCGGCCTCCACCCGGTCCTTGAAATCAAACGGGCTGTAGTCCTTGTCCGTGTGGGGCATGGCCCCTCCGGCAAGCGTCCAGTACGATCCCAGCAATTCCACGTTTTGCGCCATTAGGGGTTCCTCGTTGTTTGAAATGCCCGGCGGTGGGAGCATCGAAGCCGGCGTGAAATCTTCCCGGCCGCCTCCGATGAATCAGCCGCGCCGGGCCACATGCTATGCCGACCCCGGGCCCGAGTCAATCGGCCGGGCGGGTCAAATGTAGGGCACCGGCTGGGAAAAGCCGGCTCGACGATGCTAAGCTTTGAAGCCGATGCACGCGGAGATGCAATGCTGCTAGGGGGACAGGTCGCCATCGTCACGGGCGCGGGACGCGGGATTGGCCGGGCCATCGCTCGGGCATTGGCCGCCGAAGGCGCTGCCGTAATGGTCACGGCGCGTACCGACAGCGAGGTCCGGCGGGTGGCCGGGGAAATTCAGAAGGCCGGCGGGCGCGCCCCCGCTCTGGCCGCCCCAGTAGCGCCCGCAGCGGCCTGCGAGAAGATTTTAGGCGCGGCGCCGGAGGGGGTAGGCGCCCACCCCCACCAGGGCA
>VFSW01008560.1_pt1 | contig 14677 bp, 12 predicted proteins | sample 5358111 | NCBI WGS metagenome assembly VFSW01 (sample SAMN11554181, study PRJNA540505) | mine drainage metagenome | isolation source: sediment from site ElyBrook_90M | place: USA: Ely Copper Mine, Vershire, VT | collected 2017 | reverse complement strand
TTTACCACCGGCGCACGGGCCAACGTCTGCACATGGAATCGGGTGCGCGACTGGGTTGGATCACCGGCGTGTTTGGCTTTCTCATCGTGCTGGTGATGGTGGGCATCGAGGTCATTTACGCCTCCGCCAACGGGGGGCTCCTCAATAATATCCGCCAGCAGTTCGTCGGCAAGAATCCGAACATGGAGCAGGCGCTGAAGACGCTTGAGGACCCGACCACGATGGCCGGAGGACTGCTGTTAACGCTGGTGCTGATGTTCTTCCTGTTCACGCTGCTGCCGGTGGTCGGTGGCGCTTTGTGCGGTAAAGTACTCGACAAAGACTGAGTCGTTCCCGATGCGCAAGCTTCTGCCGACTCTGTTTTGTGCCATTGTCTGCGCGCGGGCCGCGGGCGGTCTGTTGAATCCCGACGACCGCAAGCTCGAAGTGGACTCGTTCGAGCAAGTCTGGAAAACGGTCAACGACAGCTTCTGGGACCCATCGTTCGGCGGGCTCAACTGGCGCGCGGTGCACGATGAACTGCTGCCGAAGATCAAGCAGGCGCGAACGCATGAGGAGGCGCGCGCCGTGCTCGAGGAGATGATCGGCCGGCTGCATCTTACGCACTTTGAGATTATCGCCTCCGATGTTTCCTCCGATCTCGACGATCTGACCGCGCGGCGGGGCGACGGGGAAACGGGCATTGACCTGCGCGTGATCGGAGGTAAGGCGCTGGTCAGCAGCGTCGAGACGGAAACGCCTGCCGCGCGGGCCTCCGTCGAGCGAGGCTGGGAGATCGTCCGGGCCGGCGACACGCCCGCGGCGCGGATCATCGCCAAGGCCGGGCAAGCCTACGAGCACTCTTCGCTGCGCGAACTGATCCTGCGCGAGGCGCTGCTCGGCCGCTTGAGCGGGCCCATCGGCAGCCACATCGAAATCGAGTTCCGGAACGCAGAGGATAGCCGCATCGTGAAAACCCTCGAGGAAGCTCGCCCGCACGGCGTGCTCAGCCGTTTCGGCTTTCTGCCGCCCACCTATGTCTGGATCGAGCACGGGATGGCGGCGCCGGGCGTCGGACTGGTGGGCTTCAACATGTTTCTCGATCCGGTGAACATCATGCAGGGCTTCGGCGACGCGGTCGAGTCCTGCCTCACCTGCCGGGGCTTCATCATCGACCTGCGAGGCAATCCGGGCGGTATCGGCGCGATGGCGATGGGGATGGCGGGCTGGTTTGTCGATAAGCCGGATGAGCGGCTCGGGACACTTTATATGCGAAGCGGCACGCTGAATTTCACCATCAATCCCAGGCCGGAGGTGTACAAAGGCCCGCTGGCGATTCTGGTGGACGAGACTTCGGCCTCGACTTCCGAGATTTTGGCCGGCGGGATGAAGGACCTGGGCCGCGCCCGGATCTTCGGTTCGCGCACCGCGGCGGCCGCGCTGCCTTCGGCGATTATCATGCTGCCCAACGGCGACGGCTTCCAATACGCGATGGCGAACTACATCAGCGAGGGCGGAAAGCCGCTCGAAGGAATCGGAGTTACGCCGGACGTGGCGGCGCCGCTAACGCGGGAAGCGCTGATCGAGGGCCGCGATCCGGCGCTTGACGCGGCGCTTCAGTGGATCGACACGATCAGGAGAGACCACCGATGAAACCGTTTGTCGCCATCCTGCTTGGCGCCGCCTTGACGCTGGCCGCCGCCGACACGCAGCCATCCGCGGAGAGCATTCTGGACCGCTTTGTCCAGGTCACCGGCGGAAAGGCCGCCTACGAGAAGCGCCACAACAAGGTTTCGCACGGCGAGATCGAGTTCGTAGGGAGGGGCATCAAGGGCACGATGACCGAATACGAGGAAGCGCCGGATAAGCTCTACCGGACGGCGGAGTTCGAAGGGATCGGCAACGAGGAAGACGGTGTTTCCGGCGGCGTGGCGTGGGAGAAGTCCGCGATGCAGGGCCCCCGCGTGAAGGAAGGCAAGGAACGCGAAGAGGCACTCGAGGAGGCGACCTTCAACGAGGCGCTGCTATGGCGCCAGATTTATTCGAAGGTGGAAGCCGCAGGTTCGGAGACCGCCGGCGGCGAAGACTGCTGGAAGGTAAACGCAACGACGCCGCAGGGTAAAACCGAGACGATGTTCTTCAGCAAGAAATCTGGCCTCCTACTGAAGCAGACCGCGGTGGAAATGACGCAGATGGGCGAGATCCCGGTGGAGACGCTGCTGAGTGACTATCGCGACTTCGGAGGCGTGCTGGAGCCCGCCGAGATGCACCAGAAATTCGCTGGCCAGGAGCTGGCGCTTCGCATCAACGAGGCCAAGGTGAACACGGAGATCCCGGCGGACCGCTTCGCGCTGCCCGCCGACATCGAGGCGCTGGTTAAGAAGGCGAACGAACCGAAAGCGACCGCGGCTGCGGCGCCGGCTCCTGCCGGTGAGCTGACGGTCTACATGAGCGGAATGCGCGTGGCCAAGGAGACTTACAGCTTTACTTCGATCGCCGGGCGGGACACCTGGACCGGGTCGGGCGAGGCGCACCTCGGCCCGATTTCGATGAAGGTTGACAACTACACCATCGTCACCGACGACAAGTACCGGCCGCTCGAAGCGGACCTGAAGCTGGAGATGGGGCAGATCAAGCGCGAGGTGCGGACGCGGTTCGATTCGGGCGTCGCCGAGAACGAGATCATGACGCCGCAGGGTCCGCAGAAGAAGGACGACGCCGTGAGCGCGGACACGATCGTGTTTTCCTACCCCTTCCCCGTGTTTCCGCTTTCGGTGCTGGCGAAGAAGGTGAGCCTGGAAACGCGCGCGCCGCAACAGTTCCACGCCTACCTGATGGCGCAGCGGGAAGTGCCGGTGACGGTGGAGTACGCAGGCCGCGATTCGGTGCAGTTCGCCAACCGGATCGACGAACTGGAGCACGTAACCGTGACGGTGGCGATGCAGCCGAACCAGAACGTCAGCGCGGATATCTGGATGACGCAGGACCGGAAAATCGCCAAAGTGGCGCTGCCGGCGCAGAAGGTGGAGGTCTATCAGGCGGGCTATGAACCGGTGGTGACCACGGCCCCGCCCACGCCGAATGCGCCGCCTGCCCCACCGGCTCCGAACGCCGCGTCCGCGCCGGATGCGCCTCCCGCCCCGCCTGCGCCGCCCTCGCCTCCGAACTGATGATCCGCGCGGGCAGAGCAAACGCCAAGGGCAAGCTGGTAGCCTGAGGGAGTCGGTTAGTTCGCCTCAGCCAAGGCTCGCGCGACGAACCGCGAATCCCTTTGGCAGGATAGCGGTCCGGCGAGCGCACGGCCCAGGGCGCGAAATTTGAAATCCCCAAACCCTGGGGTAGATGGACGGATCGTAAGTGAATATCGGTGTTCTTGGCGGTGACGGCTACTGCGGATGGGCGACGGCTCTTTACTTGTCGCGGCAAGGCCATGAGGTGGCCATCGTCGACAACTATATCCGCCGGCATTGGGATTTCGAACTCGGCGTCCAGACGCTGACTCCGATCCAACCCCTGCCGCAGCGGCTCCGCACCTGGGAGCAGCTCACTGGCAAGCGGATTGAGGTTTTTCCCGGGGATATTACCAACTACAGTGTTCTGGCGGAGTTCCTCACCAGCTTCCGGCCGGACGCGGTGATTCACTTCGCCGAGCAGCGGTCCGCGCCTTACTCGATGATTGACCGCGAGCACGCCGTGGCGACGCAGGTGAACAACGTTGTCGGCACGCTGAACCTGTTGTTCGCGCTCCGCGAGCTGCTGCCGGACTGTCATCTCGTCAAGCTCGGCACGATGGGCGAGTACGGCACGCCGAACATCGACATCGAGGAAGGCTACCTCACGATCGAGCACAACGGGCGCAAGGATGTTCTCCCGTATCCCAAGCAGCCCGGCTCGTTCTATCACTTGTCGAAGGTGCACGACAGCCACAACATCACCTTCACCTGCCGGATCTGGGGGCTGCGGGCCACGGATCTGAACCAGGGCGTCGTCTACGGAACGATGACGGAGGAAACGGCGCTCGATGAGACGCTGATCAACCGCTTCGACTACGACGAAGTCTTCGGCACTGTACTGAACCGCTTCTGTGCCCAGGCCGCTCTCGGCCATCCGCTGACCGTGTATGGCCGCGGCGGGCAGACGCGCGGCTATCTCGACATCCGCGATACGGTGCGATGCGTCGAACTGGCGTGTCTGAACCCGGCCGCGGCTGGCGAGTTCCGCGTGTTCAACCAGTTCACTGAGCAGTTCACCGTGCTGGAGCTGGCGCACCTGGTGCAGAGCGCGGCGAAGAAGGTGGATCTGCGCGTGGAGATCGACCATCTGCCGGATCCGCGCGTCGAATCCGAAGAGCACTACTACAACGCGAAGCACTCAAAGTTAATTGAACTCGGCCTCGAACCGCACTTGCTCTCCGATTCGCTGCTCGATTCGCTGATCAACGTAGCCACGCGGTATCGCGACCGCATCGATTCGCGCCTGTTCCTGCCGCAGGTGAACTGGCGAAAGACGCGCAACGAACGGCGCGTGGGCGCGCAGCCGTTAGAGCGCGTGGCCGCCGAGGCCGGCTCGGACGGGCAGAGCCAGCGGGGCTGAAATCCGCGCGTTGTAGGCGATCGGCTGATTGGTTACGACCTGTTTGCCGCCGCTGGAGACGATCGAGATGAGCTTTGCCGGCGCGGCTAACTTCCTCAGCCGTTCGACCGCTTCGTCGCTCGCCACAAGATAGCAGCGCTGGGGCCCCTGCCAGAGTTGCACCCACTGTGTATCGTTGAGGAACACATCGGGCGCGCCGGGCGCATAGGAGCCGTAGACGAGATTGTTGAAACGTCCGTTCAGCAGCAGCGCTGTACGGTCCGTGTAAAAGAACACCGAGGAATAGGTGTAGTAGTGATGGTCCACGATGAGTCGTCCGGGCGGAGCGCGCCGCAAGGCCTCAGCGAGCGGCCGCGAGGACAGATAGGGGTCGAAGGTGACCATCGCGACTCGGGCGGCATGGAAGAACAGCACCATCATCAGCGCGGCCGAGAGGAACGCCCGGGTTCCTCGCAAGAAGAATGTACCGGCGGCGCCGAGCAGAAATGCCGCGGCGGCGAGCGCCAGCGGCGGGCGAAGATAAGCAAACGAAGCCAGCGTCAGGTCCTTCATGTGCCCAAGCGAGAGCGTGTAGGCGCTGGGGTTGCGGCTTAAGGCGGACGCGATGTCGCCGGGCGCGGGCGTATTCCACACGGCGATGCACAGCCCTGCCGCCACAATTCCCGCGCAGGCCACAACAACGGCCAGCACGCGCGTGCTTCGACGGATGCCCGTTCCTCCGGCCGCCATCGCCGAGCCGATCAACAAAGCAAGCGCGGGATAGCAGGGCATCGAATAGTATTCCTGCGTGGTCGAGAACGTGAAGAACACAAGCAGAAAGACGGTCCAGCAGAGCGCGAGAAGGCGTACTCGGCCCGCGCGGTCCGAGGCGCGGAACGACTGCCTCAGCGCCGAGGGCAGATACACGCTCCAGGGAAACAGCCATAGGAAATGGAACAGCCAGAAGTAAATGCGCGGCACGGTGTTGTAGTCCCGCGGGTAGCGAAGATTCAGGAACCGCAGCACCTGCTCGTTCATAAAGAAGAACCACAGGAAGCCGTGGTATTCGCCCGGCACGCTGCGGAAGCTGAGATCGAAATGCGGCGGGTTGCGCACCGTGGCGAGCACATGCCACGGCACGGCGATCGCAAGCGCGATCAGTACGCCGCTCCCGAGCCGCAGCCGCGTCCACGTGCGCCGGTCGAACAGTTGGCGCGTGGCAAGCAGATAAATCACCGCCGCCGCACCGGGAAACACCACGCCGATGAGGCTCTTCAGCAACAAACCCACGCCCATGCAGGCCGCCATCACCGCAGCCCAACGGCGCGGATGGGGTTCGTCTTCCTCCAGACACCGCAGAAACGCCCACATTGCCAGTGCGATGGTGAAGGTCAGCATCACATCGGGGATAAGGATGCGCGTAAACAGGAACAGGCCGATACAGGACGCCATGACCAGCCCCGAATACCAGCCTGCCTTCCAGCCGAACGCCCAGACACCGAATGCCGCGGTGAGCCAAGCGAGCGCAACGGAGGAGAGCGCCACCGGGAGGCGCGCCGCCCAATCATTCACGCCGAGGACACGATAGGATTCCGCGATCAGCCAATAGATCAGCGGCGGCTTCTCGAGATACGCAATCCCGTCCAGCCGCGCCGTCACCCAATCGCCCGTGGTGAGCATGTTGCGCGCGATCTGCGCCTGCACCGCGTCGACATCATCCATCAGCGAGGGTGGCGACACGATGCAGCCGAGGTAGATCGCGCTCGCGATCAGTATGACGCTTAGGTAGACGACGAGACGGAAGCGGCCGGCGCCATCCGCGTGGCCGTTTGAATTCGCCATTTGCTCATCCATAGAAACAGAATCAGAAGCCCCCAGAGATGGTAACCGAGGTTCGCCTTGCGCTCGAGGTGGCGCTGGAGCACCGCGTTGACGGCCGCTTCGTTGAACCAATCCCCGTGCTCGCGCATCGCGGCGGCGAGCGTATCGGTGAGCAGCGGACGCAGCGGGCCGCGCAGCCAATCGTGCGCGGGGATGTCGAAGCCGGTTTTCTTCCGCGTGAGGATCGAGGGCGGCAGTTTTCCGCGCATCAGTTCCTTCAGCACAACCTTTTGATACGCGCCGCGCATTTTCAGTTCATCGGGCAGCGTGGCGGCGAATTCGACGATGCGGTGGTCGAGATAGGGCGGCCGTACCTCCACCGCGTGCGCCATGCTCATGCGGTCCGACTTCACCAGGATGTCATCGGCAAGATAATAGCGCTGATCGAACTCGAGGTACGCGCTGAGCCGGTCGCCGGCGGTGCCGAGCGGGGCAAGAATCGCATCGAGCGCGCCCGGCAATCTCCGCCTCACGAGCGCTTGCTTCTCAGCGTCGCCGAAGGTGCCGTTCCAATAGATGTGCGCGCGCTCGGGCGGCAGCAGACTGCCTTCGAGGAACCGTTTCAGCTTGTATTCGAAGCTGATTTTGTCATCCGATACCGGCCACCATTCAAGCCCTGCGAGTGCGGTCCGGCGCATCCAGGCAGGCGCCCATCGTGCGCGCCGCGCAAGGTCGTTGGCATGGTAAGTGAGGTAGCCACCGAACAACTCGTCGGCCCCCTCCCCGCTGAGCGCCACGGTGACGCTGCGCTTGGTGAGTTGCGACAGGTACCAGACGGGCAGCGCCCCTGCATCCGCGGAGGGTTCGTCGGAATAATCGGCGAATTTTTCGATGGTCGAAGCGAGATCTTCATCCGGCGAGAGATCCATCACCTCGTGAGCGGCCCCGTAGTGTGAAGTTACTTCACGAATGTAGGGGCTCTCATCGAAGGTGCGTCCCGCAAACGAAATGGAGAACGTTTTGAGCGACCCTCCCGCTTCGCCCGCCACGTAATGCAGCAGCGCTGAGGAGTCGATGCCTCCGCTCAACCACAGCCCGAGCGGAACGTCGGACAACAGATGCTCGCGCACGGACCGCCGCAGCAGATGATCGAGCGTCTCCTTCGCCTCTTCGAGGCTGATCTTCTTCGGCGCAGCAACAGGCGGAGTCCAGTAAGTATCCTTGCGAATTCGGCCGTCCCGCCATTCGAGCCACGAACCCGGTTCCAGTTTCCGGATGCCCTCTACGAGCGTGTAAGGGCAGGGTACGTAATTCAGCGCGAGATAACAGTCGAGTCCTTCGAGCGAGAGCCGCCGCTCGATCTGCGGATGGACGAACAACGTCTTCAACTCGGAACCGAAGAAGATGTCGCCACCAAGAAGCGAATAGTAGAGCGGCTTGATACCCATGCGGTCCCGCGCCAGGACGAGGCGCCGCCCGGAATCGACCCAGAGCGCAACCCCAAACATGCCGCGCAGGCGCGTGAAACAATCCGTGTCCCACTCGAGAAATGCCGCCAGCACGGTCTCGGTGTCCGAGTGGGAATGGAAGCGGCGCCCGCGTGTTTCCAGCTCCGAGCGCAATTCGAGGTGATTGTATATCTCGCCGTTGAAGACGATCACCGCGTCGCCGGAGTCCGATACGATCGGCTGGTTTCCGGCGGCGAGGTCGAGAATCTTCAGCCGCGCGGCGCCGAGCGAGACAACGGCGGACTCGAAAACACCTTGCTGGTCGGGTCCGCGATGACGGATCGAGTGAACTGCCTGCTGGATTCGTCCGGGCTCAGGCGCCCAGCCGCGATGAGTAAAGCCCGCGATTCCACACAAATCGGCTTACCTCACTGGCCGCATGTTCGGACGCTTGGGGTGGGGGTCAACTTCAAAAATACCATAGGCTGGCTTACCGAATCCCCTGCCAGAAGGGCTACGATGAAGGATTGACGCGTATTTCTTGATGAACTTTCTCCGTGACGCAATTCTCGCAGTGGCGGCTCTGCCGTTCATTTACTATCTGTTGGTGCTATTCAGCGCCCTGCGTTTTTTCCTCACATCGCGCCAACCACGGCCCACGAGCTTCCTGCCGCCGGTGAGCATCCTCAAACCCGTTCGCGGACTCGACCCGGAAGCCTACGAAAACTTCGCCACTTTCTGCCGCCAGGACTACGGCTCGCCGCACAACTACGAAATCGTCTTCTGCCTGGGTTCGGATGCCGACCCGGCCACGCCGGTCATCGAGCGGGTGATGCGCGATTTTCCGGAACACCAGATCCAGCTTGTGTTCGCAACGAGTGAAGGGGCGGCAAACGACAAGGTCGCCAAACTCGTGCGTCTGGCCGCCGCCGCCCGCTACGAGCATCTCGTGCTCTGCGACAGCGATGTCCGCGTGCAGCCGGATTATCTCCGTAACGTCGTCGCGCCGCTCGCTGAGCCTGGCCGCGGCGCCGTCACCTGCTTCTACGCCCCGGAGGGCACGGGAACGCTCGCCGAGCGCCTGCACACGTTGGGCATGCTGTCGGATTTCTACGCCGGCATCGTCGTCGCCTGGCAGCTCGACGGGGTGAAGTTTGCCTTCGGCACGACCATCGCCACGACCAAATCGACCATCGCTACGTTCGGCGGTTTCGAAGCTCTGCAGAACCGGCCGGCAGACGATCTCCTGATCGGCCGGTTGATCGCCGAGAATGGCCACGAAGTCCTGTTGTCGCCGTACACGGTTCACACGCGCGAGGATTATCCGGCGCTCGAAGATCTCTTCGCAAAGCGTCTGCGCTGGATGGTGGTGATGCGTCACATGCGTCCCTGGGGTCACTTCGGGCTGCTGTTCACGCACGGCATTTTCTGGCTACTCGTGGCGCTGCTTGCGGTGCCGTCGCTCAAGACCCTGGAAATTTACGGTGGCGCCTACTTCGCGGCTCGCGTCGCGATTTTGTGGCTCATCGGCCGCTGGGGCCTGCGCCAGCCGCTGCTCTGGAGCGACGTGCCGATGGTTGTGGCCTGGGACGCGCTGGGCTTCGCCATTTGGATTTCGAGTTTCTTCCGCAACAATCTGCGCTGGCGCCAGGGCGCTTACTGCCTGCGCGACGGCAAACTCGTTCCGGCCGAGCCCGAGTAAAGCGGCTTCAGCGCGCCACCAGCACCACGCCGCCCAACACCAACAGCGCTCCCGCGGCGCGGCGCCGGCTGATGTGTTCCTTCAGGACGAAGTGAGCGAGCACGGTTTCGAGCACGAAACTCGCCGCCGAGGCGGGCACCGCGAAGCTCAGAGGCTCGGCCTGCACCATCGCCATAAACGCGAAAAACGATACCGCCATGCAGGCGATCGCCAGGATAAGATAACGCCGCTGCGCGATCATGCGGAGCAACCGCACGAGGCCGTGCGCGCCGATGGTCTGTTCGCCGGCGCGTTTCATTTCGTAGCTCTGCAGCAGATCGCTCGCCACTGTCGCGGCCACCACGGCGCTGAGTAAAATCAATCTCATGGCACAAGTTCTCCCGGCGACTTATGGTCATCCGAGCCCACCAGAGCCGCGCCCGCCACAATCATCAACGTTCCAATCCAGCGCACCACCGAGACATGCTCCCCAAGACCGAATTTTCCCCGCAGCGTCGCAAAGACGTAGCCGACGGCCGTAACCGGCAACACAAAGCTCAAGTCCGCCCGGCTCAACAACGCCATCCGCACCAGCAGCGCCAGGATGAGCAGCACAATTCCTCCAGCGAGCACGGGCTCCGCCATCGCGCGCAGATAGCCCATCGGATTGAGCGCGAGCGTCTGCGGAAATCTCTTGGCGCCGATGGCTATACCAAGATTTCCGATCGCTTTCGCGGCCAGAAACGCAAGTACAATGCCGTACACACCCGCGCCCGCACGCCGTCGTGCCGGCTGGGCGGTGCTTACAGCGGATGTAATATTGGAGATAGTTCCGGAGAGTTCCAACTTTCAGGGTACGCGTTTCGCTGGCGCAAACTCAACCGGTGCAGCCCCGAGGGCGCTCGCAGTGGAGTCGTCTTGTACACTGTGGTTTGCCGCTCGATCTGACCACGCCGCTGCAATTAGTGACCGGAGTCGGGCCCGCCCCAGCGCAGATGCTGGAGGCCAAGGGCCAGCGCATCGTCGCCGCCCTCATCGCCTACGCGCCGTTTCGCTACGAGGACCGGCGGAACGTGAAGACCATCGCTTCGCTCGCACCGGGCGAGACTGCCACCGTCATCGCCGAGGTGAAGTCCGCGAGCCTGGCGAGTTTCCGCCGCCGGAACCTCGGTTTGTTCGAAGCGGTCTTCACCGACGGCTCCGGCGAAACGCTGCTGGGCAAGTGGTTCCACGGCGGCTATCTTGCCGAACGCATCGTGGCCGGCCAGCGCCTCGCACTCTACGGCAAGATCGAAATCGACAGCTACGCCGGACGCCTGGCGGTGATGCATCCCGAGTTCGAGTTTCTCGGCGAGGACGAAGAGGCCGAAGACGGCCTCCACACAGGCCGCATCGTGCCGGTATACGAAGCCGCAGGCAAGATCAGCGCGCGCGCCTTCCGCACGCTGATCCATCGCGTTCTCGATCAGTTGTCCGATCCGCCGGACCTGCTGCCCGCCATTCTTCGCGGCACACTGAAGCTTCCCACTCGCACCGAAGCGCTCCGGCAAATTCACTTCCCCGACCCGCAAGAGGACATGCGCCTGCTCAACTCGTTCCGTTCGCAGGCGCAGATTCGCTTTATCTTCGAAGAATTCTTCTGGCTCGAGTGCGGGCTTGCCCTGAAGCGGGAGCACGCCAAACTCCGCGCGGGCATCTCGTTCCGGCTGGAAGAGCGCATTCGCCAGCGCATCAAGCAGATGCTTCCCTTCAAGCCGACCGGCGTGCAGAAGCGCGTGCTCGGCGAAATCGCCGCCGACATGGCGAAGCCGCATCCCATGAACCGTCTGCTGCAGGGCGATGTCGGGAGCGGCAAAACGCTGGTGGCCGCCGAAGCGATCGTCATCGCGGTGGAGAACGGGTATCAGGCGGCGGTCCTTGCACCCACCGAGATCCTCGCCGCGCAGCACTACACCTACTTCCGCCAAATGTTTGACCGGCTCGGTTATTCGACCACGCTACTGACCGGGTCGATTGCCGCGCGAGAGAAGGCGCGCGCAAAGCAAGAACTCGCCGCCGGCGCGATCCAGGTCGTCGTCGGCACTCACGCCATCCTGGAAGAGGACGTCGAGATGGCGCGGTTGGGGCTGGCGATCGTCGACGAACAACACCGCTTCGGCGTCATGCAGCGCCTGCGTCTGCTCGACAAGGGCCGGCGTGGTGGCCTCTATCCGGATGTGTTGGTGATGACCGCCACGCCGATCCCGCGCACGCTGGCGCTCACGCTCTATGGTGACCTCGACGTCTCGACGATCGATGAAATGCCGCCGGGCCGCAAGCCCATCGTCACCAAACACGTCACCGAAGCCCGCATCGAGCAGGTCTACAGTTTTCTCAAAAAGCACATCGATGCCGGACGCCAGGCCTATGTCGTCTACCCGGTGATCGAGGAAGGCGAGGAAACGGAAAGCGGAAGCGCTACGGGAAAATTCTCCTGCCTCAAGGCCGCCGAAACCATGCATCACCATCTATCGAAAACCGTGTATCCTTCCACGCCCATCGGCCTGCTGCACGGACGCATGGCGCAGGAAGAGAAGGAAGAGGCGATGCGCCGATTCAAATCCGGGGAGGATCGCATTCTGGTTTCCACCACCGTCATCGAGGTCGGCGTCGATGTCCCGAACGCCAACGTGATCGTGGTTGAGCAGGCCGAACGCTTTGGCCTCGCGCAGCTTCATCAGCTGCGAGGACGCGTGGGCCGCGGCCCTGAGCGGAGCTACTGCGTGCTCGTCACCAACAAGGCGAGCGAATCCGTCCAGGAGCGCATGCGTACGCTTACCGATTCCAACGACGGCTTCTACATCGCCGAGATGGACCTGAAGCTCCGCGGCCCGGGCGAGTTCTTCGGCACAAAGCAAACCGGGCTGCCGGCGCTGCGCATTGCGAGCATTATCCGCGACCGCGACATCCTCGAAGTGGCGCGCCGCGAGGCGCTGGCCTTCACGCAGCGGCCCGCCTCCGACAGCGAACTGCGTCGCGGCCTTGACTACATCCAGAGCCACTGGCAGCGAAAGTACGGCCTGGTCACGGTCGCCTGAGCCCACTTCATGCGCGTCATTGGAGGAGAGTTCCGCAGCCGCCGCCTGAAGACCCTGCCCGGCCTCACCGTGCGTCCCACGCCGGACCGTCTGCGCGAGGCATTGTTCAACGTCCTAGCCCCGCGCATCGAAGGCTCGCTTTTTGTCGACGCCTACGCGGGCAGCGGAGCGGTCGGCATCGAGGCCTTGAGCCGGGGCGCGGCGCGCGCCGTCTTTGTGGAGCGCAATCCCAAAGCCGCCGCCCTTATCTCAGAAAACCTCGCCTCCCTCGGCCTCGCAGATCGCGCGGAATTGATCCGCGGCTCGGCCATCCCTCCCCTCGAGCGCCTCGGCTCACGACTACGTGACGCGATTGTCTTCCTCGACCCGCCCTATCCCCTCGAGCGAGAATACGGCTTGGCACTCACAGTCGCAGCCACGCTCGCCTGCGGCCTCGTCATCCCGCAAGCCGATGCGAAGCAGCCCTTAGCCGAGCAATATGGCACGCTCCGGCGTACGCGCATTCTGAAGCAGGGCAGCAACGTGCTCGTGTTCTACTCCGCCACCGAAGAACCTAATACGGACGCTGCCCGATGATGTTTCCCGGCGGGTTGTAGTTGCACACCCACACCTCGTATCCGTTCGAACGGGCCGCGGCGCATCCCACTTCGCGCGTCGAACGCCAGACAATCTGCGTGTAGTGGCCGCAGACTCCGCTGCAGGAATTCGTTCGCGGACTATAGTGCCGCGCCTCGCCCGCCCAGACGCGGACCACTTCCTCCGGCGCCGCGACCGCCTTATCTCCCTCCACCATGTACAGGTTTTCTCCGTAGCGGGGATTGGCGCGGTGCTGAAGCGCCCGCTCCGACACCAGGTGATTGGCCCACTGCTGCGCGTAGCGAGCCAGCGCCGGCGACCAGACCAAGGGCGGCTCGCCGACTTGTTCCCGCACCGCGTTGTGCGCCGCCAGCATCCGGTTCGGCATCGGCGCTGCGCCCAAGCCAGCCAGCGCGAACATCAACGCCAAAATTCGCATCAGTTCGCCGACTTCCACACGTACAAACCCGCGCGGTTGACATAGAACTCGTGGTTGCCGATCCACACCTGGGCGAGGCCCGCGCGGAAACTGCCGGCGTGGTCGAAGCGCGGATTGATCTCAAACTTGCCCTTCGGATCGATATAGCCGAAGCGCGCACAAACAGCGACCATCGCGAGGCCGTTGGAGAAGTCACCCGCTGAATCGAACTGCGCCGGAATGACCAGTTTCGCAGACTTGTCGATATAGCCGAACCGGCCGTTCACGCGGACCGCCGCGAGTCCTTCGGAGAATCGCCCCGCGGTGTCGAACTGCGGGTTGATGACGAGCTTCCAGCTCGGGACGATGTAGCCGAACCGGCCGCCGAAGCGAACCGCGGCAAGGCCGTCGGAGAAGGCTCCGGAATCGTCAAACTGCGGATCGATGCGCAGCTTGCCGGAGCGGTCGATGTAGCCCCAGTGGTCCGCGATCTCGACCGGCGCCAGGCCGTCGCCAAAAGGGCCGGCGGCCGAGTACTGCGGCGTGACGACGAAGTGCGAGTCCTTGTTGATGTAGCCGAGTTTCCCGCCGATGCCTACGAGCGCCAGCCCCTGGGAAAACGGATCGGCCAGATCGTACTGCGGTTGGATCGCGATACGTCCGGAGGAGTCCACATAACCCCAGCGGCCCTGCAGCGACACCGCGGCCAGTCCTTCGCTCGAACGTCGTGCCTGGTCGAACTGCGCCGGCACCGCCAACCGGCCCGAGCTGTCAATGAAACCATAGCGCCCGTTGACCATCACCGGGTACAGCGTTTCCGGCGATCGGAGATAGTACACAAGCCCAGCCAAGGTGATGGCCAGGACAACGGCGGCGGCGACAGCAAGCCTGAGATTTTTGCGCATCGCGGTCGCGGATCCGGCAACTTCTACCGAATCGTCCTCGGAGTATGCAGGAGTTTCAACCATAGCACCAAAGCATTTGCAGGTAGAGGGCCAGCTCCGGGTTTTGGAAAGGAAACTGCTTCGCAGACAGACAGGATTTGGAGGACGAACCGCCATGACGATCAATATCAGCGGGAAAACGCTAGCCGTCTCCGCCGCGA
>VFSW01008559.1_pt1 | contig 14679 bp, 11 predicted proteins | sample 5358111 | NCBI WGS metagenome assembly VFSW01 (sample SAMN11554181, study PRJNA540505) | mine drainage metagenome | isolation source: sediment from site ElyBrook_90M | place: USA: Ely Copper Mine, Vershire, VT | collected 2017 | reverse complement strand
GCCGGCGTGGTGTCGAGCTACGATGTGACGCGGGCGCGGATCGCTCTCGATAATGCGATCCTCGCCCGGCAGAGGCAGCAGGGCCGGATTCGCGAGGCGCGCATCGCGCTCGCCACCGCGATCGGCGTACCGGTAAGCGCATTGCGGGGCGTGCCTCTCTCGTTCGCCGGCTTCAAGCAGTTCCCGCGCGATCTCACCCGGCCCGCGGTGCGGCAGCAGGCTTTGCTCGCCCGATCCGACGTTCGGGCCGCGCTCGCGCAGTATGCGGCCAGCCAATCCGCCCTGAAGCTCGAGATCGCGCGCCAGTGGCCCAACATCGCTCTGGGCCCGGGCTATGCCTGGAACTCGCAGCTCGCCGGCGACCGCGAGTGGCAGCTCGGCCTCTCGCTGACCCTGCCCATCCTCAATCAGAACCAGGGTCCAATCGCCGAGGCGCGCGCCCGGCGCCGCGTGGCCGCCGTGCAGTTCCTCGGCGTGCAGGCGGCGGCCGTGGCACAGATCGATGGCGCGCTCGCCGCGTACCGCTCGACGCTCGCGCAGGTCAGGACGGCCGACTCGTTACTCGGGAACCTGACGCACCAGCTCGAGTCCATACGCGCGCAGGTCAGCGCCGGTGAGCTGCAGCCGCTCGATCTCGCCAACGCCGAGGTTGCCTTCTATGCCGGGGCGCGCAATCAGCTCGCTACGCGGCTGGCCGCGCAGCAGGCGCTCGGCGCATTGCAGGACGCGGTGCAAAGCCCGCTCACTCTGCGCCCCGCCCTCTTGCAATCCGCACAAAACATCCCTCACCCGACACACCCATGAAATCCCGCACATTGATTACCGGCGGCATCGCCGCCTTGGGGGTCGCGCTCGGCGCGTACGCGCTCTTCAGATCGCACGGCGCGAGCTCCGCGGCCGCTGAACAATCCGATGCGCTCCAGGGCCCCAGAATCACCGTTCAAGTCGGTGAATTGAGGCGCATGACCCTGCACCGTTACGTGAATGGCTACGGCGTGGTGGAGCCGGCACCGGCGACGCCGCAGCGCCCCGCAGCCGCTGCCTCCGTTGCCGCCCCCGTCAGCGGCGTCGTGACACAAGTGGCGGTCGCCGCCGGGGAGCGCGTCAAGCGAGGCCAGCTGCTCGTCGAGCTCAATTCCAGCACGCTGACGGAAAGCTACGCGGAACAGGAGGTCGCGCGCCTAAAGCGGCTGTATGCCGAGCACAACGCTTCGCTGAAAGCCTTGCAGAGCGCGGAGGCGCAACGTGCGCTGCTGCGCGTCACTGCCCCCCTCAGCGGGACCGTTGTCAGCGTCAACGTGAAGCCCGGCACCGCGGTAGACGTGAGCACCGTACTCACCGAGGTGATCGACGTCGACCGCCTCGTCGTACGGACGGACATTCCCGAAGCTGACGCTTCGCAGCTCGCACCCGGAGAGCCCTTGCAGGTGTTGGGCGCGAGGCCAATCTCAACGACGCTCGTCTATGTCAGCCCGACCGTCAGCGCGAACGATGGCACCGTAATGGCTTGGGGGAGCCTGCCGCGGAACAGCGGTCTTCGGCCGGGCCAGTACGTTCACCTGCGCATCGTGACGGCGACCGAGCCCGATGCGCTGGCCGCACCGACCGAGAGCGTGATCAGCAACGTCGTAGGCAGCCGCAGCGTCCTCTCCATCGTGCGCGGCAGCGAGGCGATCCGCGTCCCTGTCGAGGCTGGCTTGCGGGAACCCGGCTGGGTGGCGGTGACCGGTCAGGGGCTCGAGGCCGGCACTCGGGTTGTCACCGTGGGCGCCTATGGCTTACCGGACCGGACGGCAATTGAGATCGTCGATCCCTCGCGCGGCCGGGCCGCCCCATCACCCTCCATGGATGTTCAGAAGCAATGAGCAGCCCCGCACCCGCGAGCACGGGCTCGCCCGTGGGCCGGTTCGCGATCCGGCACACCATCGCCATCGCATTCATCGCGGTCGTGCTCTGTGTGGCAGGGGTGTTTGCCGCCCTGAAGACACCCTCATCGGTGTTTCCGGCCACGGCCTTTCCGCGTATCGTCGTCAACATCAGCAACGGCATCATGCCGGCCGATCAAATGATGGCGACGATCACGCGCCCGGTCGAGCAGTCCCTGAAGAGCATTCCGGGCGTGACCTCGGTGCTCTCCACCACGACACGGGGATCGGCGATCGTCAATGTGAAGTTCGCTTGGGGCACGGACATGCACCGCGCGGAGCTCTACGTGCTCGGGCGGCTTTCCGAGATGCGCAGCGAGCTGCCGCCCACGGCGGTCACTAGTGCCGAGCGCGTCGGGTTCTCACTCAGCTACCCGATCATCGGCATCAGCCTGACGGCAAGCCACCACAATCTCATGGATCTGTGGAATACCGCGACCTATGTCATCAAGCCGCTCTTTCTGCAGATCCCCGGGGTCTCCAGGGTGGAGATCGTCGGGGGTCGGGTGCCGGAGTACCACGTGGTGGTCGATCCGCTCAAGCTCCAGGCCGCGCACCTTGCGCTGCAGGATGTGACCGCGGCGCTCGGGCAAAACAACATGGTCGCCTCCGCGGGGTTCCTGCCGCAGAACTATCGCCTGTACCTGACGACGGTTGACGGCCGGATGTATTCGGCCCGAGAGATCGGTAACGTGGTGATCGCCGACCGCGGGGGTCATCCCATTCTTGTCCGCGACGTGGCGCGAGTCGTCCGCGGACCAGCGCCTGTCTACACGAACATCACCGCCCAAGGGCACCCCGCGGTGCTGTTCGACATCGAGAGCCATACCAACGCCAGCACGCCCGCCATTGCGAAGGCGCTCCAGGCACAACTGCAGTTACTGCACCGCGAGTTGCCGCCCGACATGCACCTCGGGTTCTTCTACGACCAGTCCTCGTTCGTGCGCTCATCCATCAGCAACGTCTGGGATGCGGTCATTTTTGGGTTAGTCCTCTCCGCCGTCATCCTGTATCTGTTCCTGAAGAACTGGGGCAGCGTCTGGACGGCGATCGTCACCATTCCGATCTCGGTGCTCATCACCTTCGTCGCGATGAAACTCGCCGGCATGAGCTTCAACATGATGACGCTCGGCGGGATCGCGGCCTCCATCGGCCTCATCATCGACAACGCTATCATCGTGGTCGAGGCGATGTGCCATCGCCTCGCGCTCGGCGGCCCGCGCCTGGCCGGGATCCAGGAAGCCATGGGCGAGATCCTGACAGCGCTCATCGGCTCGACGCTGACGCCCGTCGTGGTCTTCCTGCCCCTGATGTTCCTGACGGGCCTCGCGGGGGTGTTCTTCCGCGCTCTCGGCATGACCATGGTGGTCTCGCTCCTGGTGTCGCTCCTGCTCGCCCTCACCCTGACACCTTCGCTGGCCGCCTGGCTCATTCGCGGCGGCAAGCAGGTCGGAGAGGAAGGCGGCTTCATCTTGAGGCCCATCCTGCGCGCCTACGAGAGCGCCGTGCGCTGGTCCTTGCAGCATGCCGGTCTGACGCTGCTCGCCTGTGCCGCGATCGCTGTCGGCGCAGTCTTCATCTACGGGCGGTTGGCGACGGGCTTCCTGCCCCAATTCGATGAGGGCGGCTTCAACATCGACTACTCGGCGCTCCCGGGCACGAGCCTCACCGAAGCCTCGCGGGAGCTCGATCAGGCCGAGCGGCTCATCCGCGCCGATCCAGACGTGCAGGCGTATTCGCGCCGGCTGGGCACTGCGCTCGGCCCATTCCTGGCCGAGCCCAATGTCGGCAGCTTCCTGATCAAGCTCAAGCCCGACCGCAGGCACACCACCGAGCAGGTCCTGGATCATCTGCGCGCGGAGTTCGACCGGCGCTTCCCGATGATCCGTTGGGACTTCAAGGGATTCCTCACGGACCTCGTTGGTGATCTGCAGCTCGCACCCTACCCGGTAGAGATCCGGCTCTTCTCGCCGGATCTTGCTTGGCTAAAGAGGGCCGCGCCGCGCGTCGAGGCGCAGATCAAGACGATCCCGGGGCTCGTTGATACGTTCGATGGCCTGGTGGTCAGCGGTCCCACCATCGACCTGCGGGTGCGCCGTGCGCAGGCCGAGCGCTTCGGGCTGACGACGCAGAACATCGCCGATGCGGTCAAGAACGCCCTGCTTGGCAGCACCTCCTCGTACGTGCTGCACGGCGATCGGGTCGTCGACGTGCGCGTGCTAGCCGCTCCGAGCAGTGTTGACCGGTTCTCCGAATTGGATGAACTGCCGCTGCGCACACCGACGGGCGCGATCGTGCGGCTGAGTCAGGTGGCGACCGTGCAGGAGCGGCCCAACGAAGTGGAGTTGAACCGCGACAACCTGCGCCAGGACGACATCGTCTCGGCGCGCCTGGAAGGCGTGGATCTCGGCACCGCCATGCGCGAGGTGCGCGCGACGCTCGCCAAGGACAGCTGGCTGCCGGCCGGGAGCGTCCAGTACGCGGGACTCTATCGGCTACAGCAGCAGTCGTTCCAGAACCTTATGGTCGTGCTGCTCGCCGCCATCCTGCTCGTCTTCACGGTGCTGGTGATCGAATTCCGCTCCTTCCACGAACCGATCGCGATCGTCTTCGGCGCGGTGCTCGCGCTCTTCGGGGCGATGGTGGGGCTCTGGGTGAGCGGCATTACCTTGAATATCGTGTCCTACCTCGGCGCGATCATCGGCGTAGGCATCGTCGCCAAGAACGGCATTCTGGTGCTCGACTGTTGTCGGCAGCTGCGTTCCGAGGGCGTGGAGCTCGTCGAAGCGCTGGTGCGTGCCGGTCATCGCAGGCTCCGACCCGTGCTCATGACCTCGCTCGCCGCGGCGCTCGGCATGGTGCCGCTCGCCTACGGCGCCGGCGCCGGCGCGCAGATGCTGCAACCCCTCGGCATCACCGTTATCGGCGCGCTGTGTTTCTCCGTACTGCTGTCACTCATCGCTACCCCGGTGGTCTATTATTTGCTCATCAGGCTGTACGAGAGATACATCGCCAGGCACCCTGACTCCGGGCCGCCCCCGGCGGAAGCGCTTGGCTGAAGGAACGTCGCACAGTCTGGGTGGTGCGCTGGCATGGGCGCCTCAACTTGTTCCCGGAGGTGAGTTGTGAAGAGGCCGGAATCCACAAACTCCTCGCGTCGCGAGGTTCTGCGCGGCATCAGCCGGATGGCCGGCGGGCTTGGTTTGACGCTGGCGGCACCGCCTCTGGTGCGAGCTGCCGCCGCTCAAGCCATGAACCCTATGCCGCGCATGGCGGGGATGGAGCGAGCGGGCGTTCGCCACGGGATGCCCTTCGTGCGCCCACTCCCCATTCCGCCGCAACTCAGCGGCGCGCGGCAGCCCGACGGATCTCGGCTCTACAACTTGCGGATGGCGCCAGGCCGCACGTCACTGATTGCGCAAAGGCGGACGCCGACTTGGGGATACAACGGCTCGTATCTCGGCCCCACGCTGCGCGTGCCGCGCGCCACGCAGGTGAGGATCAACATCCTCAATGACATCGATCAAAGCACCACTACCCACTGGCATGGGGCCCACGTGCGGGGCAGCATGGATGGCGGGCCGCACAGTCTCTTCCAGCCGGGCGCCAGATTTCCTTACGCTTTCCGTCTCGAGCAGCCGGCCGCAACTCTTTGGTACCACCCTCACCCGGAGACGCGCACTGGAGCCCACGTGTTCGCCGGGCTCGCCGGGCTGCTGCTGGTGGACGATGAGTCCAACGCTCCGCCCGATCTGCCGAGCGCCTACGGAGTCGACGATTTGCCGTTGATCGTGCAGGACCGGGCGCTCGCGCCCGACGGCACGCTCGCCTATATGACCCGCGCGATGGATCGCATGGGCATGAAGGGCGACCGCATCCTCGTCAATGGCCGCGAGCAGCCGTTCGTCGAGGTGCCGGCGCAATGGGTCCGGTTGCGACTGCTGGATGCTTCGAACGCCCGCATCTACTACTTCGGCTTCGATGATGGCCGTGAGTTTCACGTGATCGCCTCGGATGCCGGTCTGCTTCCTCGCGCGGTGCCGGTGCGCCGGTTACTGCTCGCACCAGGCGAGCGGGCCGAAGTCATGGTGGATCTGTCGCGGGACCAGGGCCGAAGCCTCGCGCTGCGCAGCTACTCCGAGGAGATTGTTCCGTCCCTCAGCATGATGCGCATGGATTCCGACGCCCTCGATCGCAGCACCTTTGACGTGCTGCAATTGCGGGTGGCCGAGCCGTCAGGACGTCGCACGCGCCTGCCGCCACAGCTGGTGCCAATCGAGCCACTGCGGTCGGAGCTGCCAGTGCGGACCTTCACGCTGCAGGCGGCAGCTCAAGCGATCATGGCGGCGCCGGCGCGGGCCGCCGCGGGCCTGCATCGGCCGACGAGCCCGCCCGGCCCTGGAGGGATGAGCCTCGGCATCGGCGGGCAGAAGTGGTTCTCGATCGATCACGAGTACATGGACATGCGGCGCATCGACGCGGCGGTCAGGCTCGGCAGCACCGAGATCTGGCAGTTCGAGAATCGTTCGCACATGCCTCACCCGATGCACTACCACGGCGTATCGTTCCAGATCGTCAGCATCGATGGTAACCCGCCGGCACCGGAGGTCGCCGGGTGGAAGGATACGGTGCTCGTCAGGCGCGGCACAACGGTGCGAACCATTGCGCACTTCGAGCAGCCGGCCTCCCGGGAGCACCCGTTCATGCTGCACTGCCACATTCTCGAGCACGAGGACAACGGCATGATGCTGCAATTCACGGTGGCTTAGCCTAGTGGTGTCACAGGCGGGCAGCGACCCCGCTGCGACACGGAACGGGTGGGGTTGGGCAAGAGGACCGGCGTCGGCTGCGCCATCAGGCGCCGATTCCGCGTGCGCCGTGGGTCGAGGCTCAGAATCCGACACCGGGAGCCAAGATGAGCACAGCAGTCAAGGGCGGCAGGCGGCCGTGAAACCCATCTATCGACTACACCGACCACTCGCATGAGCGGGGCAATCGTTCCCAGTCAGATCGGTCCGAAAGCCTACGAGGCTTGGCGAGCGACTTTGTTCGGACTGATCACCGAGGCGATCGAGCCGCACCTCGTCTTCGAGCTGATGGGAGAGCTCCGCAATGCCCGTGTCCTCGATGTTGGCTGCCGCGATGGTGCGTTGGTTTGCACGGCGGCCTCGCGCGGCGTGGTAGCGACAGGTCTCGGTTCGGATCCAGCGATGCCGGCCGCAGCCCGAACGTGAACCGGGAGCGCGGGCGTCAAGCGCACGTTTGTGCAGGACAGCATCGAACACAATCCCTTTGCCGATGCCAGCTTGGATGTAGTGATCGCGGTCACCGTGCTCTGTTTCGCCGCCGATGCATCCGGGGCCGTGCACGACATGGGGCGCGTGCCGAGGCCGGGCGGACGTCTCGTGCTCGGCGAACGCGGCATGCGGAGCCACCGGGCGATGACTCTGCACGAGTGCGGCTGGCTTGGTGCCGCGACCTGGAAGGCGACGCGCTTCCGTACGGCAGGTGAGCTTCGCACCATCGCCAAATCCGCCAGACTTTCCGTCACTGTGATTCGCGGCGCGGCCTTTGTGGCCCCGCAGGTCGTCGCGGCCGGCCATTCGCGCGTGAGGCAGTCATCGACAGCTGGTTCATAAGTGTGAATCGGTCCCGAAGGGTGATCGGGGACGCGCGTGCAAAATTGCCCAGTTGTAACGTCGGACCGCCGCGAATTGTGCGCTTTTGAGCGTGCGAGACGCTCTGAGGCAGATGATCAGCCACGGACTCCCCCCCCGGGGACGCCCGCTGGATCAGCCGACCGGCGCAGGGGCGTGTTGCGTTGTGTCGAGATGAATCAAGCGCAGCCTTAGCGCATTGCCGATGACGGAAACCGAGCTCAGGCTCATGGCGGCCGCGGCGATCATGGGGCTCAAGAGCAGTCCGAAAACCGGATATAGTGCGCCAGCGGCGATCGGAATGCCGATCACGTTGTAGATGAAGGCGAGGAAGAGATTCTGGCGGATATTGCGCATGGTGGCGCGGCTGAGCACGCGGGCCCGCACGATGCCTGTAAGGTCGCCCCTGACGAGGGTTACACCGGCGCTCTGCATGGCCACATCGGTTCCCGTCCCCATCGCAATGCCGACCTCGGCTGCGGCGAGGGCCGGCGCGTCGTTCACGCCGTCGCCTGCCATGGCGACCGCTCGTCCTTCGCCGCGCAGGCGCTGCACGATGGCATTCTTGTGATCCGGCAGAACCTGCGCCTCGATTTCATTGATCCCGAGCCGGCGCGCGACGGCTTCAGCCGTGGCGCGATGATCACCCGTGACCATCACGATCCGGATGCCCTCGTGCCTGAGCGCCTCGAGAGCACCGGGCGTGCTCGGCTTCACCGGATCGGCGACGGCGACGACGCCTGCGGGTCGGCCATCGATCGCCACGAACATCACGGTCGCCCCGTCGCTTCGCAGGCGGTCCGCCGGCGCTGCGAGACTCGCGTGTGGAATTCCGAGAGAATCGAGGAGCACGGCGTTGCCCACGGCGACTGCGTGTCCGTTTACCGTCCCAATGACGCCCTTGCCTGTTTCCGAGCGAAAGTCGGTCACGCTCTGCAATGCAAGGCCGCTTTCGTTCGCCGATGCGGCAACGGCTGCGGCGAGGGGATGCTCGCTCGAGCGCTCGAGGCTCGCCGCGCAGGTGAGCACAGCGGCCTCGTCGTACCCTTCCCCCGGCACGACGGCCACCACTCGCGGCTTGCCCTCGGTCAACGTCCCGGTCTTGTCCACGACGAGCGTGTCGATCTTCTCGAATCGCTCGAGAGCTTCGGCGTTTTTGATCAGCACGCCCGCCGTGGCGCCCTTGCCGATACCGACCATCACAGACATGGGAGTTGCGAGCCCGAGCGCGCAGGGGCATGCAATGATGAGCACGGACACCGCCGCAACCAGCGCGTAGGCGAGCTGAGGCGGCGGTCCAAGCAGCATCCACACGAGGAATGCGGCAAGGGCAATCACGATGACGGCCGGCACAAACCAGGAGGAGGCGAGGTCGGCGAGCCGCTGTATGGGGGCGCGACTGCGCTGCGCTTCGGCTACCATCTGCACGATTCGAGCGAGCATCGTGTCTGAGCCCACGCGCTCGGCGCGCATGATCAGCGCGCCGGTAGCGTTGATCGTGCCGCCGATGACCTTGGCCCCCGCGACTTTGGCCACCGGAATGGACTCCCCGGTGACCATCGATTCATCAACGGCGCTTGAGCCCTCCAGCACCACTCCGTCCACCGGAACGGCTTCGCCGGGGCGTACCCGCAATCGGTCTCCGACGTGTACGGCGTCGAGCGGAATCTCCTCATCGGTGTCTCCGTCTTGGATGCGGCGGGCGAGTTTGGGCGCGAGATTTAGCAGGGCGCGAATGGCGCCGCCAGTAGCCTCGCGCGCGCGCAGCTCGAGCACCTGCCCCAAGAGCACGAGCACGGTGATGACCGCGGCGGCCTCAAAGTACACGGGAATGAGACCGTCCTCGCTGCGTAGCCCTAGCGGAAAGAGACCCGGTGCGAACAACGCCGCGAGGCTGTACAGATAAGCGGCGCTGACGCCGAGAGCGATGAGGCTGAACATGTTGAGCGAGCGGCGGCGCACCGAGTCCCACCCGCGCTGAAGCAGCGGCCATCCACACCAGATCACGACGGGGGTGCCGAGCGCAAACTGAATCCACATCGACAGAAGGGGTGCGACGAACTCATGCACCGCGAGCGCGTGGATCTCTGTAGCCATGTCGAGGAGGACCACGGGAGTGGCGAGTGCCGCACCGATCCAGAACCGCCGCGTCATGTCCCGAAGCTCAGGGCTTTGACCCGTCTCACTTGCCGGCCGTAAGAGTTCGAGCGTCATCCCGCAGATTGGGCAGTTGCCGGGCTCCCTCAGACGAATCTGTGGATGCATCGGACAGGTGTAAATCGTTCCGAGCGGGGGTTCAGCGGCAGGGGCCCGCGAGCCCGCTGATGCAGGGGCACCGTCCTCGCGCGTCGGTTCATGCACGGGCTCGGCTCCCATCTCGCGCCCAGTGGTGCTGCGAGTGCGGCGAGAGTCGCATCCCGGATTCCGACTCCGTCAGATCGTGCTCACGCGTCCCAGCGGCGGGTTTCCCGGAATTTGTGCAACTTGCCGTCGAAGTCGAATCTTCGACTCGCCCGCGTGTGTGATGCGAATTCATGACTTGTTCTGACCTCTCAAAGTCCACGAGACGGAAGGAATGATGGCGCGATCGTCATCAAAACGCGCCCCCTTCATCGTCGTCGAACCTTCGCATATCCGCGTCAGGCCGGCGACGCTGACTCGTGACATTCGTAAGCTTGTGCTCGGCAGCGGGGAAGTGTGAAGCACTGTCGCCCATGCACGAAAAGAGAGGGGCTCGCAAGCGTCATTCGACGTCAACTCAAGCAGCTGCTTGCGCGGGAGGAAGGGGGGCTGCGCGCTCCGCAAGACGGCGGCGCGGCGTAGGCCAGAACCCAGTTGGCTCTTCGCAGCCCATAGCCCGCGGCCCTCGCAGTGCTCCGCGGAATCGGTCCGCACGCGGGGGGCGTCTGCAGAACACACCGGCGCCGATGAAATCCATGATGCGACCTCAGCTGCGACATTCCCCATGCAGCATCAATCATAGACCACGGTCCAGAGTCAAGATTCGGCACACCTTCCAGCATCCCCGCAACATGGCCGTGAGCGTCCATCGTCGGAATTGTTCAGCCGAAGTCAGTGCCTCATCGGGTCCCGGCCTTGTTCTTTACTCCTTCAAACGCTCTTCGTGCCAAACCGGGTTGAGAATAGCCAAACGGAGTCGATTGATCTACCGCTGAATCGTATTGCGTTTGGGCACTGAGGTCATGAGGACTTCTACGTAATGGATGCGAAGCGCTGCGGGAGCATACTTTGCAGCAATCGCGGTGCGGCCGGGTATTGCGCAATGAGTGGTCTTCTTTCGTTTTTGCTCTTTGGTGCACTGTTCTTTGTCATGATGCGCTTCGGCTGCGGAGCGCATGTCGGTCACGGCGGTCACTCTCCCCAACCAGAAAGTGAAAGTGACCAGTCAGTCACCGCGTCCGCTCACCACGTTCTGGATGCAGGAGTCGATCCCGTGTGCGGCATGAAGGTCGAGCCGGGCACTGGCTACGCGAGCGTGTATCAGAATAGGGCAATGCGCTTCTGCTCGCGAGACTGTCTCGATAAATTCGAAGGGCAGCCGCAGCGGTATCTCGGCGCTGGAGCGATGAGCGAGGGAATGTCGGGGACGCCAGGCAAGAAGTGAGCATCATGAGGACGGGAATCTCTCTCAGAGCGGCGGGGATGGCAACTGGACTGTTTCTCGCCATCACCTTCTCGCTGTGCGTGGCATTTGACCTTCTCGTTCCGCGCTATGCGATGTATCACGCTTGGCTCGGGCTTGTGCCCGGATTCCATTGGTTGACTTGGGAGTCCTTCTTCCTGGGGCTGATCGAGAGCTACGCCTATGGCTGGTTCATTGCGCTCATCTGGGTGCCACTTTACAACGTCATTCTTCTGGGCCGCCGCCAATCATGAGCGCGCACATCGCACACTCGGGCGCGTGGGGCCTGGCGATCGTGATCGCCTCCTGGGTCTTCTACCGATATATCGCTCCCCATGGGTGGCGCGAGTGAGCCGGCGCAGGCTTGGTCCGGGCGTTCATGATCGCCTTGCATGCGAAAATGTATGGCTTTCCGTTGACGATCTATCTGCTCGTGCGGTTCCTTCATCTCGACCGCCGCGGCTTGAACGCGAACCTGTGGTCGACGCTGCTCGGCATGGGCGATACCGGAATGATGATCTCCATGCTGATCGGGTATCTGCTGCTCTTTCTCGGTATCGGACTATTCATCGAGGGGTGGCGCGAGCTCTATCGCGCGCACCAGGCGGGCAGGCTCGCATCCGTCGGGCTCTACGGCCTCGTGCGGCATCCCCAATACATGGGCCCTTTCGTGGGGCTTTTCGGCGAGGGTGTCGTGCATTGGCCGACCGTCTTTTCCGTGACACTGTTTCCAATCATCGTGTTGACCTACACTCGGCTCGCATACCGGGAAGAGCGGGGCATGATCGCGAAATTCGGCAACCAATACGAGCAGTACCGACGGCGTGTACCCATGTTCTTCCCGGGACGGTACGGTTGGGCGCGGGCTCATCGAGGAGGCCCGGCCTTAGGCCGCTCACGGCGTCGAGGCGTCATTCAAGCGAGGAGATTCACGTGAAATCGCGACTCTCAATTGCATTGCCGGGCGTTGCCCTGGCGCTGTTCACGATCGCGGCCGCGCACGCCGCGCCCCCCTCACCCCGACCGTCGTCGGCTCAAACAAGCGAGTCGGCACCGATGGCGGCAAAGCACCTCAGTGCGATGGAAGCTCGGATGAAGCTCATGCAGGAGCAGATGCGGCGTATCCGCGCGACGAAGAGTCCCGAGCTCAGAGCGACGCTGCTGCGCGAACACATGCGCACCATGATGGAGCAGATGCAGATCATGCGCGCCATGGGCGGGCGGATGATGTCTGGCATGATGCCTCGGGGGATGATGGGCGGTCCCGCGATGGGTCACGGCATGACGGGCGGCGGCAATCGGAATGCACCCTCCGCGGAACAGTGCCAGCGGATGCAGGATCGGATGCGGGACCAGATGCAGAACCGCCTCGACATGATGCAACTGATGATGGAGCAGATGATGGGCCAAATTCAGGCGATGCAGGGAATGCCTATGGAAGGTAAGGGCCCGCAGCGGTAGCCTGCCTCAGGAGATCGGCAATGCCCGGAATGCCGTTCCGCGTGTCAGCGAATCTGGGCGGCGATACGAGTGAAACCCCACGGTAGCGCCGCATCGTGAGCACCTCGATTCGGGGCACAAGACGGATATACCCGTGGGGCGGCACCTCATTGCCCTCACACCTCGAGTCGCGGTACTCAACTGCTCGGAATGCCCGGGCTTCTCGGCGGTTGCGGTTGAGTTCGCGAAGCGTTAGTATGGTAAGCGTATGATAGGTCGAGGGTTTCATTCGCGTTACGTCACGCTCCTGCTGCTGGCAGTGGTGACTCTCGGGTACGGCCAAGAGGTCTGGGCGTGTCCCATGATGCTGTCCTCGACTCCGGTACCGATGCACTGCCCCATGACGGGTCACCGCGCGCCGATGCCCTGTGGAGGCGCGTCGTTGTCCTGCGGAGTCTCGTGCGGGATGACCGGCGCCTGTGGGTGGGTGCCTGCAGGAACGGTCGCTCGACTCAGCGGGATTGAAATCCGGAATGTGCACGCCGTCGTTTCGCCGGCGCCCGGATGGTCCGTTGCCTCTCCTGTAGCGGCGCATCGAAGAGCTCCACCGCGGGGACCCCCGCGGATCGCCACCGCCCCCTCGGCGGGGCGCGACACCTATCTTTCAACTCTCCGTCTGAGACTCTAACACTCCACGTTGCGGATCGGTGCTCGCACGCCAAGCGTGTGCAGGCACGTCATCGTTTGGGATCTGCAGGTGGAGTGTCTTGTGCGTCAATACTCGAAAAGTCTCGCCGGCGTGATCGGCTTGGCGTTGTTCATCGCCGTGAGCGTGACTCATGCCGCCGATCTCGCACACCGGGAGCGTTATGGGTCGCTTCGGGCACCGCTCACGGCTGAGTCGTTCACCGCCGCGGTGCTTGCGCGCAACGCAAGTCTCTCGGCCATGCGCCAAGCGCTGGTCGCGGCGGTCTCCAACATCCGCCCGGCCGGCGCGCTGCCGGATCCGATGCTGAGCGTATCGGCGGCACCGCGCACCTTCGGCAGCGCCACGGGAATGGGCGAGGACATCGAGGTGAGTCAGGCCCTGCCCTGGTGGGGCACGCTCGCGGCGCGCAAGGAGATCGCACAAGCGGATGCGGATGTGGCGCGTCACGACCTCGAGGCGCTGCGGCTGCGCCTCGTGTCCACCGCGCGAGGGGTCTTTGCGGACTGGGTGTTCGTTCACCGCGCGCTCGCCATCAACGCCGCCAACCAGTCCGTCCTCGCCGAGATACGGCGCATCGCCTCGGTGCGCTACGCGACGGGCAAGGCGCCGCAAGCCGATGTGTTGCAAGCCGAGGTTGAGCGGACCGAGCTCGCGCAGCAGCAGCTCGAGTGGCAGCGGAAAATCGCCGTCGTCGCGGCGCGCATGAACGCACTGCTCGATCGGCCACCGACGTCCCCGATCCCACTGCCCGCGGCCTTGCCCGCGCCGGCGCATCTGCCGTCCGAAGCGCAGCTCCTGCAGCGTGCGCTGACCCACCCGCAGATCAAGGCGCTCGAAGCGCAAGAACACGCTGCTCTGGCGAAAGCGGCGCTCGCAGGCAAGCAACGCTACCCGCAATTCCAAGTGAACGCCGGCTACAACAGCATGTGGTCCGATCCGGCCATGCGGCCGATGGTGGGATTGTCCTTCACGGTACCGCTCGATCAGGGGAAGTACCGCGCGGAAATCGATGCCGCTCATGCGCAGGCTCGGCGGGCCGAATACGATCTCGAGAACCAGCGCGCCGCTCTGCTCGCCGATCTCTCGGGCGCCTATGCCTCAACGCGTGAGGCGTCGAAGTCGCTCGCTCTTTATCGGGACGACCTCGTGCCGCTCGCGCGCGATGCGCTCGGTGTGGCCTTGAGCGAATACGGCAGCGGCCGGGGCGGCTTTCTCGAGGTGCTGACCGCCGAGCAGCACCAGCTCGATACCGCGCTCGGACTCGCCCGGGCGCGATCGGAGTACTTCGATCGGTGGGCTGAGTTA
>VFSW01008558.1_pt1 | contig 14683 bp, 12 predicted proteins | sample 5358111 | NCBI WGS metagenome assembly VFSW01 (sample SAMN11554181, study PRJNA540505) | mine drainage metagenome | isolation source: sediment from site ElyBrook_90M | place: USA: Ely Copper Mine, Vershire, VT | collected 2017 | reverse complement strand
GTACGGATATGGCGTTCGCCGGCTACTTCCACAATAAATTTTTCAGCCATCAGGCACCTATCAAATTACGCTTTTATAATCTTTTTTGGCAATTGATAATTTCCAGTCGCAAAGATGAATAAAATATGAATTGAATTCATGTTATTTTTTATAGATATAAATCGGGTAGAATTAAACTTTACTTTTGCCCAAACCATTTGCATGTTTCAGAAGGGAGATAAAAAGGTTATCGGGGCATGGGCCATGTACGACTGGGCCAACTCGGTGTACCATCTTGTTATTACGTCTACCATATTCCCCATATATTATTCCTCGCTTTTCCCTTCATCGGCCACGGTTTCGTTTTGCGGTTTTTCTTTTCTTCCGCTTGCCCTTTACAACTATGCCCTTGCTTTTGCCTTTCTGGTTATAGCAAGTGTATCGCCTCTGCTATCGGGCATTGCAGACTATACAGGAAATAAAAAGGCTTTCATGCGTTTTTTCTGTTACATGGGTGCCCTGGCCTGCAGTTTCATGTTCTTTTTCACTGCCGCCAACCTGTGGCTGGGCATTGCGCTCATCATTACCGCCTGCATAGGATATGCGGGAAGTATTGTATTTTATAATGCCTACCTGCCGGAGATAGTAAAACGCGAAGACCAGAACAAAGTGAGCGCGAAAGGCTTTTCATATGGATATACGGGAAGTTCCATTTTACTCATCATCAATCTTGTAATGGTGATGAAGCCCGATCTGATTGGCCTCGCAGGCGAGGGCGCCAAAAGCTTTGCCACCCGCCTGTCGTTCCTTACCGTAGGTTTGTGGTGGATTGGTTTTGCCCAGTACACCTTCCGTTACCTGCCCGCCAACCCTTTCGGACAGCCCAGGCGCAACGAAGGCAGGAACATTTGGAAAGGGTATCAGGAATTGCGCAAGGTATGGAACATACTGAAAGAGACAAAGCGATTGAGGCGGTTTTTGATGGCGTTCTTTGTTTACAATACCGGTGTGCGCACCATTATGCTTGTGGCAAACCAGTTCGGATCGGACACACTCAAACTAAAAGCGGATAACCTTATTCTTACCATACTTATCATTCAGTTTGTGGCGGTGGGAGGCGCCTATCTGTTTTCGTACATTGCCAAAAAGAAAGGCGACATTTTTATGCTTAAAGCCGCAACGGTAATCTGGGTAACGGTGTGTGTGGGCGCCTACTATACCTACTCCGCCTACCAGTTTTATGCTCTTGCCTTCGTGGTAGGGCTTGTTATGGGCGGAATACAGGCTTTGTCGCGATCGGCTTACTCCAAGATGCTGCCTGAAACGGAGGACCATGCATCTTTTTTCAGTTTTTATGATGTGTGCGAAAATATAGGCAGCGTACTCGGCCTCTTCCTCTATGGCTGGGTGTATGCGGTAACCCACGATATGCGCAACTCCATCGTCTTTCTGCTGGTGGTGTTTTTAATGGGTTTCATCCTCCTGTACAGAGTACCGCGTGTTAAGCGGGTAATTGAATAAACTCCATCGTTATTTAACGAGAGAGGGGGCGCCGTTTTCCGAATAAAACAGTTAAATCTTTATTGCTTCTAAGGCTCCTTTAAATGCCCTTACGGAATTATCAATATCCTTATTGGTATGTGCCGATGAAACAAAGCCCACCTCATATCCCGAAGGACCAAGGTAAACGCCTCTTTCGAGCAATGCTGCATGCAATAGTTTGAACTTTAACATGCTGTTCGGATCTATTTCGGAGGATGAAGATATTTTTTTCCTCCCCGTAAATGCTATCCAGAAAATGGAGCCGATACGGAATACCGTACCTGCATTTCCCAGAAGAGGAATGATTCCATCTGTAAGCCTTTTAGCTTTCTTCTCCAGATTTTCATAAAAACCGGGTTTGAGGCATTCGGTAAGCTGGGCAATGCCGGCAGCCATAGCCACAGGGTTGCCCGAGAGCGTTCCCGCCTGATACACGTCGCCGTCGGGCGCAATATGTTTCATTACTTCGGCGCGCGCGCCATAGGCGCCCACAGGCAATCCCCCTCCTATTATTTTACCGTAGGTTATTATGTCGGGCTGCAGGTTGTAATAGCCCGCCGCTCCTGTAAACCCGATACGGAAGCCGGAAATAACCTCGTCGAATATCAGCATGGCGCCGTATGAAGCGCACAGGTCGTGCAGGTATTCGAGAAAGTCGCGGCTTTGCAATAGCAGTCCGTTGTTTGCCGGAACAGGTTCTATGATTGCACAGGCTATGTCTTTTTTATACTTCTGAAACGCCTGCTTCAGTGCGGCTTTATCATTCAGGGGCAGCACCAGGGTTTCCTTTGCAACGGCTTCGGGTATTCCTGCCGACGAGGATATGCCGAACGTAACCAAACCGCTGCCGCCCTTTACCAGCAAACCATCGGAATGCCCGTGGTAGCAACCCTCAAACTTGATAATCTTGGTTCGCCCGGTATAGCCTCTTGCGAGCCGGATGGCGGACATAACAGCCTCTGTGCCCGAGCTCACAAAACGTATCCTGTCTATGTACCGGTTGTTCTTTAATATGAGTGAGGCCAGCTCGTTTTCGAGCCTTGTGGGCGCACCAAAAGATGAGCCTTTTGCCGCTGTACCTGTTATACTTTTGACTATGGCAGGGTGGGCATGGCCTGTAATGAGCGGCCCCCAGGAGCCACAGTAGTCAATGAATTTGTTGCCATCGGCATCCCATATATGCGCTCCCCTGCCCTTCTCAATAAACAAGGGCACCCCGCCTACCGACTTAAAAGCCCTGACAGGAGAATTTACTCCTCCCGGAAAATATGATTTGGCTTTGAGAAACAGTTTTTCCGATTTAATTCTTTTCAGCATAAAACATGGTGCATTAAATAAACAAGCCTAATCTGTAAATTCACTGCCGGCAGCTGCCAACTTATTTCTAATTTAGCAACCCAAAAATACAAATAAACATGACTGCAATAAAGTATTCTGCAAGCTTCTCCGCCGTTGAACATCTGGCGGCGATAGCCACCACAAAGAGCGATTTTACGAAACTCGGATTATCCAGGGAGGAGCTTGGCTATTTAAAAGGACAAATACAGAAGGACGAGCATTTTGTAACAATAAACCAGTACAAAAGAACGGTTATAGTGTACATAGCCGAGAAAAAGGATGAACGCTTTCTTGCCATTGAGGCGCTCCGGCGCGCCGGCAATAAAGTATGCGGAGTGTTCAACGGCATCAAAGCAGGCTCGGTTACCATTGTCGATCTGGCAGGGAATGCAGAAGATACCATAGCCTTCGCCGAGGGCATGGCTCTGGGCAACTACCAGTTTCTGGCCCACAGAACACAGGATACAAAGAAGGTAAAGCATTCGCTTGCCACTATAAATATCCAAAGCAGGAAGGTGGACCGGGCACAAATTCAGCGGCTTCAGATAATTGTGGACGCAACCCTTAAAGCGCGCGACCTGGTGAACGAACCGGTGAACTACTTGAATGCAGTGCAAATAGCGGCTGAATTCCAAAAGATGGGAAGGGAAGCGGGCTTTAAGGTTGATGTACTGAATAAAACCAAAATAGAATCGCTGAAAATGGGCGGCCTGCTTGCGGTAAACCGCGGCAGCATAGACCCGCCCACCTTTACCATAATGGAATGGAAGCCGGGCAATGCAAAGAATAAAAAGCCTTATATACTTGTAGGCAAAGGCGTGGTGTACGATACGGGCGGAGTAAGCCTGAAACCTACCGCCAACTCAATGGACAGTATGAAATGCGACATGGCAGGAGCCGCCGCAGTGGGCTGCACCATGTATGCCATAGCACGCGCCAAGCTGCCCGTTCATGTAATAAGCCTTGTTCCGGCAACCGACAACCGCCCGGGTATGAATGCCTATGTGCCGGGCGATATCATTACCATGCACAATGGCATGACCGTGGAGATGCTGAACGCCGACGCCGAAGGCAGAATGATACTTGCCGACGCCTTGAGCTATGCCCAAAAATACAACCCTGAACTTGCCATAGAACTATCCACCCTTACAGGTGCGGCAGCCGCTGCCATCGGTAAATACGGCATTGTGGCCATGGGTACGGCGGATAAAAAGATGAACGACACCCTTACGGACAGCGGAAACAACGTATTTGAACGTATTGCACAATTCCCGTTCTGGGATGAATACGCCGACCTCCTGAAATCGGATATTGCGGATATGAAGAACATAGGCGGCTCGGTGGCAGGGGCTATAACGGCGGGCAAATTTTTACAAAAATTTACCAAATACCCCTACATACACCTCGACATTGCAGGGCCGGCTTTTATCGACAGCGCATACGATTATAAGCCCAAAGGCGGTACAGGCGTAGGGGTTAGGCTGCTTTTTGACTTTTTCAGCCATGTAAAGTAACACTGATGAAGGACATTAAACTAACGCAGTACAGCCACGGCGCAGGCTGCGGATGTAAAATATCACCGGCGGTACTCGATACCATACTCCATACGGGCAGCCCTGCCAGAAAGTTCCGCAAGCTTATTGTAGGAAACGAAAGTAAGGACGATGCCGCCGTTTATGATATTGGCAATGGCAAGGGGCTGATAAGCACAACCGATTTTTTTATGCCTATCGTGGACGACCCTTTCCAGTTCGGCAGGATAGCTTCCGCCAATGCCATCAGCGATGTGTATGCCATGGGCGGCACACCGGTAATGGCGATAGCCATACTCGGCTGGCCTGTTAACAAGCTTCCCGCCCAAACCGCAGCCATGGTGCTTAACGGCGCAAGAGAAGTGTGTGGCTCCATTAACATACCCCTGGCGGGAGGACACAGCATAGACAGCCCGGAACCCATATTCGGGCTGGCGGTAAACGGCCTGATCAGCCTGAAAAATCTGAAACGGAACAATACCGCAGGAAAAGGAAACCTGTTATACCTGACAAAACCGCTTGGAGTAGGAATACTAACCACAGCCGAAAAAAAAGGCATATTGAAAAAGGTGCATAAGGGGCTTGCCGAACACTCCATGACACAACTTAATTCTATTGGCGAAAACCTGGCGCGGGTGGCGGGCGTAACGGCCATGACAGATGTTACGGGTTTTGGGCTGCTCGGGCACCTTGCCGAAATGTGCGAAGGGAGCGGATTAAGCGCAACTCTTGATTTTTCCAAAATACCACAGCTAAGCAGCCTGAAAACGTATATTGATCAGGAAGCGATACCCGGAGGAACCGTTCGCAACTGGAACAGCTATGGCAGCAAAATCGGTCCGCTTACATTGCTTCAGCGCAATATACTATGTGACCCGCAAACCAGCGGCGGACTAATCGTAGCCGTCGAACCACAAGCGCGGACGGAAGTAGAAAAGCTCCTGAAAAAAAACGGGCTGGCCGAACGAACCCAACCCATAGGGGTATTGAATAATCAGGACAAAGGCAGACCCGTAATTAACATTGCTTAGCATACCCACACCGGCTTATCTGAATAAACTCCGCATACCAACGGGCTACGTCAGTGCATGGCATAGATTGAATGGGGATTGAAATACTTTGATATAAGGAAAGAGAGAGATGACACAAGCATAAGGGGAACAAGCAGGTGGTAACCGCCCGTAACTTCCGCAATAAGGAAAATGGCGGTAAGCGGCGTATGCATCACGCCTGCCATAACCCCGGCCATAGCAACTGCAATAAAATTAGGCTCGAAAAGAAAACTTACGCCCGCAAGTTTAAGCATGTAAATAAAAAAGAAGCCCATCATGGCCCCCATAAACAATGAAGGGGCAAAAAAGCCGCCGTTACCGCCCGAACTTATGGTTAACTGCGAGGCGACAACCTTAACCAGCAGAATGGCAATGGTAAACAGCATAAGCGCAAACACATTGTCGTGAAACCTGAACAGCAGACTGCCTTCAAATATCCTGTTATACTCGGTATTAAGCAGCATTTGCACCGTGCGGTAACCCTCTCCGTACAATGGAGGCAGGAGCAACACGAGCAAGCCCAGAATAATGCCGCCAACAACCGCCTTGGGATATGGTTTGGTTAACCTTTTCAGCAGCCCTTCGGAGTAAGCGATGCCTTTCATTATGTAAATGGAATAAAATCCGGTAAAAATGCTTAGCAGGATATAAAAGGGCACAGCCCTCACATCCCATCCCTGTGTGAAGATGTAGAATATCTGCCCATGCTCGCCAGGGGTAACCTGCGCCACCACCGAGGCGATTGCCGATGAGATGAGCAAGGGCACAAAGTTCACGGTTGAAAACTCGCCCAGCAGTACCTCTATGGCAAAGAGGACGCCGGCTATGGGTGCGCCGAATATGGCCGAAATGCCGGCCGCCGCTCCGCTGGCAAGCAGCAGGGTGCGGTCTTTGTAATCGAGGTTATAGAACCTTGCCACATTTGATCCGAGCGCCGAACCCGTTACCACAATGGGCGCCTCGAGCCCCATGCTTCCGCCAAAACCTATGGTGAGCGAGGAGGTGATAAGATGCGAATACATCTTGTCCTTTTCCATAAAGCTTGACTTTTTATAGATATTGTCCACCACGTTGCTTATACCCCTGCCCAATTTTCCATTTTGGAAGATCTGGGTATATGCCGTGGCAAGCACAATTCCTATCACCGGAAAAAAGAGGAGAAGGAAGTTCGCTTTGGGTTCAAAGACATGAAGAAAAACTTCGAGGTAATGTGTGGTTAGCTTTAGCGCCACAGATGCCAGACCGGCAAGCAAACCGACAATAGCGCAGAGAAGAAGAAAGAAATTCCGTGGACTTAGATAAAGGCGCCAGCCGGCAATCTTATGCAGAATATTCTCCAGTTTCATACGGTAAAAGTACTAAAATTATAAAGCCGGGGCTTAGAAGGTAGCTTAGTGGTTATCCTTGATAATTTCAGGAGGGAGGCGCATAATAATGAATGCCGTTTTGCATCTTCCCCTGCTATGGTAAAACCTGCCTTCTGCCACAGGCAAGGCTATTCCCTGCACTGGCAACCGGGTGAAAAGTATATTTTGGCATGAGGAAGGTATGACTTAATTACTGCCTGCTCCTCATCATTGATGGATACATCGCGCAGATCAAGCATCCGCAAATTGGTCAGTTTTTCCAGGTCAAGGGGGAAGTCTCCAATATTATCATCCCAGAGATCAAGGTATTGCAATTCTTTCAGGTTGCCTATTTCAGGGGGAAGCGAATTGAGCGGATTTTTGTTCATAATGAAATACTTCAGGTGCTCCAGATTGCCTATTTCAGGCGGCAGGGTGTCTATGTCGTTACGCGACAGGATAAGAGTTTGCAGTTGTTTCAGTTCTCCAATCCACGATGACACCGATTTCAGATGATCCTTGCTTAGGTCGAGGTATTGCAGGTTGACGAACTTGCGTATGTCATCGGGCATGGCATGGTATTTTTGATGATGGATAACCAGTTTCAGCACCTTATCGGGAGTGCTGTCGGCTTTGGCCAGCGATACGAAGCCCTTCATGGTATCGAGGGCCAGGGAGTCGAGCAGCTGCGCCCGGCAGGGCGACGGAAGGGAAAAAGCGAAATATAATGCCGCGAGGTAAAGCTTGCAAGGCCTAAACAGAATAAGATTAGAAAAGGCGGCTTTAAAATATCGCATCTATTTGCAGGAGCTAATGTTATTTTACGGGTTCGGTGAAGACGCCCATAGCGCAGAATTTTTCTATTCTTTTTTGAGTCCTTTTCTCCGGCTCCGTCTTGTTGAGTTTTTCCAATTGCTTCAAAATTTCATCTTTCACATTCTGAAACGTTTCTTTGGCGTTTACGTGCGCGCCACCGAGGGGTTCCTTTATAATGCCGTCAATGAGTTTGTTGTTCAGCATATCCGAAGCGGTAAGCTTAAGCGCTTCCGCCGCTTTTTCCTTGTATTCCCAGCTTCTCCATAGTATAGAGGAGCACGATTCGGGAGAGATTACCGAGTACCAGGTGTTTTCAAGCATGAATACCTTATCGCCTATGGCTATGCCCAAGGCTCCTCCGGAGGCTCCTTCGCCGATAATGATGCAGATAACGGGCACTTTGAGCTTTGCCATTTCAAAAAGGTTTCTGGCAATGGCTTCGGCCTGTCCGCGTTCTTCCGCTTCCAGGCCCGGATAGGCGCCGGGGGTATCAATCAGGGTGATAATCGGGATATTGAATTTTTCGGCGAGTTTCATCAGCCGCAGCGCTTTACGGTATCCTTCGGGGTTTGGCATGCCGAAGTTGCGGTATTGGCGCATTTTGGTGGTGCTGCCCTTCTGCTGTCCTATGAACATGGCGCTTTGCCCGTCAATTCTGCCCAGGCCGCCTATCATTGCCTTGTCGTCGTTTACATTACGGTCGCCGTGTAGCTCAATGAATTCTCCTCCGGTTAAATAGTCAATATAATCAAGGGCATAAGGCCGGTCTGGGTGCCTTGACAGTTGTACGCGCTGCCAGGGTGAAAGGTTTGCGGCAATGGTTTTGCGGGCATCCATAATCTTGTCTTCCAGCTCCTTTATGGTGGCGGTCATATCTATTTTGCTCTTTTCTCCTACCTGTTTCACTTTCTCAAGTTGCTCGGTAAGTTCTTCTACGGGCTTTTCAAAATCGAGATAGTTCATTTGGAATGGATGTTATAGAAATGCGAATTTACGAATTTTACGGCTGAAACCGGTCGGTTATTATTCCGTTCGTTACTTGCGTTTGGGGTTTTCCGGGCAAAGATTCCGCGTGTGCTATAAATAAAGGCATTACCTATTTCATGAGGGTGAGGACGATATCCCTGTCCTTGTCGAGCTGACTTTTAAGCTCTTCGAGGTTGTCGAATTTTTCCTCATCCCTTATCTTACTTATAAACTCAACCGTAAGCAGCTTATTGTAAATATCGGAATTAAAACCGAAGATATGCACTTCCATGCTCCTGCCCTTATCTTTTATGGTGGGGTTGGTTCCTATGTTCATCATGCCTTTATATGCAGCTTTTTCGAAGTAAACTCTAACGGCATACACACCGTCGGCAGGTATTAGTTTTTTATATCCGCTGTACGGCGTTTTGCCTTCTGTATCCGCCACTTCAAGGTTGGCGGTAGGGTAACCCAGTGTGGCGCCTATCTGCATACCGCGTACCACCTTTGCAGTAAGGCTGTAGTTATATCCCAGATAGCTGTTTGCCGTTTGCATTTCGCCCGTGGATACGGCCTGTCGTATTTTGGTTGAACTTATGGTAACGCCGTTCAGCCGCAAGGGTTCTATTTCCTCCACTCCGAAACCCAGGTGCCGTCCCCAGTATTTCAGGTCTTCGGTGCTTCCTTCGCGGTTTTTGCCGAAGCGGTGGTCGTGCCCTGATAAAACGGTATGTACATGGAGTCTCTCAACCAACAGATCATTGATGTATGCCGATGCGGAAAGCGCGGCAAGTTCTTTGGTAAAGGGATGAATGATAAGGTTCTGCACGCCTGCCTGCTCCAGCAGCCTTGCCTTTTCAGCCGGCGTTGAAAGCAAATGAAGTACCTCCGTGTTGCCGTAAATCACAAGGCGGGGGTGGGGTTCAAAGGTGAGCAGCACACTTTGTCCGCCGCACTCCTGCGCCATGCTGTTCATACTTGCCAATATCCTTTTATGCCCGAGGTGAACACCATCAAAAGTACCCTGGGTGAATATTGATTTTTTAACGCCCGCAAAGGCGAATTCTTCTATTGAATTATAAATGTTCACGATGCGGAATAAAAGGCAGCAAATATAAAGCGATAATGGGTACAAATGATACCCCTCATGAACAGGTGACGCTAACCGGTAGGCGGGGCGGCAATTTTAACCGTTCAGTGACTGTGCCCGCGGTGGCGGGCGGATAAGGGGCTTCCCATAATGTCGCTTATGACCATATCCACTCCTACGGTAGCCTTTTCTTTAATAAACCTGAAAGGGTTTTTCCGGTTCATAAAAACGTCCATATTTTTTTCCTCATCGGGTGCAACGTAGTACACTGTACAGTTTTTGTTTACGTTATGAATTAGTCCTGCAGCCGGCTGTACCAGCAGAGATGTGCCTACTATTACCAGATAATCGGCGTGGGAAATCAGTTCAGTAGCCTTGTTTATCAGGCTGTGGTCGAGCGCTTCGCCGAACCACACTACGTTTGGCCTTAGCTGACTGCCTTTTTCACAGGTGTCGCCTATTTCTACATCCTTATCGTAGGGGTAAAGGGTGGAGTGGTCAAAGCACTTGAGCTGGTCAATCCTTCCATGCAGGTGTATCACGTTGTGTGCGCTGCCTTGTTCATGCAGGGTATCAATGTTCTGTGTTATTACGGAAACCTCTGTATGTTTGTCTTCCTGCAACAAGCCTATACTGCGGTGTGCCTTGTTGGGCAGGGCGTTCATCATTTCCCGTCTTCTCTTATTATAAAACTCAAGTACCCTTTGGGGATTATCCATCCATCCTTCGATGGAGGCCACCTCCTCCACCCTATATTCGTGCCACAGGCCATTGTGCCCCCTGAAGGTATGCAAGCCGCTTTCTTCGGAAATTCCGGAGCCGGTGAAGAAAACGATTTTCGTTTTTTTTGTTTTCATCTTTACAGGCGTATTCTGTTCCTGCTTATAAACCGCCTCCGCGATAATTCTTCAAACAGGTTCATCCCGTCCCATATATAATTAAAGGAGAGCGCTTCGCCTACCGGCACTATCCTGTCGATACGTTTGCCATACAGGGCACGGTTCAGGTCAGCAAGTTCTTTATCATTCAGCCCGAACCAGGTAAGAGTTTGCACCTTGCCGGTAACCATTTCTTTCAGTTGCGCAAAGCTGCCCGCTTCAATCCGGCGGAGGTAAAAATAGCCTCCATAACAGGATTCTAAGTCGGGCGAGCTGTCTTCCGTCTCAACAAAATAAGCGCTGTTGTTGCTGTGCCGGGCAGTGTCCACGCGTCCGGCAAGCACATCGTTTACCAAATGGTTGAATTTTTGTACCGAAAGCAAGGTGGCTTTGCCAGCATAGCGCTTAAGGGCAACGGCGCTCAATGACTTATAAAATTCTGTGGCGAACAGTTCCTTTTCTTCCTCGCTGCCCAGCACAAAAATAAAGCGGGGCGAAGAGCAGCCGAGCTGGTCGAAGGTGTATGAGTCGTTGAAAAAATCGTTAGCTGCCGATTGCCTGCCTCCGGCATCGGAAGCCAGGAATGCCGAAGCCTTGATGAGGGAGCAGGAAATCCGGTTTGGGAAAAGCAAATCCTTGGAATAAACGGATGACGGAATATTGCGGAAATGCTCCACCGTATCGTTTCCGCCCCATATTACCCTGCAATTGGCCTGCGCCGACAAAAACTCGTTTATTGAATCCTGATGGCTGTACGTGATAATTTTAATGTACTCTTTTAGATGCCTGAATTCCTCCTCCGCCAGCGCTTTGTTGATGCAGGAAATGATAAAGCCTGCCGTTGCGGTGAGGGGCGCCGACGATACACGCACTACGTTGCTGTTGCCCATAAGCAATGAGATGCAGAGGGAGTAAAGGAATATGGTGTCGACATTGGATGGGGCAATATGGAAAACCATGCCCAGAGGGTTTATGGAGTACATGGCAGAATGAAGCCAGGGTCTGTTCTCCTCTGCCATGGCTTCGAGGTTCGACTTTCGCAGCCAGTAGCCGAGGGCTGCTATTTCCGGGCTCCGGTTAAAGTTTTTATCGGCAAGCAGCAGGCGCGAAATTTTGTTCAGAAACGCAAGGGTTACAGGGGCGAAAACCTCAATGCCTGCTGCAGGTGGTGCTGTCAGTCGTGCCAGATCTACGGAGGTATGTTCGGGAGAGTATTGGGTTATTTCAGTCAAGCCGGGTCAGATGTTTGTTTATATTTCTTTCTTTCTGTTCATACAGTTTTAAGGCCCTGAACCTTTAACTGACTGCCGTTACGGTGTCGCTGCATCCTCGCAGTTCCGCCTTTTTCATCCGGCCTGTAACCGTGAAATACTTGCCCTTTCTTAAGCATTTGCAATTGTCTTCGCCTGCAATAATACCCAAATCTTCGGTAAGCAGCGAGTGTCCGGGATAACTTTCGGGCAGTGCGCTCAATACCTGTAAAATCCCTTCGCTGCCGTTTGGCATTACTGAAAAATCCAAAGGGTCGCGCACCAGCACGTCGGCAAAATCGGGGGCATGCAGGTAGCCGTATTCACATTCCATAAAAACGGATCCTACCTGCTCTACCATGCCATAGAAGTTGTATATTCTTTCTATACCGAATCTTTCATTCAATTTCTTTTTGAATGTTTTGTTGTCCACGCTCTTCTCGAGCATTTTCTTCCAGCCCCCGCTGTGTATCAGTATGGCACCGGACAGGTCGGCTTTTATATCTGTTTCATACAAATACTGCCATATCATATAGGTAAATCCGAATATCAAAATTGGCTTACCCTTGAATTTGTCAAGAAAGGCTTCTAACCCGCTGCGGTCAATATTCATCTGTTCGTTCAGCAGGTAAAGGTGGTTTCGCCCGATCACTGACATGCCGAGCACACCCGCGCCCCTCGCCGAAAATGATTTGCGGTCTTTTATGATGCCTATGGAGTCGGCCAGCAGCATGGGCAGGCGTTCGCTGCCGAGCACATACTGCATAATGTCGGACAAGGCTTTGGTTTGGAGGTTTGCCGTTTGCCGGTCGAGAAAAATACGACTGGGAACGGATCCGGTTGTGCCGCTTGAAGTAAGTACCTTGAACACCTCCTCGCGGGCTATGCTTTTCAGCTCATGGTTTTTGAAAACAGTAACCGGCAGAAATGGGAAATCGGCTATAGATTTAATATTCTTGCTAAAAAGATGTTCTGCAATATTTTTATATTCGGGCGAGCATTTCAAATGATGCTTATGCAGCGCCAGCAGACGTTCAAGCAGCATCTTACTTTTGGTTTCCCTGTCAAGAGAATATTGATTCTTACTCAAAATTTTTGCCTCCGGAAGCATATATCGGATTTGATGGCTTACACCATGCCTCACAAAATTAATGAAAAAAACAAGGTTGGGGGATTTAACGCAATTAACGGAATGCCTGCTCACAGAGCATTCGTACCGAGGTTAAATGCTTCCGCCCGCGGGGTTGCCTTTGCTTGTTATTTCAAGCACAGCAATATAGTCCACCTTTTGGCTGGGCGTAAGCGGAATTACATTAACATAATGATACTCAATTGCTGAAATATGGATCTGGTATTTCGATGAAATGTAGTTTTTTACGGCTTCAGGTTTTAAGGATTGTACATCGGAAAAAACGAGCAGCTTCTTATCTTCGATGCCGGTGCAGCCTACAAAATGAGCATAATGTGTCTTCAGGTCATTTTCCAGGTCATCAAGACTGATGCGGTTTCCGAACAATTTAATAAAACGTTTCATCCTGCCTGTTATGTAATAGAAACCATCGGCATCGGAGCGCGCGAGGTCGCCGGTATGGAGTTCTTCCGTGTACGCGCATTCTTTTAAATCTTCAGGTTGGTAGCAATATCCGCAGCCCGCATTCGGTCCTGTATAAATAAGTTCACCGCTTTCGCCGAGCCGGAAATGGCCGTCTTTTACCGGCTTGCCTATCGATCCCCATTTTTCAATCAGTTTATCCGGTGGCAGGTACGACATCCTTGCCGTGGCTTCTGTTTGCCCGTACATTACATAGAACGGTATATTCTGCGATTCGGCGTAAGCGGAAAAAATTTTCAATAAAGGTTCGCTTAACTTGCCCCCGGCTTGTGTCAGGTAACGCAGCGATTTATAACTTTTTTTTGTGAAACCTAAGCGATTCAGCATTTCGTAAGTGTATGGCACGCCGGCAAGGCTGGTGCAGGCGTACTTTTCAAAAATATCCCAGAAGCCGCGCGACAAAACCGTTTCATTGGTGCAGACTATTTTTCCCCCTCTTGCAATATTCGTAATCAAAACCGATAAGCCGTAAGAATAGTGAATTGGAAGGTTAAGCGGGCAAACATCGCCGGCTTGTATCGGGAGGTAGTCCAGTATGGAATTACAATTTGCAATAAAATTATAATCGGTAAGCTTGACAAATTTTTGAGAACCGGTAGTACCCGATGTTGAAAGCAATATTTTGATATCCGGATGAACATGATTCTTAATTTCTGTATCAGAAATCTTAACTGCTTCATAGCCCTTTATTTTTCCGCCTTCATAAACTAAATCCATTCCGGCTACGCACTCCGTTCTGTCATTATCGAAAATGAAAGAGGGCTTATAATGCGCTTCCAGCGTTTTCTTGAAAGATAAATTTAAAGACGTATTCAGCAGGAACAGTGCATGATTGCTTTTCAAAAAGGCTAAAAATAGTTTTACCGATTCATAAGAATTATCCAGGTATAGGAAAACTACTTTCTTTTCAGCTCTTGTAAAATCGGGCAGTTCTTTTATTAGCTCACCATACTTATAATTTGAGCCGGAAGAGGCGTCAATTATTTCAAGAGCCGGATTATGTCGTTGGTTCAGAAAATCAAATAAAGATTCATTCTTCATTCTTCACTTTTAGTTCTTAACTATTCCGTTAAATCACCATGCTCACATCTACCCCTATAATCTGCCCGGTAACATACCCCGACAAATCGGAGGCAAGAAATAGAGCCACACTTGCAACATCTTCAGGTCGTCCGAATCTTTTCATGCCGATGGAAGCAAGGTTCTTTTTATAAAATTTCTCATTCCTTCCTTTGGTCATATCGGTATCAATCAACCCCGGTGCAATCGCATTTACACGGAT
>VFSW01008557.1_pt1 | contig 14684 bp, 12 predicted proteins | sample 5358111 | NCBI WGS metagenome assembly VFSW01 (sample SAMN11554181, study PRJNA540505) | mine drainage metagenome | isolation source: sediment from site ElyBrook_90M | place: USA: Ely Copper Mine, Vershire, VT | collected 2017 | reverse complement strand
TGCTGGATGTCGCCGTCGATCTTCGCCGCAGCTCTCAGAGCTTCGGGCGTCATGTGGCCGTCGAATTGAGTGCAGAAAATGGGCACATGCTCTACATCCCTGTCGGCTTCGGCCACGCCTTTGCTGCTCTTACCGAGGATGCCGGGCTTGCTTACAAAGTGACTGACTATTACTGCCCGGCCGGAGAACGCACGATCGTCTGGAACGATCCGGATCTAGCCATTGCGTGGCCTGTCAGCGAAGACGATGCGATCCTGTCACCCAAGGATGTCGAGGGCAAAAGGCTACGCGACGCAGAGTTATTTCTGTAATTCAGTGCTGTACGGTTCTGCTCGCTGGGACCACAACTCCTTCGGCCCCTCGATCAAATCAAGACGCGGTATTCACTTCGAAGCTTCAATCTTCGCTATCGTCTCATACGTCTCACGGATGCCCTCTTCGAGCGGAGTCATCGCAAGATCGCAACCCAATGCGCGCAGGCCGCCCAGGTCAGCCTCAGTGAAGTGCTGGTATCGCCCCGCGAGATCCGACGGGAAGGCAATGTATTCAATCGGAACCTGGCCATGGACGGCCATGAGCGCATGCGCGACATCATTGAAGCTGCGGCATTGGCCCGTCCCGGCGTTCACAACGCAGCGATACGGGCGAGCGCTGTCCTTGGATATGGGAGCATAGGGACCAACCTGCGCAAAATACATATTCAGCTTTGCCAGGTCGCGAACGTACACGAAATCGCGCCGCTGTTCGCCGTCTCCGTAGTCTCCGCTGCCGCGGAACAGTCGAATCTTGCCAGTGGTTCTTAATTGATCGGTGAAGTGGTGGATGACGGAAGCCATCCGTCCCTTGTGCTGTTCTCGTGGACCATAGACGTTGAAGTAGCGCAGGCCAACGGCTGAGATCGGCACCTGGCCATTCGATACCCGGTGGCGAAAATAGTGATCGAAAACCAGTTTGGAGAACCCATAGACGTTGAGCGGGCGTTCATTCTCAATGCTGGGCGCAAATCGACCGGGGCCCGAGAGTCCGTAGACGGCGGCAGTGGACGCGAAGACCAGTGAGGCTCCAGTCTGGATCGCGAACGCCAGCACCTCCTTAGTATATTGAAAATTATTATCCATCATGTAAACACCATCGTCCTCCAGCGTGTTGGAGCAGGCACCCTGATGGAATATGGCTTTGACGTCTTGCACTCCCACTGAGTTTTCGTGCATTGCCCTTCGAAATTCACGCTTGTCCAGATAATCGATATAGCGAGCTCCGTGAAGATTGACAAACTTCCTCGGGTCGGCCAGGTTGTCGACGATCAGGATGTCGTAAATTCCGTGGGCATTCAATTCGTGGACGAGGTTACTCCCGATGAACCCCGCCCCTCCGGTAACGATGAACATTGCTGCAGTTCCTCCGTGACTTCCATCCCGTCATGCCATGGTCGGCTTTCCAGGGCATTCTACTCTTCATGAACATTCTTCCCATTGGGTACTTATCCCTTTCATCATCAATGCGTCTTCCGAAACGGAATCATTCTGTGATTGAAGGGACTTGTGTAACCCTGAACAACGTTTCACGAAAATGAGTGACTTCGACTTGCGCCCCTGTGTGCCGTGAGCCTGAGGCGATCCGGGTCATATACTGCGATCCATACAGACCATTCTTACTTGCCTGAAAACTCATATTGAATGGTGCGCGCGAGCCCGTCGCGAAGAGAATAGGGCGCCTTGAATCCGGTCTGTGCAACACGGTTTGCCAAAAACTGTGTTGTCTCACAAAACTTCCGGATGCGAATGGCACTGACAGGGAACGATCGCCCGGTCAAACGGGCCACAAGATCAAGCAAATGCCCGGCAATCATGACAGGCCATTTGGGGAGGCGAAGAACGGAGCCCTTTCTGCCCAGGCACTCTCTGACAAACCCAACCAGCGAGTTTACGTCCAGGTCCGGTCCGTCCGCATAATTGAAGATATGTACGCCGGCATCGCATCGCAGAGAGTACGCAAGAAAGGCGGCAACATTGAGCACATAGGCCATCGACTTTACATTGTCCCCGGGCCCAACCATCAGGAAGCGCCCGCTCGCAATCTGATGCAGCAGGTTGTAGACATTCCCGCGATTCTTCTCACCAAAGACGACTGTCGGGCGGACGATGACAAGCGCGCGATCCTGAGCCTGTTGCGCCCAATCGAGGTAAACGCGTTCCGCCTCCAGTTTGGTGCTGCCATACAGATTGAACGGCGCAAAAGAGCCGCTTTCGTCAACCGCATGTGGATGGAAGCCGTACACGGCAACACTGCTCGTGAAGATGATTTTGGATACGCCGCTGGCGCTGGCTGCCTTGCAGACCTCCCGTGCGCCATCAACGTTGGTCTCGTGGTAGCGTGAGACCGGCCGAACATCGTCGCGATGTTCCGCAGCCAGGTTGATGATTGCCTGCGCTCCTCGGCAGAGTTCCAGCAGCGTCTCATGACGCCGGACATCGCATTGCGTCCAGAGTCTCGGAAACCTCTCGCTGCGAACAAGATCCCCGATCCGAACATTGAAGCCGCGATCGCACAAGAGTTCAGTAAGCTGACTGCCGATAAAACCAGATCCGCCCAGGACGACGACCGTCCCAGCCGACTCCTTGGTTGACTCGCGTGCATCAGCTTGCATGTCCATCTCTCTGTTTCCTTCAATTATCTCAAGCGGCTAGGAATGCCCGCCTGCAGTCGTGGCACTTAAGCTCTGCTTTGAACTGCGCGCTGGAGCGCGTTCAGGTAGCTTTCTGCAATCGTGCTCGGAAGAAACTCCGTTTCGGCGCATGCCCGGGCCTTTTGTCCCGTCTCATCTCTTGCCTGCTGGTTGCGATGATAGTAGACAATGGCGTCAGCAAGCTCCTGCGCAGATTCGGGCTCTACACACAAGCCCGCCTGCGTCCGCTTTAACAGGTGCCACGTGTCACTCCCGGGATCAACAGAAGCGATCGCGGGCTTACCTGCCGCCATAATCGTGTAGAGCTTGCATGGCACCGATTCCGAAGTGAAACCGCGCCGCAGTGGGATGAGACAGACATCCGCAGACCCGTACATTTCCGGCAAGGCGTCAGCGGGCTGGAACGGAAGGAACTGGACATTGCTGGCTTTGATCCCGGCAAGATGAGCCTCTGCGCTTTCCCGCCCCGCGCCATTTCCAACCATAAGAAAACGAATCGCCGGGATGGATTCCAGCAGCTTGGCCGCATTCAGGACATTTTCGAGACCTTGCGAAAAACCCATGTTTCCTGCAAACAGAACAACAAACTTATCGTCCAGATTCAGCGATTTGCTGAACGAGTTAGGCTTGACCCGCGGGGTAATGAAATTCGTGTCAATGAAGTTCGGTATGACTGAGATCTTGTCGTCGGGGACGCCCTTTGACAGAAGATTCGCACGAAAACCCTCGGAGATCACCGTGATGCCCGCTGCACGACGATAGACATAATCTTCCATCTTCTTCAGACGGTGAATCATCTTAGGACTTTTGAGGACGCCAGCCCTCACGGCCACATCGGGCCATATATCCTGAACGTTGTAGACGAAGGGTGTGCCGCGCATACGTCCCATAAAATCAGCGATGACTCCGTTGCTCAACGGTGGAGACGGAACCAGAATCACATCGTGCTTCGATAAGGTCAGGCCGCGCAATATCGAGAGCAGGTTAAAACTGCCGTAGGCCAGAATCCGCTGCCCGACATTCGCTTTGTCTCGGGCGACATGAGTATATAAACGGTAAACCTGCATCGAGTGGCCCTGTTCGCGGTAGATGAGTTTTCGGGAGTATTCGGGCCAGACTTGATTCTTATCGTAATGGGGAACTGAAGTTATGACTGTAACTTCATGGCCGCCGGCGACAAACTCGTCAGCGAGCTTGCTCATAATTACGCCAGTGGAAGCCACGTCGGGTCGAAAGTAGGTAGAAAGCAGGAGTATCCGCATGATTCAGGAGTGGCTGCGATCGCTCAGGAATTTGCAGAGGCGAGTGCGCCCTGCGCCGAACGGACCTGCGATGCAACCCATTGGTAGGTCTTTGCCAGCCCAACTTCCAGGTGTTGTGAGGGCGCCCATCCAATCTCCTTGCTGATCAAGCGGTTGTCCGAGTTACGTCCGCGGACGCCTAGCGGTCCGGGGATGTGTCGGATACTCAGCTTCTTCCCGGCGATGCGCATGGCCATTTCAGCCAATCCGTTAATGGTGACCATCTCTTCTGAGCCGATATTGACGGGGCCGCTGAACCGAGATTCCATCAGGCGCCGAACTCCTTCGAGGCACTCATCGATGTAAAGGAAGGAACGAGTCTGCTGCCCATCTCCCCATATTTCGATTTCGCCTCCATCAGGCGCTTCCGCCACTTTGCGGCATACCGCTGCAGGAGCCTTTTCGCGCCCGCCCTGCCAGGTTCCTTCAGGACCAAAGATGTTATGGAACCGCGCCACATGCACTTCCAGTTTGTAGTTTCTCGCGTATGCAAAGTAAAGGCGCTCGCTGAAGAGCTTTTCCCACCCGTATTCACTGTCGGGCGCGGCGGGGTACGCGGAATCCTCGCTGCAGATCGGGTTGTCCGGATCCGTCTGATTGCGCTCCGGGTAGATGCAAGCCGAGGAAGAGTAGAAGAAGCGCTTCACGGCGGCCTTGTGCCCTGCTTCGACAGTGTTGAGGTTGATGGTCGCTGAATTGTGCATCACGCACGCATCGTGCTCGCCCGTGAAAATGTATCCGGCGCCTCCCATGTCCGCGGCCAGTTGATACACATCGTCTATGCCGTCGACAGCCTTCTCTACGCCGGAAAAGTCTCGCAAATCGCCAACGAAGAACTCGTGAGCCGCGGTCTCTGAAAATTCAGGATATTTGAGGTCAACCCCACGTACCCAATAGCCCTCCTGGCGAAGTCGACGAACCAGATGGCTTCCAATGAATCCGCCTGCCCCATTCACGAGCGCTCTCTTCATTACTTTGTCCTTTTGCGAGATTATGCAGCCTGCCGCTGACGCGGGAACCACTGCCACATATACTTTATACTATGGTATCGGTCAGGTTCGCTGTCCCTTGTTGTGACTCGACCGCTCTGGTGGTGAAACCGGCAAAGCGGGTTCGGCACGGTATCCCTGCGATTCCTGCGGGTAACTTGCAACCGCAGAACGTTCGCGAGTCCAACCGAGATGCGCGAGTCCAGTAAGTCAGACTAGACTCGCGGTGCGATTGGATTCCGAGCCGGCACGCGGCTCCTGTAAGATCAGCGTGCCAGGCAGCTTGCCTGACTCCGCAATTCGATGCTCGGCAATAGTGCAGCTTAGGGTTCTGGGCGCCAATTTCGATGGGGAAAACATTCATAGTCGTCGGCCTGAAGCGATTCTGCTTGGCCGTCAGCCGGAGATTTTTCGACGCTGCCTACGGAGCATTGGCGGTCACGCAGTCTTTTGTCGTCCGCGTTCTTTTTCACCGTCCTAGTGCTCCCGCTCCATCGGTCATCAGGCAAGTGTTGATCGTGAAACTGGATGAGCTCGGAGATGTCTTAATGGCTCTTCCCTTCGTCGCGGCAATCCGGGAACAGCTTCCCGAGGTGAAGATTACGATCGTCCTGAATTCCGCTACATGCGGAGTTCTGGAAGGGGCTGGGGATGTCACTGTCCTCGGGGTTGACGTGAAGTGCATGAAATTGCTGCGACCGCTCTTCCTCCCGATCCGCTACTTCCGTTTTGTGCGCAAGAATTTGTCCGCGCAACAGTTCGACGTCTGTTTTCTCCCGCGACGCGACGCGGATTCGGTCTACTCCGTATTGCTGGCCTACCTTACAAGATCGCGCCGACGGATATCGTTTACCGAAGGCACTACGCCCCGAAAGGCCGTTCACAACAAGAGCTTTGATCGGTTGCTGACTGACGTCTACCCCACTCCACCGATTCAACATGAAACCGTCTCCAATCTCAGCCTGCTTGAGAGCATTGGCTTGCGGCCCATTTCCACGACAGCCTGGCTGCCTCTCTCTCCGCACAGCCGACACTTTGCCGAAGAGATGTGCAGCGGTCTGCCAAAGCCGCTGGTTGCGCTCTGTCCCACGTCAGGCAATTCCGAACTGAAACAGTGGGGAATCGGCCGATTCTGCGAAGTTGCGCGGGGACTTGCCCTGCGAGGGTATTGCATTCTGCTGGTGGGGAGTGCTGGAGATACACAACTGGGCGAGGCAATTGAGACGGCAGTGCCCGAGGGCTGCGTGAATCTGATCGGAAAGACTTCACTGACTCAATTGGCCGGCATTCTCAGCCAGTGCGCGGCATTTATCGCGAATGACGCCGGCCCAATGCACCTTGCGTCCGCGCTTGGCATTCCCACGGTGGCGGTCTTCGGCTCGAGTTGCGCTCACAGATTCGGGCCATGGTCGCCGAGATCGTCTCTGCACGTATTTGAGCCTCCTTGCTCTCCGTGTCATTCGCATGAGCTGGACCGATGCAGGGTCTGTGTACATCCCACTACGATTTGCCTGGATCATATCTCTCCGGACCAGGTTCTGGAGGCTGCCCTCAATATCCTGGCGGGAGCCGAATGCCCTTTGCCTAGATAGCGCGACGATCGGCATATCCGCCTGGTCCAAGCATCGGCCACACCCAACGTTTGCCGCCGCCTGCAGCCTTGAATGCCGACAGTACGTTCGATGCGCCGCGCGCCGGAAATGGGCCCGATGCAAAATCCCTGGCCTGATATGATTGAGTTCTAGACTTACGCGGCAAGACTTAGCTGGGCTCGCTACAATTTCGGCGGAAGAAATGGCCCCTTCGGCGAGAGGCTGAGGCGACACTGTGCGCCTGATATTTGGGGTGTGAACTGCCGTGGAACGGGCACTGGGCAGCTCGGGACGGGAAAGGATTTATGAAGGCGATTATTCTGGCTGGCGGGTTGGGGAGTCGGTTGAGCGAGGAGACCGCCGTCAAGCCCAAGCCGATGGTGGAAATCGGCGGGCGACCTATCCTCTGGCACATCATGAAAATATACTCAGCCTACGGCATCAACGATTTCATCGTTTGCCTGGGTTATAAGGGTCAGGTAATCAAAGATTTCTTCGTAAACTATTTCCTCTATTCCTCCGATGTAACTGTTGATCTGGCGAGAAACAATCTTGAGTTCCACAACAATACGTGCGAACCATGGCGAGTTACGCTCGTAGATACGGGCGCAAGCACAATGACCGGCGGGCGCCTGAAGCGCGTCTTGCCGTATGTCGCCGACGAAGAAGCTTTCTGCTTCACGTACGGCGATGGCGTGTCGAATGTGAACATCACGGAGTTGATCGAGTTTCACCGCCGCCAGCGCACTCTGGTTACGTTGACGGCCACTCAACCCACTGGAAAGTTCGGCGCGCTTGGCATCGGCGACAATTCTCAGGTGCGCACTTTCGTTGAAAAACCGCAGGGCGATGGCCGATGGGTGAACGGCGGGTTTTTTGTTTTGTCGCCCAAAGTCGGCGAACACATTGCCGGCGACACGACGATCTGGGAGCGCGAGCCGCTGGAGCATCTGGCTCGGGAGGGCCAGGTTTCCGCCTTCCGGCACACAGGCTTCTGGCAGCCGATGGATACGGTGCATGACAAACAGTTGCTGGAAGATCTCTGGGCCACTGAGAATGCCCCCTGGAGGGTGTGGGAATGAGCTTCTGGAACGGCCGCAGGGTTCTGGTCACTGGACATACGGGTTTCAAGGGAAGCTGGCTGTCTCTGTGGTTGACGCAGCTTGGAGCGGAGGTTTGCGGCATCAGCCTGCTTCCGTCTACTGATCCCAACTTGTTCACCGAGGCGCGTGTCGACTCGGGACTGCGCTCGGAGATCGCCGATATCCGGGATCTGGAGCGGATACGCACGATCGCGGAGCAGCACCGCCCGGAAGTCGTCTTCCATCTGGCTGCGCAGCCTCTGGTGCGCGCTTCGTATGAGGATCCCGTTCAGACTTACACCACAAACGTGATCGGCACGGTGAATGTGCTGGAGTCTGTCCGGCGCTGCGATTCGGTCCGCGCCGTCGTGGTCGTCACCACGGACAAGTGCTACGAAAACAGGGAGTGGGTGTGGAGCTACCGCGAGACGGACGCGCTGGGCGGGCACGATCCCTACAGCAACAGCAAGGCCTGCGCCGAACTGGTCGTGGCCTCCTATCGCAATTCGTTCTTTCCCCCTGCGCGTTATCCGCAGCATCGGACGGCCATCGCCTCCGCGCGCGCCGGCAACGTGATCGGCGGCGGTGACTGGTCAAAGGATCGCCTCATCCCCGACATCATCCGCGCCTTCAGCCGCAGTGAGCTGTTGCGCATTCGTAATCCTCAGGCGATTCGCCCATGGCAACATGTTCTGGAGCCTCTGTGGGGCTATCTCAGGCTGGCCCAGCGCCTGCTGGAGGGCGGAGTGGCCTTCGGCGAGGCATGGAACTTTGCCCCCGATGCATCCGATGCCCGGCCGGTTGAGTGGATCGTCCGCCATCTGGCGCTAGAGTTTGGAGAAGGCGCGCGTTGGGAGGTGGATGGGCAACAGCACCCGCATGAGGCAAACATGCTCAAGCTGGACTGGTCAAAAGCCGCGCACGGCCTGCAATGGCATCCCACCCTGGCGCTCGAAGACGCCTTACGCCTTACCGCGGATTGGTATCGTCGCCGCGAGCGGGGCGAGGACCCGCGTTCCGTAACCCTCGAGCAGATTGAAGCTTTCACCCGGCTGCTGCCTGACGTCAGTGCGCGCGTTGAACTGCAACCTTCCACAAGTGCCACACGGTAATCGAGTCGTCGATGAATAGAGCGGATGAACTACGTCGCCAGATTCTTGATCTGGTTGGTGATTACGCACGGGAAGCTTTTCCGGAGCGCAAGGAATTTGTTGTAGGGCAGAGCGCAGTCCCTGTTTCCGGCCGGGTCTTCGATGGTGCGGATATCCAGGCGCTGGTGGACTCGTCGCTCGATTTCTGGCTCACCGCCGGTCGATTTTCCGACCGCTTCGAAAGCCAGTTTGCCCGCCGGTTCGGAGTGCGCTGCGCGCGCCTGGTCAACTCCGGCTCCTCGGCGAACTTGTTGGCCGTCTCCGCCCTCACCTCGCCAACCCTGGGCGATCGCCGGATCAAGCCCGGCGATGAAGTCATCACCCTGGCGGCGGGATTTCCCACGACCATTAACCCTATCCTTCAGAATCGCGCGGTGCCGGTCTTCATTGACGTTCAGCTTGGCACCTACAATGCTGACGTTTCCATGCTGGAGGAAGCCCTGAGTCCGAAGACCAGGGCCGTGATCTTTGCGCATACGCTGGGCAATCCGTTCGATCTGGATACGGTCACCGCTTTTGCGCGGAAGCACGATCTCTGGCTGATCGAGGACTGCTGCGACGCGCTCGGTTCCACTTACAGGGGGCGGAACGTCGGCACCTTCGGCGATATCGCCACCGTGAGCTTCTATCCGGCCCACCACATCACCATGGGAGAGGGCGGATGCGTCCTTACCGACAAGCCGCAACTGGACCGCCTGGTCGAGTCCTTCCGCGACTGGGGCCGCGATTGCTGGTGCGCGCCGGGGAAAGACAACACCTGCGGCAAGCGATTCGACTGGCAGCTTGGAACGTTGCCCTGCGGCTACGATCACAAGTACACTTACTCCCACATCGGCTATAACCTCAAGGTGACAGACATGCAGGCGGCAGTTGGACTGTCGCAACTGCAGAAGCTGGATTCATTCATCGCTGCCCGCAAGAACAACTTCAAAACTCTCAGAGACGGCCTTGCAGCGTATCAGGACGTCTTCCTGCTGCCTGAGCCGACGGAGGGAAGCGATCCCAGCTGGTTCGGGTTTCCGCTGGCCGTCAGGCCGGAGTCGGGAATCCCGCGCGAGAGGGTCACCGCCAGGCTGGAGTCGCGCAAGATCGGCACCCGCCTGCTGTTCGGAGGAAATCTGGGGCGTCAGCCGGCCTATAAAGACGCCGAGTTCCGCGTCGTGGGCGATCTGAAGAATACGGATTACGTGATGAACAATGTGTTCTGGATTGGCGTCTATCCGGGGCTAAGCGGCGAAATGCTCCACCACATGCTGGACTCTCTGGTCGAGGTGACAAGAGGACAATGCGCTGCCTTGTAACGGGAGCCTCGGGCTTTCTTGGTTCTCATCTGGTGCGCGAGTTGCTGAACCGCAACCATTCGGTGACGGTCCTCTTGCGGGACCGGTCAAAAGCAGTTCGCCTTGTCGGTTGTCTTGAAGATCTTCGTGTTGTTCGCGGAAGCCTGGAAGACATTGCGGAGTTGAAGCGGGCCTTGCGGGAAGAACCGGTCGAAGCCGCTTTTCATCTGGCTTGGGCGGGCGTCACGGCAGATCAGCGCAATCATCTTACCCAGATCACCGGCAACGTTGTGCACAGTCTCGCCTTCTGGGAGACGCTGCAAGATACAGGATGCCGAACGCTTATCGGCGTTGGTTCCCAGGCAGAGTATGGTCTTTCCAATACAGTGCGGAGCGAGGTCTCGCCCGCTTTTCCCACGACAGCCTACGGATCTGCGAAGCTCGCTCTGGGAATTTTGTTGAAACAACTCTGTCAATCCGTGCAGATGCGTTTTGTCTGGCTGCGTCTTTTTTCCGCGTATGGGCCGGCAGATGAGCCCCGGCATATGATTCCAACCCTCATCGAGACACTCATTCGGCGTGAAAGGCCTGCATTGACGGCTGGTGAGCAGGTCTGGGACTTCCTTTATGTTTCAGATGTAGTCGCAGCATTCTGCGCGTGCCTTGAATCGGATGCGGACGGGGTCCTTAACTTAGCCTCAGGGTCGACGTGCGTGTTGAGGACGTTTATTGAGACAGTGCGCGACTGCATTGATCCGAGCCTTCCACTTGGATTTGGCGAACTCGCATATCGGCCGGATCAGGTAATGCATCTGGAAGCCGATGTCAGTCGTCTGCAAGGCGCCACCGGCTGGAAGCCGCAAGTGTCCCTCGCGGAGGGAATACGTCGCACGGTTCAGTGGTATGCCAGAGGAGAAGCCCTGAATGGAATCTAACGCCGGCCCACTGCGGGACGTAGCCCAGCGGCTGCGCGCGCGCGCAGTGCTGATGGTGCACAAGTCCCGCGCCTCCCCCGTGGGGCGGTGTCTGTCGCTGGCCGCTCTGGTGGCCGCGCTAGACTGGCCCACCCGGCGCATTGATCCCTCCAGGCCTGACTGGAAGGACCGCGATCGATTCTTTTTGAGCAAAGGACACGGCGCCGCGCTCCTGTATGCCGCTTTGGCAGAGCGCGGCTTCTTCCCGGTCGAAGAGCTGGACCAGTATTGCCAGGCCGGCTCCCGGCTCACCGGGCACGCGACCTCGGGCGTTCCCGGCGTAGAGATTTCGTCCGGCTCTCTCGGCCACGCGTTGCCCATTGCCTGCGGCGTCGCTCTGGCCGGCAAGCGCGAGGGAGCGGCCTTCCGCAACTTCGTTCTGGTCAGCGACGGCGAACTCGACGAGGGGTCCAACTGGGAAGCCATTCTTTTTGCGCCGCAGCATCAGCTCGACAATCTGACGCTCATTGTGGACTACAACCGCATTCAGAGCTTCGGCCGCACCGCCGACATCCTGAATCTCGATCCTCTCGCTGACAAATTCAGAGCCTTCCGATGGGCTTGCCGCGAGATTGACGGCCATGACATGCAGCAGATTTTGCAGGCCTATGATGCGTCGCCGTTCGAGCCCGGTCGTCCCAGCGTCATCATCGCCCACACGGTCAAGGGGCGTGGCGTGGCAGCGATGGAAGATCAACTTGCCTGGCACTACAAAAGCCCCCCTGCCGAGCAGGTGGCAGCGGCAATGCAGGAGTTGGGAGTGACGCTGTGAGAACTGCCTTTATTGAACGGCTCTGCGCGCTCGCTGCACACGACGAGCGAATCTGGCTGGTCTGCGGCGATCTCGGCTACTCCGTGCTTGAAGCCTTTGCCGACAGGTTCCCCTCTCGATTTCTCAATGCCGGCGTGGCCGAGCAGAACATGACCGGAATCGCCGCCGGCCTCGCGTTGACGGGAAAGACGGTCTTTACCTACTCCATCGCCAACTTCCCGATCATGCGCTGCCTCGAGCAGATCCGCAATGACGTCTGCTATCACAATCTGAATGTGAAGATCGTCGCGGTGGGAGGCGGGCTTGCGTACGGAAGCCACGGATACACCCACCACGGCGTGGAAGATCTCGCGGTCATGTCTGCGATGCCCAATCTCACCGTTGCCGCGCCCGGCGAACCAATAGAGGCCCAGGCACTCACCGACCTCATCACGTCGACGCCCGGCCCGGCCTATCTCCGCCTTGGAAAAGCCGGGGAGCCTGTCCTGCATGCCCCGGAAACAAAGCTGCAGATGGGCAAGGCCATTCAAATCGCCGGCGGCTCCCACATCACCATCATCAGCATTGGCGGCATGCTTGGCACAGTGCTGCAGGCCGCGGACCAGCTGCGCAGTCGCGGTATCGATCCGCGCATACTCAGTATGCCGTTCCTGGTGCCGCTCGATCAGAATGCGATTCTAGACGCCGCACAAAGCACCGGGGGAATCTTGACGGTCGAGGAGCATGGCCCCGGTGGATTAGGCACGGCGGTTGGCGAGGTGATTGCCACCGCGGGCATTGCTACTCGCTTTCGCTCCCTCCGACTTGGCCGGGCGCCCATCAAGGTGTCGGGGTCACAGGAATCGTTGCGCGGGGCGCAGGGCCTCAGCGTAGAGGGAATTGTGCAGGCCGTGGAACATATGTGTATGCCTAAGATGAAAAGTACCTGTTGAGGAAAGGTGTTCCCGGCCTCTGAATGAGTCTTCCTGTGCATGAATCCTCGCCACCCCCCTCGGACGGCTCGACGCGGCCCGTGCGCTCGCTTTGGACTCGGTTCAAGCACGTGAGCGGTGTGGATCGCGCCATCGGATTCACGGTCCTCGCGCGGGGCTGGAGTACCGCCGGCGGCGTGGTTACGGTCCTGCTGATCGCACGGTTCCTCAATCTTGCCGAACAGGGCTACTACTACACCTTCGCCAGCCTTGTCGCGCTGCAGATTGTCTTTGAGCTCGGCTTCTCCTTTGTCATCCTCCAGCTTGCGGCGCATGAGCGGGCCAAGCTGACGATTCTCCCCTCGTTTCAGCTTACGGGTGATCCGGTCGCGCATTCCCGGCTTGCTTCCGTACTGCAGAAATCCGTGCGCTGGTACTCGGCAGCCGGGCTTTGCATGGCCTTGAGCCTGCTGCCGGCGGGCTTTTATTTTTTCTCCACCCATCAGCAGGGCGCCTCGCATGTGCCGTGGAAGCTGCCCTGGGTCTTCGTGGTGCTGGCCGCCACTTTCACATTTCAGATGGATCCCGTCTGTTCATTTCTTGAAGGCTGCGGATTCGTAGCCGATGTCGCGCATATGCGCTTCTTCCAGTCGATCCTGGGAAACCTTCTGGCTTGGACAGCTCTCATGCTCCATCATGGGCTCTTCGCTCCGGCCATGGTCATTATGGGGCAGGCGATTGTGGCGGGCGTGTTTCTGTTCTCCAAGCGGCGCCTGCTGCTTCCACTGTTAGCAAAAAAGGCAGGCGTGGATGTCATCGGCTGGCGTAGTGAGATCCTGCCGTTCCAGTGGCGCATCGCTGTCAGTTGGCTCTGCGGTTACTTCATCTTTCAGATCTTCAATCCCGTTCTGTTTGCCTATCAGGGCGCTGCCGTGGCCGGGCGCATGGGGATGTCCCTCAGCATTGTCTCCGCTCTCAGCGCCGTCGCCTTATCGTGGATGAGCACGAAGGCCGCGCCTTTCGGCGTCATGATCGCGCATCGCGACTTCGCCGGTCTGGATCGCGTCTTCTTCCGCGCGCTGATCCAGTCCACGATTCTGCTGGCCAGCGGCGCCATCACGCTGCTCACAGCAATCCTGCTCATCGAGCATCGCTGGCAGTCCCTTGCGCACAGAGTGCTCGCGCCCTCCGCCATCGCCCTCTTGCTCGCCACCAGCATCCTCAACCACATCGTGTTCGCCGAGGCGGTCTATTTGCGGGCCCACAAAAAGGAACCCTTCCTGAATCAAGCCATCCGGGTAGCCATCCTCACATGCTCAAGCACCATCATTGCCGGCCGCCTCTCGGGGCGAACGGGACTTACGATCGGCTACTTCCTTACCAGCGGCATTTTCGGAGTGACCCTGGCGACTTCCATCTTTATCGCCAGGCGACGGGAATGGCACGCCGATCCCGCTCCGGCAGGATGAACCGGCCGGTCCCAGCGCGCCGCCCGCCGACTCCGGAAACCGGCAAAAGAAGACGAAAACCCATTCCACGCGAGGCGGTCAAGACTGATCCGGCTCATCCAGGCGGCGCACCCTGTGCGCGGCCAGGCCCCAGCTTCTTCAGTCCGCGTTAACGCTCTCATTCCAAAGCGCAAAAGACCTTCAGCTTTTTCAGGGCATCTCCCCCTGCGGTGCATAACAGGCGCCGTCATGGCGTCGGCGCGGTCCAACCCGTCCGCACTGTCCGCACGCAATCGGTCAGCAATCAGCGTGGTCGTAACCCCCGAAAATATCGGCCATTTTTCTACCCTCTGCGCGCAGGCCGTTCCCGCCGTCGGCGCATATTGCCAACCGCGCTGCTAGCCGCCGCAATGCGCCTTTCTGCCCAGTATCTGAGCTTGTACCTCGATTTCCATCAGCCGATGTAAACTTGCCTCCCAAGCCGGCGTCTACCGGAGT
>VFSW01008556.1_pt1 | contig 14685 bp, 25 predicted proteins | sample 5358111 | NCBI WGS metagenome assembly VFSW01 (sample SAMN11554181, study PRJNA540505) | mine drainage metagenome | isolation source: sediment from site ElyBrook_90M | place: USA: Ely Copper Mine, Vershire, VT | collected 2017 | reverse complement strand
CTCCAGCGACGACCGAGGCGCCACCTGCTACGGCGCCCTCCCTCCTTACGGCCCTCGGCGGAGGAGGTCCGACCGAGGTTCCGCCACCTCCTGTCGAAGCCCCGAGGCCGGAGTTGCCGACCGCAGTGCCGGACCCCGCGGCGACGGAACCGCCCAAGGACGTGCAGGTCCCCGAGGGCGTCTTCGGACGCCCCTCGGTCGGCATCCCCGTGACTGTCGACCTCGAAGGCAACGTCCAGAGCGAGTGAGGGCTCGTGGCCGCCGAACCCGCGAAGTGGGCGCCTCCGGCCGCGAAACCCGCGGCGCGGGCGGTGTGGGAGGAAAGCATCTGGGCGCGTGCCAAGCGGCTGTACCGGCCGGACCCGAACATTCTCGACACCTACCTTCCGGTCTTGCTCGACTCTTTTTCCTACGAGCAGTTCCGCTACGCCATCGACCACGGCTCGAACCTTCTTCCCCAGATCGACCAAAAGGGGCTGATGACGCACCCCATCTTCGGGGGACTCGCCCGCGCCGCCATCCGCACGCAGTGGAACTACATCCGCGACGGGCTGCTCCAGCCCATGCTCATCCGGGACAAGATCCGCCGATTCGACCCTCGGACCGGAGCGCTCTTCGACACCCCCGCGGGCTGGAATTACCTCTGCTGGTTCACGTATCACCTGCTCTGGCTGCTCTACGACCGGGGTCGGATCGGCGAAAGGATCGAGCCCGACATGCGGGTCACTCCGCCACCGGGGTCCTGCCCCTTGCATCACGCGCTCTGCGGCTCACCCGCACCATAAAGACCCGAGCCGACCATGCGTAGCCGATGCCCTCGAGACAAACCCACCGCGAACTCACGCGGCTTCTGCTCAACGGCTACGACGGAGATGCAGCGCACGCGGCAGTGGACTCGACGGCTCGAGCTCACGGCCCCGCCCATCGTCACGACGAGGTCCACTCGCCAGCGGGTGCCGTCCTGGAACTGATGAAACGGGGGCAGGCGACCCCGCGCAACGTGGAAGCCGTCTACGCGCACCTGGCCCAGGACAAGATGGTCGACGGGATGGTTGGCGTCACCGGGCTCAAGGGCACCTCGCGTCAGTTCGTGAAGGCGCAGCTCGAGAAGACGATCGTGCAGGTCCTTCGACGCTCGCGGAGCCGCTGATGGCGGGGACGGAAAGCGCGCGGTGGGGATTTGCCCTGCTCGCCGCCATCGCCGGGATCGGGTTGGGTGCGGTCGGTCTGTACGAGCTCTGGGTCAACCGCCCCTCCGCCGGCCACGCGGGCGGCGCGCAGCCCGTCGGGCTCACGATGCAGACACCGTCCCTCACCGTGCGAGGTCTTAGGTAGCCCGACAACCCTGCGAAGCCCGTGGCCGTCTTCTCTCCCGCCCGAGCTCCCGATTTCACTTTCTGGCGGATGCCCTTCGTCCTCGAGTCGTTCCAGGAGGATGCGATCCGCGAGGCGCTCCTCCACAAGCACGGCACGGTGCTGCTGCCGACGGGCTCGGGGAAGTCGGCGGTAGCGGTCGGCATCATCATCGCTCTCAAGCAGCCCACGGTCGTCCTCGTTCCCACGAAGGTCCTCATCGACCAGTGGGTCCGCACCCTCTCCGAAGCCGGCATCGAGGCCGGGGTGTGGTACGGCGACGAGAAGCGCGAGGGGTTCGTGACTCTCACCACCTATCAGTCGCTCTACTCGAACCCCGAGCTCGTCCGTGAGTTCCCGGTCCTCCTCATGGACGAAGGCGACCTCACGACCGGCGACGTCTGGAGGCACATCCTGGACGAGGCGAAGGCCCACGAGTACGCCGTCATCCTGACCGCCACTCTTCCGACCGACCCGGACCGACGTGCCGACCTCGAGAAGCGGTTTCCCATCCTCATCCGCCGCTCGCCGAGGGAGATGATCGCCGCCGGCCGATTCGTGCCCGTGCGCGTGGAATCCATCCCCGTGCACCTCGGACCGGCGGAGCAGAAACAGTACGACGATGTCGAGGAACGGCTCCGCAACCTCCGCCGGATCCTCGGGACCGGGATGCCGCAACGCATCGTGGCGATCACCCGGACGGGAACGCCCGACATGCGTCGCGCCGCCTTCGGCTACCTCAAGCTGATGGCCGTGCGGCAGGAGATCCTCTCGCGCGTGCCGCAGCGGGCCGAGGAGCTGCTCCGCATCGCGCAGAACCATCCGGCGGAGCGGGTGCTCGTCTTCGGGACGCGGGTCGACACTCTCGCCGACGCGGCTGCTTATCTCACGATGAACGGGATCCCGGCGCGCGTCCTCAGCGGCGAGACGCTTCCCGACGAGCGCCGGTACATCATCGAGGAGTGGGGTCTCGGTTTCTTCGTTCTCGGCTCCGTCCAGGTCCTCGAGCGCGGCTACAACGTCCCCGCCGTCTCCGTCGCCGTCATCCTGGGCGGAGGCACCGGCGAGCGACGGCTCATCCAGCGCGTGGGGCGCATCGTGCGCCCAGCGCCCGACAAGGAAACGGCCACCGTGTACGTCGTGTACGCAATTGACACGACAGAGGACAGGCTGCCAGTAGCCGTTCGACGGCTGTTTGCGGGAGACATGAGCGCCCCAGAGGGAGATGATGATGCTACGGAGCAACCCTGATAACACCGTAGACCGTGCTGACCGACGTGCCCGAAACCGCGGAGGCGCGTCGTGCGAGGCGTCGACGGTGGTACTGGAAAAATCGGCCGCGCGTTCGCGCCTATCAAAAGGCGTTTCGCGACCGCCCGGGCCAGCAAGCCAAAGACCGCGAAAGGTCCAAGAGGTTCTACTGGAAAGACCGAGCGGCGAGGATGGCGTATCACCAGCGGTGGCGATGGAACGTGCGCCTGGAGGTTCTCGCGCACTACGGGGGCCACCCTCTTCGATGCACCTGTCCGGGGTGCCCGGTGACGGATGCCGAGTTCCTCGTGCTCGACCACGTCGACAACAACGGTGCGGAACACCGACGACTGACGACAAAATCGAAGGGCCGTGGCGGTTTTGGAACTTACCTGTGGCTACGCCTTCACAACTATCCCGCCAAGTGGAAGTTGCGAGTCGTCTGCCACAACTGCAACGCGGCTCGTCAGGCCTACGGTCACTGTCCGCACGAGGGGCCGGTTAATCATGGCGGCCCCACCGAGTCCGAGTGATCTCTCGCCCCGCGACCGCGGCGAGCGCGCGGTCCGCCTGGTCCGCGAGGGCGCCTTCCACTCGCTGACGACCGACGAGCTCTACGACCGATTGCTCGATCTCTTTCTCCTGCTCCACGGCCACCGAATCGACTTCGGCGGACCGAGCGGAACGTGGGAAGCGGTCCGCACCTACGTCGACGCGGTCCTGGCACACTACCGCGCCGACATCCAGTTCGTCACCGGCCTCGAGGCGCTGACGCCGGGCCGCAGCACGCGGGAGCGGACCCGACGGTCTCCGCCCTCGCTCGACAGCGTCTTCCACTTCGCTCCCGGCACGATCGACAACATCTCTCCGACCGACGTGGGCCGCATCGCCGGCATCGTGGTCGAGCAGCTGGCTCCCGACCTGTCGGACGCCGTGCCCGCGGCGTATCGCACGCAGCGCGCACCGAGCGATGCGTTCGACCCGAACGAGCTTCGCCGCATCGTCCGCGAGGAGCTGACCCGCACGCCGCCCCGTCCTGAAATCCGTCGCGAGGGCGGGATCGTTTTCCGCATGGACGAAGCTCGGGGAGGGTATCCGCCGGCGCCGCCAGAGCCGGAGGAGGAGCTCCCGCCGCCTCCGCCCGAGCCGCCGACCCCGGAGAACGAGGCCGCCGAGGTGGCGAAGCCGCCCTCCGTTCCAATCCCGGGGGTCCCGAAGTTCCCCGCGGTCGCCGACGTCGCGACGTACAGCCGGCGCGAGCTCGAGGCGTTCTTCCGCATACTCGCCCAGCTCGAGGCGAAGGGAGTGGTGCCTCCGGCGGACGTGGTCGAGACAGCCCGCAAGCGATGGACCCAAGTCTTCCACTTCCCGCCTCCTGGAATCCATATGGAGGCTCCACCGCCGCCTCCCGCACGTGCGCCGTCCGGCCTTTCCGAGGGAGCAGAAGAGATCCGACGGGAGGCGATGAAGACATACGAACGAATCTCCGAACTGACTCCCACCCAGGTCAAAGAGTACGTCGAGGGAAGCCGCTCGAAGGAGGAGTCGCAGCCGTCTGCCCCGCCGGAACGCCCGACGCTCGAGCAGCTCACCGCGGAGGCGCTCCGCCCGCAGTATCTCGAGGACTTCGTCACGTGGCCGATGATCGTTCGGACCCTCCAGCAGGACGTCCGCACGCGCAATTTCAGCCGGTGCTACCTCTTCGCCGGTCCCGCAGGGGTCGGGAAGACGAGTCTCGCCTTCGCCATTCCGCGGACGTACCTGCGTGACGAGGGAAAGCGACGCGGGATGCCGGAGCTCGGCGCGCCCAGCACGCCCATCGAGAGCGAGGGCGTTGCCGTGTTCAGTCCCGATCAGATGGCCGCCGGCCAGACGGAGCTCGTCCGCACGCGGATCGCCGGCGCTCTCTCGACCCGTCCGTTCGGTGCCGCCGGCCTCCACCGCTTCGTGATCCTGGACGACGTCGGGAAGCTGAGTGCCGAAGCCCAGGACGCGCTCAACCGGGTCCTCGAGAAGTTCGCGGGACACTCGACCGTCATCATCACGGCGAACGCGGACCTCAAGAGCCTCCAGCCGGGTCTCCGCTCCCGATGCGCGGCGCGTACCTACCCGTTCGGCAAGCTCAAGACGCCGGATATCGTGAACGCGCTCCTGGCCGTGGCGAAGAAAAACGACCTCCAGAACCCGCGGCTCGAGCAGCTCGCCCAGACGTCGGCGGAACAGGGCGGGGGCGACCTGCGGGCCGCACTCGACATATTCCTCTCCGACCTGCGGTCCGAGAGCGTCTCCTGATGCCGACCATCACCGTCTACGACCCGAGTTCCGGCCGCGACATCCGGCTCATGGTGCGTAAGCGACGCAACGGCGACACCTTCTACCAGCGCGTCAACGAGGGAACCTACGACCTCACGAAGGCGTCGTCCCGACAGCTCGAAACGCACGCTGCCTTCGCCGAAGCCGCATCTACGGCGTTCGGGAAGCGCATGATAGGCGACCTGCCTCCTGCGACGGACCCGGTTCGCACTCTTGTCCCGGAGCGGATGAAGGCGGTCCCTCGGGACGCCACCGCATCGGAACGGCGCCAGGAGTTCTACCGCTCCCTGCTCGCGCCCGAGGAACGCGAGCTGCTCGAGACGATGCGTCGCCAGAAGATCCGGGGTCAGGTCGCGCGGAGGGCGCCGTCTGTCGCCCCACTCTCCGAGAGGCCGCTCGGAGAACTGCGGATGATGCAGGCGCCGCCCGGTTACTGAGGCGGCTCGGGCGGAGCGGGAACGTCGTCCCACACGCTCTTGCCCGACGCGTTACGAACTTCCATCGCGGCACGTACCTTGCGGATCACCGCGCCCCGCACCATCGGATTGCGGATCCCCTTTACCGCCCTGACGAAGTCGGAGACCGACGTGCCCTGCATCCCCCACTTCGGCAGCACCTCGTCCTTATCGAACCGCGGCGGCGTCACTGGCCGCACGACCTCTTCGTAGTGTCGCACCTCGGCCACGTTGACGACCGAGACGAACGCCACGAACATCTTGTGACACCCGCCACACAGGATCGGGAAGACGCGGAACTCCGTCAGGTCCTTCCGTGCGAGGTGCCCGACCCGCCCCTTGATGCGGACCTCCACGCTGGGGCGCCACGCGCCGACATCGACCCCCGGGTTGTAGACGACCTCAGACTTCTCGAACCGCGCGTGATGCGCCTCGAAGTCGTCGTACGAGTCGGTGAAGTAGGTGGTCCGCTGACACACGGGACAACGGGCGGATTGCACGGACTCGATCGCGCGCTCGGTCATGGCGCCCGCGTCACCCGCCCCTTCCCCGGCATCAGAGATGACCTCGTGCTACGGCGGAGCGCATGTAATCTCCGAGGGCACGCTCCATCGTCGTTCTCTCCGTAGCGCAGAGGTTACGAAAGGCGATTCGCGTGTCATCGTCGGAAACTACGTACGTCTGCTTCCGTGCCGTCTTTCCCGACGGATCAGCCCGAGGCACGCCGGCAACACGTCTTGCCTCAATATTAAGACATGGACCGGCCCTGCTTCTCTCGGGGTAACTCCCCAAAAAGAAGGTGGAAAAGTTGGTCGTGCTCGCCCCCGGTGAGAAAGCAGTCCTCAAGCGATCGGTCCGATGGGCGCACGGTGGAATCACCTGGGCCCCCTACATCAAGCCGTCCCACGCGGGACAGCTTGAGGCGCAGGCCAACCTCGCCGAGGCGGCCTACGAGGCGAGCGAGCGCGGGATCATCAACACTGGTGGCCTCCCGGGCGCCGCCGGCTACGTCCGCGACACGCTCTCGGGCAAGACGACCAACCCCGACTACTACCGCCGGGTGGCCGCGGCCCGCGAAGCCAAGCACCGGAACGTCCCCCAGAAGGTCCAGGCCCTCCGCGCTCGCGCTGCCGCGATGCGCGGGCTGTCGGGACGCGCCCCAGCGATCTGAGCCGACCCTCGAGGCACATCGAGGGAGGTAGAATCGCATGGCGATGGGATACGGCTTCGGCGGCCTCACGATGCACAAGGACGTCCTCGCGACGGGCGTCGGCGTGGTCGGTGGCGGGCTCCAGATTGGGATCACGATGGCGGCGGACTCGACGGGATCCTTCGGCGCCCCGTGGGCCTCGAGTGTCGGGACGAACGGCCAAATCATCAACCTGGGGACGGGTCTCCTCGCCACCACCCTCGGAGTGATCGGCGTGGCGGGAAAGACCTTCATGGGCCGGCACGAGGACGCCTCGGCGTTCCTGCTCGGCTACGGACTGACGGCAGTGGTCGGCGGGTGGCTCGTGCCCTTCGCCGTCAAACAGTTCGTCGGTGGAGCGCGACGCGCGGGAGCGGCCTACGGGCCGGGCTACCCGCCGCCTCCGACGCCCTCGGGGATCCCCTACAACCAGGCCCCCGAAGCCACGCAGGCCAACATCGGGATCGTCGCGGCGCTCTCGAGTTAGAGTAACCCCTTTCCTTCCCGGGCCCTCCCCAGGGCCCGGGTCCCCTGTTTTCTACGGAATCAGACGCTCGCCTCGGACGTCCCTAACGGCCACTGATCGCGCGCATCGCAAGGTCGGGTCGGACCGTTGCCTTCTCTTCGTCGCGCAAGTCGAGAAGATGGGCGACGAACTCCTCGAGGTCAAGGCGCTTCCGCACCCGATCCTCGGTCGCGGCGTTGTGCCATCGGAGCTTCATCTCCTGGCTGACGTGCACCTTGATGATCTCGCTGCGGCGGTCGCGGGTGTCGGGCACGTCGTGGGTCCTTGGGTCCCTCTGGGACGGAGCCATCGTCCCCACATGGCCCTGCCCGACTTAAAGCCCCCGCCGTCCCTTTCAAACTCCGAGGGCCAACAATGGTCGACAACACGCCGATTCTGACCGCCGGAGTGGACCGAATCTTCGCCAAACTGGTTGGGACCCCAGGGTCGCAAGCGCTGAACATGGCGACCGTGCTCGGGTTCGGCGGCATGGTTCCGGGCGGGGGACTCTCCGAGTCGTTCCTGGAGACGGTCTACCCGTCCCCCGACCTCTCGACCACCGCACTGACGGCGACCGAGTGGGCGAACTTCGTCCGGTTCTACTACCAGGGCTTCCTCAACCGCTACCAACAGCGAGACATCGTCCCCTTCTCCTCGAAGTTTCCGGCGCTCGCCCTTGTCGCCGCCGACGCGAAGTTCGAGCTCCAGGGGCAGATCGGCCCGGTGTCGAACGGCACGCTGATCCCCTCGCTGATCCGGCCCGTGACCGTCTACGCCGCGGGCGGAACGCGCATCCAGACGTGGCAGGCGACGATCGCCGCCGCCAAGTGGACGGCGCCGTTCTGGACGATCAACCTCAACGCCGCGGGCTCCGGCACGCTGCTCTCGCCGCAGAACCGGGTCGTGATGGAGATCCTCGGACTCGCGGACTTCGCGGCATCGCCCAAGATGTTCGAGTTCCAGTTCAAGGACCCGTCGGGCCGTCCGCTGGGCGTCGAGTCCCGGCCGTTCGCGCACTCGGTGAACAACCTCAACATCTGGGAGATGGACCAGGCGTTCCTCGTCCAGAAGAACCGGCAGTTCACCGTGGACGTGAACTTCGAGACGACCGGCGCGGACGAGCCGGTGGTCGTCGGTGTCCAGATCGCCACTGCCGACTACGCCACCGCCGAGGACGCGTAGGCGAACGCCTGACGGACTGACGGAGGAAACACACATGGGGCAGCTCAGGACGGACGGCGACCTCTTCGTGGAGGAAGTCGTCATCGGGGCGGGAACGACCTACGTGACCGGCGGCATCACCGTCGCCCTGACGAAGTGCACGTCGCTCTCGAAGGTCCGCAGCGTCCAGATCAAGACGGCGAGCGGTGCCACGACAGCCGTGATCGGCGCCGCCGTTGCCGGCAGCGAGGTAGCAGCGCCCCCGACGTTCAAGCTGCAAGCCTTCTGGACGGGCGCCGCCGTCAGCTCTGCGCTCGCCGAGATCACGAGCGCTTCGACCGTGCTCGAGAACGCCGTCGTCTCGGTCGTCTACGAGGGAAGTGCCTGAGCGGGACCATCCGCTCGAGTATCAACCCCTTCTTCCGACCAACGCACACACAAAACGGAGGAAACCGAAAATGGACCGAAGCGACCTGCCCATCCTGCATGAGAGCGACTACCTGCTGCTGAACGTCGGCGTCGACCAGTACGTCCCCTTCGTGGTCCGACGTCAGTCGTTGAACGAGCTCGTCTACGACCCGGTGCTCCAGGGCGCGATCGCCGGGCCCCAGGTCGGTCCCGGCGCCACCCCGGGCTCGGGCCAGGCGGCGAGCTATCTCGCGCAGGTCCAGTTGGGCCTCAGCCAGTCGGCGACCTCGATCGCCGGAGTGGTCGACATCTTCGGGATGCTCGACACCCTGGAGATGGACCAGGTCTTCTTCGGCATCGCGCCCCGCCCGCATCGGATCTGGGTGCAGCAGCCGTCGGGCGCCTTCGTGCAGGGCCTCGAGCAGAACATCGTTCCCGCCTCTGCCTACACCGACGTCCTCGACGTCGACGGCTTCGACTCTCCCTACGGGCGGCCCTCTCCCGCCTCGGAGTTCTTTGCGCTGAACAGCCTCAGCGTGACCTTCGCCCTGGCGAACCCTCAGCCGTGGCCGGTGACCCCCCGCATCGACTTCCTCATCAACCGGCTCTACGTGCAGCCGGTCGCAGACCCCGTGGTCGTCCAACGGCTGCTCAAGCGCTCGATCCCCGCGCACTACTTTTCGATGGGGAACCCGAAGGTCAACATGCCGTGGCCGTCGCGGGGCTACAACGGAGCGCTCCCGCTCCCCTCCGCCGGCGGGGACATGGCCCTGCCGAGTCTCGTCGCCCTGCTCAAGAAGCAGGGTTACATCGCCACGGCCGGAGGCAGCTGATGTCGGGCGGCACCTACCCCGGAACGGCGTTCGAGGACGACATTCACGACCTGGACTACGTCCTTCTCGCCGCCGGCACCATCGCCTCCCCCATCGGCACCACCGCGACCGACCTCACGGTCGACAACGTGGGCGGAACCGGACCCTCCTGCCCGGACAACTACACCATGAAGCTCGACAACGTGGTCGTGGAGAACCCGTCTGCGTCGACCGTGCAGATCACGGTCCAGCGGGTCAAGGGGTCGACCACGGTGCCCCTGGCCGTCGTGCCCCTCGCCACGAAGACGAGCGCGGTCCTCGACGCCTCGCGCTTCAAGCTGATCGCGTATCCGGGGTGGAAGTTCCAGGTCGTCTCCGACACCGCGGCGTCGGCGATCGTTACCGGGCTCGCGCGTCTCGTGAAAGGGGCCGGGCAGTAGGTCCCGCCTCGTTCGGGAGGCGGTAGCGTATGGCGACCCCGGGACTCCAGACCCTCTGCCAGCTGATCCAGCAGCAGCTTTGGGTCCAGTCCCCGGCGAACGCCGTCAAGCAGGTTCGTTACAGCCAGGTCGCTCCGCCGGCCAACGCCTTCGGGTCGGGCGGGAGCAACCTGGTCGTGGTCAACGGTCTCGGGAACGCCGTCGCGACGCAAATCGTGCCGGTGCCTCCCGGAGTCCGCTCGATCCTCTTGCGGAACCTGTCGGCGACGAAGACCCTGATCTACTGGACGGGCCCGTCTCAGACCCCGCCCTCGAGCGCCTACAGTACGCTCCCGGCGAACGGAACCGTGGCGATCGACATTCGCGCCGACGTGCTCGACGGTCTGTGGTTCATGCCCGACCCGACGTCGACGGACGCCGGCCTCGAGGCGCTGATGACCTACTTCGACCCCACGAAGGCGCCGGGCCCGCAGGTGGCGCCCTTCACGTTCGCATGACCGACGAACGGATCACGGTCTACGGACCGAAGGCATCGGTCGAGATGTCGCTGCGAGTCGACACGGGGGCTCGGAACACGATCATCCCCGAGAGCGTCGCCACACGCCTCGGTCTCGAAGGCCCCTACGTCCAGGTCAGCACCTACGGGCGGACCGTGACGTGGCAGGTCGCCGACGGCTACGTGGCGTCCCACGGAGTCACCCCGGTGCGAGCTCCCATCTGGATCGCGCCGGACGGAGAGACGCCCGCCCTCGGCGAGACGGCGATGGCGGCCCTCGGCTACAAGATCGTTCGCCCCGCGCCGTCCCCGAACTTCGAGCTCCACCTCAAGAGCCCCGCGGCGGGTGCGGCGCAGCTCCAGACACCCTCCGGGTTCGCTCCCCTGCCGTTCGACGCGGCGGAGCTCACGTACTCCGACCGGCTCGCCGTCTGCCGCAGTTGCCCGAACCTTCGGCCCGGACTGATCGACACGTGTGGAGCGTGCGGGTGCCCGGTACGAACCCGTGCGCTCTCCTCCTGCCCGCAAGGGAGGTTCTGATGGCGCACGAGCGCGCGGGAGCCGCGACGGTCGGCATCGCCTGGGCCGGGTTCCTCATCTACGCCTTCTGGCCGAAGGGGAAGCCCTGTCCGACCTGCCCGCCTCCCGTGAAGTGCCCCTCGGGGGATTTCCCCGCTACCAACGGAACCTGCCCGCAGGGATACGTCGCGGACCCGTCGGCAGCCGGGTGCTGTATGCCCTCGGGGATCGTGACGGGCTGTCCTACCTGCCCGGCGCCCGTGGTGTAGCCGGGACCAGTCGGCGGAAGGGCGCGTCCGGCGCCTTCGCCCGCCCGCGATGGCGGCCCGCACGTTCCCACATCCCCCGGTACGGGGTGAAGGGACGGTGCAGCGTCACGGTGATCGGCGCGAGGACCAGGCGCGCGCCCAGCTGGCCGAGCGTTCTGGAGAGCGTGGTGTCCTCGTGAACGGCGTTCTCGGGAAACCCACCGGCGCGGAGGAAGAGGCTCCGCCGGATCCCGAGGAAGGGTCCGATCGACGCGGCGTGCATCCCGAGCCGTGCCGCGACGTTGACGCCGGCGGCCATCCGCTGCGAGTACGGATCCCCGGTCGCGTCTCGGTAGGTCCCGGTCCACCACGCGTCCTCGGGAGGGGCACGCTTGAGGGATTCCAGGTCGCCCTCGAGAGCGACATCGTCGTCCGCGAATACCAGGATGGACCCGGTCGCCTTTTGGAACCCCAGGTTCTTCGCGTGGGCGATACCGTCGTTCCCTCCGATCAGGATGACTTCGTCGGCGCCCGGAGGCACCGAAGGCACCACGTCGAGCCCTCGGGTCGGGATGATGATCGACAGCGTCTCCGACATGCGAGGGAAGGCAGGGACATTCGCCCTTAAATGCCCGAAGAACCCTGCTTCGCCACGTGTATCGGCCGAACGATGGGGCGCTCCGGGAACCGGGAGCCTGGATCGCCTCTCACGGGTCGCGTGGCACGAAGGCCCTCCGCCTGCTCTCGTCCATGACCGAGCAGGGGGAGCGGATCGCCGCAAAGGCGCTGACATTCCGTGAGAAGGTCGAACGTCACCTGACTTCTCCCGCAGTGGTGCCCGACCCGTAGGAGGTGCCGATGGGCGCCCCCCCCGATTCGCTGTTGTTCGCCTACCTCGAGCAGTTCAAGTCGCAGCTCGACCGCATCGAGGACGACATGGACCGGGCCGATAGTCGGTTCGAGAGGCTTCGTACCGTCCATGCGGCACTCGAGAACCGCGTCACCGCGCTCGAGACCTGGAATACCACCCGCGACCAGGAGACGACGACAAGCCGGTGGTGGATCGGCGCGATCCTCGGCGGGCTCGCCCTCTTGGTGGAGATCCTCGTCCTGGCGTTCGGCCACTAATCGCGGGCCGCGGTCAGGAGTCCGCGCAGCTCGCGGATCCGTGCGCGAAGCTCCTCGGGCTTCGTCTTCTGGATGAACGTGACACGGGGTTCGGTGGTAGGGGATTCGCCGAGGTACTGTTGCCCGAGCCGGATTCCGAAGCCGGCTTCGAGCGTGTAGATCAGCCGTTCGAGCTCCTGCTGCATCCGGTTCTGCGCGTCGATCGCTCGGGCGAGCCGGGCTTTCGCGTGCTCGATGCGGGTTCGGTAGACCCCGGTCGCCTGTCGATACTGCCCCTCGATGGCGGCCATCTCGGCGCGTGCCAGGGCGACCTCGCGGGTCGACATGGAGATAGGATGGTAGGGGTGCCATTTTAAGGCCCCGTAGGACCGTACTCCACCCGTGGCGGTTCCCACCATCGTCTCGCACGCGACGGGGACCGGGTCCAGCGTGACCGCCGCCACCGTCACGATCCCTACCGTCCCTGCCGGGTCTGCTGTCTATGTCGGCGTCGTCGTAGGCTCCGCCGGTCCGACCGACCCCTCGACCGTCGCCGACTCCGTGGGAAACGTGTACACCAAGATCGCAGCGCTCTATGTCGGCGACTCGTACCGCCTCTCCGTATGGATGGTCGACGGTGCCGTGGGGGGTACGAACGTGGTCGTCACCGTCACCACGGGCTTCACTCAGAGCATGGCGATGCTGGCCACCGTCCTCACGCACCAGGTCACTCCGTCCCTCGACCCGGCGAGCCCGGCAACCGGGGTCGTCGCCTCCAACCCCATCGAGCTGTCCCTGACCCCGAGCGTGGCTGCGGAGGTCCTGCTGTTCTTCCTCACCGTCAACGCCTCCCCTGCGACATTCTCTCCCGCCGGTCTCGGCTCCATCCTCGACCAGGCGCAGTCGTCGGACACGACCACCTCGATCTGTGCCGTGTGGCTCTCCGTTACCGACACGTCACCCCACACTCTCGGGGCCGATTCGAGCCCGCTGCCCACGACCAACGGCGGCGGCGCCCTGGTCGGCGTCGAGGGAGTTCCCGTCGCGGCGCCGTCCTCTCTCGGCCGCACTCTCATCCGTCCCGGAGACGGGAGCGCCGTCAGCTCACGGAAGGTCGCCGCTTCCGGGTGAGACCGCCTTCCAGCGCCAGGCGTATTTCTTCATTGGTCCCGGCAGCTCGACCGCGAGCACGTCCGCATCATCGTACGTCGGCTCGGTCGGAGTCCCGTCCAGACGCTCGGCGGCTTCGACCGACCACGTGGCGCTCCGGCACGCGGGGAACTGCCCGCCCCGGGCCGATTGGCCGCAGTGCGCCCACATCTCCCCGCTCCCCGGCAGCTCGAGCAACGGGAACACGCGATGGTTTTCGGAGTCGACGGCGACCATGATCTGCTTGCCGAGGAGCTCGTCGCCGTCAGTGGAGCGAACCCACGCCGGCGGTGGTGGTGATCCAGTGGCAACGGCAGGAGCACCCCGTGGTGTCTCCGGGGGATCCGGGGAAGTAGTGGGGCGCGCACGCCGGGCAGAACGTCGGGGGATACGGCGGCGTGATGCCGATGTAGCGACCGCAGGGGGCGCACGACTCGCTGAACGCGATCCCGTGCGGGCAGAGGATGGTGGGCGCAGGGGTCCACGAGTCATACATCGGGGCACGGGAGTCCATGACGCCCATCTCACGCGCGGGCTTTAAGGCGGCGGTCGACCCTGTTCTCCCCCGATGCCCGAAACCCAGACCGACCGCTGGGACCACGGGGCCATTACCACGGGGGTCGCTGACGGCCGGCCGACTCAACCCTACATCGAGTTCCAGGAGGCGCTCGGGAGGCTGATCTCGGGTGGAGGCGGCGGGGGACCGACTCCCACCAACCCCGCGGGGGTCGCGCTCACCACGTCCCCGGCCACGGTCCTCAGCCTCGGCCTCACCGTGCCGACGCTCATCGCCGTGCATATCGACCTCGCCCTGGCCTCGGGGACCACGGTCACTCTGACACTCAGCTACACCGACCCGAACCTCGGCCTAACGAGCATCACGATCGTCAACGCAACTCCCATTCCGGGCGGCCCCGCGACCGTGCCGACATTCCTCATCAGCGCGACCACGGCGACCACGATCACGCTCACGGGTAGCGCCGGAGCGGACGGCGCGGCCACCGTCTACGCGAGCTTCGAGCCCGTGGGGACCTGAACGTGGTCCAATCCAACCTCCTCCCCGGCAACGTCGTCGTCTCCGGCACCCTCGGGGTGGCCGGCCTCATCACGGCAAGCGCAGGCATCACGGGAACCGGAAATACCGGGACTCTCACGGCGGGCACCGGGATCCTCGGGACGGCGAACAGCTGGTCCGCGCTCCAGACCTTCGGGAACAATATCTCGATCGGAGGGGCGACCGTCAACGTCGCTTCGCTCGTCAGCGGGAACGTCCTCCAGT
>VFSW01008555.1_pt1 | contig 14687 bp, 15 predicted proteins | sample 5358111 | NCBI WGS metagenome assembly VFSW01 (sample SAMN11554181, study PRJNA540505) | mine drainage metagenome | isolation source: sediment from site ElyBrook_90M | place: USA: Ely Copper Mine, Vershire, VT | collected 2017 | reverse complement strand
TGAAGCGGGGGCACTCAAACAAAGAAATTGGGTTTGAGGCAGACGCCCTCCTTCAAATTCCGCCCCACGCGGGCACCACAGGAGAGCGAACATCATGCCTTACGCAAACAGCAGCACAGCCACCAGCAGCAGCAACCCCGCGCCGCACAGCAAAAATGCGGCGCTACGCAACCAGAGCGAATCGCCTTACCAGCAGCGCACCAGTCAGAAAGACAACCCCACACAGCAACTCATCAAGCAGGCCGTTGACTTTTTGCTCCAGCAACTTGAGGCGGGCAAGAGTGAAACCTTGACCGCGTATCTGGCCGCGATGGCCCGGTTCCATGCGTATTCCTTTGGGAATATTTTGCAGATCGCCAGACAACGCCCCACGGCCACGCGCGTAGCCGGGTTCTACGCATGGAAGGAGTTGGGCCGGTTCGTGAAACGTGGCGAGAAGGGTATTCAGATTCTCGCCCCGATGGTCGGACAGCGGCGCAGAAAGGACACGACAGAGCAGGAGCCGGTCACGAATCGGGAGACGAAGCCCGCGCCTATGTTGATTGGCTTCCGCGCTGTGTACGTCTTCGATGTGGCGCAGACCGAAGGCGCGGACCTGCCCGAGTTCGAGCACAGCATCAGCGGCGACGTGGGCGAGCACCGCGACCTGCTCATTGCTTTTCTTGGTTCGCAGAATATCACCCTCGAATACAACGAGAACATCGCGCCCGCTCTGGGCGTCAGCTACGGCGGAAAGATTGCCTTGTTGCCGGGCCAGTCGAAGGCTGAGGAATTCGTGACTTTAGTTCATGAGGCAGGACACGAACTTTTACACAAAAGTGACCGACGCACCATCACCACCGCCACCGTGCGCGAGACGGAAGCCGAAGCCGTGGCCTTCATCGTAGGCCAAGCCATCGGCCTTGAGATGGGGCGCGCGTCGAGTGACTACATTCAGATGTACGCGGGAAACGCGGCGCTATTGGCCGAAAGTCTTGAAGTCGTACAGCGTACCTCTGCGGTGATCCTCGACGCGATCACCGGAGAATCAGCCACCAAGCAGAATGCGCCTTCGGCATCTTCGCCGGAGGTGCAGGACGCAATCGCGGAGGTGGCGTAATGCAGACCATCCTTCGCATTCTTGAGCGGGCCGGTGGTTTCCGGCCCACTCTGTACCTCAAGATCGAGAATCCGCCCTACATGGCCCTTGTCATCGAGGCCACGCCGGAGCCGGGGCCGCTGAACCTGCCTTCGATTTCCGTTGCGCATTACGGAGAGCAGAACGGTGACCTGATGCGCGACCCCGAGATGTGTTTCGAGTTGTCGAAACCGCCGCTCTGCGGCCTTGCGCTCACAGCGTGGTACTACCGCAATGACTATATCGGCGTGGAGCAGACTTCGCGCTATCGGGACGGGGAGAATTACGTCTTCCTTTCCGGTCTCTACGAGCAGCAAGAGCAATGCGCGCGGCAGTGGGACAAGAATCTCCGCGACCATGGTTTTCTCGAAGCCTTTACGGACAAGTCGATTCGTGGCTAGTCCGCTCCCTGCGGAGCGGAACCGGCCCGATGTGTCTCCGCTCCGTGCGTCTTCACTTTTCAACTGCTCGAAAGGAGCTTATCGCCATGGAAACCACCGTTATCAATGCCACCGAATACCGCGACCTTCCGCTCTCTCAACTCAACGAGTCGAAAACCAACCCCCGCCGTGTCTTTGACGAAGCCGCTCTCAGAGAACTCGTGGCCAGTATTCGCAGCCAGGGCATACTGTCGCCGTTGCTTGTTCGCCCACTCACCGAGAACGGCTTCGAGATCGTAGCCGGTGCGCGGCGTTACCGCGCCGCCTTGATGGCCGAAGCTGCCACCGTCCCGGTGCGCATCGTCCATCTATCCGACGCAGAAATGATCGAGGCGCAGTTAGTCGAGAACCTGATTCGCGCCGAGATTCACCCGATGGAAGAGGCCGAGGGGTTCGCCCGGCTTTTAGCGTTGGAGGAACCGAAATACGGCATCGAACAGATAGCCGCCCGTGTGGGCAAACAACCGTCTTTCGTGGCTTCGAGGTTGAAATTGATTGACCTTGTGCCCGCAGCGGTCGATGCCTTCTACGCCAACGAAATCGGCGTGGGCCACGCCGTCTTGCTAGCGAAATTGCCTGCTGACATGCAACAACAGGCGCTTTCGGCTTGCTTCAAAGAGGCATATAACAACGGGGCAAAACCGGCGCGGATTCTGCTGCCCGTCCGCAACCTGCAATTCTGGATTGAATCGAATGTGTTGCTTGTTCTGAAAGACGCGCCCTTTGACAAGCGCGATGCGCAGCTTGTTCCCACGGCGGGCAGTTGCGCCGACTGCCCCAAGCGCACCGGGCACAACAAACTGCTTTTCTCGGACGACCTTGGAAAGCAGGGGGACCGCTGCGTTGACCCCAAATGCTACCAAGCGAAACTCACGGCGCACGTGGCAAAGACCGTTGCCGCGAAACCCGAGCTTGTGCAGATCAGCACGGCTTACGGGACGCAGAAAGAAGGCAGCCCCGTATTGCCTCGCAACAAGTACACTGCCATCCGCGACGATAAGCCGAAGTCCAATGAAGAGGCAAAGCGCCCGGAGTTCAAGGTGTGCAAGTTCACCACCGACGCTATCGTCACCGAAGGCAGCGACATCGGCACAATCCATAAGGTGTGCAAAAATCCCGATTGCCCCATCCATCACCCGAAGAAGGTGAACGGCAATGGGGCGAACGATGTTGCATTCAAAGCCGAACAGGAGAAGCGGCGCAGGGAGGAAGCCATCGCCAATGCAACCGGCCTCCGCGTTCTCTCCGCAATCAGCGCAGCAGTCCCGGTACGGCTGATGAAACGCGACCTGCTATTTGTTGCCGAGCGCATGGTATACCTGCTGGACGAGAACCGCGCCGCGATTCTTGCCAAACAGCACGGGATCAAGAAGGCCAAGCAGGACGAATCCACCGGCAAGCTCTTCACGGCCTTTCTTCGCCGCGCCGACGAAAGCACCTTGGGCCGCGCCGTGGTCGAGGCCGTCATCTTGCTTACGGCTTCGCGCGGCAACGCCTCACATGCATTGCGCGATGCCGCCGAGTTTTTCAAGGTGGACGTGGCCACACTCACGATCCAGGTCAAGCAAGAGTTCGCGGCGAAGATCAAGGCTAGAGATGCGAAAAACTCGCCTCCCAAGCTGCCGGCGAAAGTCGGCAAGACACTCAAGAAAGCCGCTGCTGCGTAATCCAATTTAGCTGTGGCCTCGCGGAGCCTGTGGCCACAGGCTCCGCATTCCTTTGTCGAGAGCCCGCTTTCCCACCCTGATCGCGCTCCCGCACAGCGGGAGATCTTTCCCTCACCCGCCCAGCGGGCCTCCGATAATCATCTACTCCTCGTTGAGCACATTGGCGGAGATAACCGGCCAACCTTGCGAAACTCGCTGGTGAGCGGAGGCCCTGATCTGGCGCGGGGTTCAGAGGTGTTCTATTATTCTTCAGCGCGGTTTCTTACCGTTTGGCGAGGTCAGCCCAGCTCGCAATAACGGACTCACCAGTAGCGGCGGCAGACTGGAACTCATTTGAACAGAGCATCGCGCCTCCAGGAGCCAGCCTGGGCTCTAAAGCCACACTTGTAGCGGAGATCGTAACTCGAGCAACCGAGAGCTTTGGAACGGCCAATGGTTATGCCAACCAAGCTAGGGCAACATTGCCTGCGACGAACGCAATATTCTACACACCGTCAGAACGGGAACTGATTGGCCGGTTATGGCAATCACGCGCTTGTCCAGACAAATTGTTGAGGATCAGCGGAGTGAGCATGTCTGTCCGTGCGAACCGCCTCCAATTGGTTCTTGGTTCGCGGCATTGGCTGCGATGCCAAGTCAACGCTCGAAGGCCTTAAGTCGCAAGTTGGCGAAGTAGGCTTTGGTTCCCACTCCTATCCAGAGAGCTACGGCTCCACTGCGATCACCCAACTTAAGATCGTTCACCAGCAGCGTTGGTTCGATAGCTCCGTTCACATAGAACCGCATCTTGGTACCATCTACCTCGATTTTGAGATGAGTCCACTCGCCAGGAATGAGGTCTGTGTACGACTCGTATTTGCCGGGAGACTCAGTGCGTAGCTTCAGCCATTCGTTGTCTGGAAAAGATGCATATTGCGTCGAGTGGTTTCGCCGTTCCTGATCTTCGGCGCGCCCGTTCGTGGGACGTATGTAGGCGTAGTCGTACCTAGAAGCGTCGGGCGGCACACGGAATGCAATTCCAACAAACCCGCGTGCCAGTGCTGGCGCATTGGCTTGGGCCATTCCCGCGACGTCGATTTCGATTGTGCCGTTATGAAACTTGGATCCTTCGAGAAGGACGATACCGCCTCCCGTCCCATACTTTTGTGGATCATAGGCCGCATCTGCGTTCGGAAGCGACTTCACCCGAATAGCATTTCGCCCTCGATAGATGGCACGTTCCACCGTTACATTATGTGGCTGTAAGCCCTTGCCCGAGTCCAGCGGGGAGGACTGAGCGGCCGTCCCTGCAAGCACTATCAGGTTCGCCATGAAGACCGCACTTACTGAGAGTGGCGGGCGGGTTCGAGTCAGGTTGTAACGCATACGGGCGAGTCTCCGAATACTGGTTAATGATCCTACTTGGCTGGCTCCGAAAGCAGCATGCCCTTTGTGCCAGCGTAGAAGACGATGAAGGTCGCGGGTTGATCGCCCACAACGCCCCGATGCACGGTATGGACCGTCTCCGGCATGACTTGGCCAGCCGTAAAATGCGCCTTGCGGCCCTTGTCATCTTCCACCGTGATCTCACCGGAGAGCACGTAGGCAAAGCTCGGCATGGGATGCGAGTGCCATGTCAATTCCCGATGCGCCGGAATAGTGATTTTCGCCACGACTGGTTCCGCCACGCCCTCCGGGTAGGCTCCGTAAGCCACGCCATTCCACGAGGCATCCGTGCGCAGCAACTCTTGGATTTCAATATCGTCATTGGCCTGTCGATCTGTGTTCACAGCTCCTCCACTCTCCACGAGAACGTCCGATGCATTCGCGGACTGCCTGATGTACTCGGCATCGTAAGGCAAGATGAATCCGGCTTTCAAAACCTCCTGCGTCGCCTTATCCACTTCGCGCACATACCCGGCGTGATCGTGGTAACGTGCTTTGAATTCCGCAGGGCTGTATTCGTGATGAAAACCAGAGAGCATGCATGTTCCCGGTCCTGAGTTGAATCCAGAATTCTTCCCAGTAGGCGCTGCAAGTTGAGGCATGCGTATGCCGCCCAGCAATTCTCCTTCTGTATCGCGTTTGGGAGTACCATCCGGGTTTCGCTCGAACTGCGGTGCAGCAGGAGCGGCTGTACCGTCTTCGATCCATCGATTCAGGTGTTCGTACGCGGAGTTGAGGACAAGTTCGGTTGGAACCTTACTCCATAACAGGTTCTGCTTGCATCCCGCAGTTGCTTGCGTAAGGGAGACAGGCTTGCCATCGGGAGACTTTAGAAATCCGTCTCGTAGAGTTTCCACATCGATGTATTCGTTCATCTCCGGAAAGCTCACATGCGAAGTTCCGGCTACGGGCCAGCGGCGTAGAAAAGGGCCATCGACCGCGACGCTGATGACAGGAAAAGTAGCTCCAAACTCTGTTCCCACGCTGATGGCCGGAACCTTTGTGTCATCGCGCAGACTTCCGGCTGCGTCGTAGTACAGAAATCCTTGATAGAGGTTGTGAAGGGGCTGGATCGAGTTGTAGTAGGCTGTGAGACGCAGAGCTGATTGTGATTCTCCGGCGGCGATCAGACGCTTGATCGCGAATCCGGCTAGCGGATCACTCGACCCCTGGTGGCTCAGGAGGGCTGCGCCGACCTGCCCGAAGATGTCCCACGAAAGCACATCGCCGCGGTCATCCAGCGTTCCACCTTGAGGATCATCGTTTGAACCTTCGGCGCTCAATGTGCCGTACCGAGCAGGACTCCAGGCATTTAATTGTTTGATGCCGACACGCTGGGCGGAGACGCCCACCCACACGTATCCTTCCCGCATGAGGTAGTCATGTGATCCTCCCCAGCAGAAGTCAATGTCCTGTCCAGCCGATACGTTGTACCACTCGACCACCACGGTTCCATTGAAGCGCTTTGGATCCGACGGCTTCCGAACCACGATCCTCGTTTTGTATGGATGTCCGCTGTCAACAATCGTTGCAGTGTCCAATGGGCTCTTGATTCGATACCGATTTGCAGTTCCGCTGGCGTAATACTCCTGCTCTTCATATCCTTGCTTCGCCAAGTCAACAACCGATGCATCCAGCGGTTGAGTGCCCGGAACGACGACTTTTTGAATCTCTGCCGGATGGACAGAATCCGATGCAAACAGCGGAGCCGACGTCAGGCTGGCAAACGTTAAGACTGTTGCTGCGACCGTTACGGATATAAAGTACGAAATCGTCTTGATCACAAGGCTCTCCTTACCAATTCATTCCTTCGTTACGCTTTCGGCTCCATGAATAATCCCGCATCGACCTTGGCCGCCTCGGACTCCGATACCCTCTGCAGGAATCCCGGCTTTGGGCTTTCGACAACCTTGCTGATTTCTCCGATGGACGATACCTTGAAGTTCTTTCCCGTCTTCATGTTGCTTTTCTCCTTGGATTCAACTCCCCGCTATCGAAGAGGTCCGCGCACTTGAAACGTCTGTCCAATGAGCCGTCCATTTCGGATTGGGAAGGATGTTGTTTCGTCCTTTTGACGAAGGACGGGAGAAGAGTGTGAAATCCTTGACAGAAATTGGTTGAATTCACACGATCTTCCGGCGAATCGTCTAATTTACGAACGGGCGGCACGACTTGAACTGCCGGGATAGAACGAAGGACTGGACCATGACGATTGAAGATGTGGTACAACGGGCAATTGCAGGAGACAAAGACGCGCTGAATCAGATCGTTACCGCATTGCAAGGAGACCTCTATGGATTATCCCTGCGGATGCTGTGTAACCGCGAGGACGCAGAAGACGCAACGCAGGAGATCCTGATTCGCATCGTCACGCGTCTGGCTCAGTTTGACTTCCGCAGCAAACTGAAGACCTGGGCGTACAGAGTCGCGGTGAACTACATCCTGGACGTGAAGAAAAGTGCTGTAGAACGCCTGCATATGACCTTTGAGCAATTGGCGGATGACATTACCGAGGGACTGAGTGAGGCCGCCCTGCCGGAAGCTGAACAATCGCTGCTGGTGGATGAGGTGAAAATTGGATGCAGCATGGGCATGTTGCAGTGCCTGGACCGCGAACACCGGCTGGCCTACATCCTGGGTGACATCATGGAGATGCAAGGGCCTGAAGCTGCCGAGATTCAAGAGATTTCGCCCGAGTTGTTTCGCAAACGACTTCAACTTGCACGTACTACGATGCTGCGCTTTATGAAGTGCTACTGCGGATTGGCCTCGGACGAGGCTCCATGCCGCTGCAACCGGCAGATACCGGTAGCCCGGCAAATAGGCATCATCAGCAGTGAAAGCCGCAAGTACGCAATGACTCCAGTGTCGTTCGAGCAAAGCCGGGCAATGGTTCGGCAGGTGGAAGAGGCGCGTTGGGCGCTACAGGTGCATCGCACCAACAACCCGCGCCCCGCATCCGTCGACTTTGCCCGGCAACTGCTGACGGTGCTGGACGCACACCGAGAATCTGGCCCGGCCATGTGAGGCCATCTAATCCGGGGATTTCCTAGTGCTCCGAGAAGGTTATCGCTGGGAATGTCCATCAAACGCTCAGCGTTTACTTTCAAGTTGCTGTCGCTGATTAGTGGGAATCAGATTCTCCCGAATCGGCTCGCCACCTTTCCGGCGTCGTATCTTCCCATGTTCGAAAAGCGCGGTAGAACGAGCTTGTGTCCTCAAAACCGAGAAGGTATGCAATTTCGGTGAGCGGCATTCCGGGCTGACTCAAATATTCACGTGCCAGTTCCTTCCGAATTTCCGATAGGAGTTCGCGAAAGGTTGTACCTTCGTCAACGATCCGGCGTTGTAAGGTGCGAACGCTCAGTCCAAGCTCGTGAGCCACAACGGAAGCATCCGGCCTCCCGCCCGCGAGCATTCGTTTGAGTATCCACTTGACCCGTTCGGCAACCGATGCTTCAGCCCTTGCTTGCTGTTGGCGCTTATCGAGCTGCGGTTGCAGCATCTCCAGCAACTCCGCGTTATACGTGACGAACGGACGCCCAAAATCAGAAGAATCGAATACAAGGACATTGTGCGCCGCGCGAAACTTGACTGGACACTGGAAGAAGGCTCGATGCACTCCTGTCCGCTCCGGGAGCCGATTCAACTCTACGCGTTTGGGATTAAACGGTTGCTCAGTACCGCGCCTGCCCATTTCCACTAACATCGCGTACGTCACATCCGTTAACAACGGTGGCTCCCGCTGACGACCTCGTTTCCATTTCCATTCGATTGAAGTTTCGTTCCGATTTTCGCTGACACGCATTTCACTTGCCGCGCTAATCTGCAAAAAGCGCTCGTGCCGCGTGATTGCATCCCGATAATCACGTGCGTAATAGGCTGCCAGCATGGAGGGGGGTAAGGCAGCCGCATGAAATTGACAACCCATCTTCAGGCCAATTGCCGGATCGTTCGACAACTCGCCGATGGCATCCCAGATAGCAAAGAAATGAGATTCTGTGATGCGGTTGTTCTCGTTCTCAATGAGAGTGAGCGGCAAACCGGCGCGTCGCAGGACAGATGATGGCTCAACGTGCAGCTTGCGAAGCACAACCCAGAAGTGCTTCGGAAGCCTAAGACGACTTGGGACAGAACTCGACATTGGTCCAAACCTCGGCAAGCGCGAGCGACACGGCTTCTTGAGCAGCTGAGAATCTCACGGTAGACGCTTTCGCCGAAAGCGGCAACTTTACTAGTAGCATATCGCGACAACCACGTTGCGTTCGACGCCAAATCAGATTTGGCGTATTTCGCAACAACAATGGCGCGAATCGTTAATTACTTGCAGTTTCAAGAAGTGCAGAATCGATCTTGTGTTGAATGCCCTTCTATCCACTCACGACGCGCTTTGCATCCTGGCGATTTGCTTTGGAGTATTGGTGCTGTCTGACCTGCTTACGAGGCGCTTAACCTGTAGGCGGATAGTGTGGTTTCTGCGCTTCAGCCTGGGAGCAGACCTTGCCGTTTTACTCTCTCAGTTCCACCATCTGCTCCTTTCGCAGAAAGTGGCCATGGCCTCGGTGTACGCCACGGTCGTGATCGTTCTTGCCTGGCGCGCCTTTCATTTGTATGGCATGTGGCGTTACGCATTCGCTTTCACGCTGCCTGTCGTTCTCTATCTCGACACACTTGCACTTTCGATTCAAGTCTTCAACCACACGGCCGCTGCACAAGGTTTCGGTGTCAGTAACTTTCGAATCGTGCAGATCTTGCTGCTGACGGCCTTTGTTGCTCTTGGGGCCGTCGCAGCGAAAAGGTCTTCCTCCAAGCCGACCGCCTAGCGGACACGCAAGCAATCTCGAATCGCAAGTGAGGCAATCAATCACCCCGGTTGGCTGCTTGCATTTCACGACAGCCAGTTGCGTCGCACGCTATATCGGTTTGGCGCATTTCGCAATAAGTTTGTCGCACATCGCTAATTACGTGAGGCGTCAGATGGCGCACAATCGCTACACCGGTTGCCCCGGCAATTGTCTCGGGGTTTGCGAGTTTGAATGTTCATTCTATTCGGAGAGCCATCCAATGCAGGCGAACACGTACACTCCAGGCTATAGCGCACCCGTTCTGGCCTTTATGAAGCAGCGTAGCGCGGAAACGCACGCCTCGTTCTTTCTTCCTCTACTGAAACCAGGTTTCCGTGTGCTCGACGCGGGGTGCGGCCCTGGCACCATCACCCTCGGCCTGGCGCGGCGAGTGGCGCCAGGCCAAGTAATGGGAATAGATATCGAGGATTCACAGTTCCAAGGTGCAAGAGAAGAGGCCATTCGGGAATCCTTGAACGCAACATTTCAAAAAGCCAGCATCTATCAGTTGCCTTTCGAGGACGGTACATTCGACGCGGTATTCTCCCACGCCGTTTTGCAGCATCTCAGCGATCCCCTTCGAGCGTTGACTGAGTTGCGCCGCGTTTTGAAACCGGGAGGTGTTGCTGGCATAAAGGCGAACGATATGGGGGGAATACTGATCGACTCGGAATCCGACGAAACCGTCAGAGTGCTAGCCTCCTGTATTTCGCACAGAGACGCATGTGGGGGTGACTCTCGGATTGGACGGAAGCTTCCTCGGCTATTGCGCAGAGCCGGCTTCAAGGTGGAGAGGGCGAGTGCATCGTACGAGGTGATTAACGACTTGCGCTATGAGCTAGTCCGAGCGCTCGTCGCGCATTTTTTACCGTCAGGTTCATGCAGCCTGCAAGAAGAACCTGATGGATCTCTGTTCGCGGCACTCCCATGGTGTGAGGCGATTGGCCGCGCATGATTCGTCCTTCAAGGTTCATTGGGCCTTGTCCAACGCGATCTTGCGAAATCTCACTTTCTCTTCGAAACGACTCCGAAGGGATCTTCATTGCAACCTGGAGAGTTTCCCCAATGCAACAAGCCTCTCATAGTCTGAATATCCGATTCATCACAATCCGTCCGAAGATGCGGTCCCACTCAACTTCAATTGCCCTGTTGCTCATGCTGTTTCCCATCCGTGGAGTCGCGCAACAGGAGGTCGCACGCATGAGCGATGTTAGTGTTCTGCTTCCTGATGCTCCGGAGCCTCAGCAGGACGGCTCGCCCGGAAGCCACGCAGCCGCCGCGGGTAGTGTCGCAGGCATAGTGCTGGATTCCGACGGAGCCGCTCTGGTAGGGGCACAAGTCAGCCTTGCGCGAAACGACGGAAGACAACTTCAGAACTTGCAATCTTCCGCAAATGGCACATTCACGTTCACAGAAGTTCCGATAGGCACATATTTCGTGACTGTGGATGCTTCCGGGTTCGCTCCTTTTCAGTCAGATGAGTTCAACATCACAACGCAAGAACTCTCCGTCACGGTTCCTGAGATCACGCTCGCAATCGCGAATTTGAATACGAACATAGTCGTCCGCCCGACCGAAGAGATTGCGGCTGAACAAATCAAGGCCGAAGAGAAACAGCGTCTGTTCGCTGTATTCCCGAACTACTACGTGAGCTATGTCACGAATGCAGCGCCGCTCACCTCAAAGCAAAAATTCTCCTTGGCGGCGCACGACACTTTTGATTGGACCTCGTTTGTCGGGAGCACCGTTGGCGCAGGTATAGAACAGGCCACTAACGCGTTCAAGGGGTACGGACAAGGGGCCGAGGGATATGGCAAACGCTGGGGAGCGGTGTTTGTGGATGGGCGTTCCAGCGATCTGTTCAGTCACTACATTTTCGCATCCCTTCTGCATCAGGATCCGCGTTACTTCTACCAAGGCACTGGCACCAGGAAATCCCGGCTCGTCCACGCAGTGAGCAACGCATTTATCGCCCGAAGCGACAGCGGCAAGAATATGCCAAATTACTCGTACCTCTTGGGCGATCTCTCTGCTGCCGCTCTTTCGAATGCTTACTATCCTGATGCGGACCGCGGGGCGAGTCTCGTCTTCACCAACGCCGCGATCGGCATCGCGGGCCGAGCTGCCCAAGCGGTATTCGAGGAGTTCTTTGCAAAGCGAATTACAAAACACGTTCCTCAACCTGGTTCGCCAGGTGGTTCGGATCCAACGAGCGTTCAGCCCTAGTCAGCTCGCGACGAAGCCACGAAGGAACCCTAATCGACTGACCGAACTTGACACGAATCCTATCGTTCTTGCGAGTCAGATATCGAAACGAAATGCAACGTTAAACACCGGGGAGCAACATGGCACAAGCAGGTATTAGTTTGACGAAGATTAAGTGGAATCGATCCTGCAGAGAGGGATTGTCGCTGCCCCTTAGCTTGCAGAAACCGTCCATTCTTCTCGTTGCGACCCTACTGGTCGCATTGGTCATTCTTTCACAGGGACCAGTTTTGCATGCGCAAGATCAGACTGCTTCCGCATACGTTTCCTCTTTAGCGTCCGGAGAACAGAACCTTCCAGAGGCTCCGTCAGCGTCTCCGAATTTTCAACAAGGCCCCCGGTCCAACACTCCAGTCCAGTCGCCACGATTTAGTCGGACGATCAATGTCGGGGACAAGTTCAGATATTTGGTGGAACCCGAGTTCGGCCCTCGCAGCTTTTTCACGAACGCTTTCGACGCAGGGATGTTCATGGCGAGCCTTCCCAGCCACTACCCTCCAGAATGGCACGGTGGAGCCGAAGCATTCGGGCGGATCTACGGAGACAGTTTTGCCCGCAATGGAACTGAAGGCATTGGGCGTTTCTCCGCTTCCGTTCTGTTGCATGAAGACCCTCGTTATCAGCGCTCTGAAAGCACCTCTTTCCCAGCGCGTCTAGGCCATTCGTTGCTCTATAGCTTTGTTGACAAAACCGACGGAGGACATACCACTGTTGCTATCTCCAACTTCACAGGCGCCGCGGCCGGTGGTTTCATTGGCAACTCATACCTCCCCGCCGGCTTCGATAATCTAACCCATGCAGGCCAAAGATCAACCATCGTTTTCGGCACCATCGCCGCCCAGAACATTGCGCAAGAGTTCGCTCCGGAACTAGGCCGATTCCTGAAGATGATACATCTGCCCCATATACCTCTGCCGCCGGTGTGGTGGACAGCAGACAAGTAGCAATATCGAGCTGCACCGGATGGTCTGCACCGGATGCAGCACCGATCATTGCGATAAGCCTGGATTCGATTATTGAACGGCAATGCAAATCGGAGGAGGACATGGAATGCTCTGATTTAGAACCTGCATCGGAGAGAGCGTGTTCCATCGAATCGCATCGAGAAATGGAGGCCACGCTCCACTCGTTGCGTTCCTTGATCTGTGACCTTCTCCGCGAAAATGAGGAACTCCGCACGGGCCTGTTCGAGGCGTTCTTCGAAAGATCTTCAGTGATTACCGGCGCAGATTGGTTCTGTGAAAATGGCAAGGCCGACTCTATTAACCGAACGTGAATCAATTGACAGGCTGAATACCTAGCGACGCACGAGTGGTTTTAAGCTGACAACGCAGATATGGAAACGAAATGGAAGATCAACAGACGGTCAAAGGCAGGAGACAGCGGAGGGTAAGTGCCCACGTGTGCCCGCAATGTGGTTTTTCGATTGATCTGAAAGATCTCGGGTTCCGAGGTAGTGCGACGGGACTTGTAACATGCCCCAAGTGTGAGTGGTCAGGTCCGGTCACTATTGGGATTGTTGCTAAGGAACTCGCTGAGTAGAACAGCCGGCCATTGTTGCGGACTGTCACGCGGACGCGCGAACCGGTAATGGAGTGACCTGATTAAACGTCGAGAGCTTGCGCATGAAGGCTCTGACCAATTCGCTTACGACCTTGGAATTGTCGTCCGCGCGAGATGCGAGATAGGTTTTGAGCATCAGCGCGTCTTCTGCGAGCGGTCGCACCGTAATTCCGTCGCGCGCAATCCGCATCGCGCCCGACTTGACCACGAAGGCCACGGCCCCATCGTCGGCGATAAATGAATAGGCGTCCTCGGGGGCCACGATGTGATGGAGCTTGGGGGGCGCAACTTTTCGCTCGTTTGCCAGCCGCATCACGGCATCGTACACAGGAGGGTGCAACCGCCGCTCGAAGATCACCCAGGGCTGCCCTGCCAGCATGTCAAGAGTCACCGAATCCTCGTAGGCGAGATCGTCTTCCTCCGGCATGGCGATGTAGAAGGGTGATTCCGCGATCTTGACTGCCGTGAGGCGCTTGGACTCCGGTGGCTCCGTGGCAATTGCCAGGTCCAGTCCACCGCCAAGAACGTCGCGCACGAGATCACAGGAAAACTGCTGGGAAACCTCAATCTTCAACTGCGGAAACAGCGGCAGTCGGACCGCGAGCAGTGTGGTAATCAGAAACGGATCGGTGTAGGGAGACCTTCCCACGTTGAGAACGACTTCAGCGTCTTTGTGCGCGGCGCGCCCGCTCCCGACAGCCCGTTCGACATGCAAGACGGCGAGACGCGCCTCTTCGACGAACTTTCGTCCGGCGTCAGTCAACTCAACAGTCTGATGATTGCGCACGAAGAGCAGGAAGCCTAGCTCGCCTTCAAGCTCTTGGATTCGCCTGCTAACCGTGGCCTGGTCGATTCGCAATCTTGCCGCTGCTCTCGAAAAGTGTAGTTCTTCGGCGAGCACAATAGCGGTTTGGAGCAATCGAATCTCTGGTAGCGCCATAGTAGTCCTCCGAGAAGAGAACACAGGAGCTGGGAAACGATCAGATCTAACAGGCTTACACCGGAAACGGGGATTCCCCACAATCAAGATGTTTTTTGAGATGCGAGCACGGTTCCGCCGGTTGCAAAAAATTAAAATCAGGATGCATACACACCGCGTAATGCCTTCAGCGCATAACGCGCTCCCCATTTTTCATTGGACTCCGGCGTCTGGAGATAGCAACCATTGACCAGATTCGTGGCGCTAAGCAAGATGACCTGACGGATCTGAAATAGGGTCAACGGCCACCTGGGATACCGAAGTGTCGTTCAGGAGCCAGAGCTATGGCAAACCTTCTTTTGAATGCTGAAGAAGCCGCCCAAATTCTTCGCATGGACCGTCGGACCCTCATCGTCTGGGCGCGGCTTGGGTATGTCCCTGCGCACC
>VFSW01008553.1_pt1 | contig 14687 bp, 13 predicted proteins | sample 5358111 | NCBI WGS metagenome assembly VFSW01 (sample SAMN11554181, study PRJNA540505) | mine drainage metagenome | isolation source: sediment from site ElyBrook_90M | place: USA: Ely Copper Mine, Vershire, VT | collected 2017 | reverse complement strand
GCACCGTCGGAGAAGGCTCTTCATCAGGTGTAACTTTCCCTGATATTCTCAAAGTGGCGCAGGCATACGGATTACCAATAGCAAGATTGGACAACACAGACTTCGAAAAAGGACTTCGTGTCGCATTAAATACACCTGGCCCGATCGTTTGCGAAGTAATACTCGACCCATCCCAAAGCTTCGAGCCACGCCAAAGTTCGCGCGCATTACCTGATGGACGTATCGTGTCTGCGCCATTGGAGGATATGTTTCCATTTTTGGATAGAGACGAGCTACAGGAAAATATGCTCATCCCTTTATGGGAAGAGTGATCGAGCGCCAAAAATACAAGATAACGGAAGTAGCTAAACGGTCAGGAAAGTTTATACTGAGCCTGGTCGAAGTGAAACGAAGGAGAGATGCATGATCAATCGTGATATTTTTGAAGATCTTTTTGTTCTCGAACTGGCAAACAACCACTGGGGCGGTCTCGAGCGTGGACTACGGATTGTCAAAGAGTTCGGAACTGTTGTCCGTTACAACAATGTGCGCGCCGCAATTAAACTTCAATTCAGGGATGTGGATACTTTTATCCACAAGGATTTCCTGAACAATGAAAACATCCGCTATATCAGAAAAACACTGGACACAAAACTTTCACACGAAGACCTTGCCGCCTTAACTGAGGCCATCCGACGTAGCGGCTGTGTTCGCATGGCCACCCCATTCGATGACCGTTCAGTAGATCTATGTAGTGAACTTGGCATCGAGATCATCAAGGTTGCCAGCTCTGATATCGCTGACTGGCCTCTGCTTGAAAAAATTGCCAGGACACGCAAACCAGTAATTGTCTCCACCGGCGGATCATCACTGAAAGATATGTACGATATGGTTACCTTCTTTGATAACCGCAATATCCCATTGGCGATCAACCATTGCATCTCACTTTATCCGTCCGAAGATGCGGAATTGCAACTCAACCAGATTGATTTTCTGAAAAATCGTTATCCCGGTCATGTAATTGGGCTTTCCACTCATGAGTACCATGATTGGCGTTCTTCCATCTTAATTGCCTATGCCAAGGGCGCGCGAACCTTCGAACGGCATATTGATATCAAGACAGCAGACAAGCAAATCTCCCCCTACTGCTCCACACCCGAACAGATTGCTGAATGGTTTCAGGCTTTCCAAAAAGCACGCGAAATGTGCGGCGCGCCCGGAACCGAAAAAGCGCAATCAACACAAAAAGAAATTGATTACCTGACATCGCTTGTGCGCGGAGTATACGCAAAACGCGATCTGAAAGCCGGAAAAATTCTCACATCAGATGATTACTATCTCGCCATTCCTCTTCAAAAAGGACAACTTTCATGCCGTGAACTTTTGAACGATCAGGTCCTTGCCCAGGACATAAGCAAAGATGCGCCGCTAATGGTCGATTCGCTGGACAGTTTATACAATCGCGATGAAACGCTCAAAAAACAATTGAGTACTCGTGGGCTGTAAAAACCATGACCAAAATTAGTATCGTCACCCCTTGCTTCAACGAGGAAGAGAATGTGGATGAGCTTTACGAACGCGTTCGCGCGGCAATGCAGAGTTTTAACTATGAATACGAACACCTCTTCATTGACAACGCATCCACCGATCATACCGTCGAAAAGATTCGTTCTCTGGCGGAACACGATCCACGAGTGAAGGCCATCATCAATACCCGCAACTTCGGACATATCCGCTCCCCATACTACGGACTTTTGCAGGCGCAAGGCAATGCAGTTGTTGTTCTTGCTTCCGATTTACAGGACCCACCCGAGCGCATCCCAGAATTTATCAAAAAATGGGAAGAGGGCTATAAAGTAGTAATTGGGGTTAAGACCAAGAGCCAGGAATCGGGCTGGTTTCATCTTTTGCGTACACTTTATTATCGCGTTCTACGCAGCCTTTCAGAAGTAGAACTGATTGAGCACTTCACCGGTTTTGGCTTGTACGATCAGCAGGTTATAGAAATCCTGCGACAGTTGAATGACCCATATCCATATTTCCGCGGCCTGATTGCCGACCTTGGATTTCCCATTGCGCGGATTGAATTTATACAACCTAGGCGAAAGCGTGGAATTACAAAAAATAACTTTTATACCTTGTATGACACGGCCATGCTTGGTATTACAGGCTACACAAAAATTCCCTTGCGCCTGGCAACGATGCTCGGTTTTTCCGCCGCGGCGATCAGCTTCATGGTCGGTCTGGTCTATTTGATCTACAAACTGCTGTTCTGGCAACAATTCTCGCTTGGCTCTGCGCCAATTGTCATTGGATTATTTTTCCTGGGCTCCATCCAACTCCTTTTCCTCGGCGTTGTGGGTGAATACATCGGAGCAATTTACACACAGGTAATGCACCGACCGCTCGTCATTGAAAAAGAGCGGATCAATCTCTAGGGTATGGAGCCGCTTCAAGTCCCGACCCGAAACGGCTAGCCCTTCGTCCGGCTTTTCTCAGTCCATGCCGAATTCCGATTAATCATCCAGCGAGAGATTCCTTTATGCCGAACTTCACGGTCCAAGATATTGCCAGCACGAGTCTAGCCATCGCCCTCCTCTCATTTATTTACGTCACACCGGGATACGTGACCGGGTGGCTTTTCGATCTGTTCAATTTTAGGAAGCGTTTATTTGCCACGCGCTTCGTAATTGCAATCGTTCTTTCGATTGCAATCAGCCCAATCATCACCTTTCTCACGTGGCATCTACTATCGGTCACAGCAACTTTCATCCTGCTGGGACTGTTTGCAATCGCAACTGTAATTATTCTTTTTAAAACAAAATGGCCTGCCGTTTCCAATGAGGTAAAGCGGCTTCAAAGATTTGCGATTTACATTGGCTTAGGTTGGGTGATTTTTTCAATCCTCTCACTAGTTGACATTCAGTGGGGTAATCGTCTTTACTATAATGTAGTCGCATTCGATTTCACGACACGTGCAGCCGTTGTCAACGCCATGACCCGTAGCGGTGTGCCACCTATCAATCCAAGTTATTTTCCGGGGCACAATGTTGAGTTGACATACCTATATTACTTTTGGTATATCCCATGCAGTCTGGTTGCCCAACTCGGCGGTCCCTGGGTGGATGGGCGCATTGCCATGATCGCCAGTGTCGCATGGTGTGGATTGGCAGTCATGGCGACCATCGCCTTATATCTGCGATTGCGAAATCCCGAAGGTGGCATAAGAGCATGGAAATCGGCCTTGATGGGAAGCAGCCTGTTGCTCATTAGTGGCTTAGATTTTATCCCGGCATTACTTTTAATGATATCCACCCGCTTAACAAGTGGCGCATCTGTTCTTCAAGGCGATATCGAACACTGGAATGAACAGATCACTGCCTGGATTGGAGCAATTTTGTGGGTTCCTCACCACATCGCAGCAATGATTGCTTGTTTGGCTGGCATGATGCTGTTGCTTTCTGTCCGTGACCAAAACCTTTCCAAGCGAATGCAAGCCATGTTTATCGCCGGATTGGCATTCGCGTCCGCTTTTGGATTGTCTGTTTACGTAACATTGGTCTTCGTTCTTTTCTGGGGTATCTGGATGCTCGTCCTGTTCATCCAAAAGGGGCGTGAGCTTAGTCTGGCCATGGCATTCGCAGGGATCGTCGCCGCAGTTGTCATTAGCCCCTTTATCATGGGATTATTGAGCGGTGGATCGGGTTCTTCGGGTGGATTTCCCATCGCATTCGAAATCCGTCAGTTTTACATAGCGGTTCCATTCCTATCCAAATTAAATCCAATACTGTCCAGCCTGATTCTCCTTGCCCTTATGCCTCTCAATTATCTGATGGAACTCGGTTTCTTTTTCGTGGCCGGATTGCTATGGGCACAACAACACAATAAAGGTATTTGGAAAAATAATCCATTTTATTTGGCAGAAGTCATTTTGCTTTCGGCAACAATTTTCGCCGGTTCATTCACACGTTCAACCACGATCGGCAACAACGATCTTGGCTGGCGTACCTGGCTTTTAGGGCAATTCATCCTGCTGATATGGTGTGTGGATATATTGTCAAAATATTTTTCAGATGGCTGGCGAAGCCGACCTCCATCCGCTGAAATCAAAAGGTTGAGAAAGCAGTTGACAATCCTTCTCGTACTCGGACTTACAACCACGATTGTGGATGTTGTACTATTACGCACGTGGCCAATCCTTGTAGATACAAATATCGCCGGTTTTCCGAATGGTTTCAGCCCCGACACAAAACTCGGTGAAAGGACTTTTGCAGCAAGACAGGCCTATGATTATATTAATGCCAGCCTGCCGGAACAGATTCACGTTCAATACAATCCATCTGATTTCTTAAATCGGCCGGCGGGATTATATCTGAACCGCCCCATGACAATCGCTGCACAAACAGCCTACGGTGTCCCGCAACAAGAATTTGAGAGTCGAGTTTCCGCCACGGCAAAAATATACCAACCAGCATCCAATTGGAACGAGATAGATCAATCCTGCAAAGAGTCTTTTATTGACGTACTTGTCGTAACCGATCAAGACCCGCTTTGGAAAAGTATGACAGGACTTGATCTACAAAGATATCCACTTTATAAAAACCCTTTCTACGCGGTTTTCGCCTGTGGGAATTTTGCAAATCATTGAAAAATAACAGCCCTCGATTTTTTCGAGGGCTGTATTTCGTAAATTCCTATTGATAAACTCTAGCTGCTTATACTGGGCGCCGGGGCTTTCGAGCGCATCACTGCCCAAGCCAACGCGCCGATCAAAACCAGGGCAACTGCCCAAACTATCCATTGCGTAAGACCAGTCGCGCCAGCGTATTGAACAACGATTGGCGCGATGATGACTGATACAAGGTTCACAACTTTGATCATCGGGTTTAAAGCCGGACCAGCCGTATCCTTGAACGGATCGCCAACTGTATCGCCGACCACACCAGCTTTGTGACGTTCAGAGCCCTTACCAGTATTGTTCTTCGGATCTTTTGGCTCGTCTTCGATCAGCTTCTTGGCATTATCCCAAGCGCCGCCGGAGTTGTTGAGGAACACCGCCAGCAATTGACCGGAGACGATGATGCCAGCCAGGAAACCGCCGAGGGCCTCGACCTGTAAGAGCAGGCCAACGACAATTGGGGTAACGATGCCGAGCAAAGCCAGCGAAACCAATTCCTTCTGGGCGGCAGTCGTCGAAATCTCAACAGCCTGTCGATAGTCCGGTGGGACTTTACCATCCAATACGCCCAACTTGAATTGGCGACGAACTTCCAGAACAATCAAGGAGGCCGCACGCGATACTGCCTGAATAGCAAATGAGGAAAACAGCCACGGCAAAGCACCGCCAATTAGCATACCGACAAAGACCTGCGGAATATCCACACGAATGCCGAGAGCGCCAATGCGGGACGCTTCCGCGACGCCAGCATTGGCTTGAGCGCGGCTTACATCCACAAGGAAGGAACCAAACAACGCAACCGCTGCAATCACTGCAGAGCCAATCGCAACGCCCTTGGTGATAGCCTTGGTTGTGTTACCGACGGCATCCAGGTCAGCCATGATCTGTTGAGCGGCTTTAGTCTCTTTATCTTCCATACCATGCCAGGCCATCTCACCGATGCCATTGGCATTGTCAGAAATTGGGCCAAAGGAATCCATCGCAACGTTGTTACCGGTCAAGGTCAACATACCGATACCAGTCATCGCCACACCGTACAGAATAAATGTAACCTTATTGGCGCCATCCACACCTGGAATACTACCAAAAATAAAGATGGATGCCACGATCGTTAAAGCGATCACCAGCACTGACCAAACAGACGACTCGAAACCGACTGAAATGCCCTGCAAAATCAAAGTCGCCGGGCCAGTGTCTGCCGCTTTTTTGATATCGTTGACAGGTGAAGCTTCTGTGCCAGTAAAATATTCTGTCAAACGATCAATGAGAATTGCAAGCAAAACACCAACGCCCACAGCGGCAGGTGTGCGCCACCAGCCGCCCCACTGAGTCATCTCTGGGCTATTCAAATAGATGAAGCCGGTAATAAAAAACAGAACAACAGAAATTGCCGCAGAAGAAAGGAATCCACGGAAAATGGCAGCCATGGCGTTGCCGCCTTTACCGGGGCCGCCACGCACAACATAGGTGCCAATGATTGAAGACAATACGCCAATACCGCGCACCATCAATGGGAAGATGATCCACTCAAGGCGGCCAGTCAGGTGCCAAAGCGCCAGACCCAGAATAAGCCCGGCCACGATCGTGACTTCATAGGATTCGAAAATGTCCGCGGCCATACCCGCGCAGTCGCCGACATTATCGCCGACGAGGTCCGCGATCACCGCCGGATTTCTCGGATCGTCCTCAGGGATGCCGGCTTCCACTTTGCCGACCAGGTCAGCGCCGACGTCAGCCGCCTTCGTGAAAATGCCGCCGCCCACGCGCATGAACAACGCGAGCAAGGTACCGCCGAAACCAAATCCAAGCAAAGCGTCCGGAGCAGCAATACCAAGTAGGATGAAGATCGCGGTTCCACCGAGCAGGCCCAAACCATCGGTCAACATGCCGGTGATAGTGCCGGCACGATAGGCAATGCGCAGAGCGTCAGCAAAGGACCGCTTGGATGCAGATGCAACGCGAACGTTAGCTTGCACAGCCATACGCATACCGATTTGACCAACCGTCAGCGAAAAGCCTGCCCCCATGATAAAGGCCAGCGCGCGTGCGACACCAATGATCAACCGGACTTGATCCGATGTCATGCTGCTGAAGCGCTCCATAGCCTCCGGCGAAGGCGGAACGATGTAGACGGAGAAGAAAAGCGCCACCGTCAAGATACCGATCAATGGCAAAATGGAACGTAATTGCTTGCGAAGATAAGCATCCGCGCCATCTTTGATCGCGCCCCAGACTTCCTGCATCTTGGGCGTGCCCTGGTCCTCTTTCAGGATCTGGGAGCGGAGGAAGACCGCGTACAACAGGCCGACAATGGCGATGCCAAAGACGACCCAGATCGCGATAACTTCCAGTGAAGTAAGACCTTGCATATAGTACATATGGGGTAATTCCTCCCGAGCTGGAATAAAATATTGGGCTCGCGCCCATTGACTGAAACGCAAAAGGATTTTACAGGCGCAAAGGGTTTGTGTCAAGAAAAACTGGAAATACCACCATCGTTGACAGTTAAACCTTATTTTGATAAGATAGGTCAAATTCGCGTGACTTAGCTGTAAAAGGAGAAACGATGTTACAAGAAATTGATATCCAGACCATTACCTTGACAACAGCCGCATCCAAGGCAGTAAACGACATACTCTCAGAACGCAAACTCGAAGGTTACGCATTGCGCGTGTTCGTTGCCAGCGGTGGATGTTGCAGTGTGAATTTCGGCATGGCGCTCGACAATAATTTTCGCGATGCTGATACCATTTTCGAATCTGGTGGTGTAAAAGTTGTTGTGGACGAGACATCCATTGATTATCTGCGCGGCGCGAAAATTGACTTCGTCAACGATCCGGAACGCGGCGCAGGATTTGTGGTGGACAGCCCAAATACAAAATCGCAAGGCCACGAACACGGCGAAGAAAGTTGCAGTTGCGGCGGTTCCTGCTCCTGCAATAACTAATTGATGTAATAAAAAAAGAAACCGGACTCAAATAAGTCCGGTTTCTTTTTTATCTTCCGCGCAAGAATGAGATGACAACTCCCAAAGCACCAATAAATAAAAATCCAAAAATCAGCAAACCAACCGGAATGCGGCTGGGATATTGAGCCTGGTTTACAAAAGTTGGAATAGCCAACGGCGCAGGTGGTGTGTAAGTTGGAAGGCGTTGGGCGGCCTGTGGAGCAATAAAAGCGGCGGCGAGAGTTGGATTTATTGTGGGAGTCGAAGCGGGCGTTGGCGTAGGTGGCGAATCTACCAGAGGCAAGACTGCCGAACCGCTTGCGCCACCCAAGAGAGAAACGTATAAAGCATACACCCATCCGATTGAACCCGGAACGCCCTCATAACGAATCATGATCCAGTTCGCATCATCGCGGGCGCGACCGAGCGCGGGCACTTTCACGCCTGTCAATAGCACACCAATAGCTGGATAATTAAAACTACTCGGCCCGGCGTAAACATCGATCTGTTGCAAACTGGGATCAACCGAAACCATTGGTCGGATGGGAGTTCCAGTTACGGTAGGAATCGAACCGGTTGGTTGCTGCGCCTGAACAGGGGCTGAAAATGGGATGCATAAAACCAGAAGCAACCCTCCCACCAATAAAATGGAGACGAAAGTAAACTTACGAACTTGCATTAGCGCCGACCAAAGAAAGAGATCAATAAAACGAGCGCACCAACCAGGCTGCTTACCACGATGAGAATTCCCATCGGGAAGCCACCGGACTGGGCAGCCGTTTCAGCAAACGTGGGAATGACCAGCGGAGCCGATGGAGTAAAAGTCGGCAAGCGAGTTGAAGTGGGCTGCGCAATAAAAGCCGCGGCCAATGTTGGATCAATGGTTTGCGTTGTGATCGGTGTGGCGGTTGGCGGAGGTTCCATAATCGGAAGGTAGCCCGGCGAGAGAGCGACATTCGCAGCGTAGACCCAGCCAACGCCGCCCGGCCCGGAAGGAAATGAAATTAGAATCCATGTGGAGCTGGGAGACACTCCCAACGCTGGGGCGGTTGCGCCAACTGGGAGCTGGCCGATGATCGGATAATCCGCTGTATTGGGGCCTGAGCGAATGTTGACAGCAGGCTCGCCAACAACATTAACTGTAATAAAAGGCTGCGGCCCGCCCGGAGTGTCGGTGCCCGTGGCGGCGGCTTGGGCGTAAACCAAGTTCCGGATTGGCGCAGCCAGCAAAAGTCCAAGGAAGGACGCGGCAACAAACATCCACAATGTGAGACGAAACCAAAAACGCTTCATTATCGTAATATATCCTGAAGGGAAATCGCTTCGCGATTATAATCGAAATCATGGACCAACGAATTTTTCACGGCAATCTCGAACCAGCGGACGTTGCGCAGGCGCTATTGGCAGAATTCAATCGCGGCAATTTGCGAGCACAGATATTGGGACAAAGCGATAATCTTGCGGTTCAAATTGGAAGCCGGCCGGGTGCGCCCTCAGGGGGCCAAACTGCGCTGACAGTGACCATCCAAAAAGTGTCGGATGGCGTATTGATTCAACTCGGCGAACAGGAATGGCTTGGGGTTGCGGCATCTCTCGGCTGGACAGCGTTCACCGCATTACGCAATCCATTCAATCTCATCAATCGCCTGGATGATATCGCACAGGATGTTGAGAATCTTCAATTGCACGAGCGCATCTGGCAGGCGATCGCCCAGACCGCACAAGCGGCTGGAGCCAGCCACGAACTTTCCGAAAGGCTTAGCCGCCTGACGTGTGAGTATTGCGGGACGGCGAATCCAGTTGGCAAAAGCGCCTGCATTGCATGTGGCGCGCCGATGGGAAAATCCCAGCCCGGCACATGCGCCAACTGCGGATTTGTTTTAAAACCTAATGAAACTAGATGTCCAAATTGCGGACAAGTTTTGTAAAGAGAGCCAGAGGGACCTGATACCTGTCAGGTTTCTCTTTTTTTGTAGACTTCGCGCGCTTTGCAATGAAAACAAGAAAAGTCAAAGTTTTCTGTAAATACCGAGAAAGCCATATATCTCATTGAAATCGGACTTGCGGAAATATCCTCTCGCCTCTATAATAATCCACAGAGATTGATACTCAAAAATGAATCTAGAAGAATTGGAAGCTCGTCTCCAGACATTGATCGAAGTCCAATTGGTCAATGCCTTGCCGGGACAAAAAAAGGAAGACCTGATCGTTCAAAGATTATCTGCTGCGATGCAAGCCAACCATCTGATTCGAGAAGATGGAATCCGGCTTGCGCCAAATATTTTCACAATCGTAGCAAATCCCGCCTCGATTGCTTACTGGCAGGACACACGTCTGTTTGAAACACTGGTGGAAATCCTGAAAGCCTTAGGAACTGAGAAAGGCCTGCGCTTCAACAGTCCGCCTTCAATTACCCTGGCCGAAGACCCCGGTCTGCAACCAGAAGAATTTAGCGTAATAGCGTCATACAGGATGGACAGAATGGAAGAGACAAACGATATGCAAGTCGAGCCAGCAAATGAAAACACAGACACTGATTCCATCCCGGAAAATGCTTTCCTGATCATTGAAGGCGTAAAAGTATTTCCTCTTCGACAGGCTGTAGTAAATATCGGACGGCGACTCGATAACACTCTCGTGATCGATGATCCGCGCGTCTCGCGCAACCATGCCCAATTACGCGCCATCAAAGGCCGCTTCGTGATTTTCGATCTCAATTCCACCGGCGGCACCTTTGTCAATGGGCAACGCGCCAGCCAAAGCGTACTCTACCCTGGCGATGTGATTTCGCTGGCCGGTATGGCGCTGATTTTTGGACAGGATAATCCGCCTCCCCGCCCTGACCTGGCAAGCACATCGCCATTCAACGAAGCGGGCGCAAATCGTCCAACTGCTGTCATTCATACCTTGCCTCCCACCAAGAAAAAGAAAAAATGAGTGGTCCGATTGTGCTGGGTTTGCGTATTCTGCTGATCCTGGCCTTATACGCTTTCCTGGGTATAACATTGTGGACAATCTGGCAAGACCTTAGGCGGACCGGCCAACAAGTTGCGCCGCATAAAATACCGACCATCCGCCTCGAGGTCCAGACGAAGGAACAGGCCATCGTTTCCAGAATTTTTTCCCAACTTGAAATCATCCTCGGGCGCGAACCTGCTTCCGATGTTCCGCTTGACGACACAACTGTTTCCGTGCGGCACGCCAAACTCACTTACCACCACAGACAATGGTGGATCGAGGATTTGAACTCCACCAATGGGACAAGACTGAACAACGAGAAACTCACCACCGCTACTGTGCTTGCCACTGGAGATCAGATCTACTGCGGTCAGGTGTGCGTGACAGTCATCCTGGGCGGCGACGCCGTCGTCCCGCCGACTCAAAGAATGTAATCCTCAAAGAAAAATGAATGGCTAATCAACGCGAAGGCCGCCTGCTTAACGCGGCGGCAATTTTTCTTTTCTTATATTCGATTATCCTGACGCTTTCGCCAGCCGTGCGGGAGCGGTCGTGGAATGTAACCTATCGCTTCTCCCACTGGATCGGATTCGTCATCTGGATCGGATGCGTTTTTATTGCGCATCGCATCAGCTCCCGCCAACTGCCAGAACGTGATCCCTTTTTTCTGCCGCTCGCTTCACTACTAAGCGGCTGGGGAATCCTAACGATCTGGCGGCTCGATTCCGGCTTTGGTTTACGCCAGACAATCTGGCTTGGTGTAAGTATCGCAGCTTTTATTATCATTCTTTTTGCACAAAAAAAACTGGATTTCCTCCGCCGCTACAAATACATACTTCTCACAAGCGGACTCGTTTTGACGGCGCTCACCCTTTTACTGGGGACGAATCCCGAAGGTGTTGGGCCGCGTCTCTGGCTTGGATGTTGCGGTATTTATCTTCAACCATCGGAGCCTCTCAAGCTTTTACTTGTCATTTATCTCGCGGCTTATTTATCCGGCATTGTGGCAATTCATCAGCGCATCTTTCCTCTACTTGTTCCGACCCTTTTCGTTACCGGCCTGGCTCTCTTGCTCTTGATCGTTCAGCGCGATCTGGGCACCGCCAGCATTTTTATCGTGCTGTACACCATTATTCTTTACATCGCCACAGGCAAACGGCGCGTCCTTCTGGCCGCAGCAGCTACACTCGTTGTAGCTGGACTGGTTGGCTATTTCTTTATTAACGTTGTCCACATCCGGCTGGATGCCTGGCTCAATCCATGGAACGATCCATCAGGACATTCCTATCAAATTGTTCAATCCTTGCTGGCAGTTGCAGATGGCGGAGCTTTCGGGCGCGGACCTGGAATCGGAAGTCCGGGACTCGTTCCGGTCGCCCATTCAGACTTTATCTTCTCAGCCATTGCAGAAGAAACGGGTCTGGCCGGGACCCTGGGGCTGCTCATCCTCTTCGGCTTAATTCTTGTGCGAGGTTTGATCGCATCCCTACGTGCAGCTGATAGATTCCGTCGTTTACTGGCCGCAGGTTTGACGGCTTATCTTGGCATACAAGCCTTGCTCATCATCGGCGGGAATATCCGCATGTTGCCACTAACTGGTGTAACCTTGCCTTTCGTTTCATATGGAGGCTCATCGCTTCTAACATCCTTCATCGCGCTTGGTCTCCTAATGCTTATCAGCAACCGAACCGATGGAGTGGAATCCGCCGCACTAACATCGCCTCAACCTTATTTTTGGCTGGCAGCGATTCTTGGCCTTGGCCTGGTGACAGCATCATTGATAGTGGCGTGGTGGGCCGTTGTACGCAGCCCCGATCTGCTCGCGCGGACCGACAATCCGCGCCGCTCCATTGCCGACCGGTATGTCTTGCGCGGCCAATTGTTGGATAGAAACAACCAACCGATTGATACGACAACCGGCAGTAGTGGAACCTATCGAAGGATTTATCTTTATCCCGATCTGGCGCCTCTGACGGGTTACATAGACCCCACTTATGGGCAGGCAGGATTGGAAGCCTCACTCGATAATTATCTGCGTGGCTTGCAAGGAAATCCGAGCAGCACCATTTCGTGGAATTATCTGCTTTACGGCACGCCGCCTCCAGGTCTGGATGTGAGGCTGAGTCTTGATCTTGAACTGCAAAGAAAAGCGGATCAACTGCTTGGAACCTTCAAAGGCGCAGTCATCCTGCTCAATGCACAGACGGGTGAAATCCTAGTGATGGCTTCGCATCCGGTATATGATCCCAATAAATTGAGTGAGACCGGATCTTTTCTCGCACAAGATAAGAACGCGCCCCTGGTAAATCGCGCTGCTCAAGGAATGTATCCGCCCGGCGATGCAATTATCCCATTTCTATATTCATTTGGCTCAACAACTGGACTTAGTGATAAACAAGTAACAGACTTGTACGAAAATCTTGGCTTCTACAGTTCCTCTCAGGCGAATATGCCAGTCAGCCCGGCCTCACCAAATGGCGAATTAAACAATCTGCGGGTAAGCCCTCTGCAAATGGCGATTGCTGCGGCATCGTTAAGCAATGCGGGAACACGCCCTGCGCCACGCATCGCTCTGGCTGTCAACACACCGCAACAAAGCTGGGTGGTTCTGCCGGAATTAAGCGCTCCAGTGAAAGTATTTTCAACCGAGGTTGTCAAAAATATTACCCAGCTACTTTCAACACAGGATCAACCATTTTGGGAATGGTCTGGTTTCGGTGGTTCGAATACTGAATTCTCCAGTTGGTATCTGGGCGGGACTCTGCCCAACTGGCAGGGCACGCCTTTGACAATCGTGGTGTTGGTCGAGGGAAACTATCCAGCCACCGCGCAAGGCATCGGAAAACAATTGATCCAAACCGCTACTCACCCATAATTCAAGACTGTTCAACAAAATAAAAATAGTCCGTTCATGAACGGACTATTTTGTCAAAAAAACAAATTACATTCCGTTGTCTTTATCCTTCGCACCGTAGCCAGGGCCGCCCTTGAAGAAATCATAGTTGGGTTTGATATCCGGAGTCAGGTCAACTGTTTCGCCTGCCGCAAGTTGTTTGGCAGTATCCAAGACAATCTTGTTGCCATGATGGTTGGTGCCTTCAAAATGACCAGTGAGACCTTTTTTGCTGATGTACTCGCCGCCTTTGGCTGTGTAAGCCGCGGGGACCTCATCTTCAGGGAAAATGGCCGCGTAAGGGCACTCAGGGACGCAGGCGCCGCAGTCAATGCAAGTATCAGGATCAATATAGATCCATGGCCATTCAGCAACAGGCTGGCCGGGAATCATGCATTCAACCGGACATACTTCGATACAACCACGATCACGAACACACAGGCTTGTAATAATATGAGTCATTGTGAAATCTCCTTATGTGGAATCAAAAAGCCAGATATATCTATTATATCTGGCTTCTTCTTATCTGCAAGGTTTAATTTTACTTGGCCGAAAAACGAGCCGCCACAGCATCCCAATTCACAACATGCCACCAGGCGGTAGCATATTCCGCGCGACGATTCTGATACTTGAGGTAGTAGGCATGTTCCCAAACATCCAGGCCCATGATCGGGGTCTGTCCGTCCGACATCGGGTTATCCTGATTGGCGCTCGAAACAATCGCCAAGCCACTACCCTTCCTAACCAGCCAGGCCCAGCCTGAACCAAAACGTGTATTGGCAGCTTTTTCAAATTCAACCTTAAAGTTGTCGAACGAAGTGAAAGCAGAATCAATTGCCTTGGCAAGCTCGCCCTTCGGCGCGCCGCCTGCTTTCGCGCTAGCAGCCATAATCTCCCAGAACATTGAATGATTCCATGTGCCGCCGCCATGATTGCGGACAGCCGTGCGAATATCCTCTGGCACCGCGTTCAAATCACGCAACAATGCTTCGAGCGATTTGCCAGCCAGTTCAGGATGTTTCTCAATTGCGGCGTTCAGGTTGGTAACATAAGCATTGTGATGCTTATCGTGATGGATGGTCATTGTCTGCGCGTCAATATAAGGCTCAAGCGCATCAACAGCATACGGAAGTTTGGGAAGTTCGAAAGCCATTTTTCTCTCCTTGTGAATTGATTTATAACGACACAAATTTTTATGATATTTTTCATATAAATTGTATTACTTCATAAGA
>VFSW01008552.1_pt1 | contig 14688 bp, 16 predicted proteins | sample 5358111 | NCBI WGS metagenome assembly VFSW01 (sample SAMN11554181, study PRJNA540505) | mine drainage metagenome | isolation source: sediment from site ElyBrook_90M | place: USA: Ely Copper Mine, Vershire, VT | collected 2017 | reverse complement strand
CGCATAAGCTAGCTTAAGTGGGAAGTATGTAATAGCCCCAGTCACCCACGCCCCATTCCTACCATGATTCTCGTCCCAGTGTGGCACACCCTTCTCGAACTCTAACCCCTTAAGCTCATCCTCACTTACTCCTGGGTGCTTAGTCAACAACTCATCCGGTGGTTCCTTCTGCGCTTCCTTACGTGTTATCCTACCAATGGTAACTTCCTCTTGATTACGAACAAGCCTAATGTTGAACGTCTGAGCATCTGGGTTATAATCTATAATATGTCCACAGTCCCCATTCACATAAGTAAAGTCAGGAGTGTCATTTGATAGGATCATCACGTAGGAGTTATTCTTAATTCTTAACTCAGAGGGGATAAGGTTCCACTCAGACGGAGAGTGTCTACCTTGAGTCATCCACCTATTAGATGTAACCAACGTAGGAACTCCAGGGAGCTTGCTGTGACACAACCAGTTAAAATTATCCACAGCTTCATTCTTTGCGATGATTGTTGTGCCTGTGAAGCTTGTATCGGCATGTTTAACAAACTCAACGCCAAGTTGTGATAAGATCGTAGCACCCACCATACCCCTACCACTTCTAATATGATTAACAGCCTCAAGAAATTTAGCATCCGTATGCCTCCAACACTTCGTCAACCGTTCCGTAGCAGCCTCAAACACCGACCAACACTCAGCCTCGAACGCCCACTTCGCTTTAATCGGCGGCAACTGGCAGAAGTCTCCTGTTAGTAGTATACCAAGTGGAGCTTCACCTGTCAACGCCCTAACCTCATTCACCATCTTCATACACTGATATAGAATATCAAGCTGTACGCCATCTAGCATACTAATCTCATCAATGACCAGATACTGATAACCGTCCTCAGCTAGCTTGAGGATGGTCTTCTGCAACCAGCCGTTGAAGAATGCTTCCTCTAAGCTGCGAGTGTCATAGTATTTAAGCAAGCTATTGAGCGTGATAGCCCCCAGATTCACAGCCGCAATACCAGTTGTAGCACTAAGTATCCCAAAACGAGGATCGTCGGCTATAGCCTTACGGACGGTATATGTCTTACCCGTTCCTGCGCTACCAGTTATGAAACGAACAGGGACAATACCTTCAGTCCCCTGTTCATAAATGCCATCTAGCTTACCCATTTATCACCTCAACACACCTAACTATCCATACTTTAGTATTGTACTTCTTAGCCTTAACCTGAGCAGCCTCATTAGCATCTGTAAGCTTAACGAACCAAGCCTTACACAAGGCTGGCTTAAGTGTCTTAGGGTCAAGGACAAGTAGTCCATATAGGTCCTTCACAATGTCACCTCACTCATTTCCCCCACTCCCCGGTAATTCAAGGCTCTAAGTTCCCTTAACCATTCGGCTCTTGCATTAGCTATACCCTGATCTATAGGTCTATACCTACAAAACTTATTATTCTTATAGCTCTCCATGACGGCTATACCAATCTCCGCAACCCTATGCTTAATGATTAGATAAGGGAGTATATCCTCTAGAAATCCTACAGTTTGTTGTGCCCAGATATTCCAAGTCCATACAGGTTTATGGTTCAAGATACGAGCCTCTTTGAAACTTAGTCCACCTCCCCAACGTTCCTTGAACAAGGTTAGTACTTCCCCATTCGTATTTCCTATAGAAACCTTCACTCTATAATATCCTATCCTTCCTTTGTACCCCTTATTCCTTTGTGGAACGTAGTTTATAGATACACACCCCTCCCCGTCGAAGAAACCCGCAGCATACTCTGTAGATATCATAGAGTTACCTCAGACATACTTCCCAGGCTATCACCAACCTTAATCTCAAATCCAATCCTTCCATCGAATCCCTCTAACCCACTAATCTCAGGTATAGACTTACTAAACTGTTCCACCAAAACCTCTATCCCCCTGTCAACATATTCATTAGGGCACTCAAGGATAAGCGAATCATAAGTAGGCAACCTAAGATAATCATTAACACTAGTAACAGATTCCAAGGCCAGGATATCTTCCCGCTGAATGGCAGCGGCATCAGCTTGCGGCCTAAACGCCACACTCCTCTTAGCATCCCCTTCATGGTCTACTATCCACCTTTTCTCTCGCTTACTAAACTTATACATAGGGCCATAGAAGTAATGTCTATACTCAAAGGAGCTGTCCAGATACTTCTTACTAAACGCCTCTTCAATAGTAGCTTTATGCCATGCCCTTACTGTCTGACCAGCAGGTGTACCGAAGTAAATATCCTGCATCTTCTGTGCGTCATACTCCCTTGGGAAGAACTCCTCATACTCATCGTGCATACCATAAGCACTAAGTAGATAATTGGAGCCGTGTATGCACCTCTTACATCCCTCATATTGCTCAACTGTAGCCACTTTCTTAACCGCCTTCAATTCCCTACGCAGCTCATCAAATGGCAAATCATCAGGTACAGGCCTCCCAATAACATGAGACACAAGCATAGAATGGACGCCAGCCTTTGCCAGGTTAATGTAAGCTGGAGACTTCGCCCAGAATCCGACGAGGACTGCTTCAATCGCTGAGCGGTCAATCTCAATGAGCTTACATCCTCTCTCCGCAATCAACAACCGTCTAAATAATTTAGCCAGTTCAAGACGCTTTGGTATATTCCCCAGGTTGACATTCCTACTAGAGCTACGCCAAGTGCTGGGGTGAAACCCATAAGTCGTATGGGCGCGGTCATTAGCGTCCAAATCCCAATCGTAAGTGCTAATAAGTTTGGTGCGTTGCTTATAACTAACACAATTCCTGAAAATAGGATATTTCGTGATGCGTTTGAGGTACTTACTCTCCGCACTCTCTCTATCCTCTCCTCTAGCTTTTGGAATCTTAACCTTCAATTCGTGCATGAGGTCAAGGAGATCAGCCCTAGCCCAAGGGTTAAATGGTATACTCCGCCTCCAGAGAGGTTTAGTAAGCTGTGTTCCACCTTCTGCGATAACCGGAGAACCATCCTTATGAGTCGCAGGAACCTCAATCTTCTCAAGTGTGACTAGGCTATTATAAATAGCCCGCGTAGGCTTTACTCCCTCAACCTTAAGCGGCTTAAGTTCCTTGTAACTCTCCTGCACCTTAACCAGAGAAGCAGGTAGTTGCTCTTGTATACGAATAAGCTCAACCTTTGCATCAGCCTTTAATGCATCCATAAAAATAGCCCTAGCAGCCTTGTCTACCTTCACCCCTGCGGCACCCATCCTTACATAAATCGGGTCCACCCTTACACAGTGACTCCAGAACCTATCCCACCTATTATCAGCTATAAGCTGCTTCTTAACGCCTGTATACACTCCCATTTGAACAGCGTTATCCATAGCGTTATAGTAAGCCGGGCGTTGTGATCCAAGATGCTTCCAAGGAGGCCCGGAATAGAAGAAAGGAGCGGCGAACGCTAGGGCTTTGGGTAGGTCTGAGTAGAGCCAGTGCCATGCCCACATAGCGTCAATAACCGTAACATCCCTATGGAGAGTGAACCCATTGGCTTTGAGCCTAGGCAAGTCGTAATTCTTGTTCCAAAAGATGAGCACCTTAGCTCTACGTATAAGCTCCTTAGCTCGTCTAATGTAATCCCCAGAGTATGGAAAAGACACACCCTGCCAAGCAGAAATAGAAAATCCCATACGCTCAATCTGATAACTAGGATCATCCTCAGCCTCTTCTTCATTCCTTCCAGCTAGACTCTTAGGTGTCTCAATATCCACCATAAGTGGAGTGGTGATATCCCCAGGGGTAGGATAAGTAATATAAGCAGGGTCTGGGTCCTCGACAACGTGAACAGGAGTAGGCTGAAACGTCCCATTAGCTATCTCCATCGCCCTAGCAATCGCTAGAACAACGCTAAGTGTTAAATTCCAATTCCCTTGAATCACAGATGCGGGGTGGAATGTGGGTACAACAGGAATCGGTTCAGGAAGGCTGTAAACCGACGGGATGACGTAGGAATGATTCTGCTCGACCCCGTCAAAGCCTGTGAGCCTGCGTAACGCTACATTACCAAGAGCAACAAGCACCTTGGGCAAGCGTGATTGAACGAGGTCATCCAAGTAAGGCCGACATTGTTGCTGCGCGAGTTGTGCGTCTTCATACTTCTCTGGGTCATCGTTCATCCCCAAAGTAGGAGGCTTACACCACGTCCCACCATTCGTAACTAGGAAGTCTTCCCTATCGAGGCCCCTTTTAGCCAAAGTAGCATCAAGCCACTTCCCGCTAGCACCAACAAAAGGCCTCCCTGTTGCCACTTCATCGGTCCAAGGGCTATCACCCACCAACATAACGCCATTAGCCCCACTCCCATCAGGTAATACGCGACGGATTCCAGTGCCCTGATAAGAACAATTTTCACAATGCTCACCCTCAGGCATAGACTGAATAACATTAAGCTGAGCCTTCATTCCCTTCGCTCCCAATCCCAATAAAAAATGGGAGGGCACCTTCCAGTAGCACCCTCCCCATTCGACTTACATCTACGGATGCACTCCTCCCGTCTAGAGAGTAAGCCGAATTAGTCCTCAGTAGCAGTAGCGGCTACTTCTGTAGTAGCAACTTCACCTTTCGGTTTCCTAGCCGCCCGTGCCTTTTTCAAATTCTCACGGATAGCTCCAGCCTTCTCTTCCCTCTCCCCTACTGACTTGGTAGCGAACTCTAGAACCAGAGACGCCAGTTCCAAATCAGCAGAGTTGAAGAAGTTAATCACATCCCGACCAGTCACCTTATTCGCAGGCATTTCATTCTCCTTTTCTAGTCACCCCCTTTCTGAGAGCGACAGTACATCTATCCTACTATCCTCTAACACAGATGTCAAATGCCCTAGAAGGAGCGACCTTCTATCCCCTCCTACCAGAGGGCGCTATCCGGGCCAGATAGGGTGGATTTGAACCACCTTGCTCCGTACTAGCTCGCAGCCTGAGCTAGATTCCCGTTATCCGTCGCAGCCGAAGTAGGCAGCTTGATATTCGCAATCTCTGCATACCCAAACGCCTTCTCTCCGGTTGATGGATTCGTCGCCATTAGACTCCAACTCCCGTCCGCTTCCCTAGGCCAGATTAGCTCTCCAGACTTTTTCCCTCTAGGATGCGTTGACACAGTAGTATCGGTGGACTTAAAGTAAGCCCGCCATATCACCTCAGCTTCAAACGTGGCCTGACCATTAAGCTGACGGAATACGTCATCCACCTGACTGACGATGCTACCTTCAATACGGACTCCGCAGCCACGTAGCAATTCCCCAAGCCTATGAATCCTCATCTTAGGACTCATAAACGTGTTAAACCGCTGTGGTCCCAACCTTAGGGCGCTACCGTCTTCAGCAGCTACTGGCCGCTTCTGACTATCCGCTACCACTTCCGGCTCAATCGTTACTTCAAGGAACTTCCTTGCCGACTTCGGATCATCCTTGATAACATTCCGTGTAACACCATCAAACCAATCCTCATGGTTCTCAGGCATGACTAGCTTCAACCACCATGACCCAGGAGCAATAGGTGGAGGTGTCATTCCAGGAGGAGGGGCATCCCAATCTATTTGTGGAGCGGCATCTTCGTTCAGTCCGAGACTAGACAACTCAGGCATGGTATATCTCCTTTTCACCCCCTTTCGGGGAGACTACTTCGACTTTCTCACGTTTTGAATCGTGAGAATCCCTAGTGGTACAGTAGAAGCAACAGCAGCCTTAGGCGCTACAGGTCCAGCTACCTTAGGTACTACAGACGAAACTGGTGCTCCAGAGGCTATAGTAGGCATGGGCATCGCAGGCACAGTAATCATAGGCTTGAGCAATCCAGCCGCCTTAGCCCTCTTATCCATAGCTGCCTGTTCAGCCTTCTTCGCCTTAGCCGCATTCTCCAATAACCTATCCCTCAACCCAGCAATCTCACTAATCTTCCCTACTGACTCCTTCTCCTGTTTCTCATACAACTTATCCAACAGGATGTAAGCATCAGCTATACTCCCACTAGCTAGCATATCAGGCACCTCATTTGCATAAGCCTTCGGTGCCCTAACCTTACAAGGAAATGGGATGAAGCTAATCGGATCAATATGCGTCTTAAGGAATAGAACATGAGACGCCTTCTTATCCTTGTCCATAACCACATCCATGTGGAAGTAGTTACAGAACCAGTTCCCCGCTTTCTTAGCTGCCTTCTTACCACCGATCATCGGACCATAGACTATAGTACCTGACTCATCCGGTCCCTTGCTCTCAAGCGCAGTCCATAGTATCTTCTCGAATCCTAGAAGATGACTAGCACCTACCCACGCTCCTAGTTGATCCTGCATGAACCCATAATACGACTGATTCCCCCCAGAGAACTCAGTATCACCAGTCTTCCAAGTGAAGGAAGGGTCTTGGGATAGACTAGCCTTCTTATCTTTCAACTCCTGGATAATGGAATCTCCGAATGAAGTTAACCCCTCAATCGCCCCAAAGCCATAAATTTCCCAAGTCCCAGCATCAGCTTGTACTAGAGGTGACTCAGGATCATCCAATCGCAAAGGCCAATATCCCCTAACCGCCTTATGCATAGCCTCAATAGGATTCTTCCACGCATTAACCGCCCAGTAGGATATCTGCCCACTCTTGACCATGCCAGTCAGTGGACCAAATCCACCTTTATCCGCTCCAATCATACGGGTAAGCTTACCATACTTCTTGAGTACATAATCCGATATCTCACCTATGTTAGTAGTCTTCCCACTACCTGTATCACCTACAACAAGATCAGCTTTAGGCTCGATATAAACTGGAACGGTAGACTGGATAACTAGGTTATCAGGAGGGGTAAAGGGGGCTTCCGGTCTTTCCACCGGGGAGACTTGACCACTGACGGGTTGGCCATTTCCGATTACAGTAGTTGAAGCCTCAGCCCCCATAGAATCCACAGCATCAAACAATGTCTTAGTCTCACTCATCTTATCCCTTTCATTACTGTATAGTAGTCGAACCTGGAGGTATAGGTATAATCGGCCTACGCTCTACTCCCGGTTCCTCTTCAATCATCCATACCACTAACCCTGACTTAATCGAACATCCCTCAGGCAACGGGTGACCATCAATCCCCTTAAACTCACCTTGAGGTGGTACTCTAGATGCTTCTAGTGTCTTAGTAATCCAACTTTGTGTTCCGTGCATCTCAAGCACACGTACAACGGATATCAGCCTGTTACCTTTAGAATCGAACTCATTAGCCATTTATTCCCCTTACAAAGGCGAGACTTACTTATGTAGCTTAGTCACGTTCTGAGCCTGCAACCCTTTAGCCCCTTGCTCCACCTCAAATTCTACCTCATCCCCTTCTTCAAGGGTACGATACCCCTCCATATCTATAGCTGTGTGATGCACAAATACATCCTTAGCTCCCTCCCTACTGATAAATCCGAACCCTTTTTTCGCGTCAAACCATTTGACGGACCCAATCTCACGTTCAGCCATTTCACGTTCTCCTTTTTAGTATCGTGCAGGGCGCGAATCTTAACTCCGAATAATAGAAATGTCAAGCCCTTTTAACAATTCGTTCGCGGTATTTTCATCAAGCAACTGGTTCCGGTACCATTCGTTTATATCCTTCTCACGTTCAGGTGGGATCATAACAATACTAGCCCTGTTCGTAGGCAACTCTAACCTATCAATAGCCTCGGATGCAGCATCACCTGGAGACTTACCTCTAGTTATAACTACACCTAGGAATGACCCATCCTCATCGTTAGCACGGAAGGATATCCAGTATAAATGGTATAAATGGCTAGCTTGGCTTGACAGGGAGCCTAATAGTTCTGGCTGCTGGCCTAGAGGTACTAGTGGATTGGGCATCCCCTTGGCTGCTAGCTGGCTTTGGCGTTCTAATCTTATTGGGGTTGGGGGCTGAAACAAGGGTGAATGAGCCTTGGACTCCTCCTGGCTTCTCCACAACTTCCCGTACAGTTCCTGTATCCGTTTGAACACTAAGTTCCTCCTGTAATCCCTTTAACACTTGCTGTTCATACCCCTTCTCATTCTCATCAACCGCTGGCACAGTTACGATTTGTGGAGTCTTAACCATTCCAACCGTTCCTTTAGGCGCTCCACAATTAAAGCAATAAGCGTCAGGAGGATTCATCCCTCTACCACACATTCCACAAGCTAAACTTGTTAACTTACTACCATCAATACGACAGTAGGACTCAGCAGCAGGGCGCTTAGTCCCACAGGTAGGGCAGGCATTCTCAGGTCCAGCTTCTACATGCCCATTAGGGCTAGGTATATCAAGGTTAGGAATAGCATTATGACACGAACAAGAGCAACCCGGTGCTCTACATTGGTCATGATCGCAATATTTACATGCCTCAGATATCCCAGCTACCGTAGCTACGTCATGTAATCCCATAATGGCTCACTCCCGCACCAACTCATACAGTGGCTTGAGTGGTGCGCATTCAATTTTTGAAATAATCTCGCTCATTGGGTATTAGGCCCCCTCACGCCACTGAATACCGGTTTGGAAGCCCGCCAATGAAGATTGCCCCTATGATAGTAATAATTCCCATGGCTGCTCCGACCGGGAACCAGAACCCGCGCCAGAACGCGGCTAGGTGCTTCACACTATCACTTTGAGGCAGCATTCGTGTCAACCTGTATCAACATATCAGCCTCAAGTAGATGGTTCGGAACTCTAGCCTTCCATTTCCCCTCATCTAGCGGATCACCAGCCATCCAACATAACTCCTCATAAGAACATGAATGACACTGATAACCCGCATTCTGGATAAAGTAATGATCCAAAAGTAGATAAGCTGATTCCTTATCTCCTCTTATGAACGCAGAATCAACAAGCGCAGCATTATCCTGTCTACCTTTCTCAGCGTGTAGATGCTGCCTCTTCCATCTTTCAACTTGAAAGTCATCCCTAGTTATGGCTGGGAGCTGGATGAAATAAGACTCCAAACAAGTAGGATCGTTACGCATGAGATAATCAATCCAGCCATACACTCCATTAGGAAAGCAATCCCTAACAGCTCGTTTCCTGAAGCCTTTGCCCAGTGTGTGATTCTTTCCACCCACACAACGTTGATTATTACCCATAATATGAGGGGCAGTACACGTATAATCCCAGCTTGTCGCATACTCTACTCCTCCTTGTTCCCCAGGTAAGCTAGCAGCAGTAGCATCCTTGACCCAAGCGTAGATAAGCATACTACTAGATTGATAGAAGCCGCTACCTTTAGGATACTCAGAATTCTTCCCCTTCACTAGCCCTTCAATTATAATCCCATCCACCTTCAGCCCTAACCTAGCCTCAACCGCAATAGCTTCAGTCAACGTTTGCATATCCCTATTGAACGATAACCTCCATCTCTCAGATGGGTCACCTACAGACTTAAGGTTGAATAACATAGCCTGACCACTAGACTTAGAACGCGCAAGAACGTCAGTCCGGGTCATAAGCCTCATCTCAACTTGATTGCTAGTTGTATGAGGATTACCATTAGCGAGTAGCCAGCTTATCTCCTCTTCCTGTTCAATCCCACCTTCAACCAGGTCATAATCCCTAATCAATCTAGGATAGCCTACAAGTGACCATCCATATACCAGCCCCTTAACAAGGTCAACCTCCTGAGCTAGTTCCATTTGAAGTATAGCCTGACGTTCAGGGTTAATCTCAGGGTCATTGATGACGGGTTCCCACTTCTCCTTCATATTATTACTAGCAAGGGTAGCGGCATCCTTACCATTATGTCCCTTGAGAACTAGGTCAACTCCTTCGTGAATGAATCCTCCGGTTATGAATGGCCAGTAAGGGGATAGGTCACGCTGTTTAACAATGCCACAACCAAGGAAGGCGTATAACCAGTAATACTTACGTGAGCAGTCACCTGTAGCACACTCTAAGCGGGAGCGGTCAAATAGGTATAGAGGTAGGCCATCAGCGTTCTTGTGGATCATCCTTGAGTCTCCGAGTACAATTCATGCCTAACCCGTTCTAGTAGTTTCCCAAGATGATTCTCCCCAGTAGGAGCATGTGGCCCTCTTCTACAGTCCCCATTACACCTTCCATAGAAAGTATCATGCCAGTTGTTTCCTTCTACTAGGTTCTGAGTTCCAGTCTCTAGTAGCATAGCAGCTAATTTAGGCTCTCTAAACTTCTGCCTGAGTAGGATAAGCATTTTATCAAGGGATGTGTCCTTCCAGTTAGGCCCACCCTTACCTCTCCCTAACCGCTTAGCTTCTCCAGGCCTCATATCAGGACTAATAAAAGGTAGCCTTTGGTCATTAGGGAACTTAGCCGCTTGGTAAGCGTGTTCAACGGATGGATAAAGTAACCCATCCCACCTACATATACAAGGGTAAAAGTTAGACAGGAAACGGTAACGCCCTTTGAACGAATCAATCAAGTTATCCCCTCCACTTTAACACTCATCCTAGGATTCTCTACCTTAACCTGTTCTAGGATAATAGTAGCCTTCAGCCTCTCCTTACGTCTCAGGTACCGTAACTTCCTCCCATGCTCCACACTACAACAAATCTGCCAACTCCTATTCGGTATGAAAGAAATATGACAATTAGGAAGGGCGCAAAGTTTCGCCATAAGGCTATCGACAATATCAGCATTCTCAAAGTTTGTCAAGTGACAAAATTTGTCACTGTTCGCTTAGTGAGAAAGTTGTTGCAATCTCAGATGTTAGGTGCTATTGTCGTTGTTTCCGTTATGGCACTCAATCCACCTATCGAGGACACAAATGAATCGTCCCCTGCCCAAGCAGAGGAAGAGGCCGTTCAGACTCCTACCATACCTGCCGTTCAAGCTGCTTGGGAAGAATACACAAACCACATTAAAAAGTGGTTTTACCGTCCAGACCTTGAAGCGGTTAGAATAACCTTGGCTGTAGCCACCAGCCACTTTCACAAGGACTGTGATCCAATATGGCTGTTTATACTAGGCCCCTCAAGCTCTAGTAAGACTGTTGTGTGTATCAACAGTCTCTTAGACCTCCCTCAAGTCAAAATGATGGGGGACATCACCGCTAAGACCTTCCTCAGTGGCTATACAGGCACCGCTCACCCCTCTCTTCTCCATCAGATAGGTAATGGTATCCTAGCGTTCAAGGACTTCACTACCTTTATGTCCAAGCGTCCCGAAGAACAAAGTGAGATAAGTAGCCAGCTAAGGGAGATATATGACGGTGCCTTCTGCAAGCACACAGGTAAGGGCATACCCATAGCTTGGAAAGGTAAGCTAACTGTGATAGCAGCAGCTACCCCAGCCCTTGAGAGAGCATGGTCTAGCAGACGTGACCTTGGTGAGAGATTCCTACAAGTAAGAATGAGTAGAGTAGATGGGGTTTCTCAATCTGAATACGCTCAACGTCAACGGGGATTTGAGGAGCATATTAGTACTAGGATGAAAGAACTAGCACGGACTTTCTTCCAGCTTACTCCACCAATCACCAACCCACCTCCTAAGCTCTCGAATAGTCAAATGACAAGGGTAGCTAGCATGGCCGAACTCATCTCCCATTGTAGAGGGGCAGTCCCACGTCATCCCATTACCAATGCAATCATTGACCTACCTCAGATTGAGGGGAGTGGTAGGATGGCTAAAGCACTGGCTAGTTTAATCAGTAATCATGCTGCCCTATTCCGTCGCACAGCTATAACAGAAGACGACATGACCATTGGTAAGAGAGTAGCGTTGAATAGCATCCCCTCTACCCGTAGCCTGATAATAGATAGCATTCCCATTACAGGTTCTATTGGATCAGACGTACTACAGTTACAGACAGGACTACCAGAGTCTACAGTATCCTACCTAACCGGGGATCTTGAAGCCTTAGGCATCCTCAAGGTCCAGCATAACGAGATTGTAGCTAATCAGATCACTCTGACAAGTCAGGTTCAGAAGTGGTGGATGGCTGCGTTTGCTCCTGTTGCTGTGGCTCAACCTGTGCAACCTCAGCCTGCAAGGGAAGCTGTTCACTAGGTTGTCCAGCTACCACGACAGGTGCCTCAACTTCCTGTAGCATAAACGTAGCCATGTTAAGACGCCTACCCTTCATCTCAGGTAGACGCTTTATGACCAGAGCAGCCTTCCTTATTGCAGATTGCCAGTTTGGGCTTTGTACAGTGACCACTACATCCCCCACTCTAGTAAAATTAGCAGCCACTCTCCATGTTCTATTTGCCATTATTCCTCCTTATATCACCTCTAACATTCAACAAAGCCCGTCTATCGCTAGCCGAAACACTAACCGTTATCAAATTACCATTCGGTAGCTTCCAAATCTCATGCTTCCCAGTTCGGATAAGGGTAGCGTTAGCTTGCTTGAGTAGGGATAGGATAGCTCGTCTTATGCTATTAGCCATAACCCTCCTAATTCAACATACTTTCCGCTGCCCTAATCTTCCCTAACGCACTTAACCCAGTCCCTTCACACGCTACGCAATCCTTCACATCGTCCGCTGTCATAATAGAAGCAGGCTTACCTTCCTTAGTCACACTCCCACAACCCTCACAAACTGAACAATACTCCTCAGAGGGTAACTCCCCTATCTCATCCACTGGTCCATCATCACTAGCTGTTCCAGTTAGTTGCTCGGGATAGGGCCATGTAATCTGTCCCTGCGCTGGCTCATCAGGCTTAGGATCATCAGCCTTATACTGAAAGTAATCCCCTGCCTTAGTCTTATGATACCCAGCATGATCCTTAAATCTAACGCAAAGGTTAGTGGAACACACTTCCATTGTCTCACTTTTCCACTCAGCCGCAGTACACTTACAATCCTTAGCCTGACATCCTTCCCCTTGCTTATGAGAATAATGATTGCAAGCTGTACATGAAGGCTCCCAATAGCCTGAGGTAACTATAGCAGGAGTAGGAGTAGTAGCAGGGATAACAGGGCTAGCAACAGGTTGAGTAGCTATCCTGCTAACCATAGCCGCTCTATTAACCTTATCCAAACTATCCCCAGCAGCAAACGCAGCCTTAACCTGAGCATCAATGGCATGGTTCACATACGAACCAGTCAACCTAACCTCAGACTTCCCCTTAGCCCACTCTCCACACTTCAACTGATACCTAGAGAGTGACTCATACTCTTCCTTCCTGTTAATCACAATCTCAACCGGCCAATTAGAATGAGCAGTGTCCGTCCCACTCCAGAACACTCCCATATTCACATGGCTGTGAATCGCACCGATAGTCCCTGGCTTAGGCTTAACTCCCGTAGGCACATCAACATGAGCGCCGCTAGCTGTCTGCGGAGGGAAATAGAACTTATCAATGATATAGGCAGCAGCCCCTGTGCTATCCTTACCTAGCTTACCTATGAGTAGAGCTATCCACTCTGTATCATACTCCTTACAACAGGAGAGAAAGCAATCCCACATTGTAATTGGAATAAGAATATGCGGCACAAGGGGATTAAGCGGACACTTAGCCACTATCTCACTAGCCTCAGCGCAATGAAACACAGCCTCATCCTTCTTATAGAACGTGAACCTAGAGTCACCCGTACCCTTAAATGTAGGATTAGAATGTGTATGACTCATGCCAGAGTAACCATCCTTTCCTTTAGCCTCCCTACTCATACGAATAAGGAAGTCAATATCCGCAGCAGTAGCCTGTCCATTCTGGTTACGGAACGCAGCCCCTACTAATCCTCCAGGGACACTATTCCCTTGTCCTACTCCACTCCCATTATTATTATTATTATTACTAGAAACAGCAGCTAGGAGAGCAGCAGCCTTCCTAGCCCTAGATCGCTTGCTCATCGTTTGCCTCCTCCATAGGTCCAACATACTCAGTCATAGGCTCTCTTACAGCATCAACATAGTCGTCTCCTGTATCATCAAGGGGATCAGGATTAATAGCATTCAACTGTTCCAACTGACCCTCAGCCCATTCCCTCTCTTCCCTTAACCCGACCTCAGGATGATGCTCCCTATGATGCTTGATAATTAGGATGATTGATTGCTCAATCTTAATCCCACAATCAGGGCAGATAAACCACTCCATCCTACTATCATTCTGAAGGTCAACCTCACTCATAGACTCAAACTTAAGCGCACCTAGATTAGGCCTAGCATGGATAAGTGGCCCCTTCACCCAGTTCACAGAATGGGACACAATAGGCTTACAATTATGTAGCACATAATAAGCAGCAGCAGCCCCAGCCATCATACACGGTCCAACATGTACAGGCACACTAGAATACCCAGCCTCAGCCTCTAACTCAGTAGAGAACTCAGGCGGATTAGGGGATAGAGTCCACCTTTCCCCATCTGCACCTATCTCAAGGTAATTAGCTCCCCTATCCTGAGCACAAGAATAACACATCTGTCTAGACTTGAGACTATCCGTACAGCACACAATCCAACTAGGCTTAGCCCTATGAAGATCAGGGTCAAACATTCCCCTAGCTGTTATCCTAGCCCTAGGTCTAAGTGTCTCAAGCCATCTAGCCAGCGCCACAGACTTAAGCTCACCTACCATGGCTTCAGGTAACGGGAGTCGATTAAGATTGTTCAGGCTAACAGTATCACCGTCGAATATAGTAATATCCTCCACTCCCCCTAGAACTAGAGCTAGAGCAGTCCAGCATCCTACTCCACCTGCTCCAACAAGTAAGACAGTAGGCTTCTGCAAGTTAAGGCTAGCCTGCCGTTGATAAAGTGGATTAACAGCCTCTTCAGGTTGAACCTC
>VFSW01008551.1_pt1 | contig 14689 bp, 12 predicted proteins | sample 5358111 | NCBI WGS metagenome assembly VFSW01 (sample SAMN11554181, study PRJNA540505) | mine drainage metagenome | isolation source: sediment from site ElyBrook_90M | place: USA: Ely Copper Mine, Vershire, VT | collected 2017 | reverse complement strand
CCGGCGGCCCCGGCGGCAGCCCTTTCTGCGAGAGCTCCGCGATGAGCGCGTTGAAGTCGAACGACGTGCTCGCAGAGCTGGTCTCAATCGTCCCCTGCGAATCCGAGACGGGCTCATTCGACGAATACGGCAGCGTCTCCGTTCCGTAGTTATCGGTCGTGAGGCCGGTCGTTATCGCCTGGGAGACTCCGGACTGCGCGCCACCTGCGTCGGATGTGGTCGCGCCGAGCTGCGTCAGATTGCCGCTCCATGCAGCGACACCCGAAGACGCGGGGGTCGCCGCGCGATTGATGACGAGCGTCGTTCCGAGAACGACGGCGACACAGGCGACGGCAAGCGCGCAGACGTACGGATGCGAGCGGATCCATTCCATAGGGATAACTATAGCAGGTTAGCTCCGGGCGGGGGATGCTATACTTTTCCCATGAAGCTATCGAAGCTTGGCGCAGGGGCGTGCGCGCTCGTACTCGCTTTCACGCCGTCGATCGCGCTCGCATTCCCGTTCGGCGGCCAGACCTCGCTCGTGGTCCCGTGCTACAACGGAGCCATTTACGCGGTCGTCGGACCGCCGGTCGGCGGGGCGTACCTGTGGACTCCTGCGACGATGACCTACCGCTTCGGACCGCCGACACATCCCGGCCAATGGCTCCTGGGCAACGCCGGACCGCCCTATTTCTGTCTCGTATCGATACTCCCGATCATCACCTTCCCCGGGATCGACATCATAATGATGGGGTCCTCACAGTGATCAAAGGCTCTGCGCTAGTATTCTCCACTTCTCGAGCGCGACATTCTCTGCCCGTTCTTTCTCATCAATACCCGCCGCGACGAGTGCGTTAGCCGCATTCTCTTTCCCGAATTTCACCGCGAGATTATTAGCGAGGAACTTGCGCTTTGATGCGAACCCCGCGCGCACGACCGCGAAGAACTTCTCTTCGTCGAGATCGTTAAAGAAGCTCCGCGAGATGCCATCGATCAGCAGTATCGCGGAGTCGACCGAAGGCGCGGGCGAGAAGCATTTGCGCGACACCTTCTCGACGATGCGCGGGATGCCGTAGGCTTTGACCGAGAGCGAGAGAATGCTTTCTTTCTTAGAAGTTATGCGCTGCGCGACTTCTTTCTGTATGAGGATGGCCATGGCGCGCGGCTGGGCCAAGGCCGTCAAGAACTGCCGGATGATCTCGCCGGTAATGTAGTACGGGATATTAGCAGCAAGGACATAGCCGCCCTGCGAAAGTCCAAGCCTTTCGGCCGTGATATCGCGAATATCGGCCGATACTATTGTAAGGCGCTTGTCGGCGAGTTCCACAGCAAAAGTCTCATGAAGCTTCGCGACGAGCAACTCGTCCTTTTCTATAGCCACCACGCGGCCGCCGGTCGCCAAAAGTTCGCAGGTAAGGGCGCCTTTCCCGGGGCCTATCTCAAGGACGGCTTCATTTTCTGAAATATTCGCGGCTCGCGCGAGCGATACCGCAGCCCAGCGCGCCGTAAGGAAATGCTGTCCGAGCCGCGCACCTCGTTTGCCTTTGCCTGACATACCTTAGTCTATCAATCCCCCGCTCATCGTGTCGGAGTTCTCGCGCGAGAGGACGGTCATGAGGCGCTGGTCGATGTCTTCGAGGAATTCCGACGGCATCGTGAATTCGCGCGAACCGTATTTCATACGTTGTCCCGCATAGGTGAGGAAAAGTAATTTGCGCGCGCGTGTGACGGCGACATAGAAGAGCCGGCGCTCTTCCTCAGCGTCGCGCATGTCATCCCTAAGCGACGGGAAGAGTCCTTGCTCGAGGCCGGTGACGAAGACCACGTCGAACTCGAGGCCTTTCGATGCGTGGACGGTCATCAGCGATACTGCCGCGCGTTTCTCGGCGAGCTCGTCCTGGTCGCTCTGGAGCGCGGCTTCCTCAAGGAGCCGCTCGATGCCGCCGGGCGGTGTCTCGTCGTCATAGCGCACGGCGAGGTTCACGAGCTCGCGGATGTTGTTCAATCGTTCGGCACCCTCATCACTATCCTCTTTGTGCATCGCCTCGATACCGCTGCCCTCCGCGCAATAGCGGACGGCCTCTGAGGCGGGCAGTGTCTTGATCGCGTGATGGATCTTCTCGAGCGTCTCGCGGAACTTCCCGATCTTGGCTTTCGCGGCAGCCGGCAGCGCGGCTTCTTGTCCGGCGAGAATCTTCTCGAGCGTGGTCTTCCCTATCCCGCGCGGCGGCACGCCGATGATGCGGATGAGATCGGCGGAGCCCTTCGGATTCATCGCAGCGCGCAGGTATGAGAGCGTGTCCTTGACCTCTTTGCGCTCGAAGAAGCGCGTGCCGAGTACGCGGTAGGAGACGCCGAAGGCGAGCATCGCTTCCTCGAGCGCGCGCGATTGGAAGTTCTCGCGGTACAAGACGGCGATCTCCCCCTCCGGCGTGCCGTCTTCGATGAGCCGCGCGGCAGTCTGCGCGATGAACCATGCTTCGTCGATCTCGTTGCGCCCGCCATAAAGTGCGACCGGCTCTCCCGTCGGATTATCCGTAAAAAGGTTCTTTTCTAGGCGTTTTACGTTCTTTGCGATGACGGCATTGGCTGCGGCGAGGATGGTGCGCGTCGAACGGTAGTTCTGCTCAAGGGTCACGGCCTTGGCGCCGGGGAACGATTTCTCGAAAGACAAGAGATGAGCGATGTCTGCGCCGCGCCAGCTGTAGATGTTCTGGTCGATATCGCCGACGACGCACAGATTGCGGCTTTCCCCTGCCAAGAGACGAGCGATCTCGTATTGCGCGGCGTTGGTATCCTGGTATTCGTCTATCGTGATGTACTGCCAGCGATTCTGCAGGAGCGAAAGCACGCGCGAATCCTGCTGGAGAAGCACGAGTGCGCGAGCCAGGAGGTCGTCGAAGTCGAGCGCGTCCTCCTCCTTGAGTATTTCTTCATATGCGCGCCAGACTTGGGCGACCGCCTTGGTCCGGAAAGAGCCGACCTTCTGCTCGTAGTCGGCGGGCGATACCCCATCGCCCTTCTGGCGCGAGATGGCTGAGAGGATGTTGCGCGGCGTCCATTCGCCGATATCGAGCCGCTCGAGTATCCGCTTTATGGCGCGCGTGCTGTCGTCGCGGTCCCAGATGCTGAATCCCCGCGGAAGGCCGGCTTCGGCATGGAACTCCCGCAGGAGCCGGACCCCGAGCGAGTGGAAGGTCGCGACCAGGGGCGTCCCGATGCCTTCGGGCAGGAGGGCATGTACCCGCTCGCGCATCTCGCCGGCCGCCTTGTTGGTAAAGGTCACTGCGAGGATGGATCGCGCCCGGACGCCCTTCTCGATCAAGTGGGCTATCCGGTGCGTGATGGTCTTTGTCTTGCCGGCGCCGGGGCCGGCCACGATGAGAAGCGGTCCTTCCGTATGGAGGACCGCTTCTTTCTGCCGCTCGTTGAGGTCCTGGAGATAATTCACTGCGCCACTATATCATGGAGGCCCTCAAATATTGACAAAAACGTTATCCACTCGCCCAGTACTGGAGTGGTTGCCCGCAATCCCCTATGAAGGTACAGTGAACCCTATCGACGGCACTTCTGAGATCCGGCCTCGCTGAGCTTCAAGAAAGCAAGCAATAGAGCCAAGAATTTCCTGCCACCCGTTCGTCCGTCGTCAAAAACTGGCTGTAAGTCTTGTCAAAATAGGAAACTGGGGGAAACCCCTCTTTTCCCCTTGCGAAGGCGTAACGGTCAGTGAATAAGGCTTATATTAAGGATAAAAAAGGATTCCCCGACGGATTCGCAACCGCGAGGGAGGAAATATCGGAAATCAGGCGTCGCGACAGCGGTCGTCTCTCTGATTTCAATGCTCTTAGTGGTCACGACGCTTCTTCCTTCGGTCACGAAGGCCGGCGTCCTCGCTGATATCGCTGATTTCATCACCGGAGCAGGGGTCGTTCAAGCCCAGACGACGCCGACATCCACTGTCTCCGGCACGCTTACCGGCAATGTCGTAGCCAATGTCCAGACGAGCGCGGCCTTGACCCCCGCCATCAATGGTGATCCCTCACAGTCGTCCGGTGATGCGCCGACGGTCGCCGATAACTCTGCTTACGTGCCGCAGGAAGGCCCGTCCGGCACGATGGCGGACATTCAGAAGAAAACCCAGAACGGCGTGATCAGCATCTATGTAGTGAAGCCCGGCGATACCCTCTCAGGTATCGCCGCTTTCTATGGCGTCACCGAAGGCACGATCTTGGGGGCGAATAACCTTACCCCGAAATCCATCATTCAGCCCGGCGAGCAGCTCATCATCATGCCGATAGACGGCATCCCCTATACCGTCAAGGCCGGCGATACGCTCGAGTCCATCGCAAAGGCAACCGGCGGCGATGCGACCGATATCGGAGATTACAACGACGTCGACGACTCCTCACTGGTCGTCGGCAGCCAGATAACAATCCCCGGCGGCGAGGCGGGCGCCTCGGCCTCCATCGCGGCAACGACCGGATCCGGTACGACTGGCGGCCACAAGAAGCCAGCATCAGCTCCGAAACAGAAGATTGTTGCCTCGAGCAAGATTCTCGAGGGCTCGCTCGCATCCTGCGATGGCGAGATCCCGATGGCCAACAACCCTGCCGAGCCGGCGCGCGGGGTCGGTCCTGCAGGTACCTGCGCTCAGATCGCGTACTACACGTCGCCGTTGACCAATTTCATCCAGACCCAGAACATCCACGGCTTCAATGCTGTCGACCTCGCAGCTCCGAGCGGCACGCCGATCATGGCTTCTGCCGATGGGCAGGTCATTATCGCGAAGTCCGGCGGATGGAACGGCGGTTATGGCAGCTATGTGGTTATCACCCATGACAACGGATCCCAGACGCTCTATGCGCACATGTCCAAGGTCGCCGCGACGGTCGGCGAAGAGGTCGTCCGGGGCCAGGTCATCGGCTACGTCGGCGAGACGGGAGATGCCACCGGGCCTCACGTACATTTCGAGATACGCAACGGCATCCGCAATCCGTTCTGATTCAGCAGAATCACCTACTGGGTAACTAAACCTTATGTTTTCACTCATTCCCGCGATCATCGAGACAGTCCGACACCTATTGCGGGTCTTGTTCTAAGTCTTACTCGTGCCTTTGTTTTTCGTTACGTAATGAGCCGAATGGCCGCCGAATTCTCCAAAGGGGTAGAAAATGGTCTCTGGTATAACTCGCCCTGTTAAGAAGAACCGAAAAAGATTCGGCAGTTCTGCGAACATCCATCCATACCCGTATTTAATGACGCGTCTGGCGGATACCGGGAATGGAATGTTGAACAATCCGTACGGTCCAACCTTTGAAGCTCGAAGCGAGTAGTCTACGTCTTCGCCAAGAACTACGTTGTTATCAAAGCCTCCGATTTTTGTAAATGCTTCCATGGTCGTGATCAAGTACGACCCCGCAAAGTAGGGTCTCCCAAAAAGCAGGAGAATGCACTGTGTGACGTAGAATGTCCTATAGAAAATTTTAAATGTAATACCGGATTCTATAGGGATAAGCCTTGGGGCGGCGACGGCGTACTTTCTTTTTGCAAATTCGCGAATCAATGTCGCATACGCATCTGAAGAAGGAATAATAATATCTGCATCACAAAAGATGAGTATTTTGTTTCTTGCATGTGCTGCACCCATATTGCGCTGGAGCGCAATACCTCGTTCTCTACTCCGTATCAGTCTGAGTGAGGAAGTACCGGCAAAAGATGATTCGAATTCTTCGACTACTCGTACGGTGCCATCTTCTGAGTTGCCATCTACGACGATAATATCAACTGGCACCCCGACTTCTTTCAAAGAATTGAGCAAGAGCGGTAAATATTTTTCCTCGTTTAGGGTTGGAATCACGATACTTGCAGCTGCGGCATGATTCGCCACTGGAAGTCCTTTTTCCATATACGACTAAGTATAACTACATTTCCCGTGCACGATACTGAAGCGCTTCGAGCATGTGGGAGGGCTCGATGGCGTCGCTTTGTGCGAGGTCGGCGATCGTGCGCGCGAGCTTGATGGTGCGGTGATAGCCGCGGGCGGAGAGCTTCATAGTGCGCGCGGCGGCAAGGAGGGTCTCTTCGGCCTTGTCGCTCAGCTCGGCGAGCGTCTCTATTTCCTTGGGACCCATGTCGGCGTTGGTGGGTACGTCACGCGCATCCTTGAAGCGCTCGAGTTGTCGTGCCCGGGCGCTTGCGATGCGCTCTTTGACCTCACTCGTGTCGTCTTTGCCTTTGGGCAGGTGTAGCGAAAGCGTCTCCGGCGGCATCTCGCCGACGTGCACCCACATGTCGATGCGATCGGCTACCGGTCCGGATATCTTCCGGCGATAACGGTCGACTGCCTGTGGCATGCAGGTGCACTGCCGCGTCCCGTATTTGCCGCAGGGGCACGGATTGAGGGCTGCGATGAGCATGAAATTCGCGGGAAAGGTTGCTGAGCCGCGGGCTCGGGCTATGGAGACTTGTGCGTCTTCCAAGGGTTCGCGAAGTGCGTTCACCACGTCGCGATGGAATTCGGGGAATTCGTCGAGGAAGAGCACGCCGCGATGCGCGAGCGTCACTTCTCCGGGGCGCGGGATGATGCCCCCGCCGATCAAGGATGCATAGGACGACGTGTGATGCGGCGCGCGAAAGGGTGCTTCGCGCATAGCGGCTCCGCTCAACGTGCCAGCGAGTGAATGGATGCTCGTCACCTCGACCGTCTCGTCTTCTGACAAGGGCGGCAGAAGCGCTCGTGCGGCGCGCGCGAGCATGGTCTTGCCTGTCCCCGGCGGCCCGTAGAGCGCGATGTTGTGCCGGCCGGCGGCGGCAATCTCGAGGCCGCGCTTGGCGCTCTCTTGTCCGCGGATGTCGGCGAGCGAGACGTCGTCGCTCTCGCTCGGCACGTATTCGTAGGGCGCGGCGGCATAAGGCTCCAAGGCGAAGCTGTTCTTCTCGTTGAGGTGCTCGATGACCTCGGAGAGATCCTTAGCCGCGTAAATAGTGATGCCCGATACCAGCGACGCTTCGGCCGCGTTCTCGTGCGGAAGGAACATCTCCGTGAACCCTTCGTTGCGCGCGAGCAAGGCTATCGAGAGCGCGCCGCGGATGGGCCGCATCCCGCCGTCAAGCGCGAGTTCGCCCGCGAAGATCTTCTGATCAGGGTCGAATGCTATCTCTTCGGCGGCGAGCAAATATGAGAGCGCGACCGCGAGGTCGAAGGCGGAGCCCTCTTTCTTGAGTTCGGCGGGCGCGAGCGAGATGATTATCTTCTTGTTGGTCGATTTGGGCGATGTCAGGCCCGTGTTCTTGATGGCGGAAGCAACGCGGTCGCGCGCTTCTTCCACTGCCTTGTCCGGCAAGCCGACGATGGAAAATGCATGCAGCCCTCGCGCGAGGTCGGACTCGACGGACACGAGGTACGCCGCAGGCAGAGATGGCTGGGCCGCGAAGACCCGCGCGAAATTCATTCTTCGTGTAACGGGACCCCAGAAAGCTGAATCCGAGGCCCCATCGGATTAATGCTCATATGCTCCTATTGTATCAGAGAAAAATCGCGATCTATCCGGCATGAGCTACGCAGGTGCGCGCAGCGGGGTTCGCGATGAGCCGATCATACGGGATTTTCTCGCCCGAGATTTCGCAAATGCCGTACCTGCCCCCGTCCATCTTCTCGAGCGCGTCATCGATATCGTGCGAACGCGAGGCGAGTTCCTGCACTATCGGCACGTTGGTCACAAGCTCTTCGATTTGGTCGGCTGTGTCGGTATGATCCGCTTCCTCGCCGGAGAGCCCGCTCGAATTCGGATCCCAGATGCCATCCGGCTCTTTGGCGCCGTGCTGTGCGAGGTCTACCTGCAGCGTCGCCCGCTCGGCTTCGAGCGCATCGCGCAGCGTTTCTAATTGGTCCTGTGTGAGGTGATTCATAGCGAAATTGTAGCAGGATTAGGGCCCTACGTCAGCATATTCTGATAATTGACTTTCTTATTTAAATATGTTACAATTATAATAGTCCAAGCCTATTCCAAAGGGGAAAAGCAATGGTTCTTTCACATATCCACGATAAAGTCCGCGAACTTCGATTGCTCGCGCCTGGCAATCTGCGCAACAACCTGCGCGCTTCTCGCAGGTTCATGCGGGATATCGATCCGCTGTCATATCGGCTCGCTTGGGTAAGGGCCTTCTGGAGCGGCATCTCCGGTCTCGGCATGTTTGCCGCGGCGGGGATCTTCTTCAGGCAGAAATGGGAGACTGTCTTCCAGAGCTATATCAAGCCAGAGCATCTTACCCTCGGTATCCTTACGGGAGCGATAGCTGTTATCATCCTCCACAATATAGCTAAGGGCGTCCTTAGCGCGGTGGGCGAATGGCGCGAACGTATTCTTCACGACAGGGTAGATCTTCACATCGAACAAGAAGACACGACCCTCCTTGCAAGCCTGGATGCCGGTCGTTTGACGGATCCGGAGTTCATCCGGCTGAGAGAGTTGGCGGAGGGCAGGCGCGGATCGAGTCCGCTGACTGAACTCTTCGAGACGCACTTGCGCCTTGTCCGCGGAAGCTTCGGTCTTCTCGCCTCGCTCGGCCTTCTCGCGGCACTCGACCCCCTCTTCATCCTGCTCGCGGTATTGCCGGTCGGCTTCGAGATCCTAAGAGACCTCAAGGAAGACGGCAATGAACGTGAACAGCGGAGACGGTTACATATCGTGCGTCGTAAGAAGCACGCATATGCCGAATGTCTGACGCAGCCGATTCCGCTCTTCCAGGGGAAGCTCTTTCGGTTCGTCGATTATTGGCAAGGGCGCTATTATTCCTTGCGCAATGAAGAACGACAGTCGAACATGTCGCAACGTTGGTGGAATCTCAAATGGAGAGTCGGTCTATCTGTGATAGATGTCATCCCGCTTGCGGTGGTGATGGCATATCTTGGACGGCAGCTCGCAAGCGGCAGTATGGCCTTTTCGGACATCTTCTTCCTCTGGGGAGCGATGTCGACTTTGGGCCGTTCGCTCGGCAGCATCTCGAATGCAGCCGTTCGCATGCGTAATCAGTGCCTCGACTACGGCTATCGCGAGGAGTTTCTCGCGACCAAGCCCATGATTGATGAGCGCGAAGCGGAAAGTTTCCGCTTCGCATCAACGCCGCATCTCGAGCTTTCGAACGTCTCATTCCGCTACCCGCGGCAGGAGACGCTCGTGCTCAGCGGCTGTTCGCTTACGATCGCGCCCGGCGAAAAGGTCGCGCTCGTCGGCGAGAACGGCTCCGGCAAGACGACCATACTGCGCCTTCTCTCGAAGATTTATCTTCCTGACGAAGGCACCGTCATGATCGACGGTCTGCCGACTTCGCGCATAACGCAATCCAGCTGGTTCGGGCAGATGCTCTTCGCCACGCAGGAGACCGGAGTGCCGGAATTCGGGATTGACGAGGCTGTGACTGGGACGGCGCCAGGCACGGCCGACATGCCTCGCCTTGCGCAAGCAGCGAATCACTCTCGTGCCGCATCTGTTATCGAGCAATTGCCGGATGGATATCGAATGCAGCTCGGGGCAGGCTGGACGGGAGGATGGGAACCATCCGCCGGCCAGCGGCAGCGTCTCAAGGTGACGGCGGCCTTCTATAGGCTGCTCGAGCCGGGCGTGCGGATCGGTCTCTTCGACGAGCCGATGTCGCAGTGCGACGTGGAGACGCGCGAGCGCTTCTACCGTGAACTGCAAGGAATGCAAGGCAAGACGATTGTCGTCGTCGCGCACGATCCGATGTATCTGCACTACTTCGGGAGGGTCATCCTGATGGAAAACGGACGCATCATCGTCGACCTGCGCACGAAAGAAGAGATTGCCGCATACCAGCGCAAGGCGATCCCTCAATTCGAGGGCGCCGAGCACCGGTCGAACCTGCGGATCGTGTAATGATCTTTACCTAAGGGGAGCTTTCGAGCTCCCCTTTCTCTTTTCTATATCAAACCTCTAGAGCTCTCGTTGCGCTTCGAGACGGCTCAGGACCTCCGTGAAAGTATGCGGGCTCTCGGCGATGACGAGGATGTCCGGTGTCGGGAAGGAATAATACAGGACGACGTTGCCCGAATCGTCCGTGAGCTCGCGCACGTCATAATTGAGCATCACCGCGTCGGTGAAGGTGCGTGCGACCGGAAGGCCGTTGGAGTCAGTCGTGAGCGTCGGCACGGCATCGAACGCGGGGGCGAGATCCTGATCCATCGTCGGCTCCCACGCGAGCATGCCGGCGAATGCGAGATCGTAGGATGTGACGGGTATGACGAAGACCGGCGCGTTTATATCGACGGTATGTATCCCGAAGAAGAACGTGCTTCCCAGTCCGCGCAAGAGCTCGTCGGGCGCCTGCACGCCGAGGGCGCTGAAGAATTGCGCCAAGGTCGCCGGCTCTGTGGAGACTGCTCCTGATGCGGTCGTCGTCGAGACGGTCGGTATGATGCGCGTTATAGAACCGAGCGGCGCGCTCGATTGGCTGCGCGCCTGCGCGATCGTCGCTTTCAGGGAACTAGGCGTCGAACCGTCTATCGGGAGGGTCTCGGTCTGTTCGGCGAAGATGATCGAGGGATACTGGGCAGCAGGCGCTGCTGCGCGGTCCTGCGTGACGACAGCGACGCCATAAAGGGCCGCGCCGCCGAGGGCGATCAGGAGGAAGAATGCGAAGACGAATCCGAAGGTGCGCCGCCTGCGCTGCGAGGCGCCCGGTGTCGTCATCGATTGTATCGGCGCCGCGCGCTTCTTGTCTTGCTCTAAGGCGCTCGCGCGCACCAGCGAGACCTTGCGGGTGAATACGATGTCCTGCACATCGTCCTTAAGCGTATGGAGCGCCGTCACGATCTCGCGCTCCTTCGGCTTCGCCTGTGCGGCGTCTGGCTGCTTCTCCTGGGCCTCTTTCTCCTCGGGAGTCTTGGGCATGGTCATCGTACCGGCGCTTGGCGCGGCCGCCGCGCGCGGCTCCGCGGTTCCTCTGGGATCCCGACGCTCCGGCAGCTTTACTTCCTTCAATATCTTCGCGATATCATCGTTGATGACGCCGGAATGCGGCGCGTCCGCGGTATCGAGCTTGAGCCGCTCTATCCGTTCGAATTCCGTCTCGTCGTCCGGCACAGCCGCGAGCGGCGCCCCCGGCTTTCCTTTCTGAACCGACGGAACACTGGAGGCTCGCACGACCGGCATCGCCGGTTCGACGGAGTCAGCAGGAATGATGTCCGGCCCGTTGATATTCGGATCAGAAGCGCCGCTCCCGTCTGTCGTTGTTTTGGTGTCGTCCGCCATTGATGTCTCCACCGCCTTCGTCGGGTTTCAGCCCCTTCCTCGAGGCGAACTCCGGGTCTGCGGCCTTGATAGAAAGATTATACCGCCCTTTGTCATCTATTTCCTTGATAACCACAGGGACGATGTCTCCGATAGAGACTGCATCGGAAATCTTGCCGATACGGAATGGCGCTACTTCGGATACATGCACCAATCCGTCGGTGTTCGGGCCGATCTTCACGAAGGCGCCGAAGTCGAGCATGCGCACGACCGGACCTTCGAAGCGCTCTCCCACGAAGAATTCATGCGTGAGGTCGCTCACTTCTTTGAGAGCCGCTTCGGCAGAACCGTTCTTGCCGGTGATGAATATCGTACCGTCTTCCTCGATGGTGATGTCGTCGCACTTGGTGCGCTCGCGGATGCCGTTGATGGTCTTGCCGCCGGGCCCGATGACGAGTCCGATCTGGTCGACCTTGACGTGCGTGGTGAGGATCTTCGGCGCGCGCGGGCTGATGTCGGCGCGCGGTTCGGCGATCTCGCGGGTTATGACCTCGAGTATCTGGATGCGGGCCTTCTTGGCCTGGACGAACGCCTCAGAGAGTACCTTCAAGGGTACGCCCTCGACTTTCACATCCATCTGCACTGCAGTAACGCCTTGTATCGTACCCGCTACCTTGAAGTCCATGTCGCCATGGTGGTCCTCCGGTCCTTGGATGTCCGTCAAGACCTTGTACTGGCCCTTCGAGGCGTCAGACATCATGCCCATCGCGATACCGGCGACCGGCCGCGTTATGGGGACTCCTGCGTCCATGAGCGCGATCGTGCCGGCGCAGACCGATGCCATCGAGGTCGAGCCGTTCGAGGCGAGCGACTCGGCGACGATACGGATGGTGTAAGGGAAATCTTCTTTGATAGGAAGGACCGCGCGCAATGCCTTCTCGGCAAGTGCGCCGTGTCCGATCATGCGCCTATTCATGCCGCCGACGCGTCCCGTCTCCCCGACGCTAAACGGCGGGAAGTTGTAGTGGAGCATGAAGGTCTTCTTGGTCTCCTGGTACTCGATGGTGTCGAGGAGCTGCGCGTCGCCTGGACCGCCGAGGGTGAGAGCCGCGAGCACGTGAGTCGCTCCGCGATAAAAGATGCCGGTGCCGTGGATGACCGGCGAGATGCCGCCAGCTTGGGCGTGCAATGAACGGATCTCATCGAAGGCGCGTCCGTCGGCGCGGCGATTGTGATTGATGGCTTGTTCATGGATGTATTCGTCCACTTTCTCTTCGTAGTATGCGTCGAATGCTCCCGGCTTTACATCAGGCAATTTCTCAGCGGCAGCTTTTGTCCATTCGGATTTGAGCATACCCATATTCTTCTTGCCGACGTTGCCGTCGTTGGACCCGAAGACCGCAGCCTCGAGCTTCGGTACCGCGAATTCCTGCCATGCCGCCTCGATCTCCGGAGTGCCAGCCTTGGCATTGAACGCTTGTTTGCTCTTGCCGCGTTCGGCGATGATCATCGCCTGCCATGCCTGCAATTTCTCGATCTCGGCTGAAGCTGCGGCGAGGCCGCGGTTCAAGGTATCCTCAGAGACTTCCTTGCTTCCGACCTCGATCATGTTGATGAGCCCGTCCTTGCCGCACGCGAGCAAATCCAAAGAAGCGATCGTCTCATCTCGCTGTACGTAGTTCGGGATGACAATGAGATTGTCGCTGCCCGCCTCCATGCCGATACGCACCGCTGATACCGGTCCGTTCCAGGGGATATCGGATGTCGCGATAGCGAGTGATGCGGCATTTACCGCGAGCACGTCGGTATCGAACTCTTCTATCGAAAGCACGCTGATGATGACCTGGACGTCACGCTTCAGGCCTTTAGGGAATAACGGCCTGATAGTGCGATCGACGATGCGGCCCGAGAGCACCGCCTCATCGCTGGGACGGCCTTCGCGGCGCATGAAGCGGCTGCCGAGTATGGCACCTGCCGCGTAGAACTTCTCCTCGTATTCGATGGAGAGTGGGAAATAATCGAGATTCGATTCCTTGCTGCCCATCACTACCGTCGCCAAGACCGCGCTGTTTCCGTAACGCAAAAGCACCGAGCCGTTGGCCTGGTCCGCCCAGTCGTTGAACTCGGCAGTCATCGTGTGTCCGCCGATCTCAATCGCATATTCCTTTTTCTGCATGTAAGAGTCTCAAATTAACTTATTGTGACCCTCGGATTTTAGGTTTCAAAAGCACTTTTGAAGCCTACCTATCCGCGGGCCGCTTGCTAATACATCGTTTATACCACGATTCAGGCCAAAAGAAAATGAGCGGCTCATCGGGAGCTGCTCGTCTTTAGGTTCAGTTTATTCGACGTCAGTGATCCTGCCGACATCAGCCGGATCGGTCGGGCCGAAATCCGTGATGCCCTCGTCGCGCTTGCCGCGTGATGGGCCGCGACCGCGTCCGCCGGGGCCGCGGTAATTGATGAGATAACGCTTCGGGTCCTCGTCGAGGTCGAGGAAATGATCGGCGACTTCCTTGAGCTTTCCTGAAGTAGAGCGCCCGAATGAGACGACTTCCACCTGGCAGCCGCCGTGGATCTGCAAGTATTCGACGAGCGGTATGAAGTCGCCGTCGCCAGTGAAGAGGATGACCGTATCGAGCTTGGGCGATGCCGTGATGGCGTCGACCGCGAGTCCGACGTCCCAGTCGGCCTTCTTGGCGCCGCCATAGAAGATCTGGAGGTCCTTGGTCTTGGGCTCGATGCCCATCTTGGTGAGAGCCTCGAGAAACGCTGATTCTTCGCCGGTTTCCGTCGTCACCATGTAGGCGCGGGCGCGGATGAGACGCCGGTCCTCGACGGAATCCTTGAGGACATTGCCGAAATTGACACGGGAATGATAGATATTCTTCGCGCTGTGATAGAGATTCTGCGTGTCGATGAAAACGCCGACGCGCTGTTCTGGATGTTTGAATATAGCCATAGAGGTGAATGCTTGTTTACGATACCGCCGAGGCGGCTCGCAGAGTAATAAAATGAAAACGTCTTATAAAAATGTCAGCCTGTCCCTATCTTACTTCACCAGAGAACCGCGGCAAGGCCGTAGCAGCAATGAAGAAAAGCTTACTTCTTGAGCCCGAGCTTCTTGACGAGCGTGCCATAAGCGCGCTTGTCGTTCACTTCCAAGTACTTCAAATGCTTGCGGCGATCTGCAACGAGGCCAAGAAGGCCGCGACGCGAGTGCTTGTCCTTGTTGTTCTTGGTCAAATGCACCGAAAGTTCCTCGATGCGGCGGGTCAAAACAGCAATCTGGACCTCAGGAGAGCCGGTGTCCGTATCATGACGCTGCGCCTTTGCGATTTCATTAAGCTTCTTCCGCTTCGTAAGCATAGGGGAATAATAGCACTATCCCTTGCTTTTTGCAATACCGCGCTATAGATCAAAATAAAGGTTACCCAAACGCCCACGGATAGATCATAAAT
>VFSW01008550.1_pt1 | contig 14689 bp, 14 predicted proteins | sample 5358111 | NCBI WGS metagenome assembly VFSW01 (sample SAMN11554181, study PRJNA540505) | mine drainage metagenome | isolation source: sediment from site ElyBrook_90M | place: USA: Ely Copper Mine, Vershire, VT | collected 2017 | reverse complement strand
ATGACGTGGATCGGAGAACCCTTACCGCGAAGCGGTTTAGTCCAAGGCCGAGAAGTGAGCTTTCCAATTCAGTGCGCGCACATGGCAGCAGAGCGGCAAGCATCGCTGTTGCTATGATCGCAGGCTCAGGAGCAATTGGGATCGGGTCTTGAAATTGATCACCCAAGTACACACCCAGTAATTTCTCACTGTTTTGGCCTTGATGTTTCGTTTAGTGCACGATGCGCAAATGATAATATTTTTTTACAGCCTTGTTGGGTGTTTTCCATAAATATCTGCGTTGATTTATACTGTGTCCATGCCTACTCCTGCCGCCACTGCTGAATACTTGGAGCTGTCCGTTTCTGAGCGCATTCAGCTCGTCGAGGACATCTGGGATAGCATTGCCACTGAGGCATCAAATGCCGTTGAGTTGTCACAAGATCAAAAGGATGAGCTACATCGTCGCGTTGCTGCACACCGTGCTGACCCTTCCACAGCTGTTCCTTGGGAGCAGGTTCGATCCAAATTATTTCCAAGTAAACCCTGATGATGTTGGTCGTGCTCCGTCCTGAGGGGGGGGCGCGCATGCGATCTGCTAGAATGCATCCATCAGAATGAGGGACAAGAAGATGAGCGAAGAAAACTATCAACCTGAAACACTGGCGGTGCGCGCAGGCACGGTGAGGAGCCAGTTCGGCGAACATTCCGAGGCGATGTATCTGACCTCGAGCTTCGTGTTCGACAGCGCTGAACAGGCGGCGAAGCGCTTTATCGGCGAGGAGACGGGCAACATCTATTCGCGCTTCACCAATCCATCTGTTTCGATGTTCGAGGAGCGATTGGCAGCGCTGGAGGGCGCCGAGCAATGCGTGGCTACCGCATCCGGTATGTCCGCGATTCTGGCCTGCGTGATGGGGCTGCTGAAGGCGGGAGATCATATCGTCGCGTCCTACAGCCTGTTCGGCTCGACCGTGAATCTCTTCAACAACGTGATCAAGAAGTTCGGCGTGGAGACCACCTATGTCTCCGCAACCGATGTTTCGGAATGGCAGGCCGCGGTGCGCCCGAACACGAGGCTGTTTTTTCTCGAGACGCCATCCAATCCGCTGACCGAGATCTCCGACATCGCGGCAATTTCAGTCATTGCAAAATCCTGCGGCGCGCTGCTGGCAGTGGACAACTGCTTCTGCACGCCGATACTGCAGAAGCCTTTGGAGCTGGGCGCGGACATCGTGATCCATTCGGCGACCAAATACATCGACGGGCAGGGGCGGGTGCTGGGCGGTGCGGTGCTTGGAAGCAAGAAGAACATGGAAGGTATATATGGATTTCTGCGCACTGCAGGTCCCACGATGAGCGCCTTCAATGCCTGGATTTTTTTGAAGGGGCTCGAGACGCTGAAAATTCGCATGGATGCGCATTGTTCGAACGCGCTTGAGCTTGCCAGGTGGCTGGAAGCGCAGCCTAATATTGCGCGCGTGTTCTATCCTGGCCTGCCATCGCACCCGCAGCACGAGCTCGCGATGCGGCAGCAGAAGAGCGGCGGCTGCATCGTGTCCTTCGAAGTCAAAGGCGGAAAGGAAGCCGCATGGCATTTGATCGACGCCACGAAGATGCTTTCGATCACCGCGAATCTGGGCGATACGCGAACCACGATCTGCCATTCCGCAAGCACCACGCATGCGAGGATCAGCCCCGAGGCGCGCGCTTCTGCCGGCATCTCGGATGGACTGATCAGGATCGCGGTCGGGCTCGAGGCGGTTATCGACATACAGAACGATCTGGCGCGCGGCCTCTGATGGACATGCTGGCCGCACAGCTTGGCGGACTGCTGAAGGCGCACGGGCTGATGCTTGCGACTGCGGAGTCCTGCACCGGCGGCGGCGTTGCGCAGGCGATCACCGATGTGGCCGGAAGCTCGGCATGGTTCGAGCGAGGCTTCGTGACTTACTCGAATCTCTCGAAGCAGGAGATGCTGGGCGTATCAGCTGTGACGATCGCACAGCTCGGTGCGGTATCTGAAGCGACGGTGCGCGAGATGGTTGCGGGAGCGCTTGCAAGGAGCTCGGCCCAGATGGCGCTTGCGGTCAGCGGGATCGCGGGGCCGGGAGGTGGAACGCCCGACAAGCCGGTGGGCACGGTGTGGTTTGCCTGGGGCTTGAGAAATTCTTCGGTCATTGCGCAGCGCTTTCTGTTTCCGGGAAGCCGCGCCGAGGTTCGCGCGCATGTGGTGCACACAGCGCTGCAGGGTGCGATCGACCTCTTGAGACAGCGCAGCGAAATGGCCTGAAATAAAAAAGAACGATCGTTCTGTTCAAATGCAAATCGGTGTGCCATAATTCGCGCACAATTTTTTAAGGATGAATCCATGGATGAAAACAAGAGCAAGGCGCTTGCCGCGGCACTGAGTCAGATCGAGAAGCAGTTCGGCAAGGGATCGATCATGAGGCTGGGCGAGAACGAGGTGGCGAAAGACATCGAAGTCGTGTCCACAGGTTCGCTGGGGCTGGACATCGCGCTGGGTGTGGGTGGATTGCCGCGTGGCCGCGTGGTGGAAATCTATGGCCCCGAGTCTTCGGGCAAGACCACGCTCGCACTCCAGGTGATCGCGGAGATGCAGAAGCTGGGCGGCACGGCAGCATTTATCGACGCGGAGCATGCGCTGGATCCGCAATATGCGCAAAAACTTGGAGTGCAGGTCGAGGATCTCCTGATCTCCCAGCCGGACAATGGCGAGCAGGCGCTCGAGATCACCGACATGCTGGTGCGCTCGGCATCTGTCGACGTGGTGGTGATCGACTCGGTCGCGGCCTTGACGCCCAAGGCCGAGATCGAGGGCGAGATGGGCGATGCGCAGATGGGTCTGCATGCGCGCCTGATGTCGCAGGCCCTGCGCAAATTGACCGCGAACATCAAGCGCTCAAACACACTGGTGATCTTCATCAACCAGATACGCATGAAGATAGGCGTGATGTTCGGCAATCCCGAGACCACCACCGGCGGCAATGCGCTCAAGTTCTACGCCTCGGTTCGCCTGGACATACGCCGCATCGGCGCGATCAAGAAGGGCGAGGAGATAATCGGCAACGAGACGCGCGTGAAGGTCGTGAAGAACAAGGTCGCCCCCCCGTTCAAGGAGGCGCTGTTCGACATCCTTTACGGCGAAGGCATCTCCAGAGAAGGCGAGATCATAGACCTCGGTGTGTTGCACAAGCTGCTCGAAAAATCCGGTTCCTGGTACAGCTACAACGGCGAGAAGATCGGCCAGGGCAAGGACAATGTGCGCGAATATCTGCGCGCCCGTCCTGAAATTGCCCGCGAGATCGAGAACAAGATACGCGGCAGCGTCGGCGTGGCGCTGGCAGGCGAAGCTGTAAAGGCTGCCGAATAACATGGTCTGGCGCGAGCATGAGGAAGAAGCGGCCTGAGCCCACGCTGCGCGAGCGCGCTTTGCATTATCTCTCGCGCCGCGAATACAGCAGGGTTGAGCTTGCTGCCAAGCTGCACCCGTATGCGAGGGTCGCGGACGAGTTCGAAGAATTGCAGCCGGTAGACATCGACGGGCTGCTCGACGATCTGGTCGCAAGCGGTTATCTTTCGGATGAACGCGCAGTAACCCAGCTGCTTCATGCCAGGCGTCCCCGTTTCGGCGTGCAGCGCATCACGCACGAGCTGCATCAGAAGGGCATCAGTCACGAATTGATCGAGCAGGCATTGCCTTCTTTGCAGGATACCGAACTTGAGACCGCGCGCGCCGTGTGGCAGAAGAAATATGGCGTGATGCCACACGACGCAAAGGAAAAGGCGCGTCAGATGCGCTTTTTGCAGTCCCGCGGATTTTCCATGGATGTGATCTTCAAAGTCCTCGCACCGGATGATGCAGAAGTATAGGGATCAGCTTATCGGCATGAAGCTCGTCGCCCATTGCATCTCCAGCGTCTCTTTGGCTCTTTCGAGATTTTCACGACTGAGCCCGATCTGATCGAGTTCGTCCTGCGAGATTTCCGATGAGGCTGCTCCGCGGATGGCGCTCTCGCCGGTGATGGATTCGATGATGCGCACCAGGGTGATCGGGATGTTGTCCGGTGCAAGCCTGTGATGACCCTCGATCACGCCTATCACCTCTTCGGGCAGGTTCCACTTCCTTGCCAGCATCCCGCCGATTTCGGCATGCGTGATGCCGAATTGTGATTTTTCGATGGCGATGCTGGATTCTTCGGGATGGGATTCGACATGGCTTATGAACGCGTCGAATTTTGCGGGTTCTAGGTGGGCCAGCACCAGATAACCCATGTCGTGCAGCAGCCCCGAGAGAAACAGCATGTTCTCGTCCGGTTTTTTTGGAATCATGGATGACAGCAGGCGCATGCCGGATGCGACCGAGAAACTGTGCAGCCACAGATCGCTCAGCGTGAAAATTTTGCTCTCGCGTATCTTGATCGGCTCGGTCAATGCGATGACGGTAGCAACCGATTTCACGATGGAAAGTCCGAGCACCAGCGCCGCATCGTTCACCGTGCTGATCTTCCTGCCCACCACGAAGATGGGGGAGTTGGCCATGCCGATCAGTCTGGCCGAGATGAACGGATCGGATTTGACCAGGTTCAAGAGCTCCTGTTCGCCTTCCTCGCTGTCCAGTTCCAGCGAGAGCAATTGCCTTGCGATCGCGGAAATGGTGGGAAGGACATCGGCTTTTTCGATTTTCGTGCGCAGGTCTTCCATGGTTTACCCGGATGAATTTTAAATGCATTTTACACTTTGCGAAAATCCGGATCAAAGCATTTTTTCATGCCGGGAATGAAACGCGGCTATCCTGCAGAAATTCCCGGACATCTGGTTTTACCGAAGGCAAATCAGCATTCCCCTATGGCGGGATGATCGCGGCGCTGGGCACAATGTAGCGACTCATAGACTGTGGAATTGATCATCATGCGTAAGATCATATGCGGCGTTGCATTGGTTCTGGCCGGATGCGCATCCGCCCCGATCGGGCCCAGGGTCGCGGTGATGCCCGCACCCGGCAAACCCTATGAGGTGTTCGTCGCCGAGGATCAGCTTTGCCGGCATTATGCCGCGCAATCGATCGGCGCTGAACCCAATGAGACGGCGGCGAAAAGCTTCGTGGGCTCCGCGGTGGTGGGCACCGCGATCGGTGCTGCGGCAGGTGTAATGGGCGGCGGGCATGAAGGCAGCGGCGCTGCGGCAGGTCTGGTTGTCGGCAGCATGGCGGGTGCGGGTCAAAGCGCCTATGCGGTGCAGGATGCGCAGATGCGCTACGATCTGACCTATCAGCAGTGCATGTATGCAAAGGGCAACCAGGTTCCCGGCATGCCCGTGCAGTCACCCCCTTCACCGGCTCCCTATCCGCCGCCGAGATGAATGGCTCAGGCTCTAAAATGGGATGCAGGCTGTCAGGAGTTAGCCCATGAGACAGGAACCGCATTCCGGCAAGTCGATCGTCAGCGCAATCAACGACATCGCATTGAGGATAGGGCCCTATCCTTCGCATATGGTGTCTGTCGCCGAAGAATTGCTGCTGACCAACATGCTGCGCGCGATCGGCAATCCTCCGATACGGATTGTGCTGTGGAACGGGCATGAGATCAGGCAGGATGAAGCGGCGGCAAGCATGTTGATACGTGACCGCAGCGCGTTATACAGGCTGATCTCCGATCCCGAGCTTCATTTTGGCGAGCTGTATTCGAGCGGACGCATCGAGGTAGAGGGAAGCCTGCTCGATTTTCTCGAGGCGGTTTACCGGGTCTGGCCGCTTATGGACGTGAAAAAATCCGGCAAGAAGCGCGGGCTGCCAAGGTCCAATACGTTTGAAGGGGCCAGATCCAACATCCGTCACCATTACGATCTGGGCAACGATTTCTACAGGTTATGGCTCGACCGGCACATGGTGTATACCTGCGCATATTTCAGGAGTCAGGACATGAGTCTCGAAGAGGCGCAGATCGCGAAGCTCGATCACATCTGCCGGAAACTGCGCCTGAAAGAAGGCGAGACCGTTCTGGAAGCAGGATGCGGCTGGGGTGCGCTGGCCTTGCATATGGCGCGCCACTACGGCGTGACGGTGAAAGCGTACAACATTTCCAAAGAGCAGATCGCCTTTGCAAGGCATCGCGCGTGCAATGAAGGCCTGGAAGGCAGGGTCGAATTCATCGAGGATGATTATCGCAACGCGGCAGGCGAGTTTGATGCGTTTGTCTCGATCGGCATGCTGGAGCATGTGGGCGTCGAGCATTACCGCGAACTGGGCGAAATGATCAACCGCAACCTCAAGATGGGTGGCAGGGGGCTGATACACACGATAGGGCTGAATTATCCGAGGCTAATGGACGCATGGGCTGCGCGACATATCTTTCCGGGCGCGCATCCGCCGAGCCTTGCGCAGATGATGCAGATCTTCGAGCCCTTCGACTTCTCGGTACTGGACGTGGAGAACCTGCGCCGGCATTATGCGATAACCATCGAGCACTGGCTGCTGCGCTTCGAACATCAGGCAAGCCTCGTGGAACAGATGTTCGACGAGGCGTTCGTGCGCATGTGGCGCTTGTATCTTGCAGGTTCATTGACCGCATTCAAGACCGGGGGCATGCAGCTCTTCCAGGTGGTCTTCGCGCGCGCAGAGCACGATGCGCCGCTGACCAGGCATTTTCTTTACGACAGCCGGGATGTTGCTCATGGATAGCTGCGACGTGCTCATCGTGGGGGGAGGACCGGCCGGTTCAAGCTGCGCATGGCAGTTGCGCCGGCATGGCCTCGATGTGATGGTGATGGACAGGACGGAATTCCCGCGCGACAAGGTTTGTGCGGGATGGATTACGCCGGCGGTGATCGACTCCTTGCAGCTGGATGTCGTAGATTATGCAAGGCAGCATGTGCTGCAACCGATCACCGCATTCCGGACTGGGCTGATCGATGGCGGCAGCGTGAAGGTCGGCTATCGCTCTGCGGTAAGCTATGGCATACGCCGGTACGAGCTGGACAACTATCTGTTGAATCGCTCCCAAGCCAGGCTGCGGACCGGACAGGCGCTGAAGTCTCTTAAACGAAGCGGCGGATCATGGATCGTCAACGATGCCATTTCTGCGCCGCTGGTGATCGGTGCAGGAGGGCATTTCTGCCCGGTGGCGCGCTTCATGGGAGCGAAGCTCGGCGCGGATGATCACGCGATTGCAGCCAAGGAGATCGAATTCGAGATGAGCCCGCTGCAAAGCGATACCTGCAGGGTCTCGGGCGATACGCCGGAATTGTATTTTTGCCGAGACCTCAAGGGTTACGGCTGGTGCTTTCGTAAAGGCAACTATCTGAATATCGGGCTGGGCCGAGAAGGCGGGCATGGTCTGTCGGATCACCTTGAGCATTTCTGTGATTTTCTGGCGCAGAAGGGCCGGATACCTATCCACATGCCGCACAGATTCCATGGACATGCCTATCTGTTATACGGGCATGCCGAACGCAAGCGTATAGACGACGGCCTGCTGCTCATCGGGGATGCGGCAGGCCTGGCCTGCCCGCAAAGCGGCGAAGGCATACGGCCCGCGGTCGAGTCCGCGCTGATGGCTGCCGATGCGATCCTTTCGGCCGGCAAAGATTATCGGGCAGAGCGGCTTTTGCCCTATGCGCAGCAGTTGACCCAGCGTTTCGGCAAGGGAAAGCCGGCTGTGACGGGTCCGGTGCACCATGCGGTCTCCCGGGTGTTGCTTAACAGCGCATGGTTTACCCGTCATGTAGTGCTGGATCGCTGGTTTCTGCACGCCCATCAGAAGGCTTTGCTGCCTGATCGCGTTTGGGTTTAAAAAATCCGCAGGCAAAAAAATGGCCTGCGGGGGAGGCAGGCCTAAGGGGGTGTTTGTATATCAGAGTTTCATGATACTCTTATATTCTGGGCTGTCAACAAAATATTTGAAAGCGGGGAGGGCGCGCCAGATGGTATGATTTGAGCCTTGTCCGGCGTGTTTGAAGTACGCCATTAGCTTTGATTGATGGATGCAAATATGAAAAGCAGTGAAATCCGCCAGAAATTTCTGGATTACTTCGCCTCAAAAGGCCACACGATAGTTTCTTCCAGTTCTCTGGTGCCGTTCGAAGATCCCACCTTGCTGTTCACCAATGCAGGCATGAACCAGTTCAAGGATGTGTTTCTGGGATTCGACAAACGCCCCTATACCCGTGCGACGACGAGCCAGAAATGCGTGCGCGCAGGCGGAAAGCACAACGACCTGGAAAACGTGGGTTACACCGCGCGCCATCACACCTTTTTCGAGATGCTGGGGAATTTCAGCTTCGGCGACTACTTCAAGCGCGATGCGATCGCCTATGCGTGGGAGCTTCTGACCGAAGTGTTCAAGCTGCCCGAGGAAAAGCTCTATGTGACGGTATATGCCGAGGACGATGAAGCCTATGACATCTGGACCAAGGAAGTCGGTCTCCTGCCCGAGCGCGTGATCCGCATCGGCGACAACAAGGGGGCTCGCTATGCATCCGACAATTTCTGGATGATGGGAGATACCGGCCCTTGCGGTCCCTGCACCGAGATCTTCTATGATCACGGCGAAGACATACCGGGCGGCCTGCCCGGTACGCCGGATGAGGACGGTGACCGCTATATCGAGATATGGAACAACGTGTTCATGCAGTTCAACCGCGACGAGGCGGGCGTGATGCACCCGCTGCCCAAGCCGTCCGTCGACACCGGGATGGGGCTGGAACGCATTTCGGCAGTGCTGCAGCATGTGCATTCGAACTACGAGATCGACCTGTTCCAGGCGCTGATCAAGGCGGCGGCCCGCGAGACGCGCTGCGCCGATCATAACTCGCCTTCGCTAAAAGTGCTGGCCGACCACATCCGAGCCTGTTCGTTCCTGATCTCGGATGGCGTGATTCCTGGCAACGAGGGGCGCGGCTACGTGCTGCGCCGCATCATCCGTCGTGCGATCCGTCACGGCTACAAACTCGGCGCGAGGGATGCCTTCTTCTACAAGATGGTGCCCGATCTGGTTCATGAAATGGGCGCCGCCTATCCTGAGCTCGCCGAAGCGCAGGTGCGCGTGAAAGGCGTCTTGAAGCTCGAGGAGGAGCGCTTCTTCGCGACCATCGAGCATGGCATGACAATACTCGAAGCCGATCTCTCCGAGATGGAAAAATCCAGCAGCAAGACCTTCAATGGCGAGACTGCATTCAAGTTGCACGACACGTTCGGATTTCCGCTCGACCTGACTCAGGACGTGTGTCGGGAGCATGGCGTGATGGTGGATGAGGACGCATTCAACGCCGCGATGGCGCGCCAGAAGCAGCAGGCGCGTTCGGCCGGAAAATTCAAGATGGCGGCGAATCTCGAATATGAGGGAAAGTCCACGGTATTCCACGGCTACGATACGCTTGAACACAAGGGCAACATCCTTGCGCTGTACAAGGACGGCGCGATGGTGAACGAGCTCGTCGAGGGCGAGACCGGCGTGGTGGTGCTCGACGACACGCCTTTCTATGCGGAATCGGGCGGCCAGGTCGGAGACCGCGGAGAACTCAGAAGCATGCACGGCATCTTCGTGGTGGAGGACACCCAGAAGATACAGTCCGCGGTTTTCGGCCATCACGGCACGGTCACCACGGGCAGGATTAGTGTTGGCAACAACGTGAATGCCAGGGTGGACATGAAGTCGCGCAAGGCGACGATGCGAAATCACAGCGCAACCCATCTGATGCACAAGGCATTGCGAACCGTGCTTGGCGATCACGTGCAGCAGAAGGGCTCGCAGGTGGATTCGGACAAGACGCGGTTCGACTTCGTGCACAGCCAGCCCCTGACCGATGACGAGATCCTCCGAGTCGAGGCCATCGTGAATTCGGAGATACTGGAAAACACGGACTGCCAGGCGCGCGTGATGAAGATAGCGGATGCGCAGAAGACCGGTGCGATGATGCTGTTCGGCGAGAAATACGGCGACGAGGTGCGCGTGCTGGACATCGGTTCATCGCGCGAACTTTGTGGCGGCACTCATGTGAAGCGCACCGGGGACATCGGCCTGTTCAAGATCGTCGCAGAAAGCGGCGTGGCCGCAGGCGTGCGGCGCATCGAGGCGGTGACAGGCGAGGGCGCGCTCGAAATGGTCAACCTGCAGAAGCGGCAGATGCAGCAGGTGGCCGATGCGGTGAAGGCGCCCTAGCACGAGGCCATGGGCCGCATCATGCAACTGATCGAGAACCAGAAGCTGCTCGATAAGGAACTGGCTCAACTGAAATCCAGGCTTGCATCCATGCAGGGCGACGATCTGGTCGAAAATGCGCAGGACATCAAGGGTATCAAGGTGCTGGCGGCCAGACTCGAAGGCGCCGATGGCGCGACACTGCGCGAGACGCTAGACAAGTTGAAGGACAAGCTGAAGTCTGCGGCGATCGTTCTGGCATCCGTATCCGATGGCAAGGTGTCTTTGATCGCAGGAGTGACTGCGGATCAGACTGCAAAACTCAAGGCGGGCGAACTGGTGAACATGGTCGCGATGCAGGTGGGTGGCAAGGGCGGAGGAAGGCCGGACATGGCTCAGGCAGGCGGCACGCAACCCGAGCATCTGGCCGCCGCACTGGCATCCGTCCCGGCCTGGGTTGCGGGCAGACTTTGAACCTGGCAGCCTGCTAACAGTTCTGCTCGAAGCTGCTGGTCCAGGCCAGCGCTTCGAGCTGGGCATGGTTGACCTGATCGATGCTCAGGGGAGCCAGGTGGTTCATCATTTCATTGGCTGCATCCATGTTGTAGCCCTCCAGCATTTCGATCATCGCAAGCAGTTTGCCGAGCGGACCCTGCTTTGACAGCAGTGCATCGCGTATTTCTGCCGGAGGATTGAGCGGCGAGATGATTTCTGCAATCGGCATGCCAAGCAAAGTATTCATCAGCGACATGATGCCGACCATGAAGGCCTGATCTTCCATCGTCTTGGTGCATCCCGGGATGTGCTGCACCAGCAGTTCCATGGTTTTTCCGCGGGTTGCAGCCAGCTGCAACAGGGGATCCGGGAAGCTGGTTTTGCTGTCATTGATGTAGACCAGCAATTGCAGCCAGCGCTGTAGCTGGCGACGGCCGAGCACCATGATCGCATTGGAAAACGAGGTGATCTTGTCGCATGATCCTGTTGCCGCCGAATTGGTCAGGCGCAGCAGATTGAAGCTCAATCCCGGATTCTGTTTGAATACTTTTTCGATTGCTTCGGTGTCCGCATCGCTCATGACCAGGCCCAGGAGCTGCATCAGCGCAAGTTCGGAATGCGACATGCGCTTGCCGGTGATGACCAGCGGTTTTGCGAAATAGTAGCCCTGGAAGAGGTGGAAGCCCGCATCCAGACATTGCTTCGCCTCTTCGGGATTGTCCACTTTTTCTGCGAGCAGTTTCGCGGGCCACCTTTTCAGTTGCACGAGCGTGTCGCCGAGTTTGTCCATGCCCGAAGCTCTGAGGTCTATCTTGATGAAATCGATGGAGTCACGCAGCGGGTCGAGATTGCTGGAATACCGGACGACATCGTCCAGAGCCAGCAGATAGCCTTTGGACTTCAGATATTTGCAGCGATCAACCACGACATCATCGATCTCTATGGTTTCCAGAAGCTCGATGACCACCTGATCCCTGGGCAGCAATTCGAGCATGTCATCCATCAGCATCTGATCGCTGACATTGATGAAGCCGCGATATTTCCCCAATACCGTCTGGAACCCGAGTTCGTTGAAGGCGTGGTTGATGACCGAACAGGTGGCGGCGACATTGTCCTGAAACTGCGCCGAATTCTTCTGGCTTGAGCGGAACAGCAATTCGAAACCGGCGAGATTTTGTTCCCTGTCCAGGATGGATTGCCGGCCGATGAAGAATTCCGAGATGTTTTGCGTGGTCATTTACATCCTTCTGTTGGAGATCGGATGAGTCATTCTCGGAAAATAACACATCGCGGCAAACAATCCAAACCGCGCAGTGGCAAATTAAAACGGCAATCGCAGATGGGGCGCTGTTCTTTTCAACAGCCCCCGAAAATTTTCCTGTATGCGCCTAAGGCCGGTTTCCGTATCCGCTTCGAAGCGCAGCACGATCGCGGGCGTGGTGTTGGATGCGCGAAGAAGGCCGAAGCCGTCTGCATATTCGACGCGCAAGCCGTCCAGCGTATTGATCTCGAGTGCCTCGGGAAAATCGGCCGTCCCTTGCAATGCCATGAGCAGTGCGCGGCCTTCTCCTTCCTTGGTTGCAATATGCAATTCCGGGGTGCTGAAGCTGTCGGGCAACGCGTCGAATTCGGCGCACGGATTCTCGACGCGGCTCAGGATTTCCAGAAGGCGTGCGCCGCCGTATAAACCGTCGTCGAAACCATACCAGCGATCCGCAAAGAACAGATGGCCGGTCATCTCTCCTGCAAGCAGTGCGCCGGTTTCTTTCATCTTCGCCTTGATCAGGGAATGCCCGGTCTTCCACATGAGCGGTTTGCCGCGATGCCTGCGTATCCAGTCGAACAAATGGCGCGTGCATTTCACGTCGAAGAGGATTTCGCCGTCGGGGTTGTGGCTTAACACATCGGCTGCAAACAGCATCAGCTGGCGGTCGGGATAGATGATTTTTCCATCCTTGCTGACTACGCCCAGCCGGTCGCCATCGCCATCGAATGCAAGCCCGATTTCGCTGTCGTTGTTCTTCAATGCGGCAATCAGATCCCGAAGATTTTCGGGGTCTGAAGGGTCGGGATGGTGATGCGGAAAATGTCCGTCCACTTCGCAATACATCTCGTGCACCCTGCAGCCGAGCTTGCGATAGAGCCTTCCCGCATAATCGCCTGCAATGCCGTTTCCGCAATCGATCGTGATCGACATCGGGCGGGCAAGACGGATGCCGGATGCGATGCGTTCGATATAGGCCTGGCTGATGTCCTCTTTACGATAACTGCCTGAACCGTGCGTGTAGTCGCTATTTTCGATGCGCATGCGAAGCGCCTGTATCGCATCGCCATACAGCGTTTCATGGTTCAGCACGATCTTCAGGCCGTTGTATTCCGGGGGATTGTGGCTGCCGGTGAGCATCACCGCAGAGCCTGTCTCGAGGTGGAAGGCTGAAAAATACGCCATCGGCGTGGTCACGCATCCGACGTCGATCACATCGACGCCGCTTTTCTGGAGGCCGCAGGCTAGCGCCTTGATCAGCTTCTCCCCCGACAACCTGCCATCCCTTCCTATCGCAATCCTTAGCTGTCCTTTGGAAATGGCTTCCGAACCGATGGCCTGGCCGATCGCTTCGACGATGCCTTCGGTCAAAGTCTTGTCTGCAATCCCGCGTATGTCGTAAGCCTTGAAGATTTCGCCGGGCATCATCTGCCTGTTGCGATGAGCTGCTGGATTTTTTCCCACAGGATATCCGGCGTGAGCTTGTTCATGCAGTCGAAATGCCCCAGCGGACACTCGCGTTTGAAGCAGGGGCTGCATGCGATGTCCAGCCTTGCGACCATCGCCTGTTCGGATAAGGGCGGTGTGAATTCCGGGCTGCTGGAGCCGAAGATGGCGATCATGGGCCGGTTCAGCGCGGCGGCCAGATGCATCAGGCCGGAGTCGTTGCTCACCACGAGGCTTGCGCAGGAAAGCAGCGCGATCGCATCCAGAAGGTTGGTCTTGCCGCAGAGATTGGATATGGCAGGGTTGCCCAGGGCTGCGATGTTTTCCGCCACTTCCCTGTCTTTTGCCGATCCGATCAGCCAGACCGCATAACCCAGCCGCTGCAGATGCTGTGCGGTTTCGGCAAAGTAGGCCACCGGCCAGCGCTTGGCGGGGCCATATTCGGCGCCCGGGCAAAATATCGCGACGGGCCGGCCCAGCGTCAGGCCGAACTTCTCGAGCGTTTCATCGCGTTGTTCGGGCAGGACGGACAATTCGGGGTTTGCAAGCGGACGGGGAATTTGGCCGTCGGGCGATTCGGCAAGCTGGGCGAAGCGTTCCACCATCAGCGGCAGCTTGTTCTTGTCCAGTCTCCTCGCATCGTTGAGCAGGCCGTGGCGCATCTCGCCGATGAAACCTGCGCGCAGCGGTATGCGCGCAAAGAAGGGGATCAGCGCTGACTTGAATGAGTTGGGAAGGACGATTGCCTGATCGTATTTTTCTTCGCGCAACTGTTTGCCCAGCCGGTAGCGCCCCGATATATTCAGAGAGCCATGCGGGAAAGGGTTGCTGATCACCGCATGCACTTCGGGCATTGCCTGCAGCAAATCGGCTGTCCAGCCTGGGGCGAGCACGTCGATCTGGCAGTCCGGATGGCGCGCTTTCAAACGCTTTAACATTGGCTGCATCAGCATGCAGTCACCCACCCAGCTTGGGCCGATGATCAATATTTTTTGCATGGCCTTGCCGGGATCAATGCGCCTTGGGCCGCTCGCCAGTCAATTTGTAGAGCGTGCCGCAATAAGGACAGCGCGATTCATTGCCGTTGGAGAAGCCGATCACCACCTTGGGATGGGCATTCCACAGCGTCATGTCCGGCATCGGGCAGGTCAAGGGAAGATCTTTTGCGGTGACTTCGATGATGCGCTGGTTCTGATCGTTCATGGTCTGTCCTTTACACGTAGCTTAACCAGTCGCCATGCCTGGGATGCCTGCCGGCCACGCAATCGAAAAATGCCTGTTGCAGTCTGGTCGTGACAAGGCCGCGTGAACCTGTGCCTATGGTGCGCTGGTCGAGTTCGCGTATCGG
>VFSW01008549.1_pt1 | contig 14689 bp, 16 predicted proteins | sample 5358111 | NCBI WGS metagenome assembly VFSW01 (sample SAMN11554181, study PRJNA540505) | mine drainage metagenome | isolation source: sediment from site ElyBrook_90M | place: USA: Ely Copper Mine, Vershire, VT | collected 2017 | reverse complement strand
TCTCATCCATTGCTGATGTCGTGCCGTACGCGCGACCGGTGTGAAAGTGAAGGGCCCCGCGTCGCACCACAGTATGGTACAATAAATGGTACAACTTAGGAGACCACAATGACCATAACTGCCAGCGAAGCCAGAAAGAACCTGTTCCCCCTCATTGAACAAGTTAACGATGATCGCCAGCCCATTGAAATCACATCACGTCGAGGTGACGCCGTGCTGATGTCGCGAGCTGATTACGACGCGCTCACGGAGACAGCATGGCTTTTGCGCTCGCCCGCTAATGCCACTCGTCTGATCGAAAGCCTCCATCAAGCCCAGACTGGGGAGCGCTCGCAGCACTCGCTCGACCAATGAGGCTGGTCTTCACGCCCCACGGTTGGGAGGATTATCAATTCTGGGTTGCGAAGGACGGGGCAACGCTCAAGCGAATCAATCGATTGATTGAGGAATCACTCCGAGAACCCTTCGCAGGAATTGGCAAACCTGAACCGCTTCGCCACATTTTGGCTGGTTGCTGGTCAAGGCGCATCGACGAAGAACACCGACTGGTCTACCTGGTTGACGATGACGATTTAGTGATTCTTCAGGCGCGATTTCACTACGAGCGATAGTTCTACCTGGACCTCAATCAAGCGCAAACCGGTACATGTTTGTCCTCCGATGATTAATAGAAGTACGAGGTTGCTAGGAAGTGACTTCGACTAGCACCACTTGCGACGACGGCGGCGGGACATCTTCACCGTGCTCAATCATCGACGTGATGTGCAATTCGATTGCCTCGTGGATATTGGCCGTGACTTCTTCGACGGTGTAGCCCGCCGAAACGCAACCCGGGAGGTCGGGAACGTACGCGCAGAGATTCGGTCCGGCATCCTCAATAATGACCGCATACTTGCTCATCGCGACCTCCCTCAAGACCTGCCTGCTTCACAATGCTAGCCAGTGTCGATTTCGAGAGTTCAATACCCAACGCTCCAGGCACGGTCACCGACCCCTTCTTCTTCGCATGTCGGAAGATGCGATGACTTCCGGATTGCCTGACCTGAAACCAGCCGTCCGCGTTCAGTTCGCTGATCAACTCTCGCACCGTCACGACTCACAACGGTCGGAGGTCCGTCAGTCCTCGATCAACAGCCTGTACGCAATTGTCTCGATTGCTTTTGCTGAATTGTTGCATTAGGGGATGGTCGTGCTGGGTTTGGGTTCTGCCAGACCCAGATTGGAACACGTCGAGGCAGTACCAGGGAAAACTCCGGCAGTTCCGTCGGACATCGTACACACCACCAAGTTTGGCACTGGGTGCAATGTCGTTGTCGGAGTCTGATGGACGACGGTCGAGACTCCGGGAGCGAGGAAACCGTCGCGCCAAAGCATTTGGCAAGTGCCGAGCGCATCAGCGACCTGTGCGTTCGACCCCGGAGCGCCAACGGCCGCGACTGTGGTGCCATTGTCGCCCAGTTTCGCCAGGCTGTAACAGTGCGCGGTGTTGGTGTTGCTCACCTTCTCGTAGTGGATATACACTGCCGCTGCGGCAACACCCACCCCACCGGCCGCCGTCGCCAGAGTCAGCACAAAAGCGACGCTCGATCGACGCCACCGGCGCGGAGTTGTGCCGACCATCATCTCCATCTCTCGCCGCAGGGCGACTCGGTGGGCGGCGCGCATCGGACGGGGCTCTGGTAGCTGGTCAAAGATGTTCATTACGAATCTCCTCAGGAATAGAAGTGGTGGGGATTGGCCATACGTCGAACGAGGTCGTGTGGCCGAGTGAAGTGGAGAGTGTTGTACGAAGGCGATCGTGCGCTCGCGATCGACGAGATCGCACCGTACCGATTGGCACGCCCAGGGCCGTGGCCGCCTCGGCATAACTCAATCCGGCCCAGTCACAGAGAGCAATGACCTCCTGATCTTCGACGCGTAGACCCGTCAGCGCCGACAACACCTCGGCCATTCGGCGTTCGTCGTCCAGGCGTGAGATGGTCTCTTCGGCGAAGTCATTGATCGTTGAGGGCGGTAGCTTGGCTAAAAAGGTCTGGTAACGTCGCTGCGACCTGTGAAAGTTCCGCAGGCAGTTGTTAGCCACGGCGAGGAGCCACGGCAGGATCGATTCGCCGTGGAGTCGTACGTCCTTTCGACGGCGCCACGCTTCGGCCCACACGATGCTCGTCAAGTCTTCCGCGGATGACCACGAGGCCGTCCGTCGGAAACAATGGTTGTAGACAGCCCGGGAGTGGCGCTCGAACAACTGACCGAACGCCGCGCCATCGTGACCGGCGGCTCGTTGCCACAGCTCAAGGTCGGTCGGATCGTCAGACATACTCATAACTGTCTATGTCCAGTTAGGGGCTATCGGTTCCCGAGGCCGTCCCGCTACTTCTCCGGCTGGTCAGCGCCTCGACTGACCACCTTGCAGATCAACAGGCACCTGGACTGATCAGTCTTCCGGTTTTCTAGGAAAAAAGGATAGACATTCGTCCAGCGTCTTCTCATAAGGGGCACGAGTCAATTCAATACTTGGATGGTCTTCACAAGAGGAAGATGCTCGGGCAACTCATCACCGTTCAAACGCATGCCCTCCAAGTGGAACGGGATTGCTTCACGCATGTTCTCGATTACCTCGTCAACCGTTTTCCCCGTGGTAATGACGCCATCGAGACCAATGACGTACGCGGCGAAGTTAGTCCCCGCATCCTCAATTACAATCGTGTATTCAGTCATCGCCTTCGCCTCTCGATTCCTGCCTGTTTCATGATGCTAGCGAGCGTTCCAGTGGGCACTTCATCAGAAAAGTGACCCGGAACGGTAACACAAGCTTTCTTGACACGATGATGGAACTGGCGATGACTTCCGCGCTGTCGAGTAAAGAACCAGCCGTCATCTTCAGTCATCCTGATGACCATTCGCACCTTCACGATTCACAACGGTTGTGGGAATCGTCAATCTGCGAGTGCGAAGGATCAACTTCGCTGGCTCTTCACTTTCTAGGAAAAAACGATAGACATTCGTCTGTCGCGTCTTGCTAGAAGCGCTCGCTCATCTTCGCGAGTTAAAGAGCTCCACGATTTCCCCACTCACGTCGGAGCCACGGGCGGCTCGCAGAAGGAGTTGGGCAAGTTCAACATCATTCTCTTGAATGAACTTGGCGCCACCCAATCCATTTCGATCAAGAATCCATCGGCCGACCAACACCGCAGTGCGTTTATTCCCCTCAGTGAATGCCTGGGACTGCGCCAAACGACTTACGCTCAACGCTGCGGCCACGACCGGATCCGTCTCGTCGGCAAGTCGGTCGAGAAGTCTCTGCACCCGGTCAAGTTCATCTGGCTCATCAAACCACTCATCAGCCTCACGAATTGTGTGGTTGAACGCGACGACAACTTCGAGAGACGGGATTCTCAATTTGAGTGAAGATACTCGAGGAGTTCGTGATACTCAACAAGACGCTCAGCCAGCCAGACACGGTCCTCTTCGCTGAGTGCTTCGAGCGCCTCAATCCGCTTTACCGAAGCGTGGTTGAACTGGGTCATGAAGACATGGTACCCGGACGCTATGACATTCGCGAAGCGTTTCAGCAATCGGAACCTCCACGTATTCTTCGGCTGCTACAGGTTGAAGCACCGTTGCCTACTTCAACCTCAGCACGCCAGAGCTCCCAGGGACTATTGGTGTAACGAACACCTGGCTACAAAGCAACCCGCCACGGTCCAAGGTCAAGGCAGAGAAATCTCTCGGCGGCGTAACGATGAATTTCTTCGCCGTCCAACATTTCGTCTCTGGGTTAGGTTGCTCTTCGCCCCAGTCAATTGTGGTCGATGCCACACCGGTACGCGCGTGCAGCAGCACTACTGAAGGTCGGTAGTGCTCCAACTGCCCGTTCTAACCAATAACGCCGCCAGCTTGAGTCGATTGCGCGATCTCGACAAGTTGAGGCCACGGACGAGCACCGGGAGCAACGACCAACGGCTTACTCTCGATCCATGCGACGACGGCTGGGTAACCCTGCATCGAACAGGGTTGCGGACTCGCGTTATGGAACACAATCGTGTAGCTCGCGTTTCCGGCGCCAACATTTCCAGTCGCCGTGAGCTTCAACGCCGACGTGCGACAAGCTGGTAGAGGCGTGCCAGTGGCAGTACGGCGATGATTCGAAGCCCCAACCAAGACACCGAGAACGAAGGCGATCACAACTGCTGTGATCACGACGCCGCTGATCACCAGGCTCGATTTGGTCTGGCGTTGAGTAGCCTTCCTCCGGGCTTTTTTTCATAGAACTATTCCTACTATCGCGTTCGCGAATACGCCATTTCCGGGCACCACCTACAGCGACTCACAGAATGGCAAGTTTCAGCGATGCAGTGAGGTCATCAACTTTCTATGAAGAAACGATAGACATTTGTCTGCAGACTACCGACAGACACCAATCGCTTCTTACGTTGCAACCTGAATGGAGATTGATCTCCACCAAGACGCGGGCATCTCCTGATCATGCAATCGGACTGCATCGATGTGAGACTCGATGACCCCGCGCATTAATTGCTCCATATCGTGTCGATCACCAAAGAGTGCTGAGCATCCATTCGCAGGTCCTCGCGGGCCGCGAAGTCACCTCCGAACGAAACCGGACCTAACTGTGATGCGTCGGCTTCGATTCAGCTCAGTGAGCGAATCATGTCGAAACGAGATTGCGCCAGCGAGTCTCTTTCGTGTACGTCAGCCCGGAACTCTAAACGTGCCGGCGAACGTCTCACTGTTTGCGTTCGTGAGGCCTACGGCACTGCCCAGAACACGATAGAAACGCGGGGTCGGACTTCGCACCGCGCCCAGACCGGTGACTACTGCGCAATCGGTCGGCTCGATCACGACGACGGGGCTGGGTATTCTTCGCTCGCTCTTCAGCGCGAAGACCGCTCGGTACGAGACGTCGAAGCCGGCCGGACAACTTCTGACACCCCTTGGGGCGTCAGGGAGTGAACACGCCGCCCTCGCCACGGCGCGGACTCGACCGCCCTGATCGGTCGTCATGACCTTGGCGAAGTTGAAGGTGAACTGTCGACCAGACGGACCCAGCGCACGCCTGGTGAGGGTGAGTCGCTCCACGTGAGCGATGACCGAGCACAGTGAGGGCACACGGATCGCCGCCGTGGCGGTGATCGACGCGCTGGACGCTGATCCCTCGTTGAGTACCGGACCCAACATGGCCACCGTGGTCACGAGGACGAGTACCACGCTGCGCCATCTCACGATCTCACCATCTCGATCTCCCTCACCACGCACCTCCACAGACATACTGTCCGCACCTCGCTCGAAACGACAGTTCAATACTCGAAATCGTGAGGCACCCAGTCACACGCCAGTCACCATGAGACGAGTCCCTCGATCGACGCGATGTACGGTGGCGAGTCCACAGTGCTTCGCTCGACGGGCGAACCGTCCAGCGAAGCACTGTGGACTCGAGCGATTTAACGTCACGTCGAACGGGCAAGCGTGGGACAGATACTCCAGGGCGTGGCGCGCAACGCGAGCGCCTTGGCGATGGCGGTCACACGCGACTTCGCCGCGATTGGGCAGAACCGACTCGGCGACGAGGAGTACTCGACGTCGTAGACGGCCTTGGCGGCGCGTACGAAGGGTGCCAACAACGAGCACTCGTGGTACTGGACACAGCTCTCGTCGATGGCGAAGTCGAAATAGTGCACGAGTACCGACGCCTGGGCGTAGTCGTTCTTCAGTCCCGCGGCGAGGTGGAATCGATGTGCCAACGCCGCTAACGCCTCGTTGTAGCGCAACTGGTCGGCACCGGTGATCGCGAACCCGGAAGCGTTGGAGTAGGCGTCGACGTTGTCGAACTCCACAGCGTCAAAACCTGCCTTGGCGCAGCGTTGCACTCGAGCGCTCATGATCGGGAGCAGTTTGGCGATGTGGCGCACGTCGAGCCACCGCTCACCGGGCCAGCCATTGCTGCGACCGAGCAACGTCGCGGCGAAGCGCTTCGCGTCTGGTCGCCAGTTCTCCCACGTGCCGGCATCCACGTAGCAGATGGCGTAGCCGCCTTGTGCGTGGATCGCTTCGACGGCGGCGCGGTTGGGCGCACCCGTTGGACCGTAGAGATCGATATCGAACACGCGCGCACGCACGCACCCGGGCGAAGACGTCTGTCTCGCGCACAGCGATACATCGATGCCGCCACTCGAGGAAGAACCCGTGTCCGATACCTGGAGCTGGTATTGGAACGCCGCCCCCACCGGGACCGACCGGTAGACCGGTGAACCCCCAGCGCGTGACGCGACCAGAGCAACGCCAACGCACAGAACACCGATGAGCGGTCTAACCAGGCGGCCATGTCGCGAGGCAGAGCGTCTCGCACGGCCCATCAGATGAATTCGTCGTCTCGATATTCCTCGCCGGAGGTGACATCGGAGTTGGCGAGCTCGACGTTGCGCAACTCGACTCGGCGGATCTTGCCACTGATGGTCTTGGGTAACTCGGCGAACTCCAGGCGTCGCACCCGCTTGTAGGGTGCGAGGTGTTCGCGGCAGTAGCGCAAGATGTCCCCGGCCAGTTCGCGACTCGGAACCTGTCCCGCCACCAAGGCAACGTATGCCTTGGGCACGCTGAGGCGCAGTTCGTCCGGAGCCGGCACGACCGCCGCCTCGGCGACGGCGGGATGTTCGATGAGCACGCTCTCGAGCTCGAAGGGACTGATGCGGTAGTCGCTGGACTTGAAGACGTCGTCGGTACGACCGACGAAGGTGATGAAGCCGTCCTCGTCGCGACTGGCGATATCGCCCGTGTGGTAGCGACCGCCGGCGAAGGCCTTGTCGTTGATTTCGTCGTTCGAGCCCGTTCCGGTGCGATACCCGTTCATGACCCCGACCGGGCGCTCGGGTGAGCACTGGACGCAGATCTCGCCGTCATCGCCAAGCTCGCCGCTGATCGGGTCGACCAGGTCGATTTCATATCCCGGGATGGGCCGGCCCATGGATCCGGCCTTGAGCGCTTGACCGGGGGGATTGCCGATCTGCACCGTCGTCTCGGTCTGTCCGAAACCGTCTCGGATCGTCATGCCCCACGAGCGTCTGATGTGTTCGATGACCTCGGGGTTGAGTGGCTCGCCGGCGCTGACCAACTCCTCTAACGAGAGCTTCCACTGGGCGAGGTCCTGTTGGATCAGCATGCGCCACACGGTCGGCGGGGCACAGAAGGTCGTGACCTGCGAGTCGCGAAGCACGTCGAGCATCGACACGGCGTCGAATCGGGTGTAGTTGAAGATGCAGATGGTCGCCCCGGCGATCCAAGGAGCAAAGACGCAACTCCAGGCATGCTTCGCCCATCCGGGACTCGACACGTTGAGGTGCACGTCTCCTGGACGCAGTCCGATCCAGTACATGGTCGACAAGTGGCCAATGGGATAACTCGCGTGCGAATGCTCGACCATCTTGGGCAGTGCCGTGGTGCCCGAAGTGAAGTAGACGAGCAAAGGGTCCGACGCGACGGTAGGTCCGTCGGGTACGAACGGGTCGAGGTCGTCAGCGCCACTCGCGTAGGACAGCCAACCGTCAACCGGTTCTCCCACACAGATTCGGATCAGCGACGCAGGCAGGTCGCTGAATCGCTCGGTGATGTCGGAGCGTGCGATCATCGCTCCGGCCCGGGCGCGCGTGACGCGGTCCTCGAGGTCGATAGCGGTGAGCTGGGTCGTCGCGGGAATCAGCACGGCGCCGAGCTTCATCACCGCCAGCGTCACCTCCCAGAGTTCGACCTGGTTGCCCAGCAGGGCCAGGACCCTCGTCCCGCGCACGACGCCGTTGGCCCGTAACCAGGCCGCGACCTTCGAGGAACGCTCGGACATCTTGGCGAAGGTGTAGTCGGCGACGCTGTGGTCGTCTTCGATGATTCGCAACGCCACCTGGTCGGGTCGCTCGGTGCAGAGCACGGCGTCGAACCAGTCGATGGCGAAGTTGAAGTGCTCGGGACGGGGCCAGCGAAACTGCTCGTAGGCAGTTGCGTAGTCGCTGCGATGCTCGAGCAGGAAGTCTCGTGCCTGGCGGAACTGCTGGGTGGACGTGCTCATAGTCCTGGTCCTCTCATGTCGACGCGGCGAACAACTATCCCATCATTGCGAACGCAGCACCGGACGCAGCGCCTCGAGGATCGCGGGGTTGTCGATCGTCGAGGGTACCGCCATCTCCACTCCGTCGGCGATGGCGCGCATCGACTTTCGCAGAACCTTGCCCGAACGGGTCTTGGGCAGGGCCGCCACGATGTCCACCTGGTGCAGCGAAGCAACCGCACCCAACTGATTGCGCACCCGCTGGACCAATTCGTTGGCGATCGTCGCGTGGTCTCGCTCGACGCCCGCTTTGAGCACGGCCAGCCCACGAGGGACCTGACCCTTCAGGTTGTCCGCGACACCGATTACGGCGCATTCAGCGACGTCGGGGTGCCCGGCGATGATCTCTTCGATCTCGCCGGTCGAAAGTCGGTGACCGGCGACGTTGATCACGTCGTCGACGCGGCCCATCACGAAGAGGTAGCCGTCGTCGTCGAAGTGCCCCCCGTCTCCGGTCAGGTAGTAGCCCGGCGTGTGGCTGAGGTAGGCGTCGGTGAATTTGGCGTCGTCACCCCAAACCGATGACGTACAGCCCGGCGGCAGTGGCGTGCGGATCATGATCAGCCCCTCGACACCGGGTCCGACGAACTCGCCGGACTCGTCCATGATCCGCACGTCGAATCCGGGCACCGGGACCGTGGGAGAGCCGGCTTTGACGGCCATCGGGTCGAGTCCCATCAGGTTCGCGGCGATCGGCCAGCCCGTCTCGGTCTGCCACCAGTGGTCGATCACGGGCACTCCGAGCAAGTCACTGGCCCACGTGTAGGTCTCTGGATCGAGGCGCTCGCCGGCGAGGAAGAGGTACTTGAACTTCGAGAGGTCGTACTGGGCGAGAAGCGCCCCGGTCGGGTCCTCACGTTTGACCGCGCGAAATCCCGTGGGGGCCGTGAAGAGCGCCTTCACCCCGTACTCGGCAATGACGCGCCAGTACGCCCCGGCGTCAGGGGTCCCCACGGGTTTGCCCTCGTAGAGCACGGTCGTGCAGCCGGCCAGCAGCGGGGCGTAGACGATGTAGGAGTGGCCGACCACCCAGCCGACGTCCGAAGCGGCCCAAAAGACGTCTCCGGGTTGGGCGTCGTAGACGTTGGGCATACTCCAGGTGAGCGCCACCGCGTGACCGGCGTTCTCGCGCACCACGCCCTTGGGTCGCCCAGTCGTACCCGAGGTGTAGAGGATGTAGAGCGGGTCGCTGCCCGCGACGCCAACACACTCGGTGCCTGAGGCGCCTTGCATGGCGCGTACCCAGTCGACGTCGCGCGGCTCGACCATGACCGGTTTGGCCTGGGGGCGCTCGAAGACCACGCAGTGCGCGGGTCGGTGCTCGCACTCCTCGAGCGCGGCGTCCACGAGGGGCTTGTACTCGATGACCCGGTTGACCTCGATACCGCACGAGGCCGTCACCACGAGGACCGGCTTGGCGTCATCGATGCGCATCGCCAGTTCGTGGGCGGCGAATCCGCCAAAGACCACCGAATGGACTGCGCCGATACGGGCGCAGGCGAGCATGGCGATCAGGGCCTCGGGGATCATCGGCATGTAGATGACGACCCGATCACCCTTCTTCGCTCCCAAGCCGCTCAAGACACCGGCGAAGCGCGATACCTGATCGAGCAGTTCGGAGTAGGTGTAGGTCGCCTTCGTATCAGTGACGGGACTGTCGTAGATGAGTGCGAGACGCTCGCCGTTTCCGGCCGCGACGTGGCGGTCGAGCGCGTTGAAACAGGTATTCATCTCTCCGTCGGGGAACCACTCGAAGATCGGGTCCTTCGACCGGTCGAGCACCGTGGTGGGCTCGCGGTACCAATCGATGTTGCGTGCTGCATCACCCCAGAAGGCCTCCGGCTCTTGGATGCTGCGCTCCCAGACGTCTCGGTATGCTCCCATGTTCCCCCCACTTTTGGTCACTGCTCACGCCATTGTCTTGACCACTATCGCTCTCCCCAGCGTGCCACCGATAGGGACCTAAGTCCATCGAATAGTTCTGCGCTCAGGGGTGGGCTTTCGAGCACTCCGACCCGTAGGTCCAACGAAAGGACCAAGGCCCCAGCCCGGGCCCTGAACGGTGCACCTACGCTGGCCCTAACGATACAAAGGGGCGCCATGGCCAAGACCGTGATCCACATCTTCCACGCAGACGACGCATCACTCGGGGCCGGCTCACACGTCGCCGAACGGGTCCGCCAGGTCGCCGCCGATCAATCGGTGCAACTCGAGGTCTTCTGCTTCGGGCCGGCCCAAAGCGCGCTCAGCACCAGCGATGGCGAAGTCGCCCGGGACTACAACCAACAGATCGATGAGCTCATCGCGGCCGGGGTCAGCGTGGGAACCTGTTTGAATGCGGCCAAGGGTGCGGGCACCGAGGATTTCCTGCGCGATCGCGGACTCACCCTACAGTTCGCGCGTGACGCATTCGTACGCTGGGCTCAAGAGGGCGCCGCGGTCATCAACTTTTGATCATTGGAGGCAACTAGACGATTGGTCGACCCAATCGAATCCGGCGTCGGACTTCCCAAAGGTACATGTTCCAGGGGAATTCGCGGATCAATGTCGGTGCGATCCGATTGAGCCTCACCTCGAGAGCGCACAGGGACCTGAAGATTCGCTCGCGCCGAGGTCCCCAGGTCAGACCGAGCTCCTCGCGAAACCGGTCCGCCAAGAAGCCTGTGGTGACAAAGCGGTGTATCGGACCAAACACGTGTCCAAGGCCCATCGGCAAGAAATCGAGCGAAGCGATTCCTAAGAGAAACCGACGCGTCACGTCGTCCATCGCAACCTCGGTCAGGGCGTCTCTCCAGTAGATCTCGAAGGCGGCCCGGTCCCTGGGCCAGCGCTCGGGCGGCACTTGAAGGGTCGTGGCGAAGCGCGCACTATGGGGGTAGAACTCGTCAAGAATCGCCTCGGCGCGACTCGCGTACAAGATACGCGCCGCATCCTCGACGCCTCGGTACATGCACGCCGCGACCCACAACTGCAGTTGCGGATCGAAGGCGTCGTAGACCACGTGCCCGCCCGGCGAAGAGTGCACCGGGCGATGCTGACGGTTCACCTCGCGACGCATGACGTCGCGCTCGTGATCGGACCCAAACAGGGCGATCATGATGTAACTGAGGGTGGTTCGCGTGCGCTTGAGCGGATGGCGATGCAGCGAACCGCTCTCGACCGTGCTCTCGGCCACTCCGTGACCGACCGCCAGGCGCGAGAGTTGCATGATCACGTTGGCGCCTCCCAAGGCGAGCGAGAAGCCACTCAGCAGGGCTCGACGCAACTCAGGTCCCACGACGTCAGCGTCTCTCGGGGCCGATGACGTCGGATCACCCACGGCCGCCTCCGTTCAGTTCACTCAACCGAGTTTGAACGGGAGTCCCCCGATCCAGCCGGAGTTTCCCTCGCCCACCGGTAGATAGGGGATCATCGCGTGGGCCATTCCCGGCAGCGTGAGGGTCTGCAGGTGGATCTTGCCCGGACCGGTCAGCTTCGCCAAGAAGATCGTGTCGGCTCCGAAGAGCATGTTCTTGATGCCCTTGACCATCGTGATGTCGATCGTGACGCTCGACTCGAAGAGCCCGACGTGACCGGGATGGACCATCATCTGCTCGCCGGCGGCCAAATCGTAGGTGATGACCTCACCCGAGAGCTCGATCCAGGCCGTTCCCTTTCCGGCGATGCGCTGGAGGATGAAGCCGTTGCCCGAGAAGATCCCGACCCCGAGCTTTTGCTGCAGGCCAATGTTGAGCGTCACCTCGGGGGTGGCCGCGAGGAAGCCGTGGCGCGAGACCATGTACTCGTGTTGGGCGTCGACGTGGATGGCCATGATGTGACCGGGCATCTTCGCCGCGAACGCGACCGTACCCGCACTCGCTTGGGCCGTGTACTGGGACATGAAGATCGTCCCACCCGCGACCGCCCGCTTGAGCACGCCGAGCACGCCTGAACCGCCCGCGCCGCTGGTGGCGGTCGCCATCTGCACCGATGAGGTCATCCAGGACATCTCGCCACCCTGGGAGATGACTGATTGCCCTGGTTGCAGCTGCACCTCGAGCACCGGCATGGTGGTGCCCAGTACCCGGTGCGCCACCCCCGCCGAGTCGCTGTCGGAGAATTCGGGCATGTCGCCTTCTACGTGTTCGCTCACTACGCTCCCTTCATCTGGTAGTTCAATCATTGCACCGGCGATGGACCTTGGAGCACTCTGGTCCACTGGCCCGACCGGGCGGCGTTCCCTTCGAGAGACTGAAGATGTCCTTATCGAAACGCTGGGCCATGCCGCGCGCAGGCATCGGTGTTCCAGTATCGTAAAAGGATGAAACTTCTACGACCTCGCTTCGTCACGTCCCTGATTAGCGGCCTCGTTCTCACCTTGGGCGTTCTTCCCGCGTCGAGTGCATCGGCGGCTCCCACCTTCAGCACCTACGTCGCGAGCCCGTCCATTGGCTGGTCCGAAGGAATCGCCGTCGACGCTTCGGGCAATCTGTTCATCTCGAGTTACGACTACGGGACCGTCTTCGAGCAACCGAGCACGGGCGGACCACTGGTGCGCGTCGCAACGATTGCGGGCAACAACATCAAGGGTCTCGCCGTCGACCAACAGGGTGACCTCTTCATCGGAGCACAGGGCTCGGGCTACCTCTACGAAGAGAGCGCCGCGACCATCCGTTCGGGCCTTGACGCCACCCCCGTGAACGGACTGGTCCACGTCGCTTCGAGTCCAAGCGGCGAGATCGGCGGGCTGAGCGTCGATACGTACGGCGACTTACTCTTCGCCAGCGGTGGCCAGGTGTACGCGGTCACGGCGGGCACCCTCGCGACGCCGGCGAGCCTCCCAGCCACGACCGCCAACACTCGACTCCTGGCGATCACCAACTCCGCCACCTCCATCGGCGCCGCCGAGGACGTCGCCGTCGCCCCATCGGGGGACCTCTTGATCGCTGACAACAGCGGGCGTGTCTTGGATGTTCCCTCAAGTGCCCTTAGCGCGGCGCTCGCCGGGACGCCGGTCGCGAGTTCATCGCTTCGGGTCATCGCCAACAGGGCGACGTCGGGTTTCGTGAGCCCCATCGCCGTCAAGGTCGACGCGTCGGGCGACGTCTTCATCGGTGACGACTACACGGGTCTGATCTATGAGATCACCACCGGCGACGTCGCGGCTTCACTGTCCAGCGGCACTCCCGTGGCGTCTTCGTCGATGAACCAGGTGACGACGATCACCCCCATGGGCATGCAGCTCCAAGGTCTAGCGTTCGGACCGAGCGGACTGCTCTACGTCGGCGACGGCAACAACGACATCATCCGAGTGAGCTCGACCTCCTTCGCCAGCCCCTCGAATATCACGAGCCTCAGCCTCTCGTCAGGCGTCAATTCGCTCACCGCGTCGTGGAGCGCTACGGGCTCGGGCACTTCGGTGTACCGGTGCACCCTGCTCTACGGCTACAACTCACCGTCGAGCTTCCAGGAACTGAGCACCACCAACCAGTGCACGTTCAACGGACTGAGCGCCGCCACCAACTACGGCGTGAGCGTGGTGTCCGAGTTCGGCTTGGGCGCCAGTACCCCGGTCGTCGCCTTCACCAGCACCAAGGCCGCGAACCGGCCCGTAGTGAAGCATCACGTTCAAGCGAAGAAGCGGGCCATCCTCTGTGTCAAGGGACACCGTCGGCATTGGATCGCCGCGGTGAATCCACGCTGTCCCGCCGGTTACACGCGAAAGGGCTGATCGACCAGCGCAGCGAACCCTTTAGCTGATGCGCACCGCTGAGACGACCAGTCGTTCATCGTGGGTGTGCAGCGAATAGTTCCACGAACCGGTGCAGCTGATGAGGGTGAGATGGGCCAGACCGTCCTTGGACGGGGCCGGCGCGCGACCCGCCGGTGGACCGGTGCCGTAGATGAGGTCGAGAACCGGTCGCGTGGCAGTCTGGGCAAGGGTGTAGGCGTGGGTTGTGGTCACCGTGAATCGCTCGGTGAGGCCGGTGGCGCTGAAGTGGAGCATGATGAGGTCGCCCGGAACCAACTGCGCCAGGTGGCCGAATACGGCGTAGCGCCCGTAGACGTCGTCGATGTGGCCAGCGATCGTGGCGGTGCCGACGGCCCCGGGCAGTGACCCGCCGCGGTACCAGAAGGTCTCAGCCCAGTAGGGACTGTTCGCTCCGCCCTCGGGAGCGGCCATGGCGTGCGCTGCGGTCATGCCCACCGAGAGCAGGCGGCTGACGACGTGGATACTCGGAATCTCGACCAGCACGGGTAGCGCAACCGGTGGCGCGCTCAGATTCGGAGGGGTCGCACCGAGACTTGGTGGCTGGACCATCGTGGTCGTCGTGACACCGGGAGCAGTGCTCACCAACGGTGGTGTGGCCCTGGGCGTTGACGGTTTGGTCAGCACCAGGCCAACGACGAGGGCTGCGGCCATCGCGACCAGCACGATGACCACAGCCCTCGAACGCTTACCTCGCGTCGTCAACTTCATTGACTACGAGCGGCGAGCTCGAATTCGACGTACTGCCTCGAATCCAACCAGACCGGCACCGAGCACCATGGCGAGATAGCCCAGTACCGACCAGTTCGAGCTCGATGCGCTCGGGCTGA